>Ga0209588_1000030_pt1 | contig 79642 bp, 71 predicted proteins | sample Rivendell_Oct201_10_FD_188351 | JGI IMG/M metagenome (GOLD analysis project Ga0209588, IMG submission 188351) | Vadose zone soil microbial communities from the Eel River Critical Zone Observatory, Northern California, USA -... | ecosystem: Host-associated > Plants > Roots > Rhizosphere > Soil ...
CGCGATCTCGTTCGTGATCGAGTTGAACGCCATGTGCGCGAAGTCGGTGAACTGCATCTCGGCCACGGGGCGCTTGCCGGCGATCGCCAGGCCAAGCGCGACGCCGGCGATCGACGACTCGGCCAGGGGCGTGTCGATGACCCGAGCTTCGCCGAAGCGGGCGTACAGGCCGTCGGTGACCAGGAACACGCCGCCCTTCTTGCCGACATCCTCGCCCATCACCATCACGCGCTCGTCACGCTCCATCTCCTCGGTCAGAGCCGAGCGAAGCGCGGCCACCATGTTCATGTCCTCCGTCTCCACGCCGGGTGCGGGGTCCATGGCCGCCGGCGCGCCCACGCCGTACACATTCGTCAACGCGTCTTCGGGCGCCGGGTCCGCGGACTCCATCCCTTCTTTCGTCGCTTTGGCGACCTCTTCCTTGACGCGCTCCTCGTACTCGGCGATCTCCTTCGCCGCCATCACGCCCTCGTCGAGCAATCGCTTCTTGAAGCGCTCGAGGCAGTCGTTCTGCGCCAGCCGGTCGATCTCCTCCTGCGTCCTGTAGCGCCGCTGGTCGTCCTCGGACGAGTGAGCGCCGAGTCTGTCGACCAGGCACTCGATGAGAGTCGGGCCGTGTCCGGCGCGGGCACGCGCGATCGCTTCGCCGGCGACCACGTAGGCCGTGACGGGATCTCTACCGTCGAGCGTCACGCCCGGAAAACCGTAGCCGGCCGCACGCTGCGCAACGTGGTCGATGGCGTACTCCTTGGTGGACGGCGTGGAGATGGCGAAGCCGTTGTTCTCGCAGACGAACACCTCGGGCAGCTTGTAGATCGCCGCGAAGTTGAACGCCTCGTGCGCGTCGCCCTCCGCGCCGGCGCCTTCGCCGTAGCAGGTGAGCAGGACCTTGTCGGTCCCGTCCATCTTCAGTGCATACGCGACACCCGCGCCGCGCACCATCTGCGTCGCCACGGGCGACCCGCCGGACGTGATGTTCAGGCGTGAATCCGAGAAGTGACCCGGTGTCTGCTTGCCGCCAGAGGCGGGGTCCGCTTTCTTGGCGAGCACCGCGAGCATCAGGTCGAGCGGCGTCATCCCCATCCGCATGCACAGGACGACGTCGCGGTAGTAAGGCGCGAGCCAGTCGTACTTGGGCTTGAGCGGCCAGCCGACGCCGATCTGCGCCGCCTCGTGGCCCGCGCACGAGATGATGAACGGCGCCCGACCCTGGCGGTTCAGGACCTGGAAGCGATAGTCCACCTGGCGGCCGAGCAGCATGTAGTTGAACCACTGCTTGAGCGTCTTCTCGTTGAGGTCGGTGTCACGCCACGCGACCGGGTCCTGGAAGCGCCAGTCAGGGCTGAAGGCCGGCCCGGAAGGCCCTTTCGTCTTGACGGTCTGCGCCATCAGATGTGGATCGCGTGGCCGTCCACGGCCAACGCTGCCTCCATGACGGCCTCGCTCAGCGTGGGGTGAGGGTGGATGTTACGGCCGAGCTCCCACGCGTCGCCCTGGAACAGCTGCGCCAACGCGGGCTCCGCGATGAGCTCCGTCGCATTCGCCCCGACGATGTGCGCGCCCAGCATCTGGCCCGTCTTGGCGTCGGCGACGATCTTGACGAAGCCGCCGGTCTCGCCATGGATGATCGCGCGGCCGAGCGCCGTAAACGGAAACTTGCCGACGCGCACCTCGCGTCCTTTCTCGACCGCCTGCTTCTCGGTCAGGCCGACAGACGCTACCTGCGGATGTGAGTATGTGCAGCGCGTGACGAGCTCCTGATCCATCGGCGCCACGCGCTTGCCGGCGATGTCCTCCACCGCGGTCATGCCCTCGTGAGCGGCGGCATGGGCGAGCAGGTAGCCGCCGACCACGTCGCCGATCGCGTGCACCGATTCGTTTGACGTACGCATCCACTCGTCGACCTTGATGAACCCGTTCGGATGCGTGGTCACGCCGACCGTCTCCAGGCCGATGTCCTTCGAACGCGGCGAACGGCCGACCGCGACGAGGAGCTGGTGCGCCCAGACCTCGCCCTGCTCGGTGTCCACGCTCACTCCGTCGCGCGCCTTCTTCGCGCCCTTGACCTTCACTCCCAGCCGGCAGTCGATGCCCGCCTTCTTGAATGCGGTCAGCATCTCCTTCGAGACCTCCTCATCCTCGAGCGGCACCAGCCTGTCGAGCGCCTCGAGCACCGTGACCTTGACGCCGAGCTCGTTGTAGAGCGTCGCGAACTCGACGCCGACTGCGCCGGCACCGATGATGCAGATCGACTCGGGGATCGTGGCCGCGAGCGTCGCGTGGTCGGACGAGATGATGAACTTGCCGTCGAACTCGAGTCCCGGCAGCGTCCTCACGGTGGAGCCGGTGGCGACGATGAGGTGCTTGGCCTTGACCTGCGTGGCGCCGACCTCGATCGTGTTGGCATCGCGCACGCGGCCGCTTCCCGCGACGACTTCGATCTTGTTTTTCTTCATCAGGTACTGGACGCCCTTGTAGAGCTGGCTGACCACCCCGTCCCGCCGAGCCGCGATGCGCGCGTAGTCGAACCGCACCTTGTCCGCGTTGACCCCGAACTCGGGGCCGCGGGTGGACACCCGGTGGTAGAGCTCAGACGACTCGAGCAGCGCCTTGGTGGGGATGCAGCCGATGTGGAGGCAGGTGCCGCCCAGCTTGTCGGCCTCGACCAGCGCGACCTTCAAGCCAAGCTGGGAAGCTCTGATCGCCGCCGGGTAACCGCCCATACCCCCGCCCAGGATCGCCACGTCGAAGTCAGTCACGGCCACACTTCAAAGTGTAGGTGGCCGCGTCGATCATCCAGTAAAAGGGCCTGGATGGTTACGGACAGTGCGGCAGGCGAAGGTTCTTCTCCGCGATTTCGAAGTCGCCCCGATCGGTCACCGGAAGGCCGGCGACCGGATCGCCGTAGCGGTCAATGGCGCGGTAGTAGAGCGCAGGGCTTCTGACCGCCGGCATCACCAGCGGGTCAGCAAATCCTTGCGGGTCCAGGCATGGATCGTTCCGCATCCGGGCAAGCGCTTGAAGGTCGGCCGCCTGCCTCTGCATCTGCGCCGTCTTCGCCACCGTGTACTCGAACAAGAGCACGCTGCTGTTGAAACAGGCGAGGAAAACGCACGCCACCAGGACAAGCCGCCAGGTCCCCCGCCACGGCATGCCCTTGGCGGCGCCGGCCAGCAGCAGCAGCCAGAAGACAGCACCTACATACACGTAGCGTGAGGAGCCAGACTGCTGATAGCCGTACTGCGCGCGGGCGAATCCGGTTACCAGGTAGAAGCTCACGAGCGCCATAGCGACGCCGAGCGTGAATGCATCGACACCGCGGCGCAGCCACGTCCATCCGACTGCGATTCCGGCGAGCACGAGGATGACCAGCCCGAACCAGCCACCTTCTCCGAGCAGGCCGGCAGCGGCAGAACCAAGGCCCCACGCGAGATAGGCGGGCAAGACCAGCAGGTTGGCCGCGGAGGGCCCAGGCCCAGGGTCGTGCTCTGTGCCGCTGTGCCCGAAAACGAGGTACCAGGCCGCAAAGGCGATGGCCGTCGGCACGAGCCAGATCAGGTCGCCGCGCCGCTCTCGCGCACCGAGCTGCACCGCGACGGCCACCAAGAAGAAAAGACCGACGGCCGAGAACATCAGCGACACGGTCAGCAGGAGCGCAGCCAGGAGCAGGTGCTTCGAGCTCTTTGGACCCTCCACTGCGAGCAGCGCGCCCAAGCCCAAGCCGACTGACGCGACGAACATGGTCTGGAACGCCCAAAGGATGTCTTCCCATCCGGCCCCGAGCACCAGCAGCAGGGCGGCCGAGGCGATGCCGATGAGGTCTCCTGCGCGCCGCCGCACCAGCTCGAACAGGAGAACCACGCTCGTGGCATGAAGCGCGAGCAGCACCGCCATGTACGGCACGTAGCTGCGAAGGCCGACTGTCCCCAGAAGGATCGAATAAAGCAGTCGATGGAGCATCGCCGGGTGCACGTTGTGAGGCTCGAGGTAGCTGGTCCACGTCCAATCGGGGGCGGCCAGGATGTACGTCCACTCGTCGAAGTAAAAGGTGTAGGTCCGCGACAGAAAGAGGATCACCGCGGCGACAAGGATCGCCGCGGCGCTGACGATCAGCCGGGCGTGTGGGACGCGGACCTGCGACGCGGTCATGCTGGCGCGGCCACCGGCTTTGGTTTTCGCGCGGTGGCCGGGATGCACAGCGTCACCCACCACACGGCGATCGCGACGAGCGCCGGGGCAGGGGTGAGCGGCCAGGCAATCTCGAGCGCCACCGCGATCAACAGCAGCCACCACCCCTGCCAGGCTGGGGGTGCGTCCCGCCAGAAGAGCCAGGCGGCGACCACCAGGATCGTGAAGTCCTGAAGGTGCAAGTAGGAGGCGCTGAGGACCGTAGTCACCAGGCCCAGCGCGATCAGCCTGCCCAGGGCGGCATGACGATTCAGGTAGGCGGCGGCCAACCCGACCACGATCACGGCGCCTTGCGCCACCGAGGTCAGCCAGCCGGGGCCGAGGAGCACCGCAAGAGTGAAGAAGCGGTTGTTGACATCCTGGGCTTCGAGAGCCAGCAACCCGCGATACTCGCCGAGTCCGTCGGCGCCGAGCATCGCGAGCGAAAGGCCGGCCAGGATCGCCGACGGCAACGCAAATCCGGCCACTATTCGCCACTGTCCCGCGAGCAACAGCACAGCGGGCAAGACGAGAGCAAGCTGCGGTTTCAGGGTGGAAGCGGCGAGGACTAAGCCCGCGAGGTAAGGCTTGCCCGCCTCGGCAAGCTTCCAGCAGCCGGCCACCGCGAGCAAGACGAACAAGATTGGCTGGCCGAGGCTCAGCCCATAAAGGACGGGATACCAGGCCAACGCGGCGAGCAACCATAGAGACCGCTTCCAACCACTGCCCGGCGCCGCGAGCCACCAGGCCGCCACAAGGGCAAGCACGGAAAGCGCGAACCACAGATAGAAGGCCGGCGCCGGGCCCAACTCGCTCAGGGGCAGCGCCAGCCAGGCGAGGGGTGGAGGTGAGATGTACCACTGTCCGTCGTTGAAGACGGCGCCCGGCCGGACCTGTTCGAAGAGCTGTCGCTGGAGCGTTAGGGAGTACAGGTGGCTCCAGCCGTGCTCGAGGCCGATTCGGGCGCCGATGACATCGAGGGTCAGGTCGCTTGCCAGCGGGCTGTGCAGCACAGGCTGCATGACCCAGTACCCGGTGAAGGCTGTGGTGAGGACGAGGAACCAGGCGAGGCCGGCTGCGCCGACGTTTTGGAGCGCCCGCGCGTCCAGCCGCGCCAGAGTACTAGCCGCGCTCGGCGAGCGGTACCGGCTTGCGAGGTTGGGGCCCGATGTACTCCGACTGTGGGCGGATGAGGCGGTTGTTGGCGCTTTGCTCCAGCACGTGGGCCGACCAGCCCGCCACGCGCGACACAGCAAAGGTGGGCGGGAAGAACTCTTTCGGCAGGCCGATCGCCTGCAGCACTCCGGCTGAGTAAAACTCGACGTTGGTCGCCTGCGGCCGTTCCGGGTGTTCTTCGTGGAGGATTTGCAGCGCGGTTTCCTCGACCTTCGAAGCAAGCGCGTAGAACTTGGGGTTGAGGCGGGCACACATTTCCTTGAGGATCTTCGCCCGCGGGTCGTATGTCCGGTAGATCCGGTGGCCGAAGCCCATGAAGCGCACCTTCTGCTTGCGTGCCTCGCGCAGCCAGCGCTCTGCGTTGTCCGCGGTGCCGATCCTCTCGAGCTGGTCCATCACCGCCGACGGGGCTCCACCATGGGCCGGGCCTTTGAGCGCGCCGATCGCGCCGACGAGACACGAAGCGAGATCCGAGTCAGTCGATGCGATCACTCGAGCCGTGAAAGTCGAAGCGTTCATTCCATGGTCCGCGAGCAGGACCAGGTACGTGTTCAAGGCATGCACCAGCTCCGGGCTCGCTTCCTTGCCGTTGAGCATGTACAGGTAGTTGGCTGCATGGCCGAGGTCAGCGCGAGGCTTGACCGGCTCCAGACCGAGTTGGCGGCGATGGAACATCGCGAGGATGGTCGGGAACGAAGCGGTCGCGTGGATGGCAAGCGGCACGCTTGGCTTCTCCAGCTTGTGTTCGACTCCTTGCACTGAGACGACGCTCCTCAAGACGTCCATCGGGTCCGTGTCCTTGGGCAGCGCGTCCAGCGTGATCGTCGCGGCCTGCGTCAGAACGCGTGAGCTTGCGAGCTCGAGGGCCAGGCCGTCGAGCTCGGCATGCGCCGGCAGGCGGCCGTTCCACAGAAGAAACGCGACTTCCTCGAACGACATGTTCTCGGCCAGGTCGGCGATGACGTAGCCCTGGTACACCAGGCGTCCGTTGGCGCCGTCCACCATCGAGATCTGCGTCTGCGCCGCGACGATTCCTTCGAGGCCGGGGACGTATGAGCTCATCTCTTCGCGAGCTGCAGAGGTTTGGCTCCGGGCTGTGGTCCGGTCCACACCGAAGCCGGCCGGATGATGCGCAGGTCGGAGAGGGACTCCAGCACGTGCGCGGTCCAGCCTGCCACACGAGAGGTGGCGAAGATACAGGTGAACATTTCCTTAGGGACCCCAGCACCAGTCAAGACGACCGACGCCCAGAAATCGACATTGGTCGCGTTGGGCCGCTCCGGGTGCGCTTCATGAAGGATCTGGAGCGCGAGCTCTTCGGTACGCGCAGCAGTGCGATGAAGCTCCGGCGCCGCCGTCTTGGCCATCTCGCGAAGGATCTTGGCTCTCGGATCGTAGGTTCGGTAGACGCGGTGGCCGAACCCCGCAAATCTTTCGTGCTGGGCATGCGCGTCGTGCAGCCACTTGTCCGCATTCTCGGCTGACCCGATCTTGTCGAGCATCGTTCGCGCGGCGAAAGTGGCACCGCCATGCGCAGCTCCTTTCAACGCGCCGATGGCGCCGACCACGGCGGACGTCAGGTCGCTCCCAGTCGATGCGACCACACGCGCGGCGAACGTGGATGCGTTGAGACCGTGATCCGCGAGCAGCACGAGGTACGAATCGACCCAGTGAACCCTTTCCGCGGCGGGTTCTTTGCCCTCCATCATCCAGAGGAGGTTGGCGGCGTGCGATAGGTCGGCGTGAGGCTCGACGATCTCCTTGCCCTGACGGCGCCGGTACGTCGCGGCGACGATAGTGGGAAAGATGGCAGTCAAGGCGATCGCCTCGTCGAGCGTCGGTTTGGTCAACGCTTTGCTCGCGCCCTGCGCCGAAACCACCGTGCGCAAGACGTCCATCGGCTCGGTCGCGGGGTCCAGCGCTAGCAGCGTGGCTCGCGCTGCCTTGTTCAAGTTGCGTCCGGCGGCCAGCCGGCGCCGGTTCTCATCGAGCTGTGTCTCGTTCGGAAGATTGCCGTTCCACAGGAGGTACGCAACCTCCTCGTAGGTCACGACGGGCGCAAGGTCTTCGATGAGGTAGCCGCCGCGATAGATCAGCCGGCCGTTGGCGCCGTCAACCTCGCTGATCGCTGTCTCGGCGGCAACCACACCTTCCAGCCCAGGGCTGAATTCCGACACGACAGGTAAGTGTACGTAGACCCGATTGGTGACAGTTCCCCGTCAGCGCCCGATCTGGTCAGGCGGCGGGTACGCCGGCCGGCGCGGGCTTCCGCTGCCCGGTGGTCGGGCCGGCCGGAGTCGACGCGGCCCACCGGTTCTTGATCCGCAGGGCCGGCTTCTCGACCAGGAAGTAGGTTCCGGTGGCGAGGGCGATCGAGCACATGGCGAGCTCCAGGAATCCCGGGATGTACGCGCTGCTGAGCACTCCTGAGTTGTAGAGCACATGGTGCAGAGGCTCATGCCACAGATAGATGCCGTAGGAAACGTCGCCGAGGTGCGACAGCGGTCTCCAGGACAGCGTGCGTGTCAGCCGCGCAGTCGGGCCGCTGAAGGCAACCATCCCGACCAGCAGGAAGAAAGCCACGCCACATACCGGGTCGAAGAGATACAGGTGCTTCTCGTATGCGACGCTCGAGATCAAGAGCGCGATCGCCATGCCCGCCGCGCCACCAAAGAGAAGCTTCGGGGACAGCTGGAACCGCGGCCGGCGAGCGTGAAGCGTGGCCAGCAGCATGCCGAGCCCGAAGAGGTGAAACTTGGTCAGCGGGCCGCCGGTGATGGCCTGGTCCTGCGGGCTGACCGCAAGTGCGATCAACGAAACGAGGCTGAGGGCTGCGATCGCGCCGGCGCCAAGCCAGAGGCGCTGATGCGGCCGCGGCCACGCCATGAGGGCCAGGTAAAGCGCCGGCAGCAGCAGGTAGAAGGCCATCTCGTCATCGAGAGACCAGGCGACCGGCAGGAAGTCATCGCGTGTGTAGACACCTGTGAAGGAGAGCGCGCGAGCCAGGCGCATCAACGACTGGAACGGGTGGCCGGTGGTCGCGAAATACACGACGACCACGACGAGGACGTACAGGGGAAGGATGCGCAGTGCCCTGTTGGCGATGAAGCGCTTGATGCTGACCTTGCTGCGCTCCGTCAGCGAGGTGGCAAAAGGCCGGTAGAGCAGGAACCCCGAGATGACGAAGAACAGGGTGACGCCGGTGGCCATGTTCTCTACCGCGGCTCTGGGCAGCCAGTCCAGCGAGGAGGTGGTAAGAGAGTGGCCGGCGACCACCCCGAGGGCGGCCAGGGCACGGAGCGCGTTGAACCCGCCGAACCGAACGCCTTCGCCATCGGTCATGGTCACTCGCCCCCGCCCCAGGCGGGCCAGGACGAGGGTGAAGCCCAGCGCTCCGCCTATGACCAGGATGGGGGTGATCATCGTTTGAGGCCACCAATCTTGACGGCGTGCACTCGGGTTGCTTGCTTGTTAGGCGAGACGGCCGATTCCATCCCGTTGGCGCCAACGGTGCGTCTGATCCGACGACATTCCGTCCCACTGGCGCCAGCGGGACGAATGGCCCTGTCGAGACTCTAGAGTGACGCCAATCGTGGGTCGCCAGATCCCAAGTCGGAGCGCTGACCAGGGTGCGCCGGCTGCCGCCCGGGCCTCGTCGCGGAACCTGTACCTGCTGGCGCCGGCCGCTGCGGTGCTTGCATTGATTCCGGTCGCCGTCCTGGTCCACTACCCGCTGGATTTCGGCCTTGCGTACCAGGGTGGTCAGGAGGCGTGGTCGAGTGGCCACCCCGAACGCCTTTTGACCTGGACCGCGACCCCTTTCTTCGCCCTGGTGATGGCGGCGATCACGCGCGCGGCACCACTGGACGCGGCCACGCCGGCCATGATGGCCGTCAACCTTGCTGTCTGGGGCGGCGTGCTGCTCACGGTGTGGAACCGGCTGCTTGGGCGGATGCCGCTCGCGCTTTGGTGGGGAACCCTGGTGGCTGCCGCTGCCTTCGCGCCCGCCATCACAACCATCTTCTGGATGCAGCCCAACTTGATCGTTCTGGCGCTTGCGCTGGGTGGGGTCGAGCTGGCGGACCGCCGGGTCCGCACCGCAGGCTTGTTGATCGGGCTGGCGCTGGCATTGAAGCCGGTCGCGATCCTGCTTCCACTGGCGCTGCTGTTCCGAAGGGAGTCGCGTCGTGCGGCGCTGTGGGCGATTGGAGTGGCGGGAGTGCTGAGCGCCATCGGCCTCGGATTTCTGGCCTGGCGCGGGGGCGACCTCTCGATCGCCAACCCGATTTCCTATGTGGCTCATTTCCAGACGAAGGGGGGAGGACCGATCGTCGCCTGCGTCGCTCAGAACTACTCACCGATGGCACTGCTGTGCAGGTTGGGCGTCCCTTCCACGACTGTCCTGACAGTTGCCGTCGCGGGCGTTGTGCTTTTCCTCGGCTGGCTTGCGGTGCGAAGTCTGCGCGGGGTGCCGAACGCGACGTGGGATCTGGTTGCGGTTGCGTTTGCTCTTTCGCCGATGCTCGGCCCAATCGGCTGGGCCCATTACCAGCTCTTGCTGGCGCCGCTGATGCTCCTGCTCGCGTATCAGTTCTGGGCCGAGCGCGCGCCGATCTTCCTGTGGTTCAACCTCGGCCTCGTGTTTGTGTTGACGATGCTTGTGTGGGATCCACTCGAGAGCCTCGCGCGAACCCCAGTGATAGTGCTCGTTGTGTCCTACACCATCGGCCAGTTCGCCCAGTATTTCCTGCTTCTGCTCTGGTTCCAATGGATGCGGGTGCGGTCGGCGCGTCTCAAAGCGGCATGAACGCATCGTTACTCGAAGATCGAACGACCAGGGTATTGGTCGCGGTCCCGATTGTGGTCGCCATCGTCATGGACGCGTTGTACGTGGCGATCGCGGTCAACCAGAATTCGCTGGACCACGCCCCGCCCGAAAAATTCATCTTTCCCTTCGTCGGCGCCTACCTGGGCGTGATGGCGGTGCTGCTGATCGCGTCGTTGGTCCCTCGCTGGACCGCTCCTGTGCGGACGGCGTTGCGTGCCGCGGCAGCGGGTGGCCTGCTCGTCCTCGGCGTGTTGGCGATGTTCTCGATCGGACTGCCGCTGGTCGTCGCCGGCGCGATGGCGACGGTGGCGACCGTGCGAACCGCATCGCCGCACCGCGTGATGTTGTCGACGCTCTCCGCGGTGGGCGCGGCCATGATCGCGGTCACGATCCTGGTTGTTGGCTTCGAAGTCACCGACCGTCTCATCGTGTGCCCAGAGCACGGCACGATGGGCGGCGGTGGATCGGGATTCGTGACGGGGCCTTACTACTCCGAGTGTGCCGAGGGAAAACTGAACTTCCGTTCCAGGTAGGCATGGCCAGCTCGGCGTTCTCTCAAGATGGCTGCTAAAGCTGGATCAATTTCGCCCGAGGTGCGGTAGGGTTGGTCCGTACTACAGCGCGGAGGCACCACATGTCATCTCAACGTCCTGCAACGATCGTCGCAACGCTGTTCCAGATGCTCGAGGAGGCGCTGAGCGCGCCTGCGGAAGCAGCTGGGCCGTCCTGCTCGTGCTTGAGGTGCGAGGAGGCCTGGAACCGGAACCACTCACCGAACCGCGTCTCGCCTCGGGCAGACGTCGGCCTGGGCTTGCGCCGGGTGAATCCGGGCTAGACGGCAAACCCGCGGGAGCATCCACTCGCGGGTCTGAAGTCGGCCGCAAACCCGCGGGAGCATGCACTCGCGGGAAATAGGGACGGCCCTGAGGATTCGGGGCTAGACCATTCCCAGTTCCCAGCGCGCTTCTTCTGTCATGCGCTCTGGGGACCAAACGGGCTCGTAGACGATGTCGACTCCCGCGTCCTGGATGCCGGGCAGCGTGAGCAGGTGGTCGCGCACGTCCGACATCACCTCAGCCGCCATCGGGCAGCCGAGCGCGGTGAGCGTCATCTTGATGTCGACCCGCGCGGGCTTGATCGCGATGTCGTAGATCAGGCCGAGGTCGACGATGTTGACGGGGATCTCAGGGTCGTAGCACTCGCGTAGGACCTCGATCACGTCCTCGGGCTTGACCGTCGCGTCCGGCGCGACCTCGGTCGTCGGGGCGAAGGGGCTCACGGGGTCTCCAGAGGAAGGCCCGCGTCGCGCCACGCCTTCGTCCCCCCGCGGAAGTTGACGACGTCCTTGACGCCAAGCGCCACCGCCATCTCAGACGCCACTGCAGACCGCTCACCCATCGCGCACACGAAGATCGTGCGGTCGCGAAACTTCTGCGCGGTCGGGTTGGCCAGCAACGTGTTGAGGACGACGTGCCGCGCCCCGGGCACATGGCCCTTGTTCCATTCCCAGTCCTCGCGCACGTCGACCACGTCGTAGCCCTCGTCGATCAACTTCTTGATGTCGTCCAGCTTCAGGTCGCGAAATGCCGACTGCTGTTCTGTCATGCCCATCTCCTAATCCTCGTCCTCATCGTTAGCCAATCCGTAAGCCCCCACCTTCAGCACTTTCAGAGACAGAAGGGCGCACTTGATGCGCGCGGGGGAGATGTCGATGCCGAGCTCTCCGAGCACGTCGGCTTTGCCGATCTTCTTCGCCTCTTCGAGGGGCAAGCCTTTGAGCCGTTCCGTCAAGAGCGAGGCCGAAGCCTGGGAGATCGCGCATCCCCGGCCGTGGAACCTGATGTCCTCGATCACGCCGTCCTTGATCTGGAAGTCCATCCCGATCACGTCGCCGCAGAGAGGGTTGTCCTCCTCGTGGCTGATGTCCGGGTGCTCGAGGCGTCCGAAGTTCCTCGGGTTCTTGTAGTGGTCGAGGATGTACTCCCGGTAGAACTGGTCGTCGGCTGCCGTGCTCATTTGAATATCCGCTGGGCCTCTTGGATAGAACCGACCAGCCGGTCGACTTCATCCTTCTGCGTGTACACGTAGAAAGAGGCGCGCGCGGTGGCCGCGACATCGAGTCGCGTCATTAGTGGCATGGCGCAGTGGTGGCCGGCCCGCAGGCACACCTGGTCGCGGTCGGCGATGGTCGCCAGGTCATGCGGGTGGATTCCCTTCAACGAGAAGGAGATGACGCCGGCGCGGCGCGAGGGCGGCGGACCGTAGAGGGTGAGCCCTTCGATGTCGCTCAGCGCTTCATAGGCGTACTCGGTGATCTCGCGCTCATGCGAGCGAACGGCATCCATTCCCAATGCACTGAGGTAGTCGATGGCGGCTCCGAGGCCGATGACCTCGCCGATGGCTTGCGTGCCGGCTTCGAACTTCCAGGGCAGCTCGTGGTAGGTCGTGCCCTCGATGCGGACCGCCTTGATCATGTCGCCGCCAGACATGAACGGGTCCATCGCCTCGAGCAGCTCGCGGCGACCGTACAGGATGCCCGCGCCGGTCGGCCCGAGCATCTTGTGCCCGCTGAACGCGTAGAAATCGCAGCCCAGAGCGCGCACGTCGACGCCATGGTGCGGGGCGCCCTGGGCGCCATCCACCAGCACTGTCGCTCCGGCGGCCTTCGCCGCCGCGACCATCTCTTGGGCGGGGTTGATGGTGCCGAGGGCGTTGCTCACCTGGCCGAACGCGACGAGCTTCGGCGCCCGTTCGAGGAGCTTGCGGAACTTGTCCTGGCGCAGCTCGCCACGCTCATCGATGTCGACGTACTCGATAGTCGCTCCCTTCTCGGCGGCGAGGATCTGCCACGGCACGATGTTCGAGTGGTGCTCGAGGATCGTGAGTACGATGAGGTCGCCCCGCTTGATGTGCTTGCGTCCCCACGAGTAAGCAACAAGATTGATCGCCTCGGTGGTGCCGCGCGTGTAGATGATCTCTTTGGTCGAGCTCGCGTTGATGAAGGCGCGAACCTTCTCGCGCGTCGCCTCGTAGCGCACCGTCGCCTCCTCGGCGATCCGGTATGCGGCGCGGTGGATGTTCGAGTTGAACTTCTCGAAGTAGTCCATCATCGCGCCGGTCACCTGGCGTGGACGCTGCGAGGTGTTGGCCGAGTCCAGGTAGGCGATCCCCGTCTCGAAGATGGGGAAGTCCTTCCTGATCGCGGCGACGTCATATGAAATATTAGGTGCGCCCTGCGCGCGCCCGGCTATCACTCGGGCACCTCGATAAAGATGTCCGTGCCCTCGACGCTCACCGGGTACGTTTTCGCCGGGATCACGGCCGGCAGGCCGGTGACCTTGCCCGTGGCCAGGTTGAAGCGAGACCCGTGCTGCGGGCATTCGACGTCCATGCCCCACAGCTCGCCGTCGCAGAGGCTGAACTCCTCGTGCGTGCAGACGTCGTTGAGGGCGTAGAACTTTCCATCCTCGGCGTGAGCCAGGCACACAGGTGTGCCTCCGGCTTCCACACGTTTCATGGTTTCGTCGGGCACCTCTTCGACCGAAGCGACGCGGTACCTAGCCAAGACGCTTCTCCAGCTCGGCCTCGATGAGGCTGCGGGCGTGGTCGAACGGGATCCGGTCGAGCACGTCGCCGAAGAATCCCTGCACGATCATCCGCTTGGCCGTCTGCTCGGGAATGCCTCGCGAGCGCAGGTAGAAGAGGTGCTGCGGGTCGACCGGTCCGACGGTGGCGCCGTGAGTGCAGCGGACGTCGTTGTTGTCGATCTCGAGCATCGGAATCGAAGTGGCTTTCGCGTGGTCGGAGAGGACGAGGTTCCGGTTGGCCTGGTAGGCGTCCGAACGCGCGGCGCCCTTCTCGATCCGGATCAGTCCCGCGTAAACGGTGCGTGCGGTGTCCTGGAGCGCGCCCTTGAACAGCAGGTCGGAGCGCGTGTTGCCCACCTGGTGGTCCTGGAGCGTGTGGAAGTCGAAGAACTGTTTGCCCGATGCGAGGTAGATCGACTTCAGCTCGGCGTCCGCGCCTTGCCCGACGAGTGAAGCCTCGACGCGAGTCTTGGAGAAAAGTCCACCGAGCGTGACACTGAAGAGCCGGAGCCTCGAGTCCTTCCCAAGCCGAGCGCGCTGGTCGCCGAAATGCCACGCGTTGCGTCCCCACTTCTGCACCGAGACGTAACCGACCTCGGCGCCTTCGCCGACGAAGATCTCGGCCGAGCCGCTTCGGTAGGCGGCCGGCTCGTCGTCCTGGCCGATGTACTCGTCCAGATAGTGGAAGCGTGAGCCGCGCCCGGCAACGATCAGCGTGTGGGGGAGGAAGGCGGTGCCGCCGGCGTGCGACGTGTGCTGGGCGACGATCGGCTCCTTGATCTCCACTCCGTCAGGCACATAGAGAAAGGTGCCGCCGGTGAAGAAAGCCGCGTGCAGCGCGGCGAACCGATCGCGGTCGCTCTTGAGGAGCGAGAACAGGAGCGGTTCGACGAGCTGCGTGTGCTTCTCGGCCGCGACGCGCAGTGGCTCGAGGATTACGCCGCGAGGAAGCGTGGAAAGGGCGTCGAGCTGGAAGCCGTTCTTGTGCTCGAGCTCGGAGAACTGGGCGGTGTTCAGGCCGCTGATGTCGGTGCGCCGCCACTCCTCGTCTGTCTTGCTCGGGTTCGGGAGCCGCTGGTACGTGGCGAGCGCGCCTCGCCGGCGCTCTCCAAGCCAGTCGGGTTCCCCCTGGAGCACGTCCAGGGATTCCAGGGTCAAACCCACTATCAGCCTACGGAGCCTTCCATCTCGAGCTGGATGAGCCGGTTGAGCTCAACCGCGTACTCGAGTGGTAGCTCCTTGGTGAAGGGCTCGATGAAGCCGTTGACGATCATCGTCTCGGCCTCGCTGCGCGTGATCCCGCGGCTCATCAGGTAAAAGAGCTGCTCGTCGGAGACCTTGCTGACCGTCGCCTCGTGGCCGAGGGTCACGTTCTCCGCGTCGACATCGTTGTAGGGGTACGTGTCGGAGCGCGACTCGTCGTCGAGCAACAGCGCGTCGCACTTGACGAACGACTTGCTGTTGTTCGCGCCGGGGTACATCTTGATGTGGCCGCGGTACGAGGTGCGCCCGCCGCCCTTGGAGATGGACTTGGACGTGATGGTCGAGGTCGTGTTGGGGGCGACATGGATCATCTTGCCGCCGGCGTCCTGGTGCTGGCCCTTGCCCGCGAATGCAACCGAGAGCACGTCGCCCTTGGCGCCTGGCTCCATCAGGTAGACGCTCGGGTACTTCATCGTGATCTGCGAACCGAGATTGCCGTCGACCCACTCCATCGTTGCGTCCTTGTACGCGAGCGCGCGCTTGGTCACGAGGTTGAAGACGTTGGTCGACCAGTTCTGGATCGTTGTGTAGCGGCACCGCGCGTCTTTCTTGACGATGATCTCGACGACCGCAGAGTGCAGCGAGTCGGTCGTGTAGATGGGCGCCGTGCAGCCTTCGATGTAGTGCACGAACGATCCCTCGTCGCAAATGATCAGCGTCCGCTCGAACTGGCCCATGTTTTCCGCGTTGATGCGGAAGTAGGCCTGCAGCGGGATGTCCACCCGCACGCCCTTCGGCACGTAGATGAACGATCCGCCCGACCACACCGCGGTGTTCAGCGCGGCGAACTTGTTGTCGGCCGGCGGGATCACGGTGCCGAAGTATTCCTTGAATAGCTCGGGGTGATCGCGCAGCGCCGAGTCGGTGTCCGTGAAGATGACGCCTTTCTTCGAGAGCTCCTCGTGCAGCGAGTGGTAGACGACCTCCGACTCGTACTGCGCGGAGACGCCCGCGAGGAACTTGCGCTCCGCCTCGGGCACGCCGAGACGGTCGTACGTCTTCTTGATGTCGGGCGGCAGGTCCTCCCAGGTGGTCGATTGCTTGTCCGAAGCCTTCAGGTAATAGAAGATGTTCTCGAAGTCGATCACCGAGAGGTCCGCGCCCCAGGTGGGCATCGGCTTCTTGCGAAAGATCTCGAGCGAGCGCAGCCGCATCTTCAGCATCCACTCGGGTTCCTTCTTCATGAACGAGATCTCTTTGACGATCTCGGGGTTCAGGCCGCGCTTGGCCTTGAAGATGTACTCCTCGGGGACGAAGAAGCCGTACTTCTCCTTGTAGTCAGTGCCTACTTCGACCTTCGGTACGGTGGCCATCAGCTCGCCTCCTCCGCCTTCAACACGGCCGGCTCGTCAGCCTCCGCCCATTCCGAATAACCGGTCTTCTCCAGACGGGTCGCGATCTCGGGTCCGCCTGACAGGACGAACCTTCCGTCCACCAGCACGTGCACGAAGTCGGGCTTGATGAATTCGAGGACTCGCGTGTAGTGCGTGATGATCAGCACGCCGAGCTCGGGCCCGCGCATGCGGTTCACCGCTTCGGCGACGAACTTGATCGAATCGATGTCGAGACCGGAGTCGGTCTCGTCGAGGATCGCGATCTCTGGCTTGAGCATCGCCATCTGCAGGATCTCGGCCCGCTTCTTCTCGCCGCCGGAGAAGCCGTCGTTGATGTAACGCGGTAGGAACGAGTCGTCCATGTGCAGCACCTCGAGCTCACCCTTGAGCATCGAGCGAAACTCCTTGGGGGAGATCTGCTTCGACTTGTCCTTACCGTCGTATCCACGCTTGGCGTTCAGCGCGGTGCGCAGGAAGTTGGTCATCGAGATCCCCGGCACGACGACCGGGTACTGGAACGCGAGAAACATGCCCAGGCGAGCCCGCTCGTCAGGCTCGAGCGCGAGCACGTTCTGTCCTTTGAAGATCACCTCGCCGCCGTCGACGGTGTAGCCAGGGTGGCCCATCAGCGTGTGCGAGAGCGTCGATTTGCCAGAACCGTTAGGCCCCATCACGGCGTGGACCTCGCCCTTGTCGATGGCGAGCGTGACGCCCTTGAGAATCTCCTTGCCTTCGACGCTGGCCCTGAGGTCTTTGATCTCGAAGTCAGACAACTTTTCCTCCGTTTCCTTTCACTTCATATGTGCAGTCGCTTGCCGACTCGGCCATCCAGGTCGACCTGGTGACCGGCGCTCCCAGGAGCCGCTCGTACATCTGCTGCTCGTTCAGACATGGCAGCCCGGTGCGGGCGGCGACGTCCTGGATGGGGCAGTTGCAGTGGCGGATCGCGAGCCCACCCTCCGCCAGCTCGACCACCTCGGCCATGTGACCGTGTTCCGAGGCGAGCTTGGCCAGCTCGCGGACGCGCGCCTCAAAGTCTAGTCCCGCCAATCGGGGAGCGTACTCGGCCTCGAGCTTCGCCGCGCGGCGCTCGAAAAATCGCTTCAGCTGCTCGTCGGAGACGAACTCGACGAGCTCTCCGGTCAGCTCCCGGTGGCCGTCCGGAAAGTGGCTCCCGGCGGCAGGTGTCAGCTGGTACACGCTTTCGGGACGGCCGCGACCGTGTGGGGCCGCCGAGCCCACCGTGGCCAGGCCGGCCTCTTCCAGGGCTTCGAGGTGGCGCAGAGCGCCCTGCTTGGAGATCTCGAGCTGGGAGGCGATGTCGCCCAGGGTGGCGTGCCCGCGCATCTTCAGGAAGGCGAGGATCGTCTCGCGACGTGAGTCGGGCGCCCTGCGTGCGCCCGGCGAATCAATTGGCGCCCTGCGCGCGCCCGGCGGCTCCATAGGTTCATCCTACGAGTTTTTCAACACCTGCGTTGAAATACCGCCGCCAGATAGAGTCGACGCCGTGGACCGGGCTTTGCTCCTGGCTGCCAGGGGTCTCCGCGCCTTTGGCTTCGGCTTTGCCGCCGTGTTGATAGGGGTCCACCTGGAGCGCCGCGGCCTGCAGGCGGGCCTGATCGGTTTGACCCTTGGGGTCGGCCTGGCGGCCGCCTCCCTGTCCGGGCTGGCGAGCGCCGGCCTGTCCTCACGTTTCGGGCGCCGGCGAGTGCTGGCGGCGTGTGGGGTCCTCATGGCGGTGACCGGGCTGGACCTCGCCCTCACAAACCAGTCCGCGCTGCTGGTCCTGGCGGGAATCACGGGGATGCTCGGTGCGGCGAGCGTCGACCTGGGCCCGTTTGCATCCGTCGAGCAGGCGGTCCTGGCCGAAGCCGTTCCCGGCACCAGGCGCAACGTCGCTTTCGCTCGCTACTCGCTGACCGGCGGATTGTTCAACGCGGCCGGCGGCCTCGCGGCTGCGCTGGCAACGAGCGCAGAGGCTTCGAGCGCGTTCTTCCTTCTCTATGCGGCGATAGGGGCGGCGACCGCCGTGCTGCCGCTGTTCATGACGGGAAAGGTCGAGTCGCCCGCCGCGGCGCCGGCCTTCGGTTCCTTCCGGCCGCTCGCCGGGCTTGCAGCCCTTTTCGCCCTCGACTCGCTGGGCGCGGGCTTTGTGGCGAACGCTGTGATCGCCTACTGGCTGCACGTCCGGTTCGGTGCAGACGCGGCCACGCTCGGTCCGGTGTTCGCGGGCATCGCCGTCCTCCAGACGCTCTCGTACGAAGTGTCCGGGCGCCTGTCCAACCGCTTCGGCCTGATCAACACGATGGTCTTCACCCACCTGCCGAGCAACGTGCTCCTGCTGCTGGTCCCGTTCAGCCCGACGCTTGCCTGGGCGATCGCGCTCCTGCTCGCGCGCTATGCCCTGTCGCAGATGGACGTGCCGGCGCGGCAGGCATATATCGTGTCGATAGTGCCGCCCGCGGAGCGGGCGGGCGCTGTGGCCATGACCGGAGCAGTGCGCGGCGTCGCCCAGTCGTTCGGCGCGGCCCTGGCGGGACTGGCCATCGGAGCCGCGGCTTTCGCCCTGCCGTTTTTCGCGGGCGGGCTCCTCAAGATCGTGTACGACGCCGCTCTGTTCGGCGGATTCAGGAATCGCCGTGCCGAGCACGAGATTTAGGGTTTTGCCATGTCCGAAGAGTTGAGCTCGCTCGACCTACTCGATCTTGCCGAGCTGGAGCGACGGGTGGCCGGCGTTCGGGAGCGGATGCGGCCCCTCGAACAGGATCTGGCAGCGCTTCGCGTTGAACGGGATGTCCTCCTCACCGAGATTCGGCGGCGCGAGCGGAGCGCGCATCGGATCTCCCGGTCGGATCTGAAGGCGGCGATGAAGGAAGGCAAGCTTCCGACTGTGGCCGACCTCGTAGCCGGAAGCGACTCAGGATCGTTTGACGACTATGGATTCAACCTGAAGACAGGAGGAGCGGTGAGATTGGGTTTTCCCGGGGCGCGGTCGCAGAGCCTGGCCTTCACGGATGGCATGAAGATCGCGCAGGCGACCGACCTCGCCCAGGCCGCCGAGCTCTACGCCGCGGGCTGGGAGCTCGGGAGCCCGGGCCGACCCGGCGTACGGGTTCATTTTCCAGGCACCCGCCAGGAACGCTTGGTTCCGGCGGACGAGGTGTATGCTCGCGCCGGCGACCGAGAGGAGAAGTGAGGGCGTTTTCAGCGATGACTGACATGGAAGCCACCGCCAAATGATTGCTGTCGAGCGACCCGAGCCGGACACCGGGGCGGCTGTGCAGCTGCTCGAGGTGCCTGAGATGCAGCCAGCCGGTGGTCCGACGCTCCTGCGTCCGCGAGCGGTCCGCACGCGGCCGAGGCTGACACGGCTTGGCAGCAGGATCTCGTCGGTCGGGCTCGTGGCGACCATCCTGTTCACGCTCGGTGCCAGCGGCGGCCTCGCCAACAACGGCATCCCTCTCAGCCTCCAGGCGCGCGCAGTCGCGCTCCACCAGCACTGGGCGCAGATGCGGGCCGACGGAATACCGGACCTCGACCTGGCGACGCTCGAGCAGGAATGGATTTACACCCAGGCGACCCAGTTCATGGGGGTGGCCGCCGTTTTCTGGTGGCCCGGCGCGAACGAGATACTCGACCGCTGGCAGGCTCGCGCCGAAGCCATCTGGGTGCGCGACATGGAGCTGTACCGAGCCGGTGCTCTCGCCGCCAACCAGAACCTCCACCAGGCGCTTGGCACGGAGCCCGGCGAACAGTTCAAGGCCAGGTTCGACGCGCTCTCGACAGCGACGACTCCGGGCGAGTTCGCCGCGCTGCGCGCGAACTGGGACCTGGAAGCCCGGTTGGTGCCGATCGACAGGAAGATCGCGGCCGCGACCAGCGCCCTGACCAAGCAAGCGGCGCAGGCCAAGAGCCTCGGCATCCGCGGTGATCCCGCGGTTGAAGTCCTCGCTCGCGCAGAGGCGTACAGCACGATGGACGCGCAGGAAAGGATCGGCCGCGCCGAATTCCTCACGCGAGACCTGGCCGCCGCCCAGGCAGGTCTGCAAGGCCGGCTCGACGCGGCCGTCGTCACGCAAGATGCGCTCAATCGCGCCATCAACGGGATCGAGGTTGCCAGCCTGTATGGGATCGACCTGTCGGGCTATCAGACGCGCATCGACGCAAACCGCGGGGCTTACGCCATCGCATCCACGGCCGCCGAGTTCAACCGCATCACCGCCGACCTGAACCTGGTCAGGGCCGCCGCCGACAACGCGATCTACGGCGCGCTGAGCAGCACGCACATCATCTCGGGCGTCACTCTCATCTACCAGAGCCATTCTCTGAGCTGCGAGGAGGCCGCGACCTCGATGGCGCTCACTCACCAGGGCATCAACCTCAGCCAGGACCAGATACTCGCCGAGCTCGGCGCTGACCGCCGAGCGATGTACGTGGACGCTAGCGGCAGGGTGCGCTGGGGCAACCCGTACCAAACGTTCGTCGGCAACGTGAACGGCAGCGAGGGCAACTACACCGGATACGGCACGTTCTACCCGCCGCTCGTGCGGATCGCCCAAGCGCATGGGGGGAAGGTCATCGCCTACGGCAACATGTCAGCCGCGACCATCTATGCGCGGCTGATCGCCGGTCACCCGGTGGTGGTTTTCGCGACGTGGGACTGGGCGTGGCACCCGCGCCACGACTACTTGAGCTTCGACGGCCAATGGATTCCGTGGATCGGCCCGTATTACGCGTCGCACGTCTACACCGCGGTTGGGTACAGCCCGACCGGGGTCCTGGTCAACGACCCGCTACGCGGCCAGTACTGGGTCAGCCATGCCTCATTCGAGGCGGCCTACTCGGACTTCAACGAAGCAATAGTCTTCGCCTAGACAAGGAGAGGGAACCTCAGCGGCTAGGACGGCGGGGCCAGGACCAGGAAGACGCGTCCACTGGCAAGCTTTGGGTAGGCCTGGTCATGGTCGTCGAGGGAGTGCATCAGCGTGTCCCAGCCGGCCGTAGTGCCGTGCCCTCTAGTCAGACCGGGGTCGTTCAGGATGAACTGGTCCGACTGGTTGTACCCGACCACGACGATGAAGTGGGCGACCGAGTAACCGGACTGTCCGAAGTGGTCTCGGTATCCGGGGTAGTTGGGGTTGCCGAGACTGTGAGTGCGTACGCCCATGATCAGCGGTCGGCCCAACGCCAGCTGCTGCTTCATGTTCAGGCGGTCCGCGGGCAACATCTTGTAATTCCACCTCATGTGATTCTTTGCGACCTCGCCCAGCTGCACGCTGGTCAGGTCTTCCGACGGCTTCCAGCTTGAGACCTGGTTGATCGCCTCGTCGGCACTCCTTGGATCGATCAACCCGCCTGAGTGATCCCCGCGGAGGTAGCGGTCGACCATGACCAGGCTTGCCTCTTCGCAGGTGTGCTGCTTATTCGCCCAGTCGTTCAATGGCGCTTGCGAGGTGAAGGGCACCGGGAGGATGACCGCCGCAGGGAGGACTGCCGGCGGCTGCTCGGCAGGAGTGTCACCGGTATCGGTGATAGGGATGAGGGGTGGCGTGACGTAGCTGATCTGCGGCCCGGCGCCGAAAAAGGCGAAGTAGATCCCCGCCGCGATGGCGATCGAAGCCACCAGGCCAAGCCCGAGCATCCACTTGAGGGCTCCCCACATCGCTATTCAGAACAGGCCGCGTAGGAAAAAGTTGCGCTCTGGACTGAGGCCCCGGGTTCGAAGCTCAGAGCGGAGCCCCTCTCGTTGTTAGGTGGCGGGGGCCAGGACCAGGAAGACCCTGCCGCTGTTGAGAGCCGGATACGCCTGGTCGTGATCGTCGATGGCGTGCATCAGCTGGTCGTAGAGGATGTGGTAGCTCGCGCCTCTGGTCAGGCCTGGGTCGTTGAGGACGAAATGGTCCGTGTTGTCATAGCCGATCACCACGAGGAAGTGCGACACCGACCAGTTGGGATCTTCGAAGTGATTGTGGTATCCCGGATAGTTGGGGTTCCCGAGGCCGTGCGTGCGGACCCCCATAAGCAATGGACGCCCCAAGGCCAGCTGCTGCTTCATATTCAGGCGGTCGGCGGGAAGCATCTTGTAGTTGTAGCCCCAGTTCCTCTTGGCGACCTCGCCGACCTGCTGGCTTGTGAGGTCCAGCGCCGGCTTCCATGTGGTGACCTGGTTGATCGCGCTGTCGGCGGTTCTCCCGTCGATCGTCGCGTTGTGATCGCCCTTCAGGTAGCGATCGACCATGACGAGGCTGGCCTCTTCGCAGGTGTGCTGCCGGTCCGCCCAGTTGTTCAAAGGCGCCTGCGAGGTGAATGGAACCGGGAGGATGACCGCCGCCGGGAGGTTTACCGGCGGCTGCTCGGCGGCAGTGTCACCCGAGGCGCTGATCGGGACGAGGTCGGGCGTCACGTAGCTGATCTGCGGCCCGGCGCCGAAAAAGGCGAAGTAGACCCCTGCGGCGACCGCGAGGGACGCTACCACGCCGAGCCCGAACAGCCACTTGAGGGCTCCCCACATCGCTATCTAGAACAGCTCGGGCAGGAAAAAGTCACGTTTTGGTCAGAGGTCATGGATTCGAAGCTCAAGGAGCGTCCGCAGTATAGGACGCCATCCCACCCCGTCGAGTAGGGCTTTTCGGACGCAGTCAACCAACGCACCGCCTCTAGGATTGTCGCCGTGAGCGACGAAGCTGCCGGCGCTGCGGCAGGGCTTGGCACGCGCGCCGTCAGCAATGCGGTCTTCATCCTCAGCGCCCGCGTGGTCTCGCGCGTGGTCTCGCTGGTCGTCGTCATCTACCTCGCCAACGGGCTTGGCGACGTCGGCTACGGGCGCTACTCGACCCTGATCGCCTACCTCGCGCTGGTCTCGGTGATCGCCGACCTCGGCTTCAACCCTCTGTACACACGCGAGGCGGCACGCGCACCGCACCAGCTTGGCGACTACCTGGGAACGCTGCTGGTCTTCAAGCTGGCGCTTGCCGGTGCGGCCAGCGTTGTCCTCGCGATTGCCTTGGGGTTTGGCGCCGGCCTGAGCTCGCTGATCATCCCCGGCGCGGCGCTGCTGATCGCCACCGCTTACGCAAACCTGCTTCGCAACACCTTCTATGCGGTGGGCCGCGCGGAGTTCGATGCGGTCGCGATCATCGCGGAGATCACCATCCAGGGCGCGCTGATCATCTTCGGCGCGAAAGCACACCAGCCCGTCGCTTTCTTTGTCTGGGCTTACGCCGCGTCCTTCCTTTTCACGATCGCCTATTCGCTGGTCGTCATCCGGGTCTTCAAGCTCGGCCGGATCCGCCTCGGCCTCGATCTCAACCTCGTGCGCCGCTGGTTCCCACTGGCGCTGCCTTTTGCCTTCACGTTCTTTCTCACCAACCTTTATTTCCGGGCCGACGTGCCGATCCTCCAGCACTTCCGCTCGTTTGCCGAAGTCGGCTGGTATACGTTCGCCTACAAGCCGTTCGAGGCCCTTCAGTTCATTCCGCTCGCGATCCAGGCCGTCGTCTACCCACTGCTCGGCGTCTACTTCGTGAGCGACATCTCGCGCCTGAAGCTCGCCTATGGGCGTTTCTTCAAGGTCCTGGTCCTGCTCGGGTGGCCGTTGACGGTAGGGACATTCGTGCTGGTGCATCCGATCGGACGCCTGTTCTCTCTGTTCACCAAGTCCGAGGCGTCACTTCGCATCCTCGCCTTCGCGATCGTCTTTCTATTCGCGAACTCGGCCTTCTACGCGATGCTCAACGCGACCAACCGGCAGCACATGAACGCGTGGGCGACCGGGCTCGCAGCGGCGATCAACATCGTCCTCAATCTGATCCTCATCCCGTTCTACGGCTACCTCGCCGCCAGCGCGACCACCGTGATCACCGAAGCATCGCTGTGCGTCTTCGGATGGTGGTTCGTGCAGCGCCAGCGGCCCGACCTGCGGCTGCCCGTCATCCGGGTGAGCTGGCGCATCCTCCTGGCAGGTGCGGTCATGGGCGTCGTGCTCTATCCGCTGGCTCGGTTTCCGATCTACGTGAGCCTGCCCGCAGGGAGTCTGGCGTATGCCGTGGCGATCTACCTGATCCGGGCGATCGACCCTGACGAGTGGCGGCTGGCACGCCAGGGATTGCTCGGCCGCCTGAGGCCCAACCGAGCCGCGTAACCGACTCCTGCCCCGGGCCGTTTGGGGGAGTGGGAAACCGTAGAATCAACGGGCCTCCAAACATGTCTCGAAACGTTCCTGAGAAGATCCTGACCAAGGGAGGGCATCGCCCTCGAGCCCGCATCCACGCGGCGTGGTCGCCGATCGGGCAGAAGTTGCGCCGCACCGCGATGGTTCGCGGCCTCGGCGCAGTGCTGGCGATCCTCCTCGTGATCGGCTTCGCGGCCGACGCTTACGCGCAGTCTTTCTTTGACAGCCTGCCCTCGATCCAGGGTCTGGACAGCGCCGGGTTCGCCGGCGACACGATCATCACGGACCGCAACGGGGTTCTCCTCGCCGACGTCGGTAACCATGGCGACCATCGCCTTGCCGTGAAGCTGAAGGACGTCTCGCCGATCATGGTCCAGGCCACCATCGCGATCGAAGACAAGGGCTTCTATACGAACCCTGGAATCGACTTCGGCGGTGTCCTCCGCGCCTTCTACGACAACCTTCGCGCGGGCAAGGTCGTCGGCGGCGGCAGCACCATCACGCAGCAGCTCGCCAAGCAGCAGTTCCTCACGCCCGACCGGACTTACGGCCGAAAGGTCAAGGAGCTCGCGCTCGCGTTCGAGCTGGCCCAGACCTACAGCAAAGATCAGATCATGGAGCTCTATCTCAACAAGAGCTTCTACGGCTCGCAGTCATATGGGATCGAGGCGGCCTCCGAAAGCTACTTCCACATCCCCGCCTCCAAGCTCAGCCTCGCTCAATCCGCCGTCCTCGCGGGCTTGCCGCAGGCGCCGACCGAATGGAACCCGGTGCTACATCCCGACAACGCCAAGCTGCGCCAGACCGAGGTCCTGCGGGCCATGGTGCGCTCGAACATGATCTCCCAGGACGACATGGACAAGGCGGTGGCCGAGAAGCTCACCTACATGGCGCCCATCAACAGCTTCGTCGCGCCCCACTTCGTCGACTACGTTCTGGCCGAGCTCCGCCAGCTTGGATACCAGCCTGGAATCCAGCAGCTGAACGTGAAGAGCACGCTCGACCTGCACATGCAGCAGATCGGCGAGGGCATCGTGAGCGGCAACCTGCAAGCCAACCTCTGGCGCGATCGCTACGGCCAGCTGTCCTCAGGGATGGCCGCGGAGGATCCGAAAACGGGCGAGATCCTGGTCATGGTCGGATCGCCCAACTACAACTCTGTCGGCGGCCAGATCAACTTCACGACCACCGTCCGCAACATGGGCTCTTCGATGAAGCCCTACACCTATGGGGCGGTGATCAACGCTCGGGCGGCAACGGTCGACACGCCGGTTTACGATGGCCCGAGCCCGCTGGTTTACAAGGACGCGTTCAGCACGACGAACATCTACAACTACGACGGGAAGACGCATGGCGTGCTGCCGCTGAAGAAGGCGATGGGCAATTCGCTGAACATCGCGGCCGTCAAGGTCGAGCTCTCGATCGGCGTGCCCGCCGTCCTTACTTATATGCGCAACCTCGGCGTCAACCCGCTCGTGCCGATACCGGATCAAAACGGCCAGTACAGGGTCGGCAACCTGGACGAGTACGGTCCGTCACTGACCCTGGGTGGCTATCCGATCACCCTGCTCGAACACGTAAGCGGCATCTCGGTTTACGCGGACCAGGGCGTCTACCACTCACCGGAAGCGATCTTGTCCGTAACGGACTCGCACGGCCAGAGCCTCTACAAGACGCGCGCCGAGCTGCGGGCACGGCCCGCCCTGTCGCCTTCGGTTGCTTACATCATGGCCGAGATCATGGCCGACGACGGCAACCGCTGCATGATCTTCGGCTGCAACAGCCAGCTTCATTGGGCGGACCGCACCGTCGCCGCCAAGACCGGTACCACGGACAACTTCAAGGACGCCGTGACGATCGCCTTCACGCCAGACCTGGCGGTCGGCCTGTGGGTTGGCGACATCCTGAGCAACAAGTACACGATGGTCAACAACTCCGACGGCATCTTCGTCGCCTCTCCGGCGGTGCATGCATTCGTGTCGCAGGCGCTTGCGGGCGTGCCGGGCAACCGCTGGTACACGCCGCCGCCCGGTGTCGTGCGCGCCGGCGACAGCTGGTTCCTCACCGACGCCACGAGCATCGCCAAGCTTCCGGGCGACAACCCGCCGAGCCCGACGCCCACGCCGGTGAATTACACCGTCCCACCCGATCCCGGCACAGGTCCGGTGCTGGCGAGCCCAAGTCCGAGTCCGAGTCCGACCCTGCTTCCGTGCGTGCCTCCCCAGAAGCCGCCGGGTTGCATCTAGCCAACCAACTAGCCGTCGATCCGCGCGTCGGTAAACTTGCGCCGATGCCTGAGCCTCTTTCGGTCGTCACGGAGCAGCTTCCCAAGAGCCAGGTCGGAATGACCATCGAGGTTCCTACCGAGACTGTCGACGCGACCTACGAGCGCGTGCTCAACCGCCTGGTGTCGCGCGCCAAGATCGAGGGCTTCCGCCCCGGCCGCGCGCCGCGCGCCCTTGTCGAGTCGCGCCTGGGCCCCGCGGTTGTGCGCGAGGAGGTCGTCGAGGCGATGGTGCCTGAGGTCATCCGCCAGGCCCTCGCGGAAAAATCGATCGATCCCATCGACAACCCGGACGTCGAGGTCCTGGTGCTGGAGCGCGGCAGCCCGGCGAAGCTCAAGGCGACGATCACCGTCATGCCCGAGGTCACGCTCGCGGACGTGGCGACTCTTCATCCTGACCTTCACGGTCACGAAGTCACCGACGAGATGCTCAAGCGGCGCCTCGACGACGTTCGCGAGCCGATGGCGGAGATCACGCCAGTGGAGCGCGAGGCGCGTTTGGGCGACCTCGCTGTCATCGACGTCGAGGTCGAGGTGGACGGCGAGCTTGTCGAGTCGGAGTCGCGCAAGGCGATGGAGGCAGAGCTCAAGGAAGGAGTGCTCCTCCCCGAGCTGCTGGCCGTTTTGCCTGGAACGTTCGTGGACGAGACTCGCGAGGCGAACGTCACTTTCCCAGAGACGTACTCGGAACCAAAGCTGGCCGGCAAGAACGCGACGATCAGGGTCACCGTGCGTGGCGTCAAGGAGAAAGTCCTCCCTCCGCTCGACGACGCCCTGGCCAAGGTCCTGAGCAACGGCGCGCACGAGACCGTCGACTCCTATCGCGAGTCGGTCCGCCAGGAGCTGGAGGAGTCCGTGCGAGCGATGGAGAAGCTCGAGCGCGAGCAGGAAGTGGTTCGGGCGTTGGTCGATGCATCATCGGTCGAAGTGCCCCAGACCCTGGTCGATCGCGAGCTCACCAGCCAGCTGGAGTCGATGGAGCGCAGCCTCAATCGCCAGGGACTGAAGCTCGACCGCTACCTCGAGTACCTGGGCAAGACGCTTGACGAGTGGATTGCCGAACAGAGGCCGGACGCCGAGGCACGATTGAAGATCGACCTGGTGCTGGCTGAATATGCCAGGCGCGAGAACCTGGAGCCGACCGACGAGGAGGCGACCGGGTTCCTCGAGGAGCAGGCCGCCCAGGACGAGGAGCTGAAGAGCCAGGTGGACGAACTCAAGAAGAGCCCAAGCGCGCGGCGCTACTTCGCCTCCAGGCTTCGCCGCCAGAGAGTGCTCGAGCGCCTGGTCCAAGTAGCAGAATCGCGGACTTGACGGAACCCGATGATCTGCTGTCTAGAATGAACCGTGTGCGGGACATGAGACAGACGCAGCAGCCGTCCGGATACCTCGTCCCGATGGTGGTCGAGAACACTGGCCGCGGTGAGCGGGCCTTCGATATCTACTCCAGGCTCTTGAAGGAGCGCATCGTCTTCATCGGCACGCCGATCGACGACCAGGTTGCGAACCTCGTCGTGGCGCAGCTGCTCTTTCTCCAGTCCGAAGATCCTGAAAAGGAAATCGCCCTCTACATCAACAGCCCCGGCGGCCAGGTGACCGCGGGGCTCGCCATCTACGACACCATGCAGTACATCCGTCCTCCGGTCTCGACGATCTGCATCGGCATGGCGTACTCCATGGCCGCGGTTCTGCTCGCTGGCGGCGCGCACGGCCAGCGCTTTGCGCTGCCTCACGCCAACATCCTCATCCACCAGCCGTGGGGCGGCATGCAGGGGCAGGCCAGCGACATCCAGATCCACGCGAAGGAAATCCTGCGCACGCGCGAGCAGCTCAACCAGATCCTCGCGAAGCACACAAGGCAGAAGATCGAGAGGGTGACGCAGGACACGGAGCGTGACTACTTCCTGACCTCGGAGGCAGCCAAGGAATACGGGCTGATCGACGACATCATCCTCAGCGCGAACAAGCCGATCGAAAAAGAGAAGGCGAAAGACAAGGAAAGCGAGAAGGAGAAAGTCGCCGCCGGATGATCTTCCGACGCAAGAGCAAGAGTGGTGAGGTAGAAAGGCATCGGCCGAAGTGCTCGTTCTGCGGCAAGCTGCAGGGAGAGCACGGTGTCAGGCTTGTCGCCGGCTCAGGCGTTTTCATCTGCAGCGAATGCATCAGCCTTGCCAACGAGATTCTGTGGGGCCATAATCCCCCGGCGCCGGCGTCCTCGTAATGGATACAGGTAGGGACTAGGGACTGATGAACGAACGGGAAGACCGCCGCCGCTATACGCGCTGCTCCTTCTGCGGGAAGGGCCAGGACCAGGTGCGCAAGCTGGTCGCCGGTCCAGGCGTCTTCATCTGCGACCAGTGCATCGACCTCTGTCAGGAGGTCCTCGAGGACGACAATCGCTCAGCGGGCACGAAGAAGCAGAAGACCGGCTTCATCCCCAACCCCAAGACGATCTGTGCCGCTCTCGACCAGTACGTGATCGGCCAGGACCGCGCCAAGAAGGTCCTCTCGGTTCAGGTCTACAACCACTACAAGCGAATCTCCGCTTCGAAGTCCGTGGGCGACGTCGAGCTGACCAAGTCGAACGTGCTGCTCGTCGGACCGACCGGCTGTGGGAAGACCTACCTCGCGCAGACGCTCGCGAAGATCCTCGACGTGCCGTTCGCGATCGCCGACGCCACCAGCCTCACCGAGGCCGGTTACGTGGGCGAGGACGTCGAGAACATCCTGCTCCGGCTGATCCAGGCCGCCGACTTCGACATCAGCCGCGCCGAGCGCGGAATCATCTACATCGACGAGATCGACAAGATCGCGCGCAAGTCGGACAACCCGTCGATCACGCGCGATGTCAGCGGCGAGGGTGTGCAGCAGGCCTTGCTGAAGATCCTCGAGGGCACTGTCGCCAACGTTCCGCCACAGGGCGGGCGCAAGCACCCGCACCAGGATTTCATCCAGATCAACACCACAAACATCCTGTTCATCTGTGGCGGCGCGTTCGATGGGTTGGAGAAGGTTGTCGAGCAGCGCATCGGCAAGCGGGCGATCGGGTTCGGTGCGCCGCATCACAAGATCGAGCGCAAGGCGGTGTCCGAGACGCTCAAGCAGCTGCAGCCGCAGGACCTCTTGAAGTACGGGTTCATCCCCGAGTTCATCGGCCGCCTGCCGATCATCGTCACGCTGCACCACCTGGACCAGCAGGACATCGTGCGCATCCTCACCGAGCCGAAGAACGCGCTGGTCAAGCAGTACCAGAAGTTCTTCTCGCTCGACAACGTCGAGCTGGTGTTTCAGAAAGGTTCGCTCGATGCCATAGCGGAGCTTGCGTTGCTTCGAGGCACAGGTGCGCGCGCTTTGAAGTCGATCATCGAAGAGGCGCTCCTCAACTCGATGTTTGAGATCCCGTCCCGTCCCGACATCAAGCGCTGCCTGATCTCCGAGCGCGCGATTCGCGAGGCGCTCGAGCCGGAGTTCGAGCTGGGTGAGGAAGGCGAAGGGCCTGCGCGACTCGTGGGAGAGTCGGCCTAAGCCACGTTCGCCCGGGAGACGACCATCGGGGGCCCTTTTTGGCCCTATCCATGGCCCGGGATGCGGCCATTCATGACCCGATGGCGGAACGTATCTGCAGCGCAACGCTATCGGGAGTTCCGTACACATCAGTTGCAGTGAAGCGGAGCAAGCGATAGCCGGCGCCGACGAGGACGTTCTGGCGGCGGTTGTCCGCAACGAGCCGGTCACGATGGTTGCCGCCGTCGTACTCGATTGCCAGGCGCTGTGGTCGATAGAACAGGTCTGGACGGCCTAAGAAGTGGCCTTCATCGTCACGGATGGGAACTTGAACCTCCGGCCGCGGGAGCCCGGCCAGCAGTAGAAGCATCCGCAACCGCGTCTCCATTGCCGATTCCGCCTTGGGTTCGGCCAGGTCAACAACACGCCGGACGCGTGCGATGCCCTTGGCTTTCGGATGCTCGGCGACATAAGCGCGCAGCTCGCCGAAGGTAACCAGCCTTGCATGAAGGAACAGGTCCGCGACGACGACTCCTTCTGTCAGCGGATCTCTGCCTCCGAAGTCAACGACAGTACGGAGTGCCGATGTGGTTGGTACACCCCGCCGCAGCACGATCTCCTCTGCGGGCAGAGCGGCGCGGCTAACTGATGCGCCCGCACGGCGGCGGCTGCCGATTGGATCTGGGATGGTGACCTCGACTGGAGTGCATAGCTCAAGGTCCAATCCGTGCAGCCAGAGTGCGGTGCGTCCGGAGAAGGCGGCGCCGGCGGGCAATCGCCGGGCAACAGCGGCGAGAGCCAGCTCAGGGCTTTCGTTCAAACCTTCCCAGCAGTAAAGCCCTGATCCCAGGGGACGGTAGCTCGCACCGCGTAACTGCCGGCGTGTGACACCGACGCCGCGGGCGTCTGCACTCGTGAACGGCCCGCGCTTGAGGGAGGCAGGCACGGAGGGCTTTACGGGCATCGAACCAGGATCGCGAACGCCGTCCGATTCGACAACCTAGGTGGTTAACGACCCCGAATGGGGGAGGTCGATAATTAGCCCGTGGAAGACCTTCGCGGAAAGACCGTACTGCTGACTGGGGCGTCGACGGGACTCGGGCCGCACATCGCTCGACGGCTGCGTCGCGCCGGCGCGAAGTTCGTCCTGTCCGCGCGCAACGAGGAAGCGCTGAAGGACCTGGCCGAAGAGCTGGGCGACGCTCGCGTCATAGTGGCCGACCTTGCACGGCTGGGTGAGCCCGAGCGCCTGGCGAGAGAGGCCGGGGACGTGGACGTGCTGGTCTCCAACGCGGGGGTGCCGGCGAGCGGGCGGCTTGCCACCTTCAGAATTACTGAGCTGGACCGCGCCATCGACGTGAACTTCCGTGCCGGTATGGTGCTCGCGCACCAGCTGGTTCCGGCGATGCTGAATAGAAAAGGCGGCCACCTGGTGTTCATGTCATCGGTCGCGGGCATCGTGCCCCAGGCAGGCAACAGCGTTTACAACGCCACCAAGTTCGCCCTGCGCGGATTTGCCCTGGCGCTGCGGGAGGAGCTGCTGGACACGCGCGTCGGTGTCTCGGTGATCTGCCCAACCTTCGTCAGCGAAGCCGGCATGTGGGCGGAGACGGGCCTGAAGGCGAACCCGATGGCGGGGGAAGTCTCGCCGGCCGAGGTGGCCGAGGCTGTCTGGTACGCGATCACCCGGAACCGGGCCGAGATCGACGTGGCGCCACTCCAGCTGAAGGCGAGCCTGAAGTTCCAGGCGCTTGCACCTGGCCTGTTCGCGACGATCGCGCGAGCGGCCGGCGCGACGAAGCCGAGCGAGGAGCTGGGCGAGCGCCAGCGGAATAAACGCTAAGATTCGGAACAACATGAGCCGAGACGAGTGCGTATCCGTACCCTCGCCGGCTCAGTCGCGCTAAAGCGACCTTCGCGCCGGCGCCCTTGATTCCCACCGAGAGATCAAACACGCCTCCATGAACATGAACACGAACGAGATGCCGAAAGCTTTCGACCCAAAGGCCATCGAGGCCGGCTGGTACGCGCGCTGGGAAGAGGCGGGTCTGTTCATCGCCGACGCATCGAGCGACAAACCGAAGTTCACGATGTGTTTCCCGCCGCCGAACATCACGGGTGAACTGCACATGGGCCACGCGCTCCAAACCGCGCTTTACGACTTGCTGGCGCGGTACAAGCGGATGGCCGGGTACGAGGTGCTCTTCCTTCCTGGTTATGACCACGCCGCGATCGCGACGCAGAACGTGATCGAGAAGCAGCTGGCGGCGGAGGGGACGACCAAGGAGCTGCTAGGTCGCGAGGCTTTTGCCGCGCGCGTGGACGCGTGGTACGAGTCGGTCGGCGCGACCATCATCAACCAGCTCCGGCTGCTCGGGGCCTCGATGGACTGGACCCGGCTGCGGTTCACCATGGACGCGCGATACGTCCGCTCGGTCATGACGGCCTTCGTCGCCTTCTACGAACGGGGATGGATCTATCGCGCGCCACGGATCGTGAACTGGTGCCCGCGAGACAAATCAGCCATCTCCGACCTCGAGATCGAGTGGGAGGAGCACCACGACACCCTGTTCTACATCCGCTACCCGGTGGAGGGCGGCGGAGAGGTGGTGATCGCCACAGTGCGGCCCGAAACGATGCTCGCCGACACCGGCGTTGCTGTGAACCCGACAGACGATCGATACAAGAACCTGATCGGCAAGACAGCCATCCTGCCGCTGGTCGGACGCAATCTTCCGATCGTTGCCGACGAGGCTGTGGAGAAGGATTTCGGCACAGGCGCGCTCAAGGTCACGCCGGGACATGACCCGATGGACTACGACATCGGGCAGCGCCATTCGCTCGAGATCATCAACGGGATGCACCCCGACGGGCGCATGAACGTCCCAGGTCTGCCGTACGACGGGATGCCCGCGCTCGAGGCGCGCGAGAAGGTGGTCGCCGACCTGAAGGCCCAGGGATTCCTCGTCAAGGACGAGCCCTACACGCACGACGTCGGCCACTGCGACCGCTGTCACGCGGTCATCGAACCGCTGATCAGCGAGCAGTGGTGGCTGCGCATGGAGGTCATGCGTGACAAGGCTTTGGCAGCCTCCGCCGCGGGCAAGGTGACCTGGCATCCCGACCGCTACGAGCGCACGTACCTCGACTGGCTGCGCGGGCTCAGGGACTGGAACATCGGCCGGCAGCTGTGGCTCGGGCATCGCGTCCCCGTCTACTACTGCGAAAACGGGCATCAGATCGTCGCCGTGGACCGGCCGCGTGAATGCGGCGAGTGTGGCAGCACACAGCTGACGCAGGACCCCGACGTGCTCGATACCTGGTTCTCCTCTGCGCTGTGGCCCTTCGCGACGTTGGGTTGGCCGGAGGAGACCGAAGACCTGATGGCTTTCTACCCCACAGACCTCAACAGCACGGCGCGGGAGATCATCAACCTGTGGGTGAGCCGGATGATCATGACCGGCCTCGAGTTCATGGGCGACGCCCCGTTCCGCGACGTGGCGATCCACTGCGTCGTGCAGGCCTCTGACGGCCGCCGCATGTCGAAGTCCCTGGGCACCGGCGTCGACCCGCGCGACCTCATGACGAAGTACGGGTCTGATGCGCTGCGGGCGTGGGCCGATTCGGTCGCGATGTCAAGCCAGGACGTCCGGTTTGACGAGAGCCGCGTCGAGGGCTATCGCCGCTTCTGCAACAAGCTGTGGAACGCGGTCCGCCTGGTCTTGAGCTCGCCGGGCACGCCGCCGGCCGGAGCACCGGGTACGCTCGAGATCCACGAGCACCTGGAAGACCGCTGGATTCTTTCGCGGCTGTCCTACGCGGGCTCCACGGTCACGGCCGGAATCGATGCCTTCACGTTCCAGGAGTCGCTGGCGGCCGCTTACGCATTCGCGTGGAATGAGTTCTGCGACTGGTATCTCGAAGCGGCGAAGGAGCGCTTGCGAGCGGGCGACGCAGCTGCCCAGGACGTCGCTTACCTGTGCCTCGACAACGTGTTGCGGCTGCTGCATCCGTTCATGCCTTTCGTGACCGAGGAGCTGTGGTCCCGTTTGCCCGGTCATTCCGACTTCGTGATGCGCGCGCCGTGGCCGCAGCTGCAGGACAAGTTCGTGGACCCGGCGGCCGAGGAGTCGTTTGCCCAGGTGATGCGCATCGTCGAGGAGGTGCGCGCGCACAGGCAGGCAGCCGGCGCACCGCCACGGGGCGGCACGCTGACGCTCGAGGACCCTATCGATCATTCGATCGCCACGCTGGCGGCCCGGCTCGCATGGGTCGAGCTGGTCGATGAGGTGGAAGGCGGTGTTCCACTTGCCGCCACTCCCGGCCGAGTTGCGTTTCCCTCCGGAGGAGAAGGAGACGCCCGCCGCAGAGCGGAGCTCAAACGCCTCAAGGAAGAGCTAGCGAAGACCGAGGCGAAATTGGCGAACCCGGAGTTTCGAGCCAAGGCGCCACCCGAGATCGTCAGGAAGCTGGAGGAGCGGGCCGCCGAGCTTCGCGCCGCAATCGACCGCCTAGAGTAGACCGGCGGTAATGCCCTCCTTCGTGCTGCTGGCGCCGGTGCTCCTGCCGCTCATCGCGGCGGGTATCATCACCGCTTTCGGGCTCAGCGGATTCGATCTCGGGCCACTGCTCGTCGGCGCGGGCGTATGGGGCGCGGTGCTTGCGTTGCTGGTCATCTGGCTCCCGCTGCGCGCGACCCAGGAGCTCAACCTCGGGCCGCTCGGCTACGGTTCCAACTTCCAGCTGCGCATTGACGCGGTGGCGTTCGGCTTCGGCCTGATGGTCCTGCTCCCCGCTGCACTGGTGCTGACGCTGCAGCCGCGAACGTGGCAGGAGTCGACAGTAGGTCTGCTCGGGGTTGCCGCGGCGATGGGAGCGATCGAGGCGGGAGGCGTCGTGCTGACCGCGCTCGCGGGGGGCACCGCCGCGACCCTGGCGGTCGTCCAGCTCGACACCGAGGACATTCGCGCGCCGCGACCGGGCTGGGGCATGCTGCTGGCCGCCTGGCTGGCCCTCAGCTGGGCCGGCGCGATACTGCAAATCCTCGGCGGGACCGCGTCCTACGCCGCCGTGCCCGTGTCCGCTCTGACCGTCCCGGTCTTCTCCTTGATCGCGTTCGCGGGGCTCATGGCATCGGGGCTGGTTCCATGGCGATCGTGGCCCGCTCAAGTGTGGTCGCGGCCTTCGCTCCGGGCGGCCGGGCTCGTCGTCGCAACGCTCTACCCCCTTGGGCTCTACCTCCTCGTCCGAGCGTATGACATGGGTGGCGGCAGGTACCCGCACGCAGCCTTGAACGCAATCCTGGCGTCGCTTGGCGTGGCCGTCGCGCTTGGTGCAGCGGCTCGTGCGCAATCGGCCGCCACGCGGCGTGAGTTTCTCGGTGAGGTGATTCCAGGCATTGGTGGATTTGCCTTGATGTCTGTGGCGCTCGGAACTCCGCTGGGCCTGGTCGTGGGACTGATCACGCTTGCCGCGGCAGCTGCCATGACCGCCTGCTTGTCGCTGCTGCCCGACCGCGCCGGACCGGCGTCGCTGGTGGCCATCGCCGCGGCAATCGGGCTGCCGCCTGGGCTGGTGTTTGGAGCACGCATCCTCGGCATCGAATCCACCTTCGAGGCGGGAGACTTTTACGGCCTGATCGGCATCGCCGGAGCGGTCACCTGGGTGCTGTGGATAGTCGCGGGCGCCCGCGCTATCGGTCTTCCCGGCGGCCGTGGGCGTCCGATCACTGAAAGCTTCCCGCGCGTGGCGATGGTGATCGCCGCGATAACGCTGGCCGCCGGTCCGGCGCTGGCCGCCCTCCAGTACTCGTTCGCTCGCGCGCAATCCGATGTGATGCCCAACGTCGGGGGTTCTTTCAGCGGCGGGTTCACGTCGGTGGTCACGGTGTCGACGGTGCTCCCGGTGGTTGCGCTCTTCGTGCCGCTGCTGATCATCGGAGTGGTTGCCTACGGTGCGGCCAACACGGCGGTGATTCGAACGCAGCCCCGAGCGCCGCTGTTCACCATCCCGGGCGCCGGCGCGCTCGCGAGAGCTCGGAGCGTGGTGGCATCGGCGACCGTCCCCGAGCAGTACCGCTCCATCGTCAATCTGCCTGCCCTCGAAGCAGCGGCCGCAGCCGGGCAGCCGCTCCTGTGGCTCGCCGCTCTCGCTGCCCTCGGCTTCGCAGTGTCCAGATGATGCGTCGATAGTGGTGGCCGTCGAGGCGGCGGCGGCGTTGCTCGCGTGGCTCGGCGCCTCTCTGCTGGTGCTCGCCGACGGCCGGCGAGGCCTCGCGCTCGGGCTGGCGCTGCTCACCGCCGGCTTCGCGGTGCTCGCCCTGGCCGGCGGGCTGCAGCTCGGCGCGGCTGTGGTCGCGGCAGGAGGCGGGATCGCGGCGTGGCAATGCTGGCGATCGCCGGCGGCGAACTGGGGGATCATGCCCGCCGGCTCGACGCCCAGGCTTGTTCTCTGCATCGGCTCAGGCCTGCTAGGGCTGTGGATCGCCGCCGTGGTGACGCTCGGGCCGGGATCAGCTTTGCGCTTCGCGATTCTCGTCGTGCTCGGACTGATGGGGGCGCGAGTGCTCTCGAGCAGCGAGCTTCACGTTGTGCTGGCTGGGATCGCCGGCCTGGCTCTTGCGTTGGGAGCGGCGCCTGGGTTGGACCTGCTGTCGGACGGAACCGTTCCGGACGTCGCCGGCGGCCTGATCGCCGCAGGCGTCATGGCACTTCCGAGAAGTGCACACGTGCATTCAGGTGCTGCCGAACCGGACAAACGTGCAACTTGAGCTTCTCGCGGCCGCGGCCGCCACCTTAGTCCTGGCGGTCGTCTTTGCTCCGCCTCGGGTGGTGCGGGCCAGCCTGCTTACCTGGGGCCTTGCGGGGCTCGCGGGAATGGCAGCGATCGCGCTGGCGCCGAGCCTTGACCTGGTCCTACTGATCGTTCTCGTCCTTGCCGTGCTGCAGGCACGGCTTGCGTCGCATCGCGACTTCGCAACTCGCGTTCGCGGTCCGGTCCTGGCGGTCGTCCTGCTGGCCATCGGCCTGGCCTTTGAACGCGTCGACGGACCTGTCCTCTTGGAGCGATTCGGCGCGGTTGGCATCGTGGCGGGGCTGGTGGCGGCGATCGGGCTGTTTCCGTACATCCACGAATTCGATCCCGAAGAATCGGTCGTCGCCTCACCGATCCCCTGGATCGCATTCATCGGGCCACTTCTCGCCGTCACGGTGATGTCGTGGACCAGGCAGGTGGTGGCTGCGGATGTGAGCGATGCGTTTGGCGCGGTGCTCATCGGGCTCGGGTTGCTCAACGTGGCGTGGGGGAGCATTGCGTCGTGGCGCACGGAGAGCGACGCAGCGGCGTGGCGCTACTCGTTCATGGCCGACTGGGGACTTGCGCTCTGCGGCTTCGGCATGGCGATCAGCGATGGAATGGCCGCCGCGCTGGTCCTGCTCGTCAGCGTCGTTCTCGGCCGGCTGCCCTTATATCTGTGGTCGCGGCAGGCGCTCCGCGAGAAGAGGCCGGCGGACCGGCCGATCAACCTTCTCATCGCCGCGCTGCTGGCGGGCTCGGCGCCCTTCGCGGGTTTTGCGGCGCGGGTACTTCTGCTGCGCGGCGCGACGCAGCTGTATTGGCCCTTGGCCCTTGTCCTCGCGCTGGCAATGCTCCTGTGGCTTCCCGCTTCCCTCCGCCTGGGGCGCAGCCTGGGAGGGCCGCGCGGCCGCCAGGCAGTCGGCGTCGCGATAGTGCTCGCGCTCAACGTCTTGCTCGGTCTCTACCCGCAACCGCTGTTGAAGCTGGCCGGCCTGTGAGCACACCGCAAGTCAGATGACAAGGTTCCTCGCGGCCCTCGCGACCCACGCATTGGCGCTCGTGGTCTATCCGGGCGCGTTGACCGCGATCATCTTCGGTGGCCTGGCGGAGATCGGATGGACGAGGATCACCAGGGGCGGGTGGTCGCGGCCTGACTTTCCTCGGCGGCGCCCGACGCCCGTGCTCGCCACCGTGCTCGTGTGTTCGATCCTCGCCGTGGTGCAGCTTGCGGTTCCGTTCAACCCTGTGCCGTCGGAGGAGCGCAGCGTGGTCGTCGCTGCCATCGCGCTGGCCTTCACGGTGTGGGCGGAGCTCGCACTGACGGCGGAGCTGGTTGCAGAACCGCGACTGCTGCTCATCGTGCAGTTTTGCTGGTTGCTGGCCGTGCTCGGGCCGGCCGTGCAGCCCGAGAGCCTGAGGCCGCAGGTCCTCGGCAACGTGCTGGTCCCCGCGCTGCTGCCGCTGAAGGTGGCGTGCGGAGTCCTTTACGTGCTCTGCCTGCCTGCCCTGCTTCGCCTGTGGCCCATCGTGCCGAAGGGAGACCGGCGAACTCACCCGCGGCTGAACGCCGCCCGAGCTCTCTGTTGGTTTCCGTACTGCGGACTGTTCACGACGCTGTTCTTTCCGCCCTCCGACAACGATGTGCTCGGCTTGCTGCGGTTCTTCGGCATCACTTCGCTCGTGGCGCTCGTGCTGATCGCGGTCGGGACGGTGGTGGAGCGCCGCGGCGCGGCGGTGGCTCGCGGACTCTATACGCGAGTGATCACGCCGTTCGCGCTGGTGGTGCTGGTCATGGTGGTCGGGACGACGTTCTTGATGCGGTAAGTGGCGGGCAAAACCGCGGGTGCCGGCTCCCGCGGGAAATCGCAGGCTGACTACACTCGCCTAGATGCGGGTCGCGGTGCTAGCCGACATCCACGGCAATCTGCCCGCCCTCGAAGCGGTGCTACGAGATGTATCCCACGAGGAGCCGGACCTGATCGTGGTGTGTGGAGATGTTGCGTCCGGTCCGCTGCCGCTGGAGTCAATCAATTTGCTTCGCAAAATTCCCAATGCTCGGTTCCTCCATGGCAATGCGGATCGAGAACTCGTCGCCGCATACGACGAATCGGCCAAGCCCGACTTGGCAGGTCCAGCGATCGATTGGTTGGCAGGGCAGCTCCTCAAAGAGCACCGAGACTTCCTTGCTTCTTTTCCCAGCATTGTCCGGCTCGAGGTGGAAGGGCTTGGTCGTGTCCTCTTCTGTCACGGATCACCGCGTAGCGATGAGGAAATCATGACTTCGGCTACACCGGAGTCGCGTGTGAGCGAGCTGATCGCCGGGGCGGAGGCCGATGTGATTGTCTGTGGACATACCCACATGCAGTTCGACCGAATAGTTGGCGGAGTTTGCATCGTCAATCCAGGCAGCGTGGGCATGCCTTACGGCGAACCGGGCGCGCATTGGGCATTGCTCGGACCACAAATCGATTTCCGCCGCACGAACTACAACCGCGAAGAAGCGGCCGCCCGAATCAGGACGAGCAGATGGCCGGGTGCGGAGGAGTTTGCGCGCGAGAACGTCCTATCCGTACCGACCGCGGCAGAGGCGATGGACTTCTTCCGCACCCGCGGAGGGCCCTAAGAGCAATCGACCACTAGATCTGGGGTAAGCCTGTGGAAAACACCGCTACCAGGTGTATCATCCAGCCCGCCCCCATCTTGCTAACGCTTTTGCCATCCCGGGCCCCCACCCGGCGCGCTTCTCGCGCCGACCTCCCCACCAGGTGGGGAGGTGAACTGACATGAATTTATTCATGTCTGTGTTGGGCATGTGGTCGGCCGACGTTGGCATCGACCTCGGCACCGCCAACACGCTTGTTCACGTGAAGGGTCGAGGGATCGTCCTCGACGAGCCCTCGGTCGTCGCAGTCAGCAAGCGCACCGGCCAGGTGCTCGCCGTCGGCACGGAAGCACGGCGCATGCTCGGGCGCACGCCGGCCGACATCGTCGCGATGCGCCCCCTGCGCAACGGCGTGATCGCCGACTTCGAGCACACGGAGCAGATGCTGCGGCACTTCATCGCTCGTGCCCACAACCGTGCCTGGCATGTCAGCCACCCGCGGATCGTGATCGGCATCCCCTCGGGCGTGACCGAGGTCGAGAAGCGCGCCGTGACGGATGCCGCGACGATGGCCGGCGCGCGCGAGGCGCACCTGGTCGAAGAACCGATGGCGGCAGCCATCGGAGCAGGCCTTCCCATCCAGGCCGCAGGTGGCTCGATGATCGTCGACATCGGCGGCGGCACAACGGAGGTCGCGGTGATCTCGCTCGGCGGCGTCGTCGCCGCAACGTCGGCGCGTATCGGCGGCGATGGCATGGACGACGCGATCGTCCAGTACGTGCGGCGCAACATGGGCCTGCTCATCGGCGAGCGGACGGCTGAAGACATCAAGATCGCGATGGGCTCCGCATTTCCAATCCCCGAGGAGAGATCGTTCCTCGTCCGCGGTCGCGACCTTGTGACCGGCTTGCCGAAAACCGTCGAGATGACGACTGCTCACGTTCGCGAAGCGCTGTCGGGTGTGCTGATCGACATCGTGCGCGCCGTGAGGTCGACGTTGGATGCCACGCCGCCCGAGCTGGTGGAGGACATCATGGAGCGCGGTCTCGTCGTGTGTGGCGGCGGCGCGCTGCTCACGGGCCTCGACCAGCTGCTGGCGCACGAGACGCTGGTGCCCGTGCGCGTGGCGGAGGACCCGCTCACATGTGTGGTGCGAGGCACTGGAATCGTGCTCGAAGAGATCGACACGTTGAACCGGGTTCTGTTGCGGACGCGCCGCGTCAGGGCTCTCCGCTATTAAGTAGCCGCTGTGTACGGAAGAAGAAGCTCCGCTCACACCGGGCTCTTCCTGACCCTTTGCGCCGTGATGCTGCTGCTGGCGATGCTGAGCGAGCAGTCCTGGGCGGCGGGCGCGCGGGGGGCCGCCAAGAGCGCGCTCGCGCCGCTCGAATCGGCGATGACGCAAGCCAGTCGAAATCTCGATCGGGTCACCTCGGTGCTGGGAGACATCTCCGCCCTTCGCGCTGAGAACCAACGCCTGCAAGCGGCCGATGTCGCGCTTCGCCGCCAGGTGATCGAGCTGGATGCCGCCGCGAAGGAGAATGCGAGCCTTCGTCAGGCGCTGGACTTCAAGCGCACGTTCGGCCACACCATGGTGGCGGCGCAGGTCGTCGGCCGCGGTCCCGACGGATTCAGCAGCACTGTCGAGATCGACCGAGGAACCGCGGACGGCGTCCGCCCCGGAATGATCGTGGCCACCGGCGCGGGCCTTGTCGGCCGCGTCCGAGAGGCCGGCCCCCACGGCGCGCTGGTTCAGACGCTGGCGGACCCGCGAAGCCGGGTCAACGTCTATCTCGCCAAATCGGGCCTTCAGGGCACCGTCACGGGTGGACCAAACGTGCTTCACCTAGAGATCGAGCACTCGCTTGGTGTCAAGCCGTCCACCGGCGAGTGGGCGCTGACGAGCGGAGTCGGAAGTGGCTACCCCCGCGGGCTGGTGGTCGGCGAGGTGGCCTCAGTGGCCTATCGACCTGCCTCGACCAGTGACCAGGCGCTGCTCGCGTGGGTCAACGAACCCTCGAGCCTGAGCCTGCTGCTCGTGATCACGGACTTCGTGCAGTCGTGAAACGACTCGCGATCGCGAGCGTGCTGCTGGCCGCCGTGCTTGTCCAGGTCACGTGGGCGCCGAGGCTCACCGTCGCGGGTGTGTTTCCAAACCTCGCGCTGGTCGCCGTGATCGTGATCACCTGGACAGCCGGCGTGAGGAAGGGGATGGCGTGGGCGTGCGTCGCGGGGTTGTTGCTCGACCTGACCGCGCCAGGGCCGATAGGACCCCACGCTGTGGCGCTGCTCGCGGGTGCCTACATCACCGGTTTCTGGATCCGCAACCTCGACCGCGAAAGCGTCGTGCACCCGGTGCTTGCAGTCGCCGTCAGCACCATTGCCTATTCATTCGTCCTTGTCGTCGTGGACGAGGTGCTGGGCCTGCCGGTGCCTCCGTTTGGCATGGCGCTGCAGCTTGTCATCGCGGCATGCGTCTACAACGCGGCCTTGATGCCGATCGCGATGTGGGTGGTGCGTAGGCTGCAGGCTCCGACGACGAGGCCAGGGGTCGCGGTTTGATACTGCTGGGTGGCTCGCTGCCCAGGGCGCGTTGGTCGAAGCGGCTGGTCGCCGCGGCTTCGATGGCAGTGCTGATCATCGGGGGGCTTGCCGTCAAGCTCGCCTACCTGCAGGTGACCGACGGCGCGACGCTGGCGGGGATGGCGCGCGACAACACGCTGCACCGCGTCGCCATCTATGCCGACCGCGGCATCATCTACGACCGCCACGGCGCGCCGCTCGTCACGAACAGCCCGCTCTGGAACCTCGAGGTGGTGAGGGCCGGACTGCCGCTCGAGGCGCGTGCGCGAACCGGCGAGCTGGCCGATCTCGCGCGCATCACGGGCGAGCCCGAGGAAAAGATCGCCGCGACTCTTGTCGCTGCCGACCCATATGCCAGCGTGCGGATCGGGCCGGACCTCTCCCAAGCGCAGCAGCTCGCGATCAACGAGCGGCTGCCCGTCCTCGCCGGAGTCTCGATGGTGCAGCGGGCGGTCAGGAACTACGTCGAGCCGACGGTGTTCGGCCACGTGGTCGGCTACGTGGGACCGCTGAACGAAGCCGACCTCAAACGGCTGCGACCCCTGGGCTATCAGCCGGGCGAGGTTGTCGGCAAGGTTGGGATCGAAGCCGGACTCGAGACGGTGCTTCGTGGCCAGAACGGTTGGGCCGACGTCGAGGTCGACGCGCGAGGTCAGATCGTGAGAACGGTTGGCATGCAGCAGCAAGTCCCGGGTCACTCCGTCTATCTGAACCTCGACGCGGACCTGCAGCGCGCGACCGCGCAGACGCTTGCCGCCGGCCTCGTTCGCGACCACAGGACTGCAGGGGCCTCAGTCGTGCTCGATCCTCGAACCGGGGAGGTGCTCGCGTTGGTGAGCCTGCCCGGGTATGACACCAACCTCTTCACGCACGGCATCAGCCAGACCGACTACAGCGGGCTTCTCAACAACCCTGACCGGCCGCTCCTGAACCGCGCCATCGCGGGGCAGTACGCGCCAGGCTCGACGTTCAAGATGGTCACCGCGACCGCGGGCCTTCAAGAAGGCAAGATCACCGCGAGCACGATGCTCAACTGTCCCAGTTACATCAACGTGAACGGCTGGATCTATCACAACTGGGCGAGCTACAGCCTGGGCTGGATGAACGTCGCCAAAGCCCTGGCGACATCGTGCGACACGTTCTTCTACCAGGTGGCCGCGATGGTCGGTGACGTGACGCTCGCGAAGTACGCGCGAGCGTTCGGTTTTGGCAACGCGCAATCAATCGAGATGCCGGGCGTGATGCCGGGGTTGGTACCTGACCGCATCTGGAAGCAATTGCAGTGCGGAGTCCCCGACCTCAACTCCGACGCCTGTCGCTGGAACACCGGCGACACGATCACGTTCGGCATCGGGCAGTCCTACCTGCTCACCACACCGCTCAACCAGGCCGTGTACGTCGCCGCGCTCGCCAACAAGGGCCAGACGATGAAGCCGACCCTGGTCCACGAGGTGCGTGACGCGTCCGGACACGCGGTCCAGTCGCCGCAACCGGAGGTTACGGGCACAGTGCCGGCTTCCGAGGCAAACCTGATGACCGTCCGCGAGGGCATGCGCCAGGAGATCAATCCGCCTTACAACATGAACTACTGGTTCCGAGCCAACGGTGTGCCGGCGGATGGAGGTGGCAAGACGGGAACCGCCCAGTGGGGCGGAAGCGGTCTCGATCTTCCGACGCACGCCTGGTTCGTGTTCTTCGCTCCTTACACGCAGCCGGAGGTCGCGATGTCGGTGTTCGTCGAACGGGGCGAGCTGTCGGAGGTTCAGGCCGCCCCGATCGCGGTGCAGCTCATGAGGTTCTATCGCGATCATGTCGCCGCGATCAGGTCGTGACTAGAGCCTTGTGGTGGCGGAGGCTCGACCACGTCCAGCCGCTGCTCGCCGGCATGCTCGCGGTGCTAGGACTGATGACCGTCTTCAGCGCTCACGCGGACTGGGGGCGCCAGGTCCTGTGGGTGATCCTCGGCGCTGCGGCCTACGTCGCGGCGGCATCGTTCGACTACCGCCGCTTGCGGTCTCTCGCGCCAGGCCTCTACGCCGGGATGATCCTCATCCTCGTGGCCGTTCACCTGGTGGGCCACACCGCACTGGGTGCGCGGCGGTGGCTTTCGGTGGCGGGGTTCCCCCTCGAACCTTCCGAATTGTCCAAGCTGCTGCTTGTCGTCGTGCTCGCCGCCTATCTGAGCCGCGGGGAGCGGGTGTCTGATCGCCTTTCTGATCGCCTTTCTTGGCGGGCGTTCGGCGGTGCGCTCCTCCTGGTCGCGCCGCCGGCTGGTCTCATCCTCACCCAGCCTGACCTGGGCACGACGATAGTGTTCCTGGGGGTGCTCTTCGGCATGCTGTTTCTCGCCGGCGCCAGCGCGTGGCAGCTCTTTTCGCTCGTCTTTGCCGGTGGCGTGGCGCTGCCGCTGCTGCCCTACCTGCTTCACGGCTACCAGCGACGGCGCCTGGAGGTCTTCCTCGACCCGAATCAGGACCCGCTGGGTGCGGGCTACAACCTTGTGCAGGCTCGTATCGCGGTCGGCTCAGGAGGCCTGTTCGGCCAGGGATGGCTGCACGGCCTGCAAGGCCAACTGGGGTTTGTGCCTGAGCGCGCCACCGACTTCGTCTTTGCGATCTTCGCCGAGGAGTTCGGGCTGCTCGGCAGCCTCGTCCTCCTGGCCCTTTTCGGCACCCTTCTGATCCGGCTTCTGCGCACTGCGGCCGTCTCCCGGGACAGGTTCGGCGAGCTGCTCGCCGGCGGGGTGTTCGTGATGGTCCTGGTGCAGGTGGTCGAGAACGTCGGCATGAACATCGGGGTGCTTCCTATCGCGGGCATCCCGCTCCCGCTGATCTCCTACGGCGGATCGGCGGCCATCACGATGCTGGCTGCGCTTGGCCTCGTCCAGTCTGTGGCGGTGAGACGCCGCACCGTGGACGAGCCTGTCGCTGAGCTTGGTACAATCACTCGCCGTGCCCAAGCCTGATGGTTCGCTGTCGGCCGTCGTCGTCAGCGGTGGAAAGCAGTATCGAGTGGCTCCCGGCGACCACATCCTGGTCGATCGTCTAGCCGCTGAGCCAGGTTCGTCCCTGAAGCTCGATCGTGTCCTGCTGTTCACCAATGGCGATGAGATCAAGGTCGGCACCCCTTCGGTGGACGGGCTCGACGTCGAGGTCAAGGTGCTCGCGCACCGTCGTGGCCCCCGCATCGAGACCATCCGCTACAAGTCGAAGAAGCGGGTCCGTGTTCACCGCGGCGGCCGCGCCGACCTCACCGCGCTCGAGATCATCGCGGTCGGCGGGATCAAGGCCGAGGAAAAGAAAGGCACCAAAGCCGAAGCCAAGCCGACCAAGGCCCGGGCCAAGGTCGCCGGCAAGCCGCGAGCGAAAGCAGAAGTGAAGACTGCACCGGTCGCAGCCACGGCCGAGGTTGCAGTGGCTGAGGAAGCCAAGCCGGTCAAGCGCTCAACTCGAAAGAAGGACACTAAATAGATGGCACACAAGAAAGGAGGCGGCTCCTCTCGTAACGGCCGCGACTCCAACCCCCAGATGCTCGGCGTCAAGATCTACGGCGGCCAGAAGGTGGGCGCGGGAGCCATCCTCGTCCGGCAGCGCGGCACGAAGATCGCTCCGGGCACCGGTGTGGGCCTGGGTCGCGACCACACGCTGTTCGCGCTCGTTCCGGGCGAGGTCCGCTACCAGCGCGTCGGCAAGGACCGCCGGCGAGTCAACATCGACGCCGTCAGCGCGCAAGGCGCAACCGAGACCAACGCCACGAACGCCCAGGACTGACGGGCGCCGTCAGTTCGTCGACTCGGCGCGCATCGTCGTGCGCGGTGGTCATGGAGGCAAAGGGTCGGCTTCATTTCGGCGCGAGCCGTTCACGCCGCGCGGTGGACCTGATGGTGGTGATGGTGGCCGCGGCGGCTCCGTCATCCTGAAAGCGACCACCGGAGTCTCAGACCTTTCGCTCTACAAGCAGCGTCCGAAGTGGAGTGCCGAGCCTGGAGCCAACGGCGCCGGCGGCCGCAAGACAGGAAAGGGTGGAGCTGACGTGCTGCTGGACGTGCCGGTCGGCACGGTGGTGCTCGACGAAGAAGGCGACGTGGTCGCAGACCTGGATCGCAATGGCGCCGATGTCGTGATTGCAAAAGGCGGCGTGGGCGGGCGAGGCAACGTCCACTTCAAGAGCTCGACCAAGCGCGCTCCCGATTTCGCCGAGCCGGGATTCAAGGGTGACGAGCGGTCGCTGGTCCTGGACCTCAAGCTGATCGCCGAGATCGGACTTGTCGGCGCGCCCAACGCAGGCAAATCCTCGCTGCTCAGCTCGCTCACAGCGGCGCGGCCGAAGGTCGCGGACTATCCATTCACCACCCTTGACCCCGAGCTTGGCGTCGCCGAATCGAAAGGTGGGCGGATCGTCATCGCGGACATCCCGGGGCTCATCGAGGGCGCGGCGCGCGGTGCAGGGCTCGGGCTTCGATTCCTCCGCCACGTCGAACGCACGAAAGTGCTGGTCTATGTACTGGACGGCTCGGCGCCCGATCCATGGTCGGACCTGAAGACGGTCCGCAAAGAGGTGGAGCAGTTCTCCGCCGAGCTTGCGTTGAGGCCCTCCCTGGTCGCCGTCAACAAGGTCGACCTCGAAGCCGCGCAGCGCCTGAGGGCGCGGACTCGGCGAAAGGGGGTGCATTTCATCTCCGCCTTGAACGGCGAGGGCTTGCCCCAGCTGATGGATGCGATGGTGAGCGCACTCGCCTCCGCGCCGGAGGTGATCGCGCAAGGCCGGGCCAAGAAAATCAAGCTTCCCGTGCGCGACGCCGGGCCCGCCGCGTTGGTCGTCGAGCGCAAGCCGTTCGGCTTTTTGGTGCGCGGCGATCGCGTGGAGTACCTGGTCGGGCGCACAGACCTCGAATCAGAGGGCGCTCTCGCTCGGTTCCAGTCCGAGCTGGACAAGCTCGGAGTCAATACAGCGCTCGAGGCGGAGGGTGTGCAGCCGGGCGACACGGTTCGGATCTCTGACATTGAGTTCGAGTACCAGCCATGAGGGTGGGCGTCCTCGGTGGCACCTTCGATCCGATCCACATGGGACACGTCGAGGTCGCGAAGGCGGCGATGGAGTGCGCACGTCTCGATCGCGTCCTGTTCGTCCCCAGCGCGCAGCCACCGCATCGCGCCGCGGCTGAGGCGTCCGCTGAGGACCGGCTCGCGATGAGCAGACTCGCGGTTGATGGCGACTCTCGTCTCGAGGTCTCAGATGTCGAGGTCAAACGTGGCGGAAAGTCGTACACCGTCGACACGCTCCAGGAGCTGCATCGGTCGTTACCGGATGACGAGCTCTTCCTCATCCTGGGCTGGGACGCCGCGCGACTCTTTCGCACCTGGCATCAGCCCGAAGGTGTCAGCGCGCTGGCGTCGTTCGTGATCGTGGGCCGGCCGGGCATGCCGCCACCGAAGCAGGCCGACCTCAAGCTGGCAGGCCTCGATCCAGATCGCGTGGTCGTCTGTCTTCTACCGACACCGGACATCTCAGGGAGCGAGCTGCGGCGAGCGATAGCGGCAGGTATATCGGTGGCTGGCAAGTTGGCTCCCGCGGTCGAGCGCTACATCGCGGTGCACCACGTTTATGGGGATAATCGATAGGTTGGTTGCCAAGAGTCTCACGCCGCTGCAGCTCGCGCGCCTGCTCCGGGGTGCGGCTGGCGAGAAGAAAGCGTGGGACTCCGTCGTCATCGACGTCCGCGACCAGACCGACATCGCGGATTACTTCGTGATCTGCGAGGGCGAGACGGACCGCCAGGTCCGCGCCATCGCCGACGGAATGGTCGACGCGGCAAAAGCCAAAGCGTTGAGGCCGCTGGCCGTCGACGGTTACGAGGATGCGACGTGGATCCTGCTCGACTTCGACTCGGTGCTGGCGCATGTCTTTCTGCCGGGCGAGCGGTCGTACTACGACCTCGAGAGCCTGTGGGCGCCGGCGGCGAAGAGGCGGAGGAAGACCGCGGCGGGCTGAAGCCAACGTTTCAGCTGGTCAAATACGACCAAGTCGGCCGAAATCGATCAACTTACGGCGAGGCGACCATTTCGGTCGAAATGGCTGAAATCCTGAGGTGCTGCTTTCAGCCCCTCGCCCTAGCCCTCTCCCCGAATGGGAGAGGGGACCAAACGCAAACCCCTCAGATGATCTGGCTGTACCGGTCGTAGATCTCGCGTAGGTCCGCGGGCGGTTCCACGCGGTGCTTCTTCATCACCTCGAACAGGCTCAGGATGTGACGGACTCCGGCGAGGGTCACGCCCTTCTCGCGTGTCAGGTGCTGGATGACCTGGACTTTGCTGATGTCGCGCTGCGAGTAGCGCCTGCGGTTGGTGCTGGTGCGGTGCGGCTCGATGAGCCGCGCGTCCTCGTACAGCATCAGCGTGCGCGGGTGCGTCTCCAGGATCTCCGCGGCGACGCTGATGGTGTAGAGGGGCTTGTCCAGGTCGCCGAAGGACGGCTGTGCGACGCGCGGCGGTCGCGTGTTCACCGACCTAATGAAGCGACTTCAGAATCTGGATGATGGCGGGCCCCAGCAGCACGATCCACAGGACCGGAAAGATGCAGCCGACCATCGGAAACACCATTCGCGAAGAGGCCTGTGCAGCCCGCTCCTGCGCGGTCTGGCGCTGGCGCCTGCGCATCTCCATGGCCTGGACTCGCAAGAGACGCGCGATCGGCACGCCCATCTGGTCGGATTGCACTATCGACTCCACGAGATGATGGAGGTCGGGGACTCCGGTGGTCTCCGCCATGTGCTCGAGCGCGGCCATCCGCGGCCTCCCGAGCCGGATCTCGCGCAGCACCTTGCCGATCTCATCTCCCAGCGCGTTGTGGAACCGCTCGGTCACGCTCAGCAGTCCTTCGTCGAGGCTCATGCCGGACTCGACGACGAGCGTCAGAAGATCGGTGGCCTCGGCGAGGGAGCGCTGGATCTGGTGGCGGCGCGACGAGATCCGCTGCTCGAGCCACAAGCTCGGAAGCAAATAACCGATGAACGCTGCAACGACGCCGGAGAGAGGCGCGATGACGACGACGGGCAATGGCGTCGAGATGAGCACCCCAAGGCCCAACCCGGCGATCGCCATGAGCGCACCGAGGCCGTAACGCACTGCCTGGAATCCGGCGGGCGTCAGGCCTCCAGGGTCGCCGGCGCGGCTCAGCTGCTGACGGAGCGGTGCCGTCTCGTGCGCCGGCATACGAGAGGTGAGCGGCTTGGCCAGCGCCTCGAGCTGCTTGACCAGGCTTGGGTTCGCGGCCGGGGATCTGAAGTTACCGTTGGCGGCCGTCGCGGTCTTGCGGACCTGGTCGATCGCAATGAAGTAGGCCATCACGATTACGGCTGAGATGATTCCGGCGGACAGCGCGACCAGGAACATCAGGCTTCCAGCGAGGTCATACGCTGGATGATCAAGTTGCCGATGAGAACGAACCCGCCGGCGACGGCAAGAAGAATGTATCCAAGCAGCGTGTTGGTCATCGGGGCGAAGTAGCCCGGGACAAAGAGGTAAAGGCCGAAGGCCAACAGAATCGGCAGCCCCGTGATGATGGTTGCCGAGGCGCGCGACTGGGCAGTCAGCACACTCATGTCTCGTTTGGTCTGCAAACGGTCGCGCAACGTGTCGGAGATGTTGTCGAGGACCTCGGCCAGGTTGCCGCCGACGCGGGTGTGAAGAAGGATGGCCGTCACGATGAACTCCAGGTCGGGACTGTTGATGCGCAGCAGAAGCGCGCTCAGGGCGTCTTCGACAGTGGTGCCAAGCGTGATCTCGGTGGTGACGCGGTCGAACTCTGTCGAGATAGGTCGTTGGGACTTGTTGGCCACGGTCTCCAGCGCTCGGTCGATCGGGTATCCCGTCTTGAGCGAGTTGGACAACAGCTGAAGCATGCCTGTCAGCTGGTCGTTGAACTTGTTCTGCCGCCGCCGCTGGAGGAACGTGATCACCAGGGGTGGACCGAAGAAGCCGATGACGGCCAGGACAACCAGCCCCAGCCCGACGCCGAAGCGAAAAATTCCGACCAGGGCGCCCAACGCCACCGACCCGATACGGATCAGCAGGTACTCCGCCGGCGTGATGTTCAGGCCGGCACGGGCGAGGTCTTCGGTCAGCGTTGGCTTGCCGCTGGCACTCCGCCGCTGGCTGAGGGTCTCAGCCGCGGGACGCAACAGCCTCTCCACCAGCTCGCGCGGAGTGGCCCTGGCAGGAGCTGCTATCAACGGCCTCGCAATCCGCTCCTTGCGGATCCGGTCCACGCTCCAGAAGAAGACCATGATCGCTGCCGCCATAGGCACGGCGACGATGACCTGAGGCGGCAGGGTCAACTTAGAAGAGGCCGGGGTAGGTGGCCTGGATGAACTGCAGAGTGACGCCCTTGGCGTCGCCTACCGTCGGGCACTTAGGGTCCGGTTGAATTGTGCCCGGCTGAAGGTAGTCCTTGAACGACTGGAGGGTGTACTTCAATGACGCGTAGGTCAAGAACCAGGTGATCACCTCGGCCTGGCATTCGGTCACCACCACCGTCAGGCTGCTCGCGCTGGCGGTCGTGCCGGCAGCACTCGACTGCGCTCCGACACGGATCACGTGGAGGTTGGTGAAGATGGTCTTGGAGGCGACCTTTTGGCCCGTGGACACGGTCGCGATCACCGAAATGTAGTCGTTCGGATTGATGTAGTTGGCGACGCCCTGCTGCTCGCTGGTCGGGATCGTGATCGCCACGTAGCCCGAGGGGATCGGCAGGTACTCCGACTGCGACCCGAGGGCGGAGTTCGGCTTCGCCACGTCATTGGCGATGATCGCCTGCCCGGGGTGAATGGGGACCAGCGGGATCATGCCCTGAACGTCCTCTTTCTTGGTAAAGAAGTAGTCCTTGGGGTAGCTGGCCGCCACCGGGATGGTTTTCAGCTCGAGCGAACCCAGGTCGATCGCCACCCTGGGTGTGAGCTCCTTGGTAGCCACCACCACACCAAGCTGGGGACTGTTGGATGCCGCCCCCGCGTTGAGAGCTACGAGGACGAAGGCGCCAATCACAAGCAGGGCAAGCAAAATTCCGAGGATTGTGAACGGCCTTCTGAACGTGAGGCCGGTCAATAGGGGGCGCACAGCCGACCCATCATAGGCAAGATAGTCCGGTGCCGCGCCCCCCTAAGACGCCCATGCTCGGGCTCTTCATGACCCAGCGTGGCCAGTCCCTGGTCGAGTTTGCACTGTCCTCGGTCGTGCTTCTCCTGCTGGTCGGTGGCCTCGTCGACATCGGCCGTGCGATCTACATCACCGAGGCCCTTTCGAACGCGGCCCGCGAGGGGGCTCGCCATGGCGTGTGGTACCAAGCATCCAACCGCTCCCATCCTTATCTGAAAGACAGCGAGATCCAGTCGGTGGTCGACGCCGAGCTGGCGGCGGTCTCCATCCCGCACTCGGTGCTCAAGAACGCGTCGGGGACAACCTGCCCGACCTCATCGGACGGCAACGGGTATCACAACCCGCCGTACGCGAACTCGGCTTACCCGACGAACGTGAACGAGCCCTGGCTCTACATCTGCTACAACAACACGCCAGGGTTGGACTTCCCCTCATCGGCCGCCACCAACCAGGGTGGGCTGGACCTGAACGTGATCGTGCTCTATTCGTACGGCCCGCTCACGCCGCTCATCACCGCGCAGTTCGGGACCTTCCGCCTGGCGCAGATCACGCACATGACGGTCCAGGGCAGCGGATGAAGCGCGGCCAGAGATCGCAGGCGCTGATCGAGTTCGCCCTCGTCTCGCCTGTCCTGCTGCTCCTTTTGTTCGGCATCGTCGACATCGGGCGGGCGGTCTTCTACTACGACACCGTCAGCCATGCAGCGCGGGAAGGCGCTCGCATCGCGGTGCGCGCCTCCAACCCGCTGCCGACCAATGCCGACGTGCTCGCCACCGTGACCTCGCAGGTCATAGGAGCGGCGGTGAGCGCGCCGTGCCCGCAGGGGCCGGTGACCAGCGCCGTCCCGCCGGACAATTCGGCGTGGCTGTACATCACCGAGGTCAACCCGCCCGCAACCGTGGAACCGACGCCGCCGCCGAATGCGCCAGGAGGCGAGTACTCGGCCATCGCGACGGGCTCGTGCAGCGCGGTGAACCCGACGGGTGGAAACTCGCCTCTGCAGGTGACCCTCCGGTTCAACCTGATCCTGATCACGCCGGTCGTCGCGCAGGCCACCGCGAATCGCATCTTGATCACCGCGGCGTCGATCTACAGGACGGAGTACTGAGGTGAGGGGAAAGCAACTTTCTTTCCCGCCCCTCTATCTAACCCTCTCCCCTACAGGGGAGAGGGAAAAGTCCCAGCAGAGGGGGCAGGCGATCGTGTTGATCGCGATCATGCTCGCCGTGGTGGTCGGCATGGCCGCCCTTGCGATCGACGGATCGCGCGCCTACGCACTGCGCCGGGACCTCCAGGATGCAGTCGATGCGGCGGCGCTGGCCGCGTCCGACAGCCTCCAGCAGACCGGCAGCTACGTCACCGCGGAGCAGGCGGCGACGGCGAGCTTCAGCACCAACGTCCGGCAGTACACCAGCCCATCCTGCTCGCCGGGCTACGCCGCGCCTGGTGGGTCACCCGTGACGCTGACGTGCACTTACGCGGACGGCACCGTGTTGACGCAGGTAGTGTCGGCGCTGGGACCACAGGGCGGCCAGTTCGTCATCACCGCAAAGCAGTCGCTGCTCCTCCTGTTCGGGCGCATCCTGACCAACGGAGCGACGCCGCAGATCTCCGCCACCAGCAGGGGCGCCGTGAACAATCTTCTGTGGAGCCCAACCCTCGCCGCGCTCGACCAGGCAGGATGTGGCGGCGCGCCGGGTACCGCGATCTCGATCAGCTCAGGCGGCGGTAGCCTGAACGTCGTCGGCGACATGGTCTCCTACGGCGCGATCTCGGCCTCCAACCCAACCTTTGTGGCGGGCGATGTGTACGCCCGCTGCCAGTCGTCGATCTCGAACGTGACCACCACGTGCTACCCGAGCGGCGCGTCGGCGCCGTGCTCGTATCCGGACGTCGCGGGCGCCATTCGCCCGGGCTACCGCTTCGCCGACCCGGGCTACCCGGCCCCGGCGGTGAGCGGTGGCAGCCAGCCTTCGCCGACGAGCGGCAGCAACGTCGAGCTCTCGCCCGGGACTTACGCCGCGAATCCTTCGTTCCCATCCGGATCTCCCGGCACGTGCTATTTCCTGAGCGGCGGTGTTTACATGTGGCAGGGCGGTTACACGAGCAACGGCGGATTCGTCAGCAACGAGCTCAAGCCACCGGACGAGGCCCTGGTCGGCGACCCCACTCAACTCGCGAGCAACCAGTTCTGGAACTCCAACGGCGTCCACTGTGCCGGAACGTTCACGTGGACCGCGTCCGGCACCGGAGGCTCTGTCATCGGCACCTGGGGAATCGAGCTGACCTCGGTGCGGAACGACTGGTACGCCGGCACGAGCTATCAACGTGAGAGCGCTCCTTCTCGATGCAGATCCATCAATAACATCAAGTCAAACCAATGGGTCAACCTCAACATCAGCAACGTGCCGGGAGCGCAGTCGTACAACGTCTATGCGTCCTCCAGCGGCTGCTCCGGCCCATTCGGCCTTGTCTACAACGTGCCGGTGGCCGGCTCCATGCAGAACGGCGACCAGAGCGGCTGTCCCTCCGGAGTGACCCCCTGCGCGCTGGGCCTAACCACGCTGACAGCCCCCGCCATCGTGCTCCCGCTTGTTCCGTCGCCAAACCTCTTTGCCCCGCCCGGCACAAGCGGCGCGTATCCACCCGACCGTGAGACCTCGCCACTGAACTCGTCTCTGCCCAACCAGAATGCCAACCGGGCCAACCCCCCGGCAGGGGATCGGGCGAACGAGAACCTGTGCATGACCGTCGGAGCTGCTTTGAGCTCGTGTCCGGCTCGGATCACCCCAGGGGCTGTCGCGTTCACCTTTCCGAGCGGTGTCTGCCTGAACAACACCAACTCGGGCGATACCTACATTTTCAGCGGCTACCAGTACAACTGGATCGCCGTCTATCAACCGCCAGGGAGCAGCTGCTCGACGAACGTGTTGGGGGCGGCGGGCAATTCGGCGTACGTCGGACTTGTCTACACGCCCGCTTCGACAATCAACGTGCCAAGCGCGGCAGGATTTAGCTCCAGGGCCACGGGCGGCATGATCGCCGACACGATCAACTTCACCGCCGCGCTTCCTTCGATCGTCGGCAGCCTAGCCTACATGCCGGCCCCGCCGGCGGCGCGGCTGACCGGCTAGGCCGGCCGGGCGGACTCCTTACCCGCATCGAGACCTGCCAGCCGTTCCTCGATCGCCTTTGCCGCCCTGGTGTCGTCGAGCTCCTCGTAGCGCTGCGCCGCACCCTTCCAGGCCGCCTTCGCGTCGTCGATCCGGCCCAGACCCCAGAACGCCCCGCCTCTCATGGTCAGCGCGTCCGCTCGCGCGCGCAGGCTGTCAGCCGGCAGCAGCGTGAGGGTAGTGTCGACCAGGCGAAGGACTTCCTCGAACGCACCCACCGCCAGTGCATTCTTGGTGGCCTGGCCGAGGAAGGAGGCGGTGCGCGCCGGGTCGGCTGAAGTGCCGGCCTGGTACAGGTGATGGCCGATCTCGCCCGCCCTCTCGACGGCATTCTTGCCGTAAACACGCTCGAGGGTGTCGGCCACGGCGAGGTGATATGCCTGCAGTCGCGGCAGAGGCACCACCCCGAGGACTCTCTGTCTCACGAGGTCGTGCGCGAAGCGGAATTTGTCCGGGCCTGACGCGGTCAGGAAGCGGCCGCGCGTCGCCTCTTCGAGCGCGTCGCGAAGCTCGTGACCCGCGAGCTCACCGAATGCCTCGAGCAGAGCGATGTCGAAATCGCGCCCAAGAACGGCCGCCGCGACGAGCATCCTCTGCGCGGGCTCGCTGAGTCGCTCGAGGCGGCGGCCGATCAGGCCGCGCACGCTCTGCGCGAGCTCCAGATCCTCTTCCGAGAAGCTGGCCTGGGCCCGGCCCGATCCGCCGAGCATGCTTTCGGATTCCGCCATGTAAAGAGCCGAGTGCTCGACGAAGAGCGGGTTGCCGTCGGTCGCCACCTGGATCCCCATCAGCTGCATCGGCGTGAGCGCGGTTTCGGACACGCCGGCGGCGATCTTCTCGACAGAACTTTCGGAAAGCTTGGCGAGCGCGGTGCGCTGCGCGCGGCGCCGGCGCAGCAAACGCGAAAGCACGGTGCCGAATGGCCGCGATGAGTCGAGCTCGCTGTCCCAGTACGTGCCGATGACCACCGTGTGGCTGCCGCCGACCCGCTCGGCAAGATCGCGCAGGAGCAGGACGGTCGCGTTGTCGGCCCAGTGCAGGTCGTCGAGCACGACAAGCAGGGGTCTCGGTCCGCGAACCTCGGAGAGGAAATCGAAGATGGCGTGGAACAGCCGCTCGCGGAGCTTGTCCGCGGGTATCTCAGTTGGGGCCGCCATGCCGCGTACCTTCTGGCGCAAGTTCGGCGCGAGCTGGGAGATCAGCGGGCCATTGTCTTTGGACGCCTCCTGCAGGGTTCGTGTCGTCGACGCCGCGACCGCGGCGGCAAGGACCTCGCGGAAGGGCGCGTACGGCGCGCTGCCATCTTCAGAGCAGCGGCCGCTGAGGACGAGCCAGCCCTTGTTCGTCGCCTCGCCGGCCACTTCGGAGGCCAGGCGAGACGCCCCGATCCCCGGAGGCCCGCCCAGGAACAGCATCCCGCCCGCCCCGGTCATCGCCCGGTCGAGCATCATGCGGATGTCGAGGCGTTCCTGCTCGCGGTCCACGAAGCCGTCCCCGGTGGGCAGCGCCCGATGGGTTTCCTTGACCACTCCAGCCGTGACCTGGTGCAGCCGCCAGCGGTCGGGGAACCCCTTGAGCTTGTACCGGCCGCGAACCGCGAACTGCATCTCCGCCATAGGCCCGACCAGGGAGCGAACGACTTCCGACACGAGGATCTCGCCGCCCCGGGCCTTGCCCGCGACGCGGGCCGCGACGTTGACCGCGGCGCCGAAGATGTCGCCCGCCTCCTCCACCACCTCGCCGGTGTTGAGGCCGATGCGGATTCGAATCTTCCGCTCCGGGTGCTGCTTGCTGTATTCCGCGATCGACCGCTGAATGGCGAGCGCGCACTCGACGCCATGCCGCACCGAGCCGAAGCTGATCATGAAGCCGTCGCCGAGGCCTTTGATCCTGCGGCCCGCGTGCTCCGCAACCTTCGTGTCGATGATCGCCTCGTAGGCCTTCATGATCTCGTGCGACTCGGTGAAGCCCCGGGTGGACAGCATCTGCGTCGAGTCCTCGACGTCGGTGAACATGATGGTCACGGTCCCCTCGGTCTGACCGACGGCAAGGCTTCCGATAATCGTCTCGACCGTCAGCGGCGCCGACGCGTTGACCGGCATGCCGAGCCCTTCCGCGACCGTCCGCAGCAAATCCGGCGAGGCTTTGAAGCCTGCCTCTCCCTGCGCGTACTTCACCGTCTGCAGCAAGCCCGCGTCGACCGCCTGGCGAAGCTCACGCCCTCCCGATTCCTTGCTCATGTGATGCTCGGCGGCGTAATCGCTTCCCTTCAGCTCGGCACCCTCGAAGGCCTGGGCAATGGCGGACGCGAGGCGGAGGTTGAGGCCCTGACGCGAGATCAGGCTCTCCATCACGGCCAGCATGCGGCGTGACGCGCCGGCCGGCCGGCTGTCGCCTTCGGGCGCGCGAACGGTTGGCAGCATGCCGACGTACCCGCTGTTGGCGGCCGCAAGGTTGCCGAGCGCGGTCGTGGCACGGGCCATCGCGGTGGCCGCTTCGAGCGCCTGGCTCGCGTTCGCCGACGAGTCGAACCCGCTGGGCGTGGCGGAAGCTGGCAGCGCAGGGGGCGGCTCCATCTGCACAGCCTGCTGAGGGGCGAATCCTGGAGGGGTCGCCGCCGCCGGCGGCAGATACTGGCTGAGGCCGGGAGGTTGCGCGTCCCGAGGAGCCGCCGCCGGAGCCCCCGGAGCCACCGCCTGCAGGTCGGCCACAGCCGATCGAGCCGCGTCGATGAGCTTGCGCATCTCCTCCTGCATCTCGGGCGTCGAGGCCATCTGCTGGGGGGCCTGAGTTTGCGAGGCCTGCGTGATGGTTGGCGCCCGGTCGGACGGCCGGTCGGAGCTGAAGGGAACCACGACCACCTGCCGGACCACGTTCTCGGTGCGGCCGCCGCCCTGGCCGCTCAAGAGTGGATCCTTGGTCACCGGCATCATGCTGTCGGACCCGGCGGGGACGAAGCGCGACTTGACCGGATCGAACAGGTCCTGGTTCACCTGGACCCCGTAGAACGCGGCCTTGTCCAGCGAAGTGGGGACGTAGCCCGTCGCGTTGTATTCCAGCCGCAGGTCGGTGCCCATGCCGAGCAAGAAGACGTCGCGCAGGATGGCGCCGTTGGCGTCATAGCCCACCACCTCGGCGATCTGGGCGATCTTGCGGCGCCCGTCCGGCATTCGAGCCTGGTGGACGATCAAGTTGATCGCGGACGCGATCTGCGCGCGGACGGCCTCGAACGGGATGTCGATCGAGGCCATCATCACCATGGTCTCGAGACGTGAGAGGGCGTCACGCGCGGAGTTGGAGTGGATGGTGGACATGCTCCCGTCGTGGCCCGTATTCATCGCCTGCAGCATGTCCAGCGCTTCGGCGCCGCGAACCTCACCCACGAGGATGCGGTCGGGGCGCATTCGAAGACTGTTGCGCAGCAGCTGGCGGATGGTCAGCTCTCCCTTGCCTTCGACGTTGGGTGGCCGGTGCTCGAGTGCGATGACGTGCGGGTGGTCGATCTGCAGCTCGGCCGCATCCTCGATCGTGATCACGCGCTGGTTGTGCGGGATGAAGCGAGCGATGACGTTCAGGGTCGTCGTCTTGCCTGACCCGGTGCCACCGGAGACCAGGATGTTCATTCGGCCTAGCACGGCGGCCTGCAGGAACTCGGCCATGGATGGGCTGAGGCTTCCCTCGCGGGTCAGGTCCTCCATGCCGAGGACGGCGTCCTTGAACTTTCGGATGGTGAGCGCGGCGCCGTGGATGGCGGCAGGCCGGATGATGGCGTTGACACGGCTGCCATCCGGCAGGCGCGCGTCGACCATCGGGTTCAGGCCATCGATGTGACGGCCGGTCGTCGCCACCATGCGACGGATCGTCTCGAGGAGCTGGTTTTCGTCCTCGAACCGGACGTCTGCTTTGCTCAGCACGCCCCGCCGCTCGATGAAGACCGCGTCCGGCCCGTTGACCATGATCTCGCTCACCGACCGATCGTGAAGCAGGGCGTCGAGCGGTCCGTATCCGACCGCGGCGCGCAGGATGATGTCGGCGAGGGCTGACTTTTCCTGACTCGTGAGGATGATCCCGTCATCGGCGAGGAAGCGATCGAGGTGGGTGCGCACTGCGCGCGAGAAGGCGAGTGTGTCGCCGGTGGTGAGCCCGACGTCCCGGATAAGGGCCAGGCGATCGCGAAAGTCGTTGGCGAGCTTGCTCAGGTCGCGTCCCTGTCGCGCCGCCGCCTCCAGGACGTCGGAGCGGCGCCGCTGTGGCGCCAGGGCCGGCATGACGGGCGCCCACAAGTCCACGAACTGCATCTCGAGCAGCGCGGGCGATGCGGCGACGGCCGGGATCACTCGCTGGCGTTCGGTGAGGCGGATCTTGATCGCCACGCCTTCACCGTCAGGCTGCTGCCCGGGGTCGATGTAGGCGGCGATCCACTCCCCGTCGCGGAAGCGAAGGATCGCTTTTCTTGCGGCGCTCCTGTCGCCGGGGTCAGCCTCGAGATCGGGGTCGTCGACCGACCCGAAGACGACGTACTTGATGTCGCGAGCGGGAATCCAGCGCGGGCGGTCGGCGTCATGCGGGTTGTAGATCGGAAAACCGTCCGAGCTGAGTCTCTGGGCGTCCGAGTCGCCTTCTTCCAGTCCGCCGTCTAGACGGTGCACGGCGACCTTGACTCGCGGCTCGTACGAAGGCGTGCCGTTGACCCCCTGGAGCGGGGCGGCCGGCGCGGTGCCGGCAGGCACGTCCTCGGGTGTCTCTTGCGAGGTGGTGATGATCTCGCTCACAGGATGCTTTCCAGGGGCGTGGGGTTCACGGCGGGCCTCATGGATGCTAGCACCGGGTTGTATCCGTCAATCCATTTATCAACTGAACCTTTCCGGCGGCCGGCGGCGGTCCAGGATCCACTTCGAACCTGGCATGCGCTTGGCGACCCCCTTTACCTCCGCAGCGCGGGAAGCAAGCGCCGCCGCGCTCGTGTACCGGCCCGGTTCCGCGATCACGATCCCGATCGAAACCGAGACCAGGGGCGTGCGCAGGCTGCTCCCGTTGCGCTCCTGGGACTCGATCCAGCCGCGCTCCCTGTCCGGCGCGTCGTACAGCGCAGGCATTGCATCATCAAAACGCTTGGTGATCTCGTTCGCGATCGCTTCGGCCATGCCTGGATCGGTGAGGATGACGAAGTCGTCGCCACCCACGTGGCCCGCAAAGTGTCGCGGCGAATAGTTGGTTTCGAGGACCTCGAGGATGATCGTGGCGAGGGTCTTGATCACGTCATCGCCGCGCAAGAACCCGTAGTGGTCGTTGTAGCTCTTGAATGCATCGATGTCGGGATAGAGGCAGGCGAATCGCTCGCCGTTGGCGAGACGCAGAGCCATCTCGCGCAAGATGTCGCTGTTGCCGCTCATTCCCGTCAGCGGGTTCAGGTCGCGAGTCGTGGTGGAGCGGTTCATCACCGCACGAAGGCGCGCCACGAGCTCTTCGGGGATGAAGGGTTTGGTCACGTAATCGTCGGCGCCGGCGAGGAGGTGCTCGACCTTGTCCTTTAATGAGCTGCGCACGGTCAGGAAAACGATCGGGATCAGGCGTGTTCGGAAGTCGCCGCGGATCTGAGCCAGGATCTGGTCTCCAGTCGTGTCGCCGAGCATCAGGTCGAGCAGGATGATGTCGGGCCGCCATTCCACCGCGGCGCCGTGCGCGGAGTGTCCGTTGTCGACAGGCACGCACTCGAATCCGGCCCGCTCCAGCACGCGCCGGACGAGCCGGAGCATCTGCTCATCGTCGTCGACCACCAGCACGATCTCGCGATGGGACAAGGGAGCCCGGGGTGGTGTGTCCTTCTCGGACCCGGTCTTTCTCGCTACGTTCACGCGGTGCTCGCGGGAGGGGTCTCTTCCGGAACGCCGGCGGGCTCTGGCAGGTGCAGCAGGCGCCGGCGGAGCGTGTCGGTCAGCAATAGCGCGCGTTCCGCCGCGGTGCGAACCTCGCCGATGTCGGCGCGCACCGCTTCCGGATCGTCAGTCTCCTGCGCGATCAGCTCGCTGTAGTTGACGATCACCGCCAGCAAGTTGCGGAAGTCGTGGATCAGGACGCGGTTGGCCTGCTCCGAGTTTTCGTCCTCAGTGCTCAAAGTCGTTTCACCAGCCGCCATCTGTTGACCTCGCCGTCGCGTTTGTACAGGAGCTCGTCGAGCAGCCATCGAGCCATCGGGAGGCCGCGCCCCGACTCGCTCTCGGTGTCCGGCATGGCGCGGGTCGCGAAGTCGAGAACGGCGGGTCCTCGATCGATGAACGACGCGAGCGCGGTGTCCTGTTCGAGCCGCAGCTCGTACTCGACGGGAGGGTCGACATGCTTTGGACGCCCGTGGGTGAGGACGTTGGCGCCGATCTCCGCCAGGGCGATCTCGAAGTGCATGAGGTTGGTGTCGTCCGGGCTTCGACCGGACGCCTCACGCAAAAGCTTGATGGACTCATGAAGCTTCTCCAATCCTTCTTCTAGCTGGCTGAACGTGGCATGGAACTCAAAGGGCTCCGAACGGCTACCCACGATCAGAACCCAGTCAGGGCTTCCTCGACGGTCGAGTAGTAGGGGAACACCCGATCGAGCGTCGTGAGCTCGAGCACCACTCTTACCTGCTGGTTGGGCGCGGCGAGCCGCAGATCGCCCTGTGAGCTGCGGATCTGCTTCAGCGCGGCGATCACCGAACCCAGGCCGGTGCTGTCGACGAAGCTGATGCCCTCCATGTCGAGGACGACCTTAGGCGAGCCATTCTTGAGTGCCTGGCTGATGGCTTCCTTCAGTGTGGGTGCCCCTGCCACGTCGAGGCGCCCGGTGGGCGCGACTACGGTCGCCCCGTTGTCGGCCTGGCGTGTCTGTACTTCCAAGGTCATGTCCGGATGACTATATGGCAGAAAGTCTCCACTTGAGCCTCTTACACTGCTGGGCGTGAACTCGGCCGCCGCCTCCGGTGGGCAGCGTCTGCTCATCGTCGATGACGAGGAGGCGCTGGCCAAGCTCATGGCGCGAACTCTGCGCAGTCGCGGATTTGAATCTGATGTCGCTCTCACCGCGGCGCAGGCCAGGCAGTTTTTCGAGTCCACCGACTACTCGCTGGCCCTGCTCGACGTGCGCCTGCCGGACGAGTCGGGCTACGGGCTCCTGCAGGAGCTGCGCCACAAGTGGCCGGACACGGCTGTCGTGATGATCTCGGGCGTCGACGACCCCGAGCTGGGCAAAGCCGCGCTGGAGCACGGGGCCTACTCGTACCTGGTCAAGCCGGTGGGGGCGACCCAGCTCTACCTGGTGGTCGTCAACTCGCTGCAGCGGCGCTCTTTGGAGCTGGACCATCGCGCCAACCTGGCGCGGCTGGAAGGGATGCTCGAAGAGAGGGCCGATCAGATGCATCGCGCCGTCGAGCTTCAGGCGGGCATGCTGCCGCATTCGCCGTTCAAAGGCGATGGCTTCGAGCTCGCCGCGCACTTCGTGGCCTCAAAAGAGATCAGCGGCGACTTCTACGACTGGTACCTGCAGGACTCGGGCGCGCTGGTTCTGACGCTAGGGGATGTGATGGGCAAGGGTTTGCCGGCCGCCCTCATGATGGCGACGGCGCGGGCTGCGCTCCGGGGCTCGGCGGGCGTGCAGGAGCTGTCCGAAGGCGTCACGCGCGCAAGCGAGGTGATGGCCGCGGCCCTGGCGGTGAACCATGCATACGTGACCGTTTTCCATTCGGTGTTCGAGCCGCGATCCGGCGACCTGCGCTACGTCGATGCGGGGCATGGGCACGCGCGGCTGGTGCGGGGCACGACGGGGCAGGAGCTCCTGCCCAGGCGCAGCGCGCCGATCGGCATCTTTCCAGACACCCAGTTCGTGGTTGGGCAGGTGACGATGAACAAAGGGGACACGCTTGTGATCTTCTCCGACGGGCTGCTCGACCTGCGGCCTGACCTCGGGACCAAGGACGTGCAGCTTCCGTATGAGGCGCGGCAGGCCGGGACGGCTCAGGAGCTGGTCGACATCCTGGCGAGGGGGACGAAGGGGCGGGACCTGTTCGACGACGTGACGGTGCTGGCGCTCAGGCGGGTCTGAGGGGTGGGCGGGGCCGAAGCCAGCATTCGCGTTGCAAATGCGGGTATCGGACTTGCATCAAGCCCGCATTCGCGACGCAAATCGGTGGTCTCATGCGGTGGGCGCAACACCGGCTACAGTCAGCGCCCATCCCCGCGTGCTTTCGTCCTTTCAAGGGCACCGTTGGTGCCAGACGTGTCGAATCGGCGAGTTCAAAGGCGCGTTTGGTGCCGGACGTGTCGAAACCAGCGCTTCCTGGCGGTTTGGCCGGCCAGGCGGGCCTTTCCCGCCATTTCGGCCACGACTAAACCCAGGCGAGACCAAACACCCTCTTCATTGCACTGTCCTTTCTTTCTGCTCTGCTCATTGGCGCGCTTGGTTCGTGATCTCACGAGGTGTTGCGTTGAACCCTTGAGCCGACCCGCGGGTATCAGTCTTCTTCGCGGTACGTGGTGGGGACGGTGCTGCGCGAGAGCCAGCGGCCGAGGACGGCGGCCACCACGTGCAGCTTGACGGGCTTGGAGATGTAGTCGTCCATGCCGGCGGCGAGGCAGCGCTCGCGATCGCCTGAGAGCGCATCGGCCGTCATCGCAACGATGGGCAAGTGCCTGCGTGACGTTTCCGTTTTCCGGATTTCCTTCGTTGCTTCGTACCCGTCCATCTCCGGCATCTGGCAATCCATGAGCACTGCGTCGTACTCCGTCTTCTCGATCATGCTGATCGCCTCGGCGCCGTTGGCGGCGACGTCGGCGTGATAGCCAAGGCGTTCGACCAGGCGCACCGTGAGCTTCAGGTTGGCGGCGTTGTCCTCGACGACGAGGACGTTCGCTTGCCGCCGCGACGTATCCGGCTCTCCGCGCTCCGCCTCCGCCAACGTTCTTTCCGCCCTGGCCGATCGTTCCGCGAGCTTCGTGTGGAGGACGTCGAACAGCTGCGACGCGCGCACCGGCTTGATGAGCTCCGCGTCAACACCAGGCACCGGGACCTCCGAATGGCCGGCAGAGGTCAGAAGGATCACGACCATGTCCTTCAGCGTCCTGTCGGCGCGGATCTGTGCGGTCACCGCGGCGCCGTCCATCGCAGGCATCATCATGTCGACGATCGCCACGTCGAAGGCGTCGTTGCCGCGCGCCGCGTCGATCATCTCCTTGAGCGCGGCAGGGCCGCTCTCGAAGCTCCTTTCGCGCATGCCCCACGAGCTCAGGTACCGCTCGAGGATCGTGCGATTGGTCCGGTTGTCATCGACGACCGCGACGAAGGTGCCGGAGAGGCTGATCGCCTTCCGCGTCTCTTTAGCGCTGCCGCCGGCGTCCCGAAACAGAGCGGTGAACCAGAACCTGCTGCCTCCGCCCTTCTCACTCTCGACACCGATCTCGCCGCCCATGAGCTGCGTGAGCATGCGAGCGATCGCAAGGCCGAGTCCCGTTCCACCATGCCTGCGCGTCGTCGAGCTGTCGATCTGCGAGTACGTCGAAAACACCTTGGCCTGCTCTTCCGGGCTGAGCCCGATGCCGGTGTCGGAGACCTCGAACAGCAGCGCGAGGCCGGGGCCGCTGCTGCTGTGCCTGCTCACGCGCACGACGACCTCGCCGGTTTCCGTGAACTTGACGGCGTTGGCGACGAGGTTGATAAGCACCTGGCGCAGCCGGCCAGGATCGCCGATGACCACCTCGGGGACTTGCGGTTCGACGTCGAGGACAATCTCGATGCCCTTGTTGGTTGCGGCCTCGGCGAACAGCTCGGCCGCTTCCTCGGTCACATGCTTGACGCCGAAATCGATGGTTTCCAAGCGCACGCGCCCGGCCTCGATCTTCGAGAAGTCGAGGATGTCGTTGATGATCTCCATCAACGCGTCCCCGGACTTGCGAACGGTCTCTACGTATTCCTTTTGCTCGTCTGTCAACTCCGTCTCGAGCAGCAGCCCGGTCATGCCGATGACACCGTTCATCGGAGTCCGGATCTCGTGGCTCATCGTGGCGAGGAACTCCGACTTCATGCGTGTCAGCTCCTGGAGCTCCTGGTTGCGTTGCGAGAGGTCGGCGAGCACCTCCGACTTGGCTGTTTCCGCGGCTGCGGTTGCCGACCGGTGCTCCTCGAGCTGGATGACGACGCGGCGGAGAAGGATGCCGACTGCGACAAGGAGCAGGGCCTCCAGCAGGGCATGCGCCGGATCTCCGGCGGCTGGGTTGAAGACCGTCACGAGGATGAGGTCGGCGACCCCGAGCACGGCTCCGATGGCGAACTCCATCGTCGAGTAGTAGAGGGCGAGGAAGATCAGGGGCAGGAGCACGAACGGGAAGGCGCGGGTGATGCTGAGCCCGAACTGAATCTCGAGCGCGAAAGCCACGGCCAGGCTGGCGATGGGCGTGACGGCGTGCAGGTACCGCGGGATGCGACTCCACGGAAGCAGGACCAGAGAGCTGGCGAGCAGGGTCAACACGACTGAGGTGGCGAGGCCGAACTGCGATCCGGACCAGAGCGGATAGAGGGCCATGGCAAACCCGACCACCACCGGCAAGGCCGTCACCACTCCGCCGCGCGCCGGCGTCCTGATCCCGGCGAGCGGCACGACCACCAGCAGGATCCCGATCAGCGCCGCGCCGGCGAGGACGGGCGAGGCGATGACTGTCGAGTATCCGTGGACGCTGACCAGACCGACGATGGCAAGGCCAAGGAATGGGTAGACGCGACGGCTCAGGCCTTCGAGTTGCAGGGGCGTGTTCAGATCGTTCAAATCAGGAGCCGGGGTTAGAGCTTATAGCCTTAAGACGGTTCTAGTAGGAACGGGCGCATCTACACTTTGGAACCTGCGCACCTTCCATCCCGCCAGGGGGGGCGAGGTTACAGGGGTGTCGCCAGGATCCCATCCACGGAACGAAAGGACGGTGTGGACGAGCCTGGTGCGTCAAGCGACGCCCCTCGCCGCCATCGCCGCCGTTTTTGCCGTGGAGGCCGCCGCCGGAGCGGGGCCCGTCCTCGTGTTCCCGCTCTACCTGACGATCATCCTGCTCACCGCGCTGCAGCTGAGCAGGGCGGAGTCGCTCGCGACAGCAGTCCTGGTCGCCATCGCGATCGTCATCCCGCCGTTAGTGAGGGCGGACCAACCTGGCGACATCGCAACAGCCGTTCTGCTGGCGGTGGTTTTGATCGCCGCCGCCGTTGCGATCATCGCGGTTGTGAGCCAGGTCCGCCAGAAAGCCGCCACGGCGCAGCGCCGCGCCGACGAAATCGCCGCCAGCGAGGAGCGCATGCGGATGATGCTCGAGGCGGCGATGGTCGGGCTGGCCCTCGTCGATGGCGACGGCAAGTGGCAGCAGGTCAACGACAGGCTCGCCGTGATCCTGGGTCGCAGCCGTGACGAGCTTCCAAATCTGACCATTGAGGAAGTGACCGAAGAGGCCGACCGCGAGGTGCTCGGGGAGGCGCTCGGCCATCTGCGCAGCGGCGACATCGTCCGTTGGGAGGCGGACCTGTACCAGGTGCGTGGCGACGGTACCCGGGTGCCGGTCTCGGTGGCGATCTCGACGGCGCCAACGCGGACGTCTGGCCAGTCGCTGCTGCTGGTTCAGGAGACGGACATCTCGCCTCGCAAGCGCCTGGACGGCCTGCGCGACTGCATGGTTGGAATACGACACGTCATCGTCAGCGGCTTGACCTGGGAGCAGGCGGTGCCCCAGCTGCTCGGCGGCCTGTGCAGCCACCTCGACTTGGACCTGGCCCAGTTCTGGGCCGCCGACCACGACCGGCAGGCGCTGCGCGTGCGCCATTACTGGCATCGCGAAGCTGCGGGCTTTGAAGCATTTCGCGAGGAAAGCCGGGCGACGGCGATCCCGATGGGTTCTGGGCTGTTGGGTCGCGTCTGGCAGTCAGGGGTCGTGGCGGCGATCGAGGACCTGTCGCGAGTCAGCGATTACTCGCACTCCGACCTCGCGCGTGCCGCCGGGTTGAACTCGGTCCTGGCGTTTCCGGTTGTCGAGAGCGGCGTCGTGATCGGGGCGATCGAGCTCCTGGCCCGCCATGTGCGCGAAGTGCAAGACGACGAAGTGACAATGCTTTCGACGGCGGGGGTCGAGATCGGGCAGTTCATCCGCCGCTCGGATACAGCCCAGGCGCTGCGGCGCAGCGAGGCGGACCACCGCGCGATCTTCGAACGGTCGCCGATCGGGATCGTTCGCGTCGGCGGCGACGGTGAGCTCGTCGAGTCGAACCCGGCGGTGCTGAGCATGCTCGAGTACGACTTCGAGGCGATGCGGAGCAGCGCATGGCCCGACCTGCTGCGAGCCTATGACCAGGCGGCCGCACGCCAGCAGATGGCTCCGCTGCTGGCCGGGATCACGTCCGGAAGCAGCGTGCAGATCCGAGCCGCGACAGCCGGCGGAAAGTGGCTGTGGCTCCAGCTCACCGCAACCTCGATTCCGGATTCGAATGGGCGCCCGGAACACGTGCTGGTGATGATCGAAGACGTCACCACCGTGCGCGAGACTTCGGACCAGCTCGCCGAAGCCCTCGAATCGCAGCGGAACGCGAATGCCAACCTGGAAAAGCTCGACCACACCAAGACGGAGTTCCTTTCCATCGTGAGCCACGAGTTCCGAACCGCCCTCACCGGCATCCAGGGCTTCAGCGAGCTCATCCGCGATGGGGGCCTCGAGGCGGAAGAGGTGCGGGCGTACGGCGGCTACATATTCAATGACGCGGACCGGATCAACCGGCTGATCGGCGACATGCTCGACCTCGACCGGATGGAATCCGGCCGCATGAGCATGCGCAGCGGTGACGTGGACATCAACGAGGTCCTGAGCGAAGCCATCGAACGGGCAAGCACCGGGCTGTCGGCGGTCGAGTTCGAAGCCGACCTCGACCCGCGGCTGCCCATCGTCTCAGGCGACCGCGACAGGCTGATCCAGGTTGTCAGCAACCTGGTGAACAACGCGGTCAAGTACTCGCCCGACGGCGGAAGGGTGACGCTGTCCAGCCGTGGCGATGGCGGGTTTGCCCTGGTCAGCGTGACCGACACCGGGCTCGGCATCGCGCCTGATGAGATCGGGCACGTCTTCGAACGCTTCCGCCGTGTCCGCAGCGGAGCCGCCCAGTCGATCCCTGGGACTGGCCTGGGCCTCACGATCGTTAAGCAGATCGTGGAAATGCATGGCGGCAGGATCTGGGTGGAGAGCGCGGTAGGGCACGGGTCTGCATTCCACTTCACCATTCCCTTGGCGGCGGAAGACGCGTCGCCGCTGCAGCGCCGGCATGCCTGAGCCGGCAAACCAAGGTGGGACAAACCTGTTCACGGTGCTGGTGGCGGACGACAACGACGTCGCCCAGCGGCTGTGCAAGCGGGTGCTCGAGAAGGCCGGCTACAGCGTGATCGTCGCGATGGACGGCCTGCAGGCGGTGGACGTCGCCCTCAGCCAGCGCCCCTCGATGATCCTGATGGACGTCGCGATGCCGGGGATCGACGGCCTGGAGGCGATGCGGCGGATCAAAGCCGAGCTGCCGACGATGCCGATAGTCATCGCGAGCGCGCACTCGATGGCCAGTGACACCGATCGCTTCCTCGCCGCCGGAGCAGACAAGGTGCTGAGCAAGCCGTTCCGGCTCGCCGACCTGGTGGCGATCGTCGCGAAGTTGGCACAAGAGAAAAAAGTGCAAGAAAAAGTACAAGACGGGAAGTGACTTTGAAAGACCTCACCGGGACGAGGCTTGGCCAGTACGAAGTTGTCGAGCGCCTGGGCGGCGGCGGGATGGCGGTCGTCTACCGTGCGGTTCAGCAGCCGCTCGGACGTGAGGTGGCATTGAAAGCGCTGTCGTCCGAGCTGTTCCAGGACGACGGCTTCGTCAAGCGGTTCGAGACCGAGGCCAAGACGCTGGCAAAGCTCGACCACCCCAACATCCTCCCGATCTACGACTTCGAGCTGAACGAGGGTGTCGCGTACCTCACGATGCCTCTGATCAGGGGCGGCACGCTCCGGGACATCCTGAACCGCGGCCCGCTCGACACGGTCACCACATGGCGCTACCTGCGCGAGATCGGCGACGGGCTGCAGCATGCGCACGACGCCGGCATAGTCCATCGCGATCTGAAGCCGACCAACGTCTTGATCCACGCCGATGGGCGGGCGATGCTGGCCGACTTCGGCCTCGCGCGCGGCGCCGGCCAGCCGACACACCTCACCACGATCGGCCTCGCCATCGGCACACCCGGCTACATGGCGCCCGAGCAGGTGATGGGCCACGACGTCGACAAGCGTGCCGACATCTACGCGATGGGCGTGCTGTGTTTCGAGATGCTGACCGGCCGGCTGCCGTTCATCGGCTCCAACCGGATGGAGGTCGCGTACTCGACAGTCAACGCTCCGATCCCCTCCGCGGTGAAGCTGAACGCGGCGCTGCCCGACGAGCTGGACCAGCTGCTCGCCAAGGTGCTGGCGAAGGACCCCGCCGCACGCCCGCAATCCGTCAAGGACCTGCTGTCCGAGATGGCCCGCCTGCCGCAGCGCCGCCAGGCGGCGGCTCCGGCGGCTGCACCGATCGCGAATGCGCCAACAGTTCAACCCCGGCCGGGCATGACCAACGACCCGCCGACGGCGGCCAACATGCGGGCGACGGCCGGGGTGCCGCCGCCGTCGAGGGTGCCGTCAACGGTGCCGGCCGTGGTGCAGGGGTCGCCAATCCCGACGCCGACCGCCCTGGGCGGGTCCGCGATCAGGACGCTCGAGCTCATGGGCGTCCGCGCCGCGCGCGCAAGAGGACGGTTCATCCTCAACTCACACGTGAGCAACCTGGTGCACGTGGCGCGCGACGTCACCGGCGACCGGTGGCCCGAGATCGCGTACGCGGCGGGCCTGGTGCAGTACGTCGAGCAGGATCCGCCACACGACGATCAGCTTTCCTCGCCGGTGGAGGCCTTGAGCCGGTTGAACGAGGCCTTCGAGACGATCTACGGGCCGGAAGCGGAGGACCGCATACGCACGTGGGGACGGCGAGCCACCGAACGCTGGCTGGCGGAAGGACGGCATGGGATGGGTGGGCCGCGGCGCCTGGTGCCGGGGCGGCAGCGCAAGCTGTCGGGGCTCGTCAAGTCGTTCAGCGAGGCCATGGACAACGTGCGCGGCGAGCACACCCACGCGTGGCTGCAGGTGGACGAGCACCAGTTCTGGCTCGTGAACTTCTCGAACATGTTCGCCCTGGGGCGGATCAAAACGGTGAAGTCGTGCCACATCTGGGTGGCGACCATCGAGGCGATCCTGCGTTGGGCGGGCCTGGCGAACGACTGGTACGTCGAAGAGGTCGAATGCGGTTCGGTGACCGGTACTTTCGACTGCGTTTTCGCCATCCGGTCGGTGGAGACCTAGCCCGCTAAACGCCCCCGTTAAGCGAGTAGTTTTTTATTACGCCGCTTGTTACGGCAGGCGTTTTATGATCCGTTTTGTCGGGATCGGCCCGACCCCATTTCGCCCTCCCTCCTTTCTGAAGGTCCTCTATCGCAAGGTAGAGGACCTTCTTGCTTTTAGCTCCGAAAGGGAAGCGCCAACTGGGCTCGAAAGGGGCTATGGACTGGACTGGGAAGCCCCAACTGCGCCCGAATGAGGGAATCCTCAGTCTCGGTGCTTGTTAGAGTCCCCCTTTGTGCGGTTTGCGGTCGACGTCACAGCTTGCTGGCGGCCGCAGCGCGTGGGCATGCTCACTGTCGCCGTCGAGCTGTCGAAGGCGCTTGTGGCCAACAGAGGAAAGGATGAGATCACACTCCTGTGCAGCCGCGAGCGCCCGGCTTCACTCGCGGACCTCAAATGCGAGGCAGTCCTCTCGCCGTACCGTCACGAGCTCGCGCTGAAGTTGCGCTGGCTGCCGGCGGTGGAGCCGCAGCTCGAGTGCGACGCGATCCTGTATCCGTACTGGCCGAGCCCGCCCTTCCGCCACACGGACGCACCGCCGGCGGCGATCTTCGTCCATGACCTCGCCTTTCGCATCCGGCCCAGAGAAGTGCCGTGGCAGCAGCGTGCTTATCTGGGCACAGTCCTCGGGCCGGCGCTGAAGGACGCAGCCGCGGTGTTGGTGCCATCCGAGTCCACGCGTCGAGACCTGCTCGACCATTACAAGATCGAGGGGTTGGAATCAAAGGTCGAGGTGATCGCTGAGGGCCTGCCGCCAGAGGTTGCCGCAGGTCCGCTGCCCGAAGGCATGCAGCCTGGGTTCATCCTCGCGGTGGGCACCGTCGAGCCGCGCAAGAACTACCCGCGCCTGCTTGCGGCATTCCGCCAGCTGCGCGGAAGGTCGCTGCCTTTCATCATCAACGGCCGGCCGGGCTTGCCGGAGCTGGTGATCGCGGGCCGTCCTGGCTGGGCATACGGGGACACGCTGCAGCGCATCGCGGCGGAGCCCGGCGTTAGCTACCTGGGGCACGTCGATGAGCCGACGCTGACAGCTCTGTACGAGTCGGCGTCGGTGCTGGCCTTTCCGAGCCTCTACGAAGGGTTCGGCCTTCCCCTGCTCGAGGCGATGTCCCGCGGCGTCCCCGCAGTGGTCGGGTCTGCAGGCGCGCTGCCAGAGCTGGCTCTGGGGGCGGCCATCACGGTCAAGCCCGACGACGTGAATGCGATCGCCGGCGCGCTCGAGCGGCTGCTGACGGACGACGAGCTGCGCAACAAGCTCGGCGAGGAAGGCAAGCGCCGCGCGGAGGGCTTCACGTGGGACCGGGCGGCAGGGCAAACCCTCGCGGTCCTGAGAAGAGTCGGGAATAGAGCCCAGCGTAAAGTCGCTTAGTGGCTGTGATGAAAGACCGCACCGCCGTCGCCGTGCTGGTGACCGGAAGCCGCCATGACTACATGCAGATGGCGCGCCCCCTGCTGAAGGCCCTTGAGGCGACGCAGCACTTTCACCTCGAGGTCGTCACCGACGCGAGCGTGCTGCCGCTGCAGAGCCAGGTCTTGCTGGCGGCGAGCGATCACGCGCTTCTTCCCGGTCAGGCCTCGCAGCTCTCGGATTTCGTGCGGGGTGGCGGCGGGCTGGTGCTGCTTCACGGCACGCTGGCCGCGTGGACCGAGAATGGCGACCTGGCAGAGCTCGCGCACTGGACTCTGAGCGGCCCCACGGCGTTGACCGAGCTGATCATCCGGCCCGACACATCGCATCCGGTGACGGCGCGTCTCGGTGAGCTCAAGCTTCACGACGAGCTGTACCTGTCGGAAGGCCCGCCGGACGATGCCTCAGTCCTGCTGCGGGCGAGCTGGCGCTACAGCGAGCAGGTGGTCGCGTACGAGCGCAGCGTCGGCGATGGGCGCTTCGTTCACGTGGGACTCGGCCACGACCTTTCGACCTACGAAGCCGAAGGTTTCCAGAAGCTGGTGCAGCGGACGCTGCTTTTCGCGGCCGGCCGCAACGCGGCACCATCAATCGGAGTCGGACTTACCGGTTATGGCGCGATCGCTCGCGCACACGCTGCCTCGATCGCAGCGACACCGGGCCTCAGCCTGGCCGGAGTGTGCGACATATCGGACGAGCGAAGGAAGCTGGCCGGCAGTGAATGGTCGGTGCGCACGCATGCGCGAGCGGAAGAGATGCTCGAGGACCCAGACGTCGGACTCGTTGTCGTCGGCACGCCGCCAAGCGTCCATTTCGATTCGGTGATGGCGGCCTTACGCGCGGGCAAGCACGTCGTGTGCGAGAAGCCGTTCGCGATTCGCGTCGAGGAGGTCGATCGCATGATCGACGCGGCCTCCGCGGGTAACCGAGTCCTCACCGTGTACCAGAGCCGGCGATGGGATCCCGACTACCTGGCGCTCCGCGACGTGGTGCGTTCCGGACAGATCGGTGATGCGTTCTACATGGAGTCGTTCATCGGTGGCTACGACCACCCATGCGATTTCTGGCACAGCGATGAGGCGATCTCTGGGGGGATGATCTACGACTGGGGATCGCATTACTTCGACTGGATCCTGCAGCTGATGCCGGATACGGTGAGAAGCATTTCGGCACATGCGCACAAGCTTGTGTGGCACGACGTCACCAACTCCGACCAGGTGAGGGTCGATCTCACGTTTGCCGGCGGCGCCCAGGCCACGTTCCTGCAGTCGGACATCGCTTCCGTGCGCAAGCCGAAGTGGTACGTGCTGGGCACGCGTGGCGCGGTCGTGGGCGACTGGCAGGCGGAAGCGGTGCCCGCGGACTTTCCAGCGCGGGTGAAGGTATTCCGGCCGGGTGATGGCGGCTCGCACGAGGAGCTGCTCCAGCTGTCGCCGCGCGACGACAACGGGTTCTACAGCAACCTGGCCGACCACCTGGGATGGGATGAACCGCTGGCCGTGACCCCGCACGAGGCTCGTCGCACGGTGGCTGTCATGGAAACCGCCACGCAATCGATCAAACGAGGCGGCACGCAGATCGAGGTCGAGATATAGCCGAACGCCGAATCGGGTGGGGCGTGCTGGGCGCCGCCGGAATCGCGATCGGCGCGGTGCTCCCGGCGATCGCGAAGTCGAACAACGGTCTTGTGGTCGCCATCGCAAGTCGCGACCCGGAGAAGGCGCGCAAGGTGGCCGAGGGCTATCCGGGCGCGCAGGTTGTCGATTCGTATGAGGCGCTGCTGGCCGATCCCGACGTCGATGCCGTCTATATCCCTCTGGTGAACAGCCTGCACAAGGAATGGACGCTGCGCGCGCTGGCCGCCAAGAAGCACGTGCTGTGCGAGAAGCCCCTGGCAATGACTGCGGGGGAGGCCGAGGAGATGGCGTTGGCGGCAGAGACTTCCGGCAAGCACCTGATGGAGGCCTTCATGTATCGCTTCCATCCGCGAACACGGAGGTTTGTCGAGGCGCTGCGCGACCCGATGTACGTGCACGCGAGCTTCGGCTTTGCAATGAAGAGAAAGGATGACTACCGGGCTCACGCCGAGCTGGGGGGCGGGGCGCTGCTGGACGTGGGGTGCTACGCGGTGAGCGTTTCGCGCTGGATTCTCGGCGAGCCATCAAAGGTCTTCGCGCGATCCAGGGTCGACGGCGTCGACTGGACGACCAGCGCGCTGCTCCAGTTCGATGGCGAAAAGACCGGTTCGATTTTCGCGAGCTTCGAGTCGCCGGAGGTGCAGGAGCTCACCGTGGTCACGCCTGAGGGAATGCAGCGCCTCGAGCGGCCGTTCTCGTCGCGCGAGGAGGCGGACTCGTATCAGCTGATGGTCGAGTCGTTCGGCGCGAGCATCCTGCACGCTCGCCCGGTCGCGATTCCGCTGAGCGAGTCGATCGCGAACATGAAAGTTCTCGACGCGATTGAAGAGGCGGCTAAAACCTAGGTTCCGGCTCCCACGGCCGCCTTACGCCCTTCCCCACAAGTCGCGAGGTCAATCTGTGGGTTCCCTAATGGATCTTCGAGAGGAAGAATCCGAGTATGCCTCCCACAATCACCAGAACTACGGCCAGGACGATTCCTAGCCGAGTGCTGTTGACTGCGATGCCGGTGCGTATACCTGCGACGGCGTCCGAGGTTTGCTTGCGGGCCTCGATTTCATCTCGCAAGCTGCTCTGAAGTTTGTCCACATTGGTGGTCAGATCCGCGACGCTTTTGGTCACTTTGTCTAGGGCTTCCTGGAAGCGCAGATACCACTCTTCTTTGTCTTTGATCTGGCGCTTGAGGTCTTCGACGGTGCGTGTGAGGTCATGGAGTGATTGGCGCAGCCCCTCCGCAGTAGCGGGCTCATAGACCGCCATAAGCTGAACAAGATCATCCGGAAACGCATACAGGGGTTCGGGAGGTTTGCTCGTGGCGGGCGGCTGTTCTCCGGGACCAAGTCGGTAGAACTGAGCGGCAATAAGCTTGTTCCCCGCTTGAAGTGGGAACGGTCGAGTCGACAGGTTGTATAGCGCGAAAATCAGTTTGCCCTTGTAGCCTGGATCGATAGAAGAACCTCCGAGCACCATGATCCCGAGGTGACTGATCTTTCTTTTGAGGCTGAGATCTGCCCGCATGTCGTTAGGCAAATCAACGGTTTCCTCGCTCATTACATAAACGAGTTCGCCAGGCCGAATGACCAGGTTCGCCCGCTCTCCCTCTGGAAGTCTCGACACATCCATCGGAGCTTTTCCTCCAAACAGCATGAGGGTGCCGAGCGCGAAGTCATATTTGACGCCTTCCACGGCGGACTCTCTGCCACCGTGAATGAGGCGATCTTCGGCGATGGCCTTTTTGAGTTCGGTCTCAGCGAGGATCGTGGTCATGGATCACTTGTATGGCACGCCTTGTGGGGGACCATACCGAAGCCTACCACGAGATGTAGCGTAGGGCGATCAAATGTTCGTGTCACCTACCGTTGCGGCTATGAAAATCATGGCTTTGTGAGGGCTTTGAAGGCTGGGTTGTCGTAGAGCTCTTCCATATCCGGGTCCTTTGGAGCAGCCTCTTTCAGATCCGGCCGCATCGGGAACGCTTCCACGAGCAATTCGAGCGCCTCGTCGACGCGATCCTGGGTCGCGTGCCCACAGGCCAAGTTGTAGAGCGCCACGCCAAGTGCTCTTGGCGGTGCCGCAACTTCACGCATGTCCGAGACCGCGTCCTCGAGCAGGCGCTGGGCGCCGGTAGGATTGCCATTCTCGTTGAGGTACTCGACGATGTGGTTGCGCGGGTGGACGTAACTGTTGCCCAGAAGCGCTTCCGTCGTCGTGTTGTTCGCGTACCACTTGAAGGGACGCTCGCCAAGCTCCTCCCACAGCTTGATGAGCGAGACGAGCAGGAGGTCTGATCGCTCGGCGATGTCAACGAGCGAAACGCCCAGACCGCCGGCGAGCTCTTCATCGTTGGCCTCGTCGACGTCTGGTGGCGGCGGGGCATAGGCCCGGCCCTCCTGGACGTCGGTCAGGGCGTTATTCAAACGCTCACGCCACATACACAGGTGGAACAGGATCAGCGCCGCCGGCCAACCCTTTGGCGCGGTCTCCATCGCCTGTGCCATCGCGACGAATTCGCGCTCCATTTCTCGCTCGGCCTCGAGCGCCTTGCGTACGTCAGTCATCGCGTGCGGCGCGCTCAGACGGGAGTGAGGTCCATGGTTTGGGTTCCGGTGAGCGCGTAAGGGCCGCCCAGACCGGGGATAGAAGTCCCGGGCGACATGACAAATGAAAACGTGGCATCGATCTTGGTGCTCATCGTCGTCTTCAGCATCCGATGAGCCTTGTTGTCGAGCCAGGTCGTGACGTCAGACACCTGGCTTCCTTTGACCGCGATGCCGGTGATGCCTGGGATTGGTATCGGCGAGGCGCTCCCGCTGCCGCTCATCTGAGCAAACTTCGAGAAGTCGATGGTCATGTCCATCGGCGATTTGACCGTGGTCTGAATGACGGCGACCTGCGTCCCCTTGAGCGTTTCGTCGCGCAGGTATTTGCTGGTCGAGGTGATGTGTATCGTGCCGCTCCCGAAGGGATTCGTCTGATCGTAATCCTTGGTCCAGGTGGCTCCTGCCTTGACCGCGGTGTCGGGCAGGATGGCCGAGCCCGGGGCGCCCCCGCCGGCGGCGCTGAAGGGAGAACCTCCCGAGAAGCTGAGCCCGTTGACACTCAGCACCCGGCCGTCTGAGGCCACCTTCAAATGTTGGGCGGGCACTGTCGTTGTCGTCGTCGAAGTCTGTCCCTGGACAGTGGTGCTGGCCTGCACATTGGTCAGGGTTACTGTCAAGTCGGCGACACCCTTGGAATCCACCGAGTCGACAGTCTGGGTTTCGGTCGCAGTCATGTCGAATTTGACCGGCACCGTCGTCGGTCCGACATTGACGGACTCGTCCAAGGTCATGTGGGCTTTGTAGGTGTACGTGGCGCCTTTGCTGTAAGCAAGCTTCAACGTTTGGGCTTGCACCTGGGTGGCGCCGCAGGCGATGGCTAGAAGCGCAATCAGGGCGAGCTTCCTCATGAAGCCCATCGTAGACACCTAGGCAGCGGTTTTCGGCGCGTTCTCCAACGATTCTGCGGGCACCTGGGCGACGGGTGCCTGGACGGGTGCGACCGGGATCAGCTGGCGGAAGCCGGCGAGCGCGCGACCCCAGTCGGCGAGCATCGCCGCCGCACGGACGGAACCGGTTCGCCGGTGGTGCTCCTCGACAAGCGAACGCAGCTCGGGGGCGTCCTCTGGCGGGACCTCGCGCGCGACCACGCTGTCCACGTTGAGCTGGCTCCAGGAGGTGATGTAGGCGACGCCGCCCGTCATGCCAGCGCCGGCGTTCCAGCCGATGGGGCCAAGCGCAACCGCAACGCCGCCTGTCATGTACTCGCAGAAGTGATCGCCGGCGCCTTCGACGACAGCGGTCGCCCCGGAGTTGCGCACGCCGAACCTCTCGCCGACCCGGCCGGCGATGAAGAGGCGGCCGCCGGTCGCGCCGTACGCGATAGTGTTGCCCGCGAGCACGGGATCCTCGGCGGCGCAGTCGGCAAACGGCCGGATCGCGATCACGCCGCCACCCATGCCCTTGCCGACGTAGTCCTGCGCCTGGCCCTCGAGGCTCAGCTCATGCCCTTCATCGAGGAATGCGCCGAAGCTCTGGCCGGCGCTGCCTCGATATTCGCGCGATTTGTTCGGGGCGAGGGAGGCGCCGACAGTCCGTTTCGAGTTGTCGATCGGGCCGCTGACCGGCGCAGCTGCCGGCGAGTCGCCGTTGCGAGCCCAGACGCGCTTTTGGGGCTGGCTCTGGTCGGTGGGCGACAGGATGTAGGAGAGGTCGAGAGTGGCCTGGTCCCCAGACTCGAGAAGGTCCGACCGTCCCACGATCTCTTGAATCGATCGCGCGCCCAGCTTCGAGAGGTACTCCCGGACCTCTTCGGCGATCAGGAACAGGTAGTTGACGACGTGCTCCGGGCGTCCGGTGAACTTCGCGCGAAGGTCTTCGCGCTGGGTCGCGATGCCGGTGGGGCACGTGTTGAGGTGGCACTGGCGTGCCATGTCGCAGCCGAGCGCGACGAGGACGCCGGTGCCGAATCCGAACTCTTCCGCGCCGAGAAGCGCGGCCACGATGATGTCGCGGCCGTTGCGCAGGCCACCATCGGTGCGCAGGCTGACGCGCTCGCGCAACCGGTTCGCGACCAGGACTTGCTGCGTCTCGGCGAGCCCTAGCTCCCACGGCGCGCCGGCGTTCTTGATCGACGACAACGGAGACGCGCCTGTGCCCCCGTCGTGACCGGAGACAAGGATGTAGTCGGCCTTCGCCTTGGCGACACCCGCGGCGATGGTCCCAACACCCGCCTCCGAGACGAGCTTCACTCCGATGCGAGCTCGTGGATTGACGGTCTTGAGGTCGTGGATGAGCTGCGCGAGGTCCTCGATCGAGTAGATGTCGTGGTGGGGCGGCGGCGAGATGAGCTGCTGGCCGGGCTGCGCGTGGCGCAGCCGCGCGATGAGGCTGGTCACCTTCAGTCCGGGCAGCTGGCCGCCCTCGCCGGGCTTGGAGCCCTGGGCGATCTTGATCTCGAGCTCGTCCGCGCGCTTCAGGTAGCGCGGCGTGACGCCGAATCGCGCGGAGGCGACCTGCTTCACGCGATTGTCTCGGCGAGTGCCGCCCTCGTCGTCGTAAGTGTCGGGGTCCTCGCCGCCCTCGCCTGAGTTGGAGCGCGCGCCGATCTGGTTCATCGCGATGGCAAGGGCTTCGTGCGCTTCGGGGGACAGCGCCCCGAGCGACATGGCGGTGCTGACGAAGCGCTTCACGATCTCGCTCGCGGCCTCGACCTCATCCAGAGGCACCGGCGTGCTCGATTCCGTGATGCGAATGAGCTCGCGCAGCGACTGCGGCTGATCCATGGCCGACAGGCGGCGCCACTCGCGGTAGGCGTCCTGGTCGCCGGTTTCCGCAGCCTTCTTCGCCGCGCGGACGGCGAGCGGGTTGTACGCGTGGTGCTCACCCAACTTGCGGAAGCGGATACGACCGTGGTCGGGCAGGACTTCAGGCCGCGTGCGCGCCATGCGCTCCAGGTCGGCGAGGTCCGCGCCTCCGATGCGCGACGGCACCGCGGGGAAGCAGAGCTCCATCACCTCGGCGCCGAGACCGAGCGCCTCGATGACCTCGCCGCCGCGATAGCTCGTGACGCACGAGATGCCCATCTTGGCCATGATCTTCAGTAAGCCCGCCTCGAGCGCTTTGCGATACTTCGCCTCGCCTTCGTATGGGGCGGTGTCGGGAGTGCTGCCATTTTTGTTCTCGGCGTGCGCTCCGGAGGCTGTCGCGAGCGCGAGATACGGATGCACCGCGGTGGCGCCGACCGTGATGAGGCAGGCGACGTCATGCACGTCGACTGCGTCGCCCGCGATGGCGACGATGTCCTTGGCCATGCGCTCACCGGTGGCCAGCAGGTGCTCGTGCACCGCGCCGACCGCCAGCGCCATCGGAACGGGAAGGCGATCCAGACCGCTCCTGCGGTCGCTCAGCGCGATCACGCCCGGGGCTTCAGTCGCCTCGCGGCGCAGCCGGAGCAACGCCTCGCGCAGCGACTCGTCCGGCGCGTACGTCGCGTCCAGCACCGTCGCGCCTTCGAGCACGCGCGCAAGCTCGGCGGCCCCAAGCACAGGCGAATCGAGCTCTAGAAGAGACGTAATGGTCGGGACAGCGGGATGGTGCTGGCGGCGCAGCTCGCGGTCGAGCCCGCCTTCGGGTTCCAGCGTGCCGCGGCGCGGGCCGAGCAGAACGCGCAGCGACATCACGGCCTTCTCGCGCAGCGGGTCGATGGCCGGGTTGGTGACCTGAGCGAAACGCTGGCGCAGGTATCCATAGAGTCGGCGCGGCGTGCGGCCGAGCGACGCGATAGGGATGTCGTCGCCCATCGAGTACACGGGCTCGGCGCCGGTTTCGGCCATCGCCTCGATGACGAACTTCAAGTCCTCCGCGCCCCAGCCGTGAAGGCGATGGTGGGCGGCGATGTCTTCGAGCGGGTCGAGGTCTTTGTGGTGGCGCTCGACAGGGACGAGGATCCGGTCGGCGAGCAGTCCGTAGTCGTGACGAGAGGCGGCGCGCTCCTTG
>Ga0209588_1000031_pt1 | contig 78516 bp, 67 predicted proteins | sample Rivendell_Oct201_10_FD_188351 | JGI IMG/M metagenome (GOLD analysis project Ga0209588, IMG submission 188351) | Vadose zone soil microbial communities from the Eel River Critical Zone Observatory, Northern California, USA -... | ecosystem: Host-associated > Plants > Roots > Rhizosphere > Soil ...
CGTGAGAGTCAGCACCAGGTCGGTGGCTGTCGATCCGGCGGGCAGCGCGCCGATGAAGCGGACTCCGACGACGATGGGGGTGGGCAGGTATGCCGGCTGGCCGAGGATCGCCGCCTCTGCCTCGATCCCGCCGGTGCCCCATCCGAGCACGCCGAGCCCGTTGACCATCGTGGTGTGGGAGTCGGTGCCCATCAGCGTGTCCGGGATGGCGAGCTTGCGGCCGCCGGTGTCGCGCACCTGCACGACCTTGGCGATGTACTCGAGGTTGACCTGGTGGCAGATGCCCATGCCGGGCGGGACCAGCGAGAAGTTGTGGAACGCCTGCTGCGCCCAGCGCAAGAGCGCGTAGCGCTCGTGGTTCCGCTCGATCTCCTTTTCGATGTTGCGTGTGTATGAGTCGCGGAAGCCGAAGGAGTCGACCTGCACCGAGTGGTCGATGACCAGGTCGACAGGCACCAGCGGGTCGACCTTGCCCGCGTCCCGGCCCGCACGCTTCATCGCCGACCGCATCGCCGCGAGGTCGACGACGGCGGGCACGCCGGTGAAGTCCTGCATAAGGACGCGCGCGGGGAGGAAGGGAAGCTCGGCGTCCTTCGGCGGCGCGGCGGGCCACGCGGCGAGCGCGTTGACGTTCTCAGCCTCGGTGGTGCCGGCCTCGACTAGGCGCACCAGGCCCTCGAGCAGGACCTTGACCGTCATCGGCAGGCCGGATGGGTCGTGCACTCCCGCTTTGGGCAGATCGTTGAGGGCATAGAAGTCGAGGTCGGTGCCGGAAAGTTTCGAGCGTGAGATCACGTTTGAGATCGTACTAGCCCTGTCCGATTGACCTCGGAACCTAGCGGTCCGAGCTCGATGGCGAGCCCACCGATCTCGCGGGTCTGCGCTGATTCACTGAAGTTGAGCGCCACGGTCACGCTCTCATCGCCAAAGGCACGCTCGAAGACAAATACTTCGCGGTCGGCGAGCAGTGTCCGCATAGCGCCCCGGCGGAGTGCGACCGACTCGGCCCGCATCCGGCCCAGGTGCTGGAAATGCGCCAGCACGTCCTCGTCCTGGTCGGCGCCCCACAACATCGGGAGGCGCGCCTCGGCGTTTTCGATCACGCTGTCGTAGCGCTGGCTGAGCCCGACCTCCGTGCCGTAATAGATGACGGGCATTCCGGGCAGCGTCAAAAGAAGCGTGGCTGCAGGCTTGAGGCGGTCAGTGTTGCCGCCGGCCATCCACAGGAAGCGGTTCATGTCGTGGTTGTCCAGCAACGTCGCGAGTGCGAGTCCTGGGTAGGCGCGCTCGTGCTGCTCGAGCCACGCGGCAAATGCCGCGGCGTCCATCCGGCCTCGAGCCAGCGCTTGCCGCATGTAGTAGGCAAGGTCGAAGTCGAAGATCGCGTCCAGGCGGCCCGCGTAACGCGGCAGCCATTCGGCGGTGCCGGTGGCTTCGCCCAGGACCAGGGCGTCCGGCTTGACCTCGCGCAAGCCCCGCCGGAGCTCCACCCAGAACGCTGGGTCGACCCCGGCCACGTGATCGCAACGCAGACCGTCCACTCCGTAAGCCGTCAACCAGTGCTGAGCGGCGCGGACGAGGTGCTGCTGTACATGGGGGCTGCCGGTGTCGAGCTCGGGCAGCGAGATGACGTCGAAGAAGCAGCGGTAGTAGTGAGGCCACTGCCAGAAGCGGTAGTAGCTCGCGGCGTCGCCACCGTTGGCGATCGCGTCGCGAAACAGGTGATGTCCGCGACCGGTGTGATTGGGCACGAAGTCGAGCAGCACGCGCATGCCGCGTTCGTGCACCGCCTCCACGAGACGGATCAGAGCGGCGTCACCGCCATAGCGAGGTTCCACGGTGAGGAAGTCCTCGTGGTCGTAACCGTGATGCGACGGGCTCGAGTGCACGGGGCTGAGCCAGAGCACGTTGCAGCCGAGTCCCGCGATGTGATCGAGATTCTCTCGGACACCGTCCAGCGTCCCGCCGTACAGCGCTGTGGGATCGGCGGGCGCGGGAAGGCGTTCGCCGGGCCGCGCGAACCGGTCGACCATGACGTGGTAGCACAGCGCGTCGCGCACCCATTCCGGCGGCGGCGGCGGATCCGTCTCGAACGCGAACTCCTGCCCGCCGGGTCGTGGATCCGAATCGGAGGCCCACACAGGCGTCGCGTCCGGGTCGCTTACGTGGACGCGGATCTTGTAGCGCGAAACCTCGCCTGGCTCGGCCGGCGGCACCGGTCCGCTCCAGCGAACAGGGTGGCCGTGCTTGGCTGCCACCGGCGCGAGCTGGCCGGGAGGCCGGCCGGCAACCTCCACGGTGACCGACTTCACGTCCAGATCCGGACGCACCTCGACTTGCAGCACTGGCTCGTGAGCCTCGGGCATTCCGGCATGGAACGCGCCGCCGTACAGCGCGCGGGAGTGCCGCACCCTTTGCACCGTGGCCTCGTGTTCGAAGAATCCGTCGTCGCCGGCGGTCACCGCGGGGATCAACGATTGGATCGTGAGCAGGAGATAGGCATGGGCAAGAAGGTCGACGCTGCCTGCGGTGAGAAAGAGGCCGAGGGAAGATCGCTTCAGCACGGCCCGGTGAAGGCCGGCGACCGCGTCGATCCGGTGGCCAGAGACGGCGTCGTGCCAGGTCTTCCAGAGCATCGCGGACGTGCCCGCTTCGGGCGCCGGCGGAAGCGACGCATGCGGTTGAATCCCGGTCCGCTCGAAGAAAGCCAGCGCCGCGCCGCGCTCACCGCATGCGTCTAGCGCATGAGCCAGCACGACGCCGTCTTCCAGGCTTCCGGCAAATGCACCCGAACGGTCGTGATGCTGCGCGATCACGAGGACGCTGCGCGCATACAGGTCGGTGACCGCCGCGCGATCCATGAGGCCAGGAACGCGCGCGACCACCGATGCGCGCGTCGCGCCGCCGAGCGGCGGCGGATCGAATTCGTCCGGCCACGCGGCGTCGACACGGAGCCCTGCCTGAGGGAGGAAGCCCTTCAAGTCGCTATCCCAGCCCACCGTGACGTTGCCGGCGGAGCGGTACGCGAAGCGCAGGCTCTCCTCGACGGCGGCGAGGCGCCGCTCGACGGTGCCTGCGGTGGAGTGAATCGAGATCACACGCAGGACGTTGGTGCCGCGGAGGTAGTCGAGCTTGTGCTTCCAGGACTTACCGCTGAGGCTGCGGTTGCCGGTGGCCGACTCGACGACGCCATGGATGCGTGCATCGATCAACTGCTGGTCGAGGTGAGGGGCCGCCAGGCTCATGAGACTTCCGTCGCGGCCGATCCTCGCCAGGATCCGGCCGTTGCCGACTGTGGCGGCAAAGCTTCCGCTCAATTAAGAGTGCGCCCTGCGCGCGCCCGGCACACGGGAGAGGTTAGCCGACCGGCCGGCGGCTGCCATCGCGTTAGCGATGCGGTTCACGCCGTCTGCCGTTTCGATCTCCTCGAGAGAGGCCGGCAGCGCGAGCCGCCAGTTGGGAAATTCGGTCGTCGTGCCCGGGACGTTGGGGCGTTCAGACACGCCGAGCGCATCCTCGAGCGAAGCGAGCACGATGCGGGGGCGTCCGCGCGCGAGCTCGGTGTAGGCAGCGACCGCGACGTCAACCGGCGCGGTGGCGTCGGGAAGCTGCGTCATCGTGACCAGTTTCTCGCGCAGGTGGTGGAGGCGGCGCTCGGGCTCGTCTTGGGTCCAGATGCCGGCCACGGTGGGCAGGTCATGAGTGCCGACCGCGGCGACCGCGTCGCGAGGCCAGAGCCTGGGCTCGGAGCCTTCGAACCACAGCAGGCGATACGAGAGCGATCCCCGCCGTCGCAGGTGCCTGCGCACCGCCGGCTGCACGAGGCCGAGGTCTTCGCCGACGACGAACGCGCGAGCGCGCCGGCTTTCGTTGGCCAAGAGCGCAAGCAACGTGGCGGCGGGATAGCGAACGTAGGCGCCCTGGGCGGCGGTCATGCCTTCGGGGATCCAGAAAAGACGGAAGAGCCCCATCACGTGGTCGAGGCGGATGCCGGCCACATGAGTCCCGGCGCTTCGGATGGCGTCGACGAATGGTTCCCAGTGCGCGCCGCTCAGCATCCATGGGTTGAAGGCGGGAAGGCCCCAGTCCTGGCCGTCGCGGAAGAATTCGTCGGGCGGCGCGCCGACGCGCATGCCGGGCGCCATGAGGTCCTGCCAGCGCCAGGCGTCGTAGCCGTCCGAGGCGAAGCCAACTGGGACGTCGGTGACGAGGCCGATCTCTTTCGAGGCGCGGGCGAGCTGGCGATCGAGGTGGAACTGCATCCACTCGTGAAACGCGATGCGGTCGGCGAGGCGGCGCCGGCTGGGCTCGAGCCCTTCGAGGCGCGGGTGGCGGAGGTAGTCGGGCCAGCTCCGCCACGCGCGTCCGCGCTCCTCGGCGACGGCATTGAAGGTGGCGAAGTCGCGCAGGGCCTGTCCCTGCTTGCGGACGTAGGCGGTGAGTCCCTGCGGCTCGGGCGCGGCCTGAAAGATCGCTTCGAGCGCGTTCGTCTTGAGCTGGAAGACCTGGTCGTAGTCGATGAGGCGCTGCTGGTTGAGCTTGAGCGCTTGTTCTCGCTGGGGTTGAAGCTCTTGCTGGACCTTCTCCGCGCCTTCTACGTCTTCGATCCTCAGATAGAGGACGTTGCGGAAGCGCCGGGAGGAGGCGTAGTAGGGCGACGGCTCGTAGGGAAGCGTCGGCGTCTGCGCACCGAGCGGGTTGAGGAGGATGTGCGAGGCACCGCGCTTTTTCGACCAGCGCGCGAACCGGCGCAGGTCGCCGAGGTCCCCGATGCCCCAGCTGTCGCGCGAGCGCAATGCGTACAGCTGGATCGCCCAGCCCCAGGTGCGTTCCGGTGGGGCGGCGCAAGGTTCGCTCGAGAGCTTGGGCCGGCGGACGCGAGGTGGCTTGATCTCTTGATCTTCTTGCGTGGCGCCCATGGCGGCGAGGATGGCTTCGCTGGTTGCTCGAGTCGTCTCGACGAGGTTGCCCTGCCAACCGTAATAGGAGGGCAGGATCCCCCAGCGCGCGGCACGATCAAGCATGTACCGGCCAAGCTACCATTCGCCCGGATGGGCGGGCTATCTCACGTGCCGTCGGAGGCCTGCACGTCGGGCACTGCGCAGACGTCCGGAATGACGCGCCTGGCTGCGCTGTCGGGCGAGTCGGTGGGCAGCCGCGCGATCTGGATGGGTGAGACGCACGTCGCGCCACGTGTCGCATCAGGCCCGCACCACCACGGCGAGAGCGAGACGGGGATCTACATCGTCTCGGGTCACCCGGAGTTCATCTACAAGGAAGGTGACCGCGAAGTCCGCGTGCGGACCAAGCCTGGCGACTACATCTACATCCCGCCGTTCGCCCACCACATCGAGTCGAACGCTCATTCAGACGAAGACGCGGTCGTCGTGATCGCTCGGACCACGCAAGAAGCGATCGTGGAGAACCTGCAGGAACTCTAGTGGCGGTTCATCGGGGGCTGGGCGGCGCCGTCAAGAGACGCGAAGACCCCCGGCTGATCACCGGCGCGGGCAAGTTCACGGACGACGTGCGGCGCGACGATGCGCTGCATGCGGTGTTCGTGCGTTCGACCTATGCCCACGCGCGACTTATCAATGTCGACGTCACGATGTCGACATCATTGCCGGGCGTGGTGGGAGTGTTTGTCGCCGCGGACCTCGGACTCAAACCGCGAGCGGCGTTTCCGGCCCCTGACTCGATGGCACGCCCACCGCTTGCTGAAAAGGTGGTGCGGTTTGTCGGCGACATCGTGGCTGTCGCGGTGGCGGATTCGCGGGCGCACGCTGTCGACGCCGCCGCGGCGGTGATGATCGACTACGAGCCGCTGCCGGTGGTCGTCGATCCCGCCGCTGCGCTGGCTGAGGGCACGACGGTGCTTCATCCCGACAAGGGCGACAATGTCGTGTTCTCGGCCGAGATCGGCGAGAGCGGCGCGCTGGATGGCGCCGAGGTCGTGATGCGCGCGAGGTTTGTCAACCAGCGCCTTGCCGCAGTGCCGGTCGAGGCCAACACGGTGCTCGCGGAGCCGGATGGCGAGGGCGGGATTCGCATGTGGGTTTCCACGCAGGTGACATTTCGCGTGCGCGACGAGGTAGCGGAGTCGATCCGCCTACCCGAGCCGAAAGTCCGCGCGATCACCGGCGATGTCGGTGGCGGGTTCGGCGCCAAGCTGATGACCTACCCAGAGCAGAGCGTGCTCGGCGCGCTGGTGTTGAGGCTCAAGCGACCCGTGCGCTGGTTCGAGTATCGCACCGAGAACATGGTCGCGATGACACACGGACGCGGTCAGGTTCAGGACGTGGCTCTGGGGGCGACGCGCGAGGGCAAGCTGGTCGGCCTCGAGGCCACCGTCGTTGCCGACGCGGGAGCCTACCCGGGGTTGGGCGCGCTGCTTCCGATGTACACGGGGCAGATGTCGTCCGGCGTGTACGACATTCCAAAGATTTCTTTCCACGCTGTGTCCGCCGCCACCAACACGAGCGTGGTGGGGGCTTATCGCGGGGCGGGGCGTCCCGAAGCCGCCTCGCTCATTGAGCGCGCGATGGACATGCTCGCCCTGGAGTTGAAGATGGACCCGGCCGAGCTCCGCCGGCGCAACCTGATCACGGGTCCGTTTCCATACACGACGGCAGGCGGCGTCACCTACGACTCCGGTGACTACGCGCGCGTCCTGGATGTCGCGCTGCACGCGGCGGGGTACGACCAGCTGCGTGCCGAGCAGAAAGCGCGGCGGACCCGGGGCGACCGGCTGCAGCTGGGCATCGGCATTTCTTGCTACGTCGAGATCACGGGCGCGGGCACGCCGATGGAGTCTTCCATGATTCGTGTCGAGCCGGACGGGACGGTTGTGGTGCACGCGGGGACGACGGCGAGCGGGCAGGGGCACGAGACTGCGTTCGCGCAGATCACCGCCACGATCCTGGACGTGCCGATGGACAGAGTGCGCGTGGTGACGTCCGACACGGGCGTCGTCAAGAGCGGTGACGGGACGTACGGATCGCGGACGCTGCAGCTGGGCGGCAGTGCGGTGCACGCGGCATCCATGTCGTTGGTCGAGAAGGCGAGGGAGGAGGCGGCGCGACGGCTGGAGGCGGGCGTCGAAGACATCGTTCGGGTCGACGGTGGGCGGTTCGGAGTCAAGGGAGTTCCCGGCTCGGCGCTGAGCTGGGCGGAGCTGGCTTCCTCAGGCGTGTTGGTGGCCGAGGAGGATTTCTTGCAGGCGGATCAGACCTTTCCGTTCGGCTGCCACATCGCGGTGGCGGAGGTCGACGTCGAGACGGGCGAGGCGAAGCTCGTACGGCACGTCGCGGTCGACGACTGCGGCACGATCCTGAACCCGATGCTGGTGCAGGGCCAGGTGCACGGGGGAGTGGCGCAGGGCGCGGCGCAGGCGCTGTACGAAGAGTTCGTCTACGACGCCGAGGGCAACCCGCTCACGACTTCCCTTCTCGATTATGCGATTCCGGGCATCGGCGACCTGCCGTGGATCGAGACCCTGCATACCGAGACACCCTCGCCGCACAACCCGCTGGGGGCGAAGGGGGTGGGAGAGGCGGGCACTATCGGGGCCACGCCGGCGGTGCAGAACGCGGTGATCGACGCCGTGTCGCACCTCGGGGTGCGGCACATCGACATGCCGCTGCACCCGATGAGGGTGTGGGAAGCGATCCGGTCGGCTGGTAAGTGAGCTGGCGCGGGGTGCCGCGCCAGCCCGGGGAACTTACAGAGCTTGAGAGAGTGTGAGCAGGATGGCGACCTGGGCAGGCGTCAGGAGACCCATGTCGACCAGGGTGGTCAGTCCGTTCTGGTAGGCGCCGACCAGGGCCTCTTTCGCTTCGGGATTGGGCACAGATCCGGCATTCGCGAGCAGCTTGCAGAGCCGGAGCCCTTGCGCCTCGGCGAGAGCGGGCGAGGTCTGGGCGTCGGGTGAGCCCTCGATGAACCGCACGGTCAGTGCGCAGAGGCTCGAGTTGGTCATCTGGACGGTGAAGGTCGCGGTTCCGGTGCCAACGTTGCCCGCGACGTCGGTGGCCGAGGCCGAGAGCGTGTTCAGCCCGAGCGGGAAGGAGAAGGCGGGCGCGTTGACGTTGGCGCAGGTGGTCGACGCGAGGCCGGAGGCTGCGGTGCCGTTGGCGTTGGGTGGGTCGACCGCGGTGCAGGTGATGGTGACGGTCTGGTCGACGGCGTACATGCCGGCGTTGCCGGTGTAGGTGACAGTGGGGAGCGTCTTGTCGATTCGAATCACCTGGGTGTGTGCCGCCTCGGTGTTGCCGGCCTTGTCCTTGGCGAAGTAGGTGACGGTGGTGGCGCCCTCGGTGTTCACAACGAGGGAGGCCGAGCTGCCGGCGACAACGGTGGGTGCGATGGTCTGCGCGCCTGTGGCGCTGTAATTGATCGTGGCGACGTCTGCGACGCCATCAGGGTCGGTGGCCGAAAGATTCACTCTCACGTTTGTGTTGTTCGAGCCCGCGGCGTTAGCTGCAGGGGAGAAGGTGATTGACGTGGTCGGTGGCGAGGTGTCGAGCGGCGTTGCGCCGGTTTCGAAGTAGATCGAGGCGACGCCCGTGGGGATTGCAGGGCTCAGGATCGGCACCCCTGTCTGTGTGTCGACGGAGACGATGTGGGATTCGCTGGGGAAGACGCCGGTGAATTCGAAGGGAAGAAATACGGTGTGGGAAAGCGGGTCGACCGCCTGGTAGAACAAGAAGCCTTGTTGGGTGCTGTTGTTGACGTTGGCGATGAAAGTCTGCGTCCCCGACGCGGGATCGATCTGAAGGACGTCTTGAGGGCAGCACTCGGTGACGCCAAACAGCTTGTTGGACGAGGTGTCGTAACTGATGCTCCTGATCGCGCGGTTCAGAACCGGGCTGGTCGACACGACTGCATTGGCCACGGTGTCCACGGCGAATATCCGGGTGGGGGGCTCAGGCGGACGCGGAAAGCTGATGTCCTCGCGGTTGACGTAGATCGTGTGCGTTTGACCCGATACCGCCATGGAGTCGATGACAGCGCCGGCCGGCGGAAGGCTCGCGACCGGGGATATGGAGCCTGTGTTGGGATCGAGCCGCACGACGCTGCGGACGCCCTGGGGTCCGCCTTGAGTGAGAGCGTAGAGAGTGTTCGATGACGGATCGAACTGGAGGTCGCCGATGGGAGCGCTCACCGTGGTGATGGCGATCGGGGCGCCACTCTGACTGTTGATAGTGAGCAGCTCGAAGATCATCGTGATGTTCGCGGGCGGATTGGGGGAAATGACGGAAAGCCGGAGGGCGAAGATGCGGTGAGTGGCCGCGTCGCCGGTGATGTTGGTGACCTGGGCGTTGAAGTTCGGCGGGAGCCCGAGCTGGGCGATCGGAGTCACCGTCACCGCTCCAGGGCCAAGATCGATCTTGGACAGGGTGGACCGGTCCATTCCCGTGATACCGAACAACGTTCCAGTGCTTGCGGCGCCCGCCGAGACGGGCTGAACCAGCGCCGGCAGCAGACCGATTGCGATGGCGACCAGGGCCCCGAAACCACGCCGCGCAGCAGCTAACCCCATCGACCCCCACCTCCTGTCCGAATGAACAGCTTGCTTGGGAAGTTAACACGAAACTGTTTGACTCATTAGCGGCTTAACAGGCTGGGTTGACTCTGGAACATGCGTTCGTATGATCGGCTTATGGACGCGGCCGTCGACCTCGAAATGAATCACGTGACTGACGCCGAAGTGCGTGACGAGCTCATCCGCGAATGCCGTGAGAGGGACGGGCGGGATTTGCGAATCTCGCGCCTGGCAACGCGTTTTGCAGCCTCCGACGTTTGGGACGAGGAGGGATTTGTGAGCGCGATCGACTGGATCCGCTTCAACTGCCACATGACCAGCAACGCCGCGGCAGACCTGATCGCGGTCGGCAAGAACCTGGAGCGAATGCCTGAAACCGATCGTGCCGTCTCGCGGGGTGAGATTGGCTTCGCCCATGCCAAGGCGATGGCCAGGACGGCGGCTGCCATCGGGACTAGTTTCGACGAAGCTCCGCTGCTGGAAAAGGCGCGGGAAAACTCGCCGGGCAAGTTCTACTACATCTGCAATCACTACCGGCACGCCGCTGACCGCAAAGGCTTTGAGGCTGAGCAGACAGAGCTCGTGGAGAATCGCAGGCTCTGGGTCAGGAGCTGCGAAAACGGCGACGTTCAGGTCTATGGAATCTTCGATCCCGAAGGGGGTGCGGTCCTGCGCACAGCGTGGGAACCGCTGGCTCGCAGCTCAGGTGCCGGCGACTATCGCAGCCCTGAGAAGAGGCTCGCGGACGCGGCGGTCGAGGTAGCGATGCACGCCCTGGACAGCGGCCTGATCCCACAAAAGGGATCGCAGAGGACTCACTTGCAGGTCACCACGTCTCTCGAGACGCTGCGCGGATTGCCCGGCGCATCGGCGGCGGAGATGGAGCTCTCGCTTCCGATTTCCTCGAAGACCGTCGAGCGGCTGGCCTGCGACGCTGTGATCACGCGCATCGTGCTCGGCTCGGACTCGATGGTCATCGATGTCGGGCGGGCGAAGCGGACGATCTCAGGCCCGGCGCGCAAGGCGCTCAACGTCCGCGACCGGGGCTGCACCTGGCCAGGTTGCGAACGGCCGGCAAGCTGGACGTCCGGACACCATCTGAAACACTGGATTCACGGCGGCACGAATGAGCCGCCCAACCTCACCTTGCTCTGCTACCGGCACCACTGGCTTGTGCATGAGGGCAACTGGCAGATCGTGCGCGGGGATGACGGGTGCATGCTCACGATTCCGCCGACTGTGACCTTCGGTCCTCCGGCTCGCGGACCGGATTAGATCAGCGACGCACGATCGCCCTTACGCCGGCTGTTCTTCGTAGCCCAGGATCGGGCGGAGCCAGCGTTCGGCTTCCGTGACGGGCATGTCCTTGCGGCGGGCGTAGTCCTCGACCTGGTCGTGGCCCACCTTGCCGACCATGAAGTAGCGCGACTGCGGGTGGGCGAAGTAGAGGCCGGCCACGGCGGCGGTCGGCGTCATGGCGCCGGACTCGGTGAGGTCCATGCCGATCGAGCGCGCGCCGAGCAGGTCGAACAGCTTGTGCTTCTCCGAGTGGTCCGGACATGCCGGGTAGCCAAAGGCCGGGCGGATGCCGCGGTACTTCTCCCCGATCAGCTCCTCGCCGGAAAGCTTGGGGCCCGTCTCGTACCAGTCGCGCCGCGCAACCTCGTGCAGGTACTCGGCGAAAGCTTCCGCGAGGCGGTCGGCGAGCGCCTTGACCATGATCGCGCGGTAGTCGTCGTGCACCTTCTGGAAGCGCTCCGCGAGCTCGTCAACACCGAGTCCCGCGGTCACGGCGAACGCACCGAGGTGGTCGCCTTTCTGAGCGATGAAGTCGGATAAGGACAGATACGGCTTGGAGTCGCCGTGGTCGACCTGCTGGCGGAGCATGGGAAAGCGGACCCCGTTCTCGAGGATGACGTCGTCGCCCTCCGCGCGTGCCGGCCAGAAGCCGTAAACGCCCTTTGCCTGCAGCCAGCTCTTGGCCTCGATCTCGTCGAGCAGCTCTTTGGCGTGCTCGAACAGCTCGCGCGCGACCGCGCCGTGCGATGGGCTGTCGAGGATGGCCGGGAACTTTCCCTTCAGCTCCCAGGCGGTGAAGAAGAAGGTCCAGTCGATGTACTCACGGAGCGTCGAGATCGACGGCTCGATGACCTTCGTGCCCACGAATGGCGGCTTGGGAAGGTCGTCGAAAGAAAGGCGCTGCCGCTTCGCGCGCGCGTCGTCGAGCGTGAGCAGGGCGCGGCGCGTCGCAGTGTGCTGCGTGCGCAGCTTTTCCTGGAGCGCCTGGTTGTCGCGATCGAACGTGTGGCGGCGGTCCTTGTCCAGCAGGTCGGAGACCACGCCGATGACACGCGACGCGTCAAGGACGTGGACGGTCGAGCCGTCGTACGCCGGCGCGATGCGCACCGCTGTGTGCTGCTTGGAGGTGGTCGCGCCGCCGATGAGCAGCGGGATCGTGAACTGCCGGCGCGTCATCTCCTTGGCGACCACGACCATCTCATCGAGCGACGGGGTGATGAGACCCGAGAGGCCGACAACGTCGGCGTTCAGCTCGATAGCAGTGTCCAGGATCTTGTCCACGGGCACCATGACGCCGAGGTCGACCACCTCGTAGTTGTTGCACGCGAGCACGACGCCGACGATGTTCTTGCCGATGTCATGGACGTCGCCCTTGACCGTCGCCAGCACCAGCTTGCCGCGCACGCTCTTGCTGCCCGACGCCTCTTTCTCGGCCTGCATGAAGGGCTCGAGGTAGGCCACCGCACGCTTCATCGCCCGGGCGCTCTTGACCACCTGCGGCAGGAACATCTTGCCGGCGCCGAAAAGGTCGCCGACGACTTTCATGCCGTCCATCAGCGGGCCCTCGATGACTAGCAGTCCTTTCTTGTACTTCTGGCGGGCCTCTTCGGCGTCGGCTTCGATGAACTCGACCTCGCCGTGCAGCACCGCGTGGGCGAGCCGCTCCTCGATGGTGCCCTCGCGCCACCTGTGGTCGACCTCACGCTTCGTGCCGCTGCCGGAAACCGACTTGGCGAACTCGACGAGCCTCTCGGTGGCGTCGGGTCGACGGTCGAAGATAATGTCCTCGACCAGCTCGAGCAGGTCCTTCGGGATATCCTCGTAGACCACGAGCTGGCCGGCGTTGACGATGCCCATGTCCAGGCCCGCCTTGATCGCGTGGTAGAGGAACGCGGAGTGGATCGCCTCGCGCACGCGGTCGTTGCCGCGGAACGAGAAGGAGAGGTTCGAGACTCCGCCGGAGACGTGCACCCTCGGGAAGCGCTTCTTGATCTCACGCGTCGCGTCGATGAAATTCTTCGCGTAGCCGGCGTGCTCCTCGATGCCTGTCGCGATGGGGAGGATGTTGGGGTCGAAGATGATGTCTTCCGGTTCGAAGCCGGCCTTCTCGGTGAGGAGCCTGTACGCGCGGCGGCAGATCTCCACCTTGCGCTCGAACGTGTCCGCCTGGCCGATCTCGTCGAACGCCATCACGACAGCTGCCGCACCGTACTTCCGCACCAGTCGGGCCTGCTCGAGGAATGGCTCCTCGCCGCCCTTCAGGCTGATCGAGTTGCAGACGCCCTTGCCCTGCAGGCACTTGAGGCCGGCTTCGAGGACGGTCCATTTGGAGCTGTCGACCATCACGGGGATGCGGGCGATCTCCGGCTCGGTCGCGATGAGGTTGAGGAAGCGGACCATCGCGGCTTCGGAGTCGAGGAGGTCGGCGTCCATGTTGACGTCGAGCAGGTTGGCGCCTCCGCGGACCTGTTCGAGCGCGACCTGCACCGCGGTGGTGAAGTCGCCGGACTCGATGAGGCGGCGGAAGCGGATCGAGCCGGTGACGTTGGTGCGCTCGCCGACCATCACGAACCCGGAATCCTTGGTGATCTGGAAAGGCTCGAGGCCGCTGAAGCTCGTGAGCGAGACGCGCTTGGGAACCTCCCGCGTCGCGATGCCGTCGAGGGCCGCTTTGATCTGCCGGATGTGCTCGGGCCCCGTGCCGCAGCAGCCGCCAGCGGCGTTGAGGTAGCCGGCCTCGGCGAACTCCCTCAGCAGGCGGCTGGTCGTCGGCGGCTGTTCGTCATATCCGCCGAACGCGTTGGGCAGGCCGGCGTTCGGGTAACAGGTGACGTAGACGGGAGCGACCCTGGAAAGCGCCGCGATGTAGGGCCGCATCTCCGAGGCGCCCAGCGAGCAGTTGACACCCGCGGCGAACGGCTGCGCGTGCTCGACCGACGTCCACCACGCCTCGACGGTCTGGCCCGAGAGGTTGCGGCCGCTGCGGTCGACGATGGTGACCGACAGGAACAGCGGCAGGTCGGGCGCCGCCTCCTTCACGGCCGCGATCGCGGCCTTGCCGTTGAGCGAGTCGAAGATGGTTTCGATGAGCAGGAAGTCGGCGCCGCCTTCGCGCAGCGCACGCGCGGCCTCCGCATAGCCGTCCTTCAGCTGGTCGAATGTGACCTCGCGATACGACGGGTCGTCGACGCGAGGGGAGAGGGAGAGAGTGACGTTGGTCGGGCCCAGCGAGCCGGCGACGAATCGGTTCTCGAACTCGTCCGCGGCTTTGCGCGCCAGCCGCGCGCCCTCCAGGTTCATCTCGTAGGCGACGTCCTCCAGCCCGTAATCGGCCTGCGAGACGCGCGTGGCGGTGAACGTGTTGGTGGTGACGATGTCCGCTCCCGCTTCCAGATAGTCGCGGTGCACCTGCAAGACCAGGCCCGGCTGGCTCAGGCACAGGACGTCGCTGTTGTTCCGCAGCGGCTTGGGGTGATGGCGGAAACGCTCGCCGCGGAAGTCCTCGTCGCTGAGGCCGCGGTGCTGAAGCATCACCCCCATGGACCCGTCGAAGATCGCGATCCGCTGCCTGAACAGCTGATCGAGCCGGTCTCGGGTCGATGTTGCGACGGCCATGGTGACCCTAAAGAGTACGAAAGCCGGCCGTCAGTCTCCTACGGGGCTCCAAACCTGGAATCTCCCGTCGTCGAAAAGGAGACGCCGGCCGCCGGCCGGCAGCTGGTCGAGAGCGGCCTGCCGCTCGGCGGGGTGCGTCGGGCCGCTGATGTAAGGCTTGTGGTCGATCACGACGTAGCAGGTCGCATCGAGCCGGTCCGGGAAGTCGTTGATGGTGTGCCGGTTGGCGAGCCACACGGCGAGACCGTTGTCGGCGTTGACCGGCGCGTCGGCGGGGATCATCGAGGTCGCTGTTTGCAGCTCGGCGACCGTGTTGGGATGCAGGTAGAGGCTCGAGTCGCCGCCGAGAGCGGGAGGGAAGCGGCCGGTGCCCCAGGCAAGGAGGAACACGGGCACCATCGCCACGATGGCGGTGGCGGGCTGGAGCGAACGCTGCTCGAGGAACTTGCGGGCGCCGACGCCGCCGGCGACCACGAGCGGAAACAGCATGAGCAGCACGTAGTGAAGGTGCAGCACGTTTTGCGGGGTGTGCCCGCTCAGCACGTTGGCCAGGTATGGCGGGATGACCAGCAGCAGCCAGCGCGGAGCGAGCAGGGGCAGCAGGAACATGCTCACGATGACGCCGGCGACGACCAGCAGCGCCTCGGGATGGAAGATGGCCCCGAGCACCGAATTGATCGACGCAGGCATCGAAGGGTCGAGCCCGATGAGCCAGCGGTAGTAGACGAAGTCGCTGTAGCCGCCGTTGCGGAAGTGCTGCTGGACGATGCCGGTCCCGATGAGGAACCAGCCACCGGCGAGATAGACGACGAATCGCCACTGCTTGCGGATCTCGGGCGCTCCGTAGGACCTCATCAGGAGCCCGATCACCCCGACCGTGTAGACCTGATCCTCCTTGCACGAGAGGACGAGCAGGCACAGGGCCCACATCGCGACGCGGTGTCCGCGGATGCCGGCCCAGGCCGCGAGTAGCGCGAAGGCGAGGGCCATGTTCTCGGGGTGAAAGAAGTCGCGTCCTGCCTCCTGGATGGCGGCCCAGAAGGGGATGGGAGTCGCCAGGGCGATCGCGAGCCAGGGCGAGGCCGGGCGGTCGGCCGGCAGCAGGGAGCGCAAAAGAGCGTTAAAGAAAAGGTAGGCCGCGGGCGCGGTCGCGGCGAGGCCGGCTGACGAGAAGATGAGCAGCACGGCGGGGTTGGGCCAGAGCTTTTCGACCGCGGCGAGGATGACGAAGATCAGCTCGAAGTGGATGCCGAGGAAGTTCGCGCGCGCAAAGCTCGAGTAGAAGCCCTGCCCGACCGAGACGTTCCAGATGACCTGCTGGTCGTAGGCGAGGTCCCAGGCCGAACCGGTCATGCCGTAAAGGCGCGTCAGCTCGCCGCGCAGCATCCAGGCAAAGGCGACGGCGCCTGAGACGAGAGGCACGGTGGGGAAGATCCACCAGGCCACCGGACGCTCGGCCGGCTGCGCTTCCATCGGGCCGAGCTTACTTAAGGCAGACCTACAATCGCTGCAATGGCCACCCGGACACGCAACGCTTCGAGTGTCGCGCCGCGCCTCTCGGTGATCGTGCTCGTCTACAACGAGCTCGACAGCATCGCGCCGATGCATGAAGAGCTGATGGGGGTGCTCCAGGCGCTCGACCTTTCCTACGAGGTCCTTTACATCGACGACGGGAGCCGCGACGGCAGCACGGAACGGCTGGGGCAGCTGGCGGCGCGCGACAGGCACGTGCGGGTGGTGAGCTTCCGGCGGAATTTCGGGCAGACGGCGGCCGTGCAGGCAGGGATCGATCACAGCCGCGGCGAGATCCTGGTCTTCATGGATGGCGACATGCAGAACGACCCGCACGACATCCCGCGCCTGATGGAGAAGATCGACGAGGGATACGACGTGGTGAGCGGCTGGCGCAAGGACCGGCAGGACGAGGCGATGAGGGTGGTGCCGTCGAAGATCGCGAACTGGGTCATCGCTCGGGTGACCGGAGTGCCGTTGAACGACTTCGGGTGCACGCTCAAGGCCTACCAGCGCGAGGTGATCCAGGACGTGAAGCTCTACGGCGAGATGCACAGGTTCATCCCGGTTTATGCGTCGTGGGTGGGCGCGAGGATCACCGAGCTCACGGTCAATCACAGGCCGCGCACGTACGGCCACTCGAAGTATTCGCTGGCGCGAACCTCCCGCGTCCTGCTCGACCTGATCACGGTCAAGCTGCTCGGCAGCTACTCCACCAAGCCGATCTACTTCTTCGGCTTCGCGGCGTTCGGGTTGTGGGCGCTAGCGCTCGTCTTCGCCGCGATAGTGATCATTCAGAAGGTCCTTCCGCCGTACCCGTACGCGCACAACAACCCGCTGCTGCTGCTCTCGGTGTTCCTCGCCATCGTCGGCGTGCAGTTCATCCTCATGGGGCTCCTGGCGGAGCTTTCCATCCGCACTTACCACGAGTCGCAGGCCAAGACGACCTACGTGGTGCGCGAGATCATCGAGCGCTCACCGCGCAAGGAAGCGACGACGGACGGGCGGCCGACGATACACCGCTAAATGTGTGGGATCTGCGGAGTCGCCGGCGGCGATCCTGCCGGCAGCCGCGAGCTGGTCGGGCGGATGTGCTCCGCCATGACGCATCGCGGGCCGGACGATGAGGGGACTGTTCAGCTCGACGGAGTAACGCTCGGCATGCGGCGCCTGTCGATCATCGACCTCGAGGGCGGGCATCAACCGATGCACAACGAGGACTCGACCGTGTGGGTGGTTCAGAACGGCGAGATCTACAACCACCTCGAGCTGCGCGAGCTGCTCCTCGCCTCCGGACATACCTTTAATACGCAGTCCGACACCGAGGTCCTTGTCCACGGATATGAGCAGTGGGGCGAGGAGATGGTCGAGCGCTTGAACGGGATGTTCGCGTTTGCGGTGCTCGACCGCCGGCGTGGCGCCGTCTTGCTGGCGCGCGACCGGTTGGGCATCAAGCCTCTCCACTACGCGATCGATGGGAAGCGTCTCGTGTTCGCCTCGGAGCTGAAAGCGTTGCTGCGCGACCCGGCGTTGCGGCGGGGGATCGATCCGGCTGCGCTCGACCAGTACCTGGCGTACGAGTTCGTCCCCTCGCCGGCGAGCATCGTGCGGGGCATCAGCAAGCTTCAGCCCGCGCACGCCCTCACGTGGTCGGTGGCCGAGGGCACGCAGCGCCTGCGGCGTTACTGGTCGCCAGAGCTCGGGGTGGGCGACGGCCGCAGGAATCTTGACGAGGAAGGTGAGCGCCTTCGCACGGTGCTTCGCGAGTCGGTGCGGAAGGAGCTGATCAGCGACGTGCCGCTGGGCGTGTTCCTGTCCGGTGGAATCGATTCCAGCGCGGTGGCCGCGATGATGACCGAGCTCGGGGGCGAGGTGAAGAGTTTTTCCGTGGGCTTCGCCGACCGGTCGTTTGACGAGTCTTCGTACGCGCGGCAGGTGGCGCGCCACCTCGGCACAGACCATCGCGAGCTGACGCTGGAGCCGGAAATGCTGCTCGGACTGATTCCCAAGCTGCCGACGTTGCTCGACGAGCCGCTGGGCGACGCTTCGATCATCCCGACGTACCTGCTGGCGGAGTTCACCCGGCGCCACGTGAAGGTTGCGCTCGGTGGAGATGGAGGCGATGAGCTCTTCGCCGGCTACCCGACGCTGCAGGCGCACCGCCTCGCTGAGTACTACATGCGAGCGCCGCGATTGTTGCGAGAGGGGCTGGTCGAGCCGGTGGTGCGTCGCCTTCCCGTGTCGCGAGGAAACTTGAGCTTCGACTTTCGGGCCAAGCGGTTTGTCAGTGGCGCGGGTTATCCGGTCGCGGAGCGGCACCAGAGGTGGATGGGCTCGTTTGCCGCCGAAGAGAGGTCGGCGCTGCTGTCGCGGGAGGTGCGGTACAAGGTTGAGCTTGATCCTGCTCATGCGGACCCGCTGAACCAGGTCCTGATGCTGGACATGCGGCTCTATCTGGAGAACGACATCCTGGTCAAGCTCGACCGCGCCTCGATGATGGCGTCGCTCGAGGGGCGAGTGCCGCTGCTCAACAACGACTTCGTCGAGTACGCGACCCACCTGCCGCTGAATATGAAGCTGCGAGGCCTGCGGTCGAAGTTCCTCTTTAAGCGCGCGCTGCGCGGGCTGCTGCCGGAATCGATTTTGCACCGGCCGAAGAAGGGTTTCGGAATCCCGGTCGCGCACTGGTTTCGCGGGCCGCTGAAGGAGCAGATGCTTTCAGTGCTGTCGCCGGAGCGGATCGCGCGTGAAGGTTTTTTCGATGTGACAGCGGTGGCGCGCCTGGTCAGTGATCACCTGGAAGGCCGGCGTGACAATCGCAAGCAGCTGTGGACGCTTTTCGCGTTCGAGCTGTGGCACGAGGGGTATTTGCAAGCCTAAGCCCTCCCCAGAAGAGGAGAGGGACAAAGCCTGGATCACATAAGGTTCTTCTCCCCAATGAAACGCCGCGCCCTCTTGCTGTTCCTCGCGATGTGCTGTCGGTGGGTGTGATTGCGGCCTCGCTCACGGTCTTGACCATCGCGTATGCGCCTATAGCCGCGCTGCAGTGGCCGCACTCAGTACCGTCTCTGTCCGTCCTCGCGTCCGTTGCCGTGCTGGCGGTAGTGTGCACGGCGCTCGGCTTCCTGCTGTTCTTTGCCCTGGTGGCCGAGATCGGACCGGTGCGCTCGACAGTCATCAACTACGTCAACCCGGCGGTCGCGGCCGTGCTCGGCGTGATCGTGCTGCAAGAGCGATTCACCGCCGGCATGGCTGCAGGCTTCGTGCTGGTGGTGCTCGGGTCAATCCTGGCGACACGGCGCCGACCTACCAGGTCAATCGATAGCTAGCTCACCGCTCACGACTTCCAGGGAACCGGTCAGCCACTCCGTCGCGCTCTCGACCGTCCCGAAGTAGGCGACCTGCAGCTCGCTGCCCGGGATCTTGTCCAGCATGTCTTCGATGTGCAACCGGGTCATCCCGGTGTACGGGACGACCAGGGCCATGCGCCTGAGTCCCGCCGCGTGGGCACGGGGGAACCAGTTGCGATCGATCAACTCCTGATCGGCGGGGTTGGACGCCTTCATCTCCCGGCAGTCAGCCAGGCATCGCGACCCGTGATGCTCGGCCAGGGCGCGGATCCCGGCCGAGAGCAGCAGCTCGAACTCGTCGGGGTCAGCCCAGGACCGCCAGTCGATGTAGACGGCGCGGGAGTCCTGATCCCACGACACGACCGCCACGCCGGGGCGATCGTAGAAGACTTCTCCCTCGAGAGCACCATTGATCATCGGCTGCTAATCGGAACCTCCGTCACGAATCTGGTTGCCGCAGGCCGTGGTCGGCGCACAGGGCGGCGACGTCCTCGACGTTCAACTTTCCCAACCCGGTCTCGGCGATGACGAAGGCGATCCGCTTGGGGCCGGCTCTGCCTTCCATTCGGCGTGCACAAGGTGATTGACGCTGTCCCATCGATCGACAGATAGGGCTCGTCCACGTAGATGTCATCGGATGTGATGCACGAGGTATAGGCCCTGGACGCTTTCTGCGTCGACATCAAAACGCCCGGTTTCGACCCCCATAAATACAGGGGTTTCGAAGCACTGGGTTAGGTCACCGGCCGGTTTTAGGGATTGTCAACGCAGACACCCAGCAAGAAGAGATCCGCTAGGGCGGGTTCTGGCGAACTTTGCTAAAAAGGCGCGGGCATTGCGCCCGAGGCGGTCCTTTCTCCATCAAGCGTTTAATTAGCCGCGTGGAAACGACCAAGGAGAAGCGACGCCAAGAGCTGGTGGTCGCTGCGTTCAATCAGATCGCGGAACACGGGTTCGAGGGACTTCGGACGAGGGACGTCGCGGCCGAGGTCGGGGTCAACATCGCGACGCTCCACTATTACTTTCCGACCAAGGAGTCATTGATCAGAGGGGTGCTCGAGCATGCGATGGGGCGCTTCCGGTCGACACTCGCTCCACACGGCTCGCCCGGCGATCAGCTGCGGAACCACCTGCGTGCGGTCCGCAAGCTGCTTGTGGAGGAACCCGAGCTGGGGAGCGTGATGGGCGAGCTGACTTTGCGATCTGCCCGCGACAAGTCGATTGCGTCGCTGATGACCGAGCTGTATGACGCCTGGCACGCCATCATGCGTGGGTTGCTGCGGAGAGGTGTCAAGGAAGGCAACCTTCGGCCCGAGCTCGACAGCGATGGAGTGGCCGCGCTCGTGGTGGCGACCCTCACCGCGATGACGTTGCCCACGATGACCTCGGGGCCCCGCACCGGACAGGCATTTCGGCAGCTGGAGCGATGGCTTGGGGTGTCAGGGCCAAGGCGACATATTCAAGCAACTGATTGATTGTCGTGCTATCCTGAGAGCTCAATCACTTGATTGAGCGGACTCTGGAGGTTGTTCATGGTGACCGACGTCGAACCGAAAACCCGCGTTCCCGGTTTCGTAGATTCCTTCAACCCGCTCGCGCGCTGGATGCTCGGGATCGGAATTCCGATGGGCCCGAACGCTCTCATCACTGTGCGCGGGCGGAAGTCGGGACTGGACCGGACGACCCCTGTCGCTCTGGTCGAGATCGACGGTAGGCGATGGGTGATCGGGACGTTCGGAGAAACGAACTGGGTGCGCAACCTCCGCGCCGCGGGTGAGGCGACGATCAGCGTCGGCCGCCGGACGGAAAAGGTGAGCGCGACCGAGCTCTCGCCTGAGGCTGGGGCAGCTTTCTTTCAGGATGTGCTCGGCATGTACGTGAAGCGAATACCTCTTGGGTTGGGGCGGCTCTTGCTGGGATCCGTGCTGGGCGCGAAGGACATCCTCGATGACCCGATGGGGTCAGGCGCCACGCATCCGGTGTTCGAGGTGCACGCCGCTTAACATCTCAGCGTTAGACCACTGACCTCCCGACCTGCAGGACTCTCGCGCGGGCAAGCCACGTGGCTGCTCTACGGAGTGTTCAGCTGCATGGCGTTCCTGCTCAACGGACTGGGCGGGGTGCTGGAGCCGCTGCAGCGGGACCTGCACGTCAGCCGAGGCGACGTGGCGTTCTATCCGAGCCTCTTCGCGGCCGGGCTCGTTGTCGTGGGGCTCGCCGGTGGGGCGCTTGTGGGCCGGATCGGCCGGACGGCGGCGCTTCGGCTTGCCATGGCCGGGATGATGCTGGGCGGGCTGCTGCTCGCCACTCCGGCCCGGGTCGCGACACTGCTCGGCGCGCTGCTCCTCGGCCTGGGCGCTGCGGTGCTGGTGCAGCTTGGCCCGGCGCTTCTGGCCTCGCTTCATCCGCAGGCACCGACCGCGGCCGTCGGCGAAGCCAACGCCCTGGCGAGCACTGCGTCGGTCATCGCACCGCTGGCCGTCTCGGCGGCCCTGGTTTCCGGCCTGGGGTGGCGCGTCGGTTACATCGGGCCTGCGCTGCTGGCACTTGCCCTTCTCACCGTCCCTGCCTGGCGTGTGGCGATGCCGGAGGCCCCCGTTGTGGAGCAGGCCTCGCGACGCTCAGCTTCGCCGCCGCTGGTCGGCCCATGGGTGAACGTGCTGGTCGCGGTGAGCGTCGAGTTCTGTTTTATCTTCTGGGCCCCGTCTGCCCTCATCGAGTGGGATCACGCGTCGCGCGGCCAGGCACCGGCGCTGGCGTCGCTCTTCCTGGTCGGCATGGCCACGGCCCGTGGCCTGGCGGCGCCGATCACCCGCCGGCTGGGCACCTCGCGTCTGTTGATGCTGGTGTGCACCGGAGTGGCGGCTGCAGGATTTTCGCTGTTCTGGTTCGCGCCGAACTTAGTGCTCGGGGCGGCGGGGCTCCTCGTTGCCGGGGTGGGTTGCGCCCTGCTCTACCCAACGACCGTCAGCCGCGTGGTCGCTGTCTGGCCGCACGCGCCGGATCGCGCCGCCGCCCGGGCTGCCCTGGCTTCGGGTCTGGCGATCGGCATCGCGCCCTTGGTGCTGGCTCGGTTGTCGGACGTGACGGGTCTGCGAAACGCTTACCTGATCGTGCCGGTTCTTCTCCTTGTGCTTGCGGTGCGCGGGGCGTTGTCCAGAGCGTCGACGTAACGGAGCGTCCCCCGGCCTGTGCGTACGATGGCGACGTGCCGGATTGGACCTACCATCCGCTGCGGCGACCGATGGGGGCGCTGCTGGGCGTACGGCGCTCGAGGCTTGCCGCGTTGGGGGTGGTCGCGGCGGTGTCGCGCCTGCCGGGGGGAAAGTGTGTGGTGGCTTTGCTCGGCCACACCACGCCGCCGCGTGAAGCCGCCGTGCGACTTTCTGGGGTCGAGTATGTGGCCAGGGTCGGAGCCACGGTTGAAGCCGAGTTCGCGCAGGATGCCGTGAGCGGGCTCCCCGCCCTGGGCGCCGCTCTTTTAGAGATCGGTCCGTTTCCGCTTGGCGCAGTGGAGAAGGCGCGGCGGATTCTTGAGAATGCGCGCGCCCCGATTGTTCTCAGGGTGGCGGGCGGCGACGCGCCTGCGGTCGCGCGCGAGTTGGGTCCGCGGGCGGCGCTGGTGGCGGTCGATCTGGCGGACGGCACTGCGAAGCTCGAAACTCACATGAACGGCCAAACTCAAGAGCTAGGCGTCGTCATCCGGAACGCAACCGCAGGGCAGGTTCGAGGGGCCGCTGGTCGGACGGTCATCGCTACCACATCGAACGCCTCGCCTTCGATCGCGGCCGACCTCATCGACGCCGGGGCGGCGGTCGTCCTCATCACGACCCCCGGACTGGTCGAGGCCGGCCCGGGATGGTTTCACCGGGCGACGATGAATTACCTGGCTCGGGTGCCGGCCTATCGGGACGCCAAACAAGGCACGGGACGCTCCTGGGTGGCTGGGCTGGCGCTTGGCTTTGGCATGATCGCGGGCGGTGTGGGGGCGGCGCTCGTCGCGCTCGGACCCGTTGTGCTGCCGTATGACGCTGCGTTTCTGGGCGTCGGTTCGCCGGGCCTTGCCGCCATCAACACACGCTTGATCCACTTTCTCCAACATGACCGCATCACGCTGGCCGGCGTGATGATCGCGCTCGGCATCCTCTACTCGGCGCTGTCCTGGTGGGGCATCCGGCCCGGGCGGGCGTGGCCGCGAGACGCGTTGCTGGCGTCGTGCGTGATCGGGTTTCCGACGCTGTTCTATTTCTTCGCCTACAGGTATGTCGAACCTGTTCACGCGGTGATGGCGGCCGTGTTGTTTCCGTTGTTCATCCTGGCGACGTGGCGGAGGCCGCGCGGCCACGTGCTTGTGGAGGATGAAGGGCCGGCCGGCGAGCGCCAGCAAGCGCTGCTCGGCCAACTGCTGATGGTGACCACCGGCGTCGGCCTGATCATCGGCGGTCTGACGATCTCCTTTACAGGTCTGACGACGGTCTTCGTGCCGTCGGACCTGGCCTACTTGGGCACCTCTGCGCATGCGCTCGATGCGGCCAACCAGCGACTGCTTTCGTTCATCGCCCACGACCGGGCGGGGTTCGGCGGGGCGCTGGTCTCAGTTGGCGTTGCGGTCGCGCTCATCGCCGCATGGGGATGGGAGCGCGGCCAGGCGTGGGTGTGGTGGAGCCTTTTCGTGTCAGGGGTTGTGGGTTTCGGATTCGCCCTGGCGGTTCACGTCGGCGTCGCTTACACGGATTTTTGGCATGTCGCGCCGATCTATGTCGGAATCGTTTTCACTGCGGTCTCGTTGGCGCTTGGCCGCCGATTCCTCACCGCTGCAAGCCCTCCGGCACGAGTCAGGGTTTCGGCTCCCGTCACATAGATGGTGACTGTCGCGGATGTGCGGCAGTTCGCGATGACCTTGCCAGGTTCTTATGAGGCGTTGGTGGGAGGCCGCGTGAAGTTTCGCGTCGGCAGGATCGTCTATCTCTCTTTTTCTCGCGATGAGACCGTGATGGGCTTCGGGTTTCCCAAGGACGAGCGGGACTGGCTGGTCGGCGGTTCGCCGGACAAGTTCATGCAGCCGGACAAATCAGACCTTCGCTACCACTGGGTTCTCGTCCGCATGGCGGCAATTGATGAAACCGAGATGCGTGAGCTCGTGCTGGATGCGTGGCGGATGGTCGTACCCAAGCGCGTCGCGGCGGCCTACAGAGGCTGATGAGAATGGTGGATCCGAGGGGATTCGAACCCCTTACCTCTTGAGTGCGATTCAAGCGCTCTCCCAATTGAGCTACGGACCCACGTGTTCGAGTAGCTGAGGGAAAGGCCAGTATAGCCGGGCCCTGATCGGGTCCCGAGGGCGGAACAGCCGGCGCCGACCGTCCGTTCCTATACTCGCCAGATGTCGTTTTTGTTCAAGGGCAAACGACTCCCGGAGGGTGTCGATCCGGCGCGCATTCCGCCGGGCCAGACCCTCACCGCACCCGACCGCTGGCCTCTCCTGCACTTCGGACCGGTACCGACCACTGATATCGGGAAGTGGGACTTCAAGGTGTTCGGCGCGGTCGAGCATGAGCTCACGCTCGATTACGGCGAGCTTCGGGCGCTGCCTTCAAGCGACGTGGTAGCGGACATCCACTGCGTCACAGGTTGGAGCCGGCTGGGCGACAAATGGACGGGCGTGCCGATGCGCGAAATCCTGGATCGGGTCCAGCCGAAGCCCGAGGCGAAGTACGTCACCGCGCACTGCGAGTACGGCTACACCACGTCCGTCCCGATCAGCGTCCTGGAGGGCGATGAAAACCTCCTGTGCTATGCGTGGAACGGTCAGGACCTCACGCCTGATCATGGCTGGCCTCTTCGACTGTTCGTGCCCTCGAAATACTTCTGGAAGTCGGCCAAGTGGCTCCGCGGGCTAGAGTTCATGGAACGCAACCGGCTTGGTTTTTGGGAGCAACGTGGGTATCACGACGAAGCCGACCCCTGGAAAGAAACACGGTACTGGTAGCCAGAGCAACCTAGCACGGCCGCCGCTCGTCACCTTTACCACCGATTTCGGCTCGGGTTCGCCGCTGGTGGCTGCCATGAAGGCGATGGTGCTGGCCGCCTGTCCTCATGCAGTGCTTGTGGACGTCAGCCACGAGGTGCCGCGGTTCGACGTTTCGGCGGGGGCGTTCATGCTCTTCGCCGGCACTCGCCACTTCGGCGCCGACTCGGTGCACCTGGTGGTCGTCGACCCGGGCGTCGGGACCACGCGGCGACGGCTGGCGATCCGGGCGGGCGGCCGTTACTACGTCGGGCCTGACAACGGCCTTTTCGCAATCGTTATCGAGGAGGTAGGGCTCCAGGAAGCGGTCGAGCTGGCACCTCGCCCGCAAGGGGCGCCGACGTTCGAGGGGCGCGATGTTTTCGCGCCGGCGGCCGGCGCGTTGGCGGCCGGGATCCCTCTAGAATCGCTGGGTCCTCCGACGGACCCACCTAAGACTCTCGACAATGGCTCGCCACGAGTGCTGTGGGTGGACGGTTTCGGCAACCTCGTGACGAACGTGAAGGCACCTGCACGCCGGATGCGCATTCACAACCACGACATCGTCGCGACAGCTAAGACCTACGCGGACGGACGACCGACGGAACCATTCGTCTACATCGGGAGCATGGGTTACCTGGAGGTCGCCGTGCGAGAGGGCCGGGCGGACAAGCTGCTCGGTGCCCGGCCCGGGATGAAGGTCGACCTGATCTAAGTCGGCCTTAACAACCAGGGTTCTCGCGGGGCTGAAGCCTCGGTAGTTTCATCGCGCGTGGTTCGAGTGGTCTGCCTGTTGATCTCCCTCTGCCTGGTGGGTTGCTCGAACCCGGCCCATCCCGTGCCATCTTTCGCCAGCAGTGGTGCGGCCCAGCCGGTGCGCCTTTGGCAGGACGCGAGCATCTTCGGTCTCGTCAAGGACCTCATCTCATCGGCGCATGGGCGCGTCATGGTCGAGATGTACGAACTCGAGCGTGCAGATCTGCTGCGGGAGCTAGGCGAAGCAGTAAGGCGAGGAGTCAACGTGCGGGTGATCACCGACCCCACAGTGACTGTCAATCGCCGTTCCACGGCTGTCCTTGCCTCTCGTGGCGTCCCCGAGCGCGTCTACCCGATCGATGACCGCCGCCACCAGATCGACCACGTGAAGCTCTTGATCGCCGACGGGGAAGCCGTCGTCGGTGGCATGAACTGGGGTGTCCACAGCGACCGTAACCACGACTACGTCCTTGAAACGCGAGTCACCGTCGATATCACGCGCCTGGTTCGCATCTTCGAACAGGACTGGAGCCTCGCGGGTGGGCACCCTTCGCCGCTGACCGCAGGGGTAGGGGAAGTCGCGCAAACTGCGCCCGGCGCAGAGATCCGAGCGATGCTCACTTCCGCGCTCGTCCATTCGACGCGCCGAGTGCTGGCCGAGGTGTACACGCTGACCGACCCGGAGGTGATCGCTGAACTCGTCGACGCTCATCGCAGGGGCGCCACGGTGCGCGTGCTGCTAGATCCCCACCAGCCTTATAACCAGCACGGATACGAGGTGCTTCGGGCCGGCCGCGTGGAAGTTCGTTGGTACCCGGTTCCTCGCCAGGCGAAGCTGCACGCAAAGATTGGATTGTTTGACGGCGTCCTGGTGCTCGGGTCAGCGAACTGGACAGTGAGCGGGCTCGGCGTCAACCACGAGCTGGACATCGAGACGGGCGATCCGGTCGCGGTCGAGACCTACGCGGGGCGCTTTGCCGCGGACTGGACGAAGTCCGGTGGTTAGCCGGGCGGGGGACCGGACTGGCCTGCCGAGGGCGGCCCCGACGAGCCCAGCACGGGCGGGCCTGACGTGGTCGACGTGGGACCGAAGTTGACCTGCGGCACGGCGCGGTCGGCCTCGTCCGCCTGGAAGAAGCCGAACGGCTTGAAGCCCAGAGCCCCGGCGATGAGCGAGGTCGGGAGGGTCTGCAGCTTGATGTTGTAGTCGCGCACGTTGCCGTTGTAGAACCGGCGCGAGAACTCGATCTTGTCCTCGGTGGCGGTAAGAGTCTCCTGGAGGCTGGTGAAGGCCGCGATCGCCTTGAGCTCGGGATAGTTTTCGGTGGTCGCGAACAGGCTGCGCAAGCTCTGGCTCAGCATGTTCTCGGCCTGCCCGATCTTGGCCGGGTCGCCGGTGGCGCCCGCCGCTACGGCAGAGGCCCGGGCGTTGGTGACCGCCTCAAGAGTCCCGCGCTCGTGGCCGACGTAGCCCTGCACGGTATTGACCAGGTTCGGGATGAGGTCGTGCCGGCGCTTCAGTTCGACGTCGATCTCAGACCAGGCTTCCTGGGTCCGATTGCGCGCTGTGACCAGGCCGTTGTAGGTGAGGACCAGCCACAGGACGACCACCACGATGACGACGCCAATTACGATCTCCCAGCCCATCAGGAAGCCATCCTACGCGTGGGCACGTCGCGCCCACCGGGTCTTCTTAAGCATTTTCTTGTGCTTGTGCTTGCGCATCTTCTTGCGCCGCTTCTTGATTACCGAGCCCAATCCAACTCCTTAAGGGGTCCCCGCGAACTCCAGGCGAAGCCTCCGAGTTCGTGGGGGATAGACACGTTTTGATCGATTAAAGGGGGGTCGCCCGCCCAGCGCGGGCTCGGGAATCATACCGGAAGCTGCTTGAGCTCCGTTCGAGCCTAAACTCACCCGGATGTACTTCACCGACGCGCACGAGGAGCTGCGGCTCCACATCCGCAAGTTCCTCGAGAAGGAGGTCCAGCCGCACCTCGAGGAGTGGGAGGAGAAGACCTTCCCGAATTCGATCTTCCAGAGGTTCGGCGAGCTCGGATTCCTCGGCCTCCGCTATCCGCCCGAATACGGTGGGCAAGGCGGGGACTACTTCTCCGCCGTCGTGCTTTCCGAGGAGATGGCCAAGACTGGCTGCGGCGGCCTCGGGATGGCGGTCGCGGTTCAGGCGGAGATGGCGACCCCGCCCGTTTTCAAGTTCGGGACCGAGGAGCAGAGGCGGAAGTGGCTCGTGCCGGCCATCCGCGGCGAGCAGATCGCGGCGCTAGCCATCACCGAGCCGGACGCCGGTTCAGACGTGGCCGGGATCACGACCGTGGCCCGCCGCCAGGGGAATGACTTCATCGTCAACGGCCGCAAGATCTTCATCACCAACGGGGCCCGTTGTCACTGGGCCCTGGTGGTGACGAAGGCCGAGCGCGATCGTGGACACGCGGGCTTCAACCTCCTCGTCATCGAGAAGGGAACGCCCGGCTTCCAGGTGACACGCACGCTGAAAAAGCTCGGCATGCACTCCTCCGACACTGCGGAGCTGCTCTTCGAAGACTGCCGCGTGCCGGTCGCCAACCTCATCGGCGGGGAGGGGGAGGGCTTCAAGAACCTGATGTGGGAGCTGCAAGGCGAGCGCATGATCGCTGCCGCCGGAGCTATCGCGGGTGCGGCTCGTGTGTTCGAGTACACGATGGAATACGCCCGCAACCGTCAGGCGTTCGGCCAATCCATCTCATCCTTCCAGGTGATCAAGCACAAGCTCGTCGACATGGGGACGAAGATCGCGGCAGTCCAATCCTTTGTCTACCAGACCGCGAAGCAGTGGGATGAGGGTGCGTACCCGGTGCGCGAGATCTCCCAGGCCAAACTGCTCGCGACGCAGGTCGCGTGTGAGGTGGCCGATGAGGCGATCCAGATCCTCGGCGGCCACGGCTACATGAGCGAGTTTCCCGTCGAGCGCGCGTGGCGCGACGCCCGCCTGGCGCGGATCGGCGCCGGGACGGACGAGATCATGAAGGAGATCATCGCCAAGACTTACGGCTTGTGAAGACCCCACGAACTCTGAGGCTGCGCCGTGAGTTCGCGGGGACCCCGTAATTGATCCGGGCCACGCTCTTCGCGGGATGTCACCCGGAGGTCGCGGCCGGCGTCGACGGCAGAATCCTGGCAGTTGGGGATGCAGCCCGCTCAGCAGCTGGCCCCCGTGCAAGAGTCGTCCGCCTGACAGGCCGCGCCTGGCCCGGCCTGATCGACTCGCACATCCACCTCGAAGGCCTCGCCGATCGACACCTCACGGTCGACCTCACCGGAGCCGCAAGCCTCGAAGAGGTGCTCTCGCGCGTCAAGAGCTGGTCCGAGCGGCTCCCCCATGACGCGTGGGTGGTCGGAGCCGGTTGGTACAACGATCTCTGGCCGGACGCATCGTTCCCCACTCGCAAGCACCTCGATGAGGCGGCGGGCGGAAGGCCGGCCTACATGCGACGCAAGGACGGGCACTCGACATGGGTCTCGAGCGCCGCACTGCAGCGAGCGGGCATCGATCGGACGACGAAGGATCCTCCAGGCGGCAACATCGATCGGGAAAAACGAGGCGAGCCCGTCGGGATCCTTCGCGAAACCGCGATGAATCTCGTGTCCGACCTCCTACCGCCGCCCACCGAGGCCGAGCTGGACGAAGCGATGGCGAAAGCCCTCGCCGAGCTCGCCGCGCTTGGCCTGACCGGAGTCCATTCGTTCGACTCAGCAAAAGGATTCGGCTCATGGCAGCGACTCAGACAACGCGGCCGGCTGCCGATCCGCATCACCTACAACCTCCCGCTCAAAGACCTTCCCCATGCGGAGCGGATGGGTGTGCGCTCTGGCTGGGGCGACGACTGGCTTCGCATCTGGGGCGTGAAGGCATTCCTCGACGGATCGCTCGGGAGCCGAACCGCGGAGATGCTCGACGGCACAGGCACTGTCCGGCTGACCCAGGCCGACCTCAACGACATGATCGAAAGGTGCGCACGCGCCGAGCTCAACGTCTGCCTGCACGCGATCGGCGACGGCGCCGTGCGTCGGGCGCTCGACGCGCTCGCCCCACACAAGGATGCGTGGCAAAAATGGCGGCCCCGCATCGAACACGCACAGTGCGTGAACCCAACGGACATGAAGCGCTTCGCGCGCATCGGCGTGATCGCCTCCATGCAGCCTATCCACGCGGTGGCGGACCGCGAGCTGGCCGACGAGTACTGGCCGCGCGTCACCGCTAACGCCTATGCCTGGGGCGCGCTCGAGCGCGCGGGTGCACCCCTGGCGTTCGGCTCTGACGCGCCCGTGGAGACCGCGGACCCCCTCGCCGGAATCGAAGCGGCAACCGCGTGGCGGCGCAGGGCGAAGTGGCACCCGGAGCTTGCCGTGTCAACGGCGTTGGCACGCCGCGCATACACGGCAAACGCCGCTTACGCGGTCGGGATGGAAAAGGACCTTGGCAAGCTGCGTCCAGGAAAGCTGTGCGATATGACCGTCATCGACGAAGGCCGCGTCGTCGCGACCATCGTCGGCGGCGAGGTCAGCTCTTTGCGAACGCCTCTCGCAGTTTCGCGGCGGTCTGCGTCAAAGCCTCGTTGACGACCTTCACGTCGTCGATGACCGGCATGAAGTTCGTGTCTCCGTTCCAGCGCGGCACGACGTGAAAGTGCACGTGGTCCGGAATGCCTGCACCCGCGGCTCGACCGACGTTGACCCCGAGGTTGAATCCCTCGGGCTTGAGCGTGCTTCGAAGCACATCGACGGTGCGCCGAACGGCGCGCATCAAAAACGTTGTCTGCACATCGTCGAGCGCCTCGAGCCCCGGCACGTGAGCAACCGGAGCCACCATCGCGTGGCCCGGGTTGTAAGGGAACTTGTTCAACATCACGAGCGCCCCTTCGGGCCGCCAGACGACCAGCTCCGCGTCCTGATCGTTCGGGTCCTCGAGCACGCGGCAGAACAGGCAGCCCGGCCGCTGCTCACCCGCGATGTACTCCATGCGCCACGGCGCCCACAGACGCTTCATTGATCTACGTCCTTTTCTTGTTGCTGGTCACTGCCGTCTGGGGCTGGACCTTCGTCCTGGTCAAAGACGCGCTCCAACACTACCCGACGCTGCCGTTTCTCGAGCTCCGCTTCATCCTCGCGCTGCTCGTCATGGTGGTGATCGTTCGGCGGCTGCCAAAACGCAGGGAGCTCCGCGTAGGCCTCATCGCGGGCGCCGTTCTCGCGGCCGGCTACTGGACACAGACCCTCGGGCTGACCATGACGAGCCCCGCCAACTCCGGCCTGATCACAGGCCTGTTCGTCGTCTTCACTCCGTTGATCGACCGGCTCTTTGGAGCCCGCCTCAACTGGTGGACAGGGATCGCCGTCGGCGCCGCGCTCACAGGAACCGTGATGCTGGTCGGAGGACCCGCGAACTTCGGCCTCGGCGACCTCCTGACCGTGGCGTGCGCAATCCTGTACGCGCTCCACATCGTCCTGCTCAGCAAGTGGTCGCCCGGCCTCCGCTCGGCGCCGCTGGCGATGGTCCAGATGGGCGCCGGCGCGCTCATCTTCACCGGGACCGGATCGTGGTCGCTGGACCTTCCAGGTCCCGCCGTGTGGTTCGCGATCGTGGTCACCGGGGTGTTCGCCTCCGCCCTGGCTTTCTACATCCAGACCTGGGCGCAGCAGCACCTCAGCGCGAGCCGGACCGCCCTCATCCTGACCACCGAGCCCGCCTGGGCCCTGCTCGCCGCAGTCGTCCTGGCGGGCCAGCGGTTCGGTCCGCTTCAGGCAGCCGGAGCTGCTCTGGTGCTCGCCGCCATCGTCGGTCACGAACTCGCGCATCTAAAATTCAAAGCCCATGGAATCGAAACCAAGACGTAGCGGCTACGTGCCGCAGGAGATCGAGCCCAAATGGCAGAAGGTCTGGACCGAACGCGGCGTCATGCAGGCCGACGACTCTTCGGCCAAGCCCAAGTTCTACAACCTGGTCATGTTCCCGTACCCCTCCGGCCCGCTGCACATGGGTCACATGCGCAACTACGTGATCGGCGATCTGCTGGCGCGGTTCAAGCGCATGCAGGGTTTTGAGGTCCTCAACCCGATGGGATGGGATGCCTTTGGCCTGCCGGCCGAAAACGACGCCATCAAGCGTGGTGGCGGTGTGCACCCGGAGGACTGGACCCGCGGCAACATCGCGATCGCCAAGCGACAGTTGGGCCTCATGGGCGTGCTGTACGACTGGGATCGGGAGGTCACCACCTGCGACCCGTCCTATTACAAGTGGACCCAGGATCTATTCCTTCTGTTCTTTGAGCGCGGACTCGCGCACCGGATGATGTCGCCGGTCAACTGGTGCCCGGTGGACAAGACCGTGCTCGCAAACGAGCAGGTCATCAACGGCCGCTGCTGGAGGCACCCTGATGTCGAGGTCGAGAAGCGCGACCTCGAACAGTGGTTCTTGCGCATCACCGAGTACGCGGATCGATTGCTCGACGACTTGGCGCTGCTGGATCACTGGCCCGAGAAGGTGCGCACCATGCAGGCGAACTGGATAGGTCGGAGCCACGGTGTGGAGGTCGAGTTCCCAATCGGCGGCCACCCTGGCGAGTCGATGCGGATCTACACGACGCGTCCTGACACCCTGTTCGGCGTCACTTTCATGGTCCTGGCGCCCGAGCACCCGCTCGTGGAGAAGCTGACCGTGGCGTCGCAGCGCCGTGCGGTGCGGGAGGTCGTCGCGGCAGCGCGCAAGGAGCGTGAGATCGACCGCATGTCGAGCGAGGTCAAACGGCTCGGCGCGCCCACCGGCGCGTTCGCGATCAATCCGCTGAACGGACAGAAGGTCCCGATCTGGGTTGGCGACTACGTCCTGATCACGTATGGCACCGGGGCGATCATGGCCGTTCCCGCCCACGACCAGAGGGACTTCGATTTCGCGCGCCAGTTCGGCCTTCCTATCCGAGAGGTGATCGCGCCGCCGGGCGGGCCACAGGACGAGATGGAAAGCGCCTACACCGGACCTGGCGTGATGGTGAACAGCGGGCAGTTCGATGGGCTGGATACCAAGACCGGCTTCGAGCGCGTCGCCGAATACATCGAGCGGAAGGGGATCGGCAAGCGCTCGGTCAAGTACCGCCTGCGCGACTGGCTGATCTCCCGCCAGCGGTATTGGGGCTGCCCGATTCCTGTCGTGCACTGCGAGGTCGATGGAATCGTCCCTGTGCCGCGCTCCGAGCTCCCGGTGTTGCTCCCACGCGAGTACAAGCCGCTCGCCGAGCTTCCCGACTTCTGGCGCACCAAATGTCCGAAGTGCGGACGCGACGCCCGTCGTGAAACGGACACGATGGACACGTTCATCGATTCGTCCTGGTACTTCTTGCGCTACACGTCCGCTCACGACAACACGCAGCCGTTCGATTCCGAGCTCGCCAATCACTGGATGGCGGTGGACCAGTACACGGGCGGCATCGAGCACGCGATCCTCCATCTTCTCTATTCGCGCTTTTTTCAAAACGTGCTGCATGACGCCGGCCAGGTTGTTGCGACCGAGCCGTTCGCCCGGCTGTTCACCCAGGGAATGATCAAACGTGGGGGAATGGTCATGTCGAAGTCGAAGGGCAATGGCGTGGCGCCCGACGACCTCGCCGCCCGGGATGGTGCCGACGCGGCCCGCGTCTACGAGATGTTCATCGGTCCGCCCGACGAGGACGTCGAATGGTCTGACTCCGCCATCGCCGGTCCGGTGCGTTTCCTCCAGCACGTCTGGCGTCTGGTCGACTCGCCAGACTCGTTCCAGGTCACTAGATCGGATGCTTCGGTCGCGGTACTTCGCCGGCGCGAGCACCAGGCGATTCGAAAAGTGACCGAAGACTACGAAGGATTTCACTTCAACACTGCCGTGGCCGCGTTGATGGAGTTCGCCAATGCGCTCCAGGCACATCTGGTGGGCGGTGGAAAGCGGAATTCCGAGTGGGATTCAGCGCTGCGCACGCTGGTCCTGCTGCTGAACCCGATGGCGCCGCACATCGGCGAAGAGCTCTGGTCGCGCCTCGGTGGCAAGGGTCTTGCCGCGGATGCGCCGTGGCCTGAATTCGACCCAGCTGCGGCTGCCGAGCCGGAAGCGACCCTGGTGATCCAGGTGGCGGGTAAGGTGCGAGACCGCGCGACAGTTCCTATCGGTCTGCCCGAGGCGGAGGCGCTCAACGTCGCGATGCGGAGCGAAAAAGTTCGCGCCGCGCTGAACGGGCGCGGGCCTTCGAAGGTCATCTACGTCCGGGACCGGCTGATCAACCTCGTCCCTTAACGACCAGGATTGACGGCCCCAAAAACCGCCAATACGCTATCGGCACGACAACCCCCCTCGGGTGGGTGGGGGGGAGTGGGTGGGTTAAAAAAAGACGCGATCCTTATTGCTGTGGCAGGGGGACTCGCCGGATTCCCGAGTCGAGCAGGTAGTCGGCGGTCACTGTGTCGCCGGCCTTGACGGTCACCGTTGCCGGACCGCTAGAGATCCTCATGTAGCCCTTGGCACTCACTTTGTAGGTGCCCACGGGTAGTTCGACCCTGTACCGGCCGTTGGCGTCCGTGAGCGTGCTGGTCACCGTCCCGCCGGACGCGAAGTCCATCTCGACCCTCGCCGCCACCATCATCTTGCACGGGACGGAGTCCTGAGGCTGCCCTTGAGGGACCGGCAGGATCGGGCCGCACGGGATCACGGTCACCATCCCGGTCACGATTCCCGTGGCCGCCGGCGAAGCTCCCGGAAAGCTATACGCGCCACAAGCGGTGGTCAGGAAGACCAGCGCTGCAACCAGCACGGTTCTCATCCCTAGACCCAACGCTACCGGGCGGCCGCAGGTCACGCGTGCCCGTCGATCTCGGGCCCCCTGCACGGTAGTGTTGAGGCTCGCTGCCCGGTGGCCAAGCGGTAAGGCAGAGGACTTTGGATCCTCGACCGAAGGTTCGAATCCTTCCCGGGCAACCATGCTGACCAGGGCGCCTTAACACCCTGGGTTCCCCCGCCCAAGCCTCCCGTCTAGCCTCCGCGCATGCGTCTCATCCCGGGCTGGAAGCACATCGTCCTGCTGGCCGCGCCGCTCGCCCTTGGCGTTGCAGCCGTGGCCGGCGCCTCCCTATACGCATCCACGGCCCCGAGCACAACCAACCCCCAATCCATCCCCGCCACCGCCACCCAGGACATCCCACCGGCTACAGGCCTGCTGGTGCACGTATCGGGCGCCGTCGCGAAGCCGGGCCTTTACAGACTGCCGCGCGGTGACCGCGTCTACGATGCGATCGCCGCCGCAGGCGGCCTGCTGCCCGACGCCGACCCCACGCACCTTCCCAACCTCGCCGGCCGGCTCAAGGATGGCGAGCAGGTGAAGGTCGCCTTCGCCAAAGGGGCGTCAGGAACCGTGACCCCTCGCACCAACCTCAACACCGCGTCCCTTGAAGAGCTCGAATCATTGCCGGGATTCAACGAAGCCTTCGCCCAGGAGGTCATCGACTACCGGGTCAACTTCGGCGGATTCCAGAACACCAGAGAGCTCGTCGACATCCTGGGCATGAGCGAAGCCGAATACGTGATCGCCCGCCGCTATCTCACCTTGTGAGCCGCTTACCGGCCCTGGTCGTCGCCACTTCGTGGTGTGTCGCCCTCACCGCGACTGTGGTGCTCGCACCCGACCGACCGCTGCTGGGAGCAGTCGCCATTGCTCTGGCAGTTCCATGCCTGGCACTGGCCCTTGTCCTCCGCCCCGCCATCTTGACGATCGGGCTCGCATTCGCGCTCCTCGCCGTCGGCCGCGCAGAGCTGCCCGCCTCCGATCCCCAAACCCAAAGCCGCGCCACCCTGCTCGCCGGCCAAACAGCGACCATCACCGGCCGCGTCGCCGACGACAGCCGCCCCTCCGGCGGGGGCGGCGAGGTCTTGGTCGAGCCAGACCGGATCCTGATCGGCGCTTACACGGTCACCGGCATCGGCAACCTGATGGTCCGCTGGCGCGGCCCGACCGAGACAAGCTTCGATGACCAGGTCAAGGCCACTGGAAAACTGATGCTGCCTCGGGACCTTCCTGCCTTCGATCGCCGTGCCTACCTTGCCCAGCGCCACGTCTACCTGGAGCTTCACTCCACCAGCTTCAACGTCGTCACCGACGGTTCCGGCCCGGCCAGCTTCCCCGCCTGGCTGCGCACGCATTACGCGAAGGCTCTCAACGACGCGCTCCCGCCACCTCATGCCGGAGTGCTGATGGGAGTCGTGCTCGGCATCCGTCAAGGCATCCCGCCCGCCCTGCAGAACGCCCTGATCGCGACCGGGCTCGTCCACCTCCTGGTCCTCAGCGGCCTCAAGGTCGCGGTCTTCGCCCGCATCGTGCAGGGCGCGCTACAACCCATTCTGGGTGCCTATGCGACCTGGCCTGCACTTGCGCTCATCGCTCTTTACGCGATGGTGGGCGGAGCCACGCCCGCCGCCGTGCGCGCTGCGGCGATGGGCGGGCTCGTCATCGCAGCCTCAAAGCTTGGACGGCCCACCCACGTCTGGACGTCCATCTCCCTGACCGGCGCCGCGATGCTCGGCTGGCACCCCGAGCTGGCATGGGATGTCGGCTTTCAACTTTCGTTCGCCGGCACCGCTGCGATCATCCTGCTCACCCCCACGATCGAACGACGCCTCACTTTCATGCCTGCCGTGCTTCGCGAACCCTTCGCGGTCACATGCGCCGCCCAGGTTGGAACGCTGCCCATGATGGCCACCGATTTCCACCTTCTTTCGCCCGTCGCGCCGCTGACCAATGCGCTGGTCATCCCCATCCTTCCGGTGCTGATCACCGCCGGGCTCTTGATCGGCGCGCTCGCACTAATCCCCGAGCTGGCTCGCCTCGTGGCGATTCCCATCGCGGGCCTTCTCGCGTACCTCGAACAGGTCGCATTCATCTTCGCCCGCATTCCCGCAGCGGCAATCCCGATCTCGAGATTCCCCACCTGGATGGGCACCGCGTACTACTCCGCAGTCGCCCCAGCGATCGCCGCCACCCAGCTGCACGGCCGTCGCCGTACGCTCGCCGCGATCAGCGCCGCCGTCGCGCCCGCACTCATCGCAGCGACGGCGCTCGGCATGTGGGCGAACGCCCCGCCCCAGGCGATCGTGTTGGGAGTCGGCGACGGGCAGGCAGTGCTCATGCGAGGTCCGCATGGCGCAATCCTCATCGACGGCGGCCCAAGCCCGGCCCGCCTTAAGGACGAGCTCGGCGCGCAGCTGCCTCCGTGGCAAACAAGGCTCGACGCCATCGCCATCACGGCCCCAGGTCTCGGCCACGTTGGCGGATTCGCCGGCTTCGACCGAGCCGCCACCCAGGTCTTCATCCCCGACGTCCAGCTCAGCGGCTCCGCCTGGCGCACCGCCGCGATCGAGGCAACAGCGCGCGGCGCATCAATCGAAAGACTGGCCTCCGGACGCACTATCAATGTTGCCGGATTCGAAATCCAGGTCCTCGCGCCGGAACCGCGCGCGCCGGGCGACCAGGTCGGCGCGGCTTATCTGGCCCTACGCATCGTCGCTCCCAGCGGGCGCAGCTTCTGCGACCTCAGCGACCTCGACCTCGAAGCACAAACCCTCGCCGCGACCCGGCTTCGCGGCACCTGTACTTATCTCTTGCTGCCGGCCGGCGGCCGCAGCCAGCTCTCACCTGAGCTCGCCCGCGCCGCCCTCACCCCGACCACCCAGCTCATAGCCTCGCGTGCATCGGGAAGACTCGCCAAAGGATTCCCGCCCAACGTTCTGCGCACCGACCAGGAGGGAACGATCACCGTGCCGATGTGAACCGGCCAATCATACCCCCCAAGGGTATAGTCATTCGGATGGACGCCATGGTGCTGGACATGCGCAACCGCTTCCTGGTCGCGGCGGTGCTGTCAGTGCCCATCCTGCTCTGGTCCTCAATCGGCCGCCAGGTCTTGCACTTCGGAGTTCCGGCTCCATTTGGTCTCCGCGACGACGTCTTCCAGCTGACCCTGAGCGTGCCCGTGATCGCGTACTCGGGCTGGATCTTCTTCGACGGAGCCGTGCGCGCTCTGCGAGCGCGGACGCTGGACATGATGGTCCTGGTCGCGGTCGCCATCGCGGCCGGCTGGACCTACTCGGTCATAGTCACGCTCAGGGGCGGCGGGGACGTCTTCTACGAGGCGTCGACCGTGCTGTGCGCCTTTGTGCTCCTCGGCCACTGGCTCGAGATGCGGGCGAGGGGCGGCGCCAACGACGCCGTTCGCGCTCTGTTGGATCTCGCTCCACCGCAGGCGATCGCCATCCGGGATGGCGAGCAGGTTGAGGTGCCCACCTCGGAAGTGCAAGTCGGCGATCTCCTTCTCATCAAGCCCGGCGCCAAGGTTCCCGTCGACGCCGTGGTTGAGGAAGGAACCAGCGAGGTCGACGAGTCGGTCGTGACCGGTGAGAGCCTCCCGGTTTCCAAGGCGCCGGGTGCAGATGTGATCGGAGGTTCGATCAACAAGAACGGCATCCTGAGAGCCCGCGCGAAGCGGGTTGGGTCGGACACGGCTTTGGCCCAGATCGTGAAGCTGGTCCAGGAAGCCCAGAGCTCGAAGGCCCCCGGGCAGCAGCTTGCAGATCGGGCCGCCTTCTGGCTCGTGCTGGTGGCGTTGGTCGGCGGCACCCTCACGTTGGTCGTCTGGCTGCTCGCAGGCCGCACTTTCAGCCAGGCGATTCTCTTCGCCATCACCGTGGTCGTAATCACGTGCCCCGACGCTCTCGGTCTGGCAACGCCGACCGCGATCATGGTCGGCACAGGGCTTGGCGCCAAGCGCGCAATCCTGTTCAAGAACGCGGCCGCGATCGAGGCATCGGCTCGAGTTGAGGTTGTCGTCATGGACAAGACTGGGACACTTACGAACGGCACGCCGGAAGTCACCGAGATTCACGCCGATAGCGTTTCTGAGGAAGAGGTATTGGCGTTAGCGGCGGCGGTCGAGCGCGACTCCGAGCACCCGCTCGCCGAGGCCATAGTTCGCCGCGCGGAGGAGGCGGGTGTACGGCAGCTCGCCGCGACCGACTTCGAGAACGTGCCGGGGCATGGCGCATTGGCCACTGTCGCCGGCCATCGTGTGGCCGTGGGGAATGCCAGGCTGATGGCGCGCGAGAAGGTCGATCTCGACCGCGTGGAAAGCAAGCGCAGCGCGATGGCCTCAGAGGGACGGACCGTCGTTGTCGTTGCAGTCGATGGACGCGCAGTCGCGGTGATCGGTATCAGCGATGCTCCCCGACCAACCGCGAAAGAAGCGGTGGAAGCTCTCCAGAAGGAGGGCGTCGATGTCGTGATGCTGACGGGAGACAACCGCGCCACCGCCGAACGGATCGCTCGCGAGCTCGGCATCCGCGAGGTGATTGCGGAGGTCCTTCCCGCCGATAAGGCAAGCAAGATCGCCGAGCTGCAGCAAGCCGGCAAGAAGGTGGCGATGGTCGGCGACGGCGTCAACGACGCTCCCGCGCTGGCCCAGGCCGACGTTGGTATCGCAATCGGGGCCGGCACCGATGTGGCCATCGAGACCGCCGACGTCGTCCTCATGCGTTCCGACCCTCTTGATGTCGCCACGGCGATCACGATCGGACGCGCGACGCTTCGCAAGATGCGGCAGAACCTCGGCTGGGCAATCGGCTACAACGCGATCGCGATCCCCATCGCGGCCGGTGTTTTTGAGCCCAGGTTTGGACTCGTACTTCGACCCGAGATAGCAGCGCTTTCAATGTCCGGGTCGAGCCTTTTGGTCGCGGTCAACGCTCTGCTGCTCCGGCGGCTGAACCTGCCCGGCCCTGGATAGGACGTACGATCGAGCGGTGCCTCGGACCGCAGCCGGCCGCTCCACGACCGTGCTCCTGTTCCACGGCGAGGAGCGCTTCCTCATCGAGGAAGCCGCGCGCGCGACTCTCGACGCATGGAAACCCGAGCTTGTCTCCGACTTCGGCTTCGACACCCTCGAGGGGACGGGCCTGACCCCAGCTCGGCTCCAGGACTCCATCCTCCAGGCACCCTTCCTCGATCCCTTCCGCGCCGTTTACGTGCGCATGCTCCCGGCGCCGCGCGCCGAAAGCATGGCTGGAGCCCTGCAAGACATCCCTCCAACGACCCGTCTCCTCATCACCGTCGCCGGCCGCCTCAGCGCAAGCAACAAGCTGGTCAAAGCCATAACGACTGCACACGGAGCAGCCACCGAGATGCAGCACATGAAGGGCCGCGCCCTCGGCGACTGGGCGGCCAGGCGCGCCGTCGAAAGTCACGGCCTCACGCCGGCGATCGCGGCACAGGTCGTCCGCGTCACGACGCCCGACCTCAGCATCATCGACTCCGAGCTCGGCAAGCTCGCCGCCTACAAAGCGTCCGGGTCGAAGCTCACGAACGAAGCGATCACCGAGCTGCTCGCCGGCGCCCGCGAGGACGAAATCTTCAAGCTCACCGACAACCTTTTGCCGCACCCGTCGGCGCATGCGATGCAGATCGCTCGCGGCCTAACGCGCAACGGCATGCAGCCGACTTCGGTCGCCTACCGTATGGCTCGCCACATCGCGCTTGTGCTGCAGGTGCGCGCGCGGCAGGACCGCGGGGAGTCGCTGCAACAAGTCCAGGACGGCATGACCGAGCATCGCTTTGTCATTCAGAAGGCCTTTGAGGTAGCGAAGGATGCCAATCCCGATCGCCTGGAGTCAGCCCTCAAGACGATTCGCGATTACGAGTTCGAGGTCAAGTCGGGCCAGATCGACGCCGAACTGGGTCTCGACGTCCTGCTTACGCGGCTGTAGGCCCTACTTTTTCTTGGCGGCGGGTTTCGCCGCAGGCGCCGCCTTAGAAGCAGGAGCTGCAACCGCACCCTTCTTGTTTGACTGTTTGCCCTTGGCGGCAACGGGGGGCGCGATCTTCAGCTTCGCCATCTGTCGCGCCAGGCGCGCCTTGCGCCGGCTCGCATTGTTCTTGTGCAGCACACCCTTCGAGGCCGCCCGATCCAGCGCCCGCACCGCCTCGAGCGTCAGCGCGTAGCGATCGGATTCGGCGACCGGGCCTCCGGTCAGCGACTTCCGAGCCTTCACGACCAGCGTCTTGACCTCAGAGCGCACCGCGCGATTGCGCTCGGCGCGCTTGACTCCGGCTCGGGCCTGCTTCTTGGCAGACGCCGTCCGCTTAGCCACGGGTCATCATCCGGCTGGAATTACGCACGAACTTAGGATTATAGGGGCCCATGGAATTCGAGCTCGGCGGGAAGCGCCCTCAGGTACATAAAGATGCCTACATCGCACCAACGGCCGTCCTCATCGGAGACGTCGTCATCGAGGCGGGCGCGAGCGTGTGGTTCGGCGCGGTGCTGCGCGGGGACGAAGCGCAGATCAGAGTCGGTGAAGGCTCGAACGTCCAGGACAACGCCGTCATCCACTGCTCCAAGGATCTCCCCACCATCATCGAGCGCAACGTGACGATCGGCCACGCCGCGCTCCTCGAAGGCTGCGTCGTCGAAGAGGGTTCGCTTGTCGGGATGGGTGCCATCATGCTGCAGCGCAGCCGCCTGGGTGCCGGATCGCTGCTCGCCGCGGGCGCGGTGCTCGGGGAAGGAAGCGAGATCCCGCCTGGCCACCTCGCGGCCGGTGTGCCCGCAGCCGTCAAGAAGCCGCTCGCAGGCTCATCCGCAAGCTCATCAAACAGATGGGTGGGCATGGCGGCCAAGAAATATCAAGACCGCGCCGTCACGTATCGAGAAAAGCTGAAACCCGTCGACCGCCGGTGACCGTCGTGCTGCCGGCACGCGCCAAGCTCAATCTCGACCTCGCCGTTCTCCGGCGTCGCGAGGACGGGTACCACGACATCCGAACCACACTTCAGGCGATCGACCTGCACGACCTCGTCACCCTAACCCCCGCGCAAAACACGACTCTCACAATCTCCGGCCTCCCGGTCAAGAACACGCAGGACAACACCGTCCTGAAAGCCCTCGCGGCGCTCGAGGAAACGGCCAAGAAAAAACTGCCCACCGCCTTCCACCTTCACAAGCGCATCCCCACCGGCGCCGGCATGGGCGGCGCGAGCTCCGACGCCGCGACCGCGTTGAGAGGACTCGCGGCCCTCCACCACATCACGGTGGATCTCCACGCGATCGCAACACAAATCGGCGCGGACGTCCCCTTTTTTCTCACCGGCGGGGCTGCGATCGGCGAGCAGCGCGGAGACCGCCTCACCCCGGTTCCCACACAACCGGTATGGTTCGCCATCGCGTGGCCGGGCTTTGAGCTCTTGACCCCGGACGTTTACCGTGCATGGGACAAAACTGAACAAACCACGACCGACTCACCGAATCACCTCACACATGCCGCCATGAGCATTGAACCGCGCCTCCAGGATTTTGCCAACGCTCTTAACAGAACCAGCGCAAAGTGGCAGATGACCGGCAGCGGGTCGGCATACTTCTGTCACTGCGCCGACGAGACGTCGGCACGCAAAATCACTGCCGATCTGAAGTGCTGGACCGCCGTCGCGCAAGCCATCGGGCCATGGTCGGAGTGATCCGCAAGACCGCCGCCGTCTGGGCCGGCAAGGCCACCGGAACGCTGAGCCGCGTCAGCCGAAGAGGCGGCGGCACCACCCTCCCCGGCGACGTCGCCCGGGCGATCGATCCCAAAGTCCTGACCAAGCTCTCGCAGGACCTGACGCACGGCTCGATCGTCATTACCGGCACCAACGGCAAGACCACCACGTCGCGCCTGGTTACATGGCTCCTCGAGGGCGCCGGGCACAAGGTCGTCACCAACCGCGCCGGCGCCAACCTCATCTTCGGCGTCACCGCGGCGGCCCTGGATCGCGCCGGAATGGACGCGCGCCTGCGCGCGAACTGGGGCGTCTTCGAGATCGACGAAGCCAGCCTGCCCAAGGTGGTCCAGGAGATCAAGCCAACGGCCACCCTCGTGCTCAATCTCTTTCGCGACCAGCTCGACCGCTACGGCGAGCTCGAGGCGATCGCCAAGAAGATCGAGTCCGCCCTGAGCACCCTGCCGCAGGGCAGCACGGCCATCCTCAACGCCGACGACCCTCGTGTCGCGGAGATCGGCCTCGGCCTGCCCAACCCACCGCTTTGGTACGGCCTCGACGACGAGAAAGTCGCGGTGCGCGAGCTGCCCCACGCCGCCGACGCGCGCACCTGTCCCAGATGCGGCGCGAGCCTGCACTTCGAGGCCGTGTACGTGGGTCATGACGGCGTTTACAGCTGCCCCAACAACGATTTCGCGCGGCCCGCACCAAGCATCACCGCGCAGAACATCAACCTCGCCAGCTTCTACCGGTTCTCCGCCGACATACAGAACACGCAGCTCGACGTCCAGCTCGGCGGCCTCTACAACGTCTACAACGTGCTCGCCGCCTTCGCCGTGGCCCGCACCCTCGGCCTCGAACCCGACTACATCGCCGAGCGCTTGCGCGACTTTCGCGCCGCCTTCGGCCGCCAGGAACGCGTGGAGTTTCGCGGCCGCATCCTCAACCTTGTCCTCTCCAAAAACCCCGCCGGTTTCAACGAAACGCTGAGAACCTCCATCGACCTCGCCAACGGAACCAATTTCCTGATCGCGCTCAACGACCGCAAGGCGGACGGCACCGACGTCTCGTGGATCTGGGACGTCGATTTCGAGCACCTGAAAGACAAGGCCCAGGTCGTCGTGCTCGCAGGCAATCGGGCCCACGACCTCGCGGTCCGGCTCAAATACGCGGGCGTGCAAGCCGCCGAACCCGAAACAGATCCCGGCCGCGCGCTAGACCTCCTCATCAAGTTGACGAAGGAAGGCGACATCGCCCATCTCCTCTGCACCTACACGGCGATGCTGGACCTGCGCGCCGAGCTCGTCAGGCGCGGCTGGGCGAAGCCTTACTGGCAAACTTAGAAACATGGGCGACAAGTTCACGGTCGGCTGGCTTTATCCCGACCTGATGAACATCTACGGCGATCGCGGCAACATCCTCACGCTCTTGAAGCGCGCCGAGTGGCGCGGCTTCGACGCAAGGCTCGTCGAGCTCGGGCGCGGTGCGACCAAACAGATGGACGAGGTCGACATCTTCTTTTTCGGCGGCGGTCAGGACCGCGAGCAAGCGCTCGTCTACGAGGACCTGCTCGAGTTCAAGCAGCCGCCGCTCGAACAAGCCGTAAATAACGGCGCCGTGATCCTCGCCGTATGCGGCGGCTACCAGCTCCTTGGCAGCTACTACCAGACCGCCGACGGCGAACGCTACCCGGGCATCGGCATGATCGACGTCCATACGGAGGCGGGCAAGAAGCGGTTCATCGGCGACGTCGTCGTCGAGACAGAAATCGCAACACTTGAATCGAAGACCCTCGTGGGTTTCGAAAACCACAGCGGCCGCACATTTCTTGGCCCAAAGGCAAGGCCTTTGGGCAAAACATTGCTCGGCCACGGCAACAACGGCTCGGATCACATGGAAGGCTGCCTTCAAGGCGCGGTGCTCGGCACCTACATGCACGGATCGCTCCTACCGAAGAACCCGCACCTCGCCGATTACCTGATTCGCAGCGCCCTCATCAAGCGCGGCGTGGACGAGCTTTCGCCGCTCGACGACTCGGTTGAGCTGGCCGCGCACGAACGGATCTTGCAGCGCGCCCAACACCACCTGCACCTCCAGCACCGTTAGACCCGACCGCCGCAAGCGCGGGCGTCAGGGCCTCCCGCAACACCTCGTCGATCGACTCGATCATCACCAGCTGCATCTCCTTGCGCAGGTCGGCTGGGATGTCGTCGAGGTCGGCTTCATTGCGTCGAGGCAGCAAAACGCGCCGCAAACCCGCGCGGTGCGCACCCAGCACCTTCTCCTTGATGCCGCCGATCGGCAGCACCCGCCCGCGCAGCGTGATCTCACCCGTCATGGCCACGTCGTCGCGCACCGGCCGGCCAGTCAGCAGCGAGGCCATGGCGGTCAGCACCGTCACACCGGCCGACGGTCCTTCCTTCGGCTGCGCGCCCGCCGGCACGTGCACGTGGATGTCGTTCTTGTCGAAGATCGCGGGGTCGATGTTCAGCGACGAGGCCCGCGACTTCAAGTAGGACAGCGCCGCCGACGCCGACTCCTTCATCACCTCGCCGAGCTGACCCGTGAGCTTCAATTCACCCTTGCCCGGCGTCAGCGCGGCCTCCACGAAGATGATCTCGCCGCCGGTCGGCGTCCACACCAGCCCGGTGGCCACGCCAGGGCGGTCGATCCGCTCCGCGACGTCGTCGTAAAACCGCCGCTTGCCCAGCGCCGCGCGCACGCGCTTGACGTCGTCGACCACCTTCTTGGAGCGCTTGCTGACCGCCATGTCCGCCACGTCGCGCCGCATCACTGACGCGATCTCGCGCTCCAGGTTGCGCACTCCCGCCTCGCGCGTGAACTGGCTGATGATCAGGCGAATCGCCTCTTCGGAGATCGTGATCTCGCCTGGCCGCAGCCCATGGGCCGTGAGCTGCTTCGGAATCAGGAACATCTGCGCGATGTGCACCTTCTCTTCCTCGGTGTAGCCCGAGAGGTGCAGCACCTCCATGCGGTCGCGCAGGGCGGGCGGGATGGTGTCCAGCGTGTTGGCGGTCGTGATGAACATGACCTTCGAGAGGTCGAACGGCACGTCGAGGTAGTTGTCGCGAAAGTCCTTGTTCTGCTCGGGATCGAGCACCTCCAACAGGGCCGACGAAGGATCGCCGCGCCAGTCGGAGCCGATCTTGTCCACCTCGTCGAGCATGAAGACGGGATCGTTCGATTCGGCGCGCCGGATCGCCTGCAGGACGCGCCCCGGCATGGCGCCGATGTACGTGCGCCGGTGCCCTCGGATTTCCGCCTCATCGTGAACGCCACCCAGTGAGGCCCGCGCGAACTTGCGCCCCATGGCGCGCGCGATCGACTGGCCCAGCGACGTCTTGCCCACGCCGGGCGGTCCGACGAAGCACAGGATCGGTTCGCGACCGCGGTCCGTCGAGCCGCGCTCCTGCTTCAAGCGCCGCACCGCCAGGTGCTCGACGATTCGCTGCTTCACTTTGTCCAGGTCGTAGTGATCGGCGTCGAGGATCGCCCGAGCCTTCTTCACGTCGACCTCGCCGCCCGTCGAGATGTTCCAGGGGAGCGACACGATGAGCTCGAGGTACGTGCGGATCACCGACGATTCGGGTGACGCGCTCGGGATTCGCTCCAGTCGAGAGATCTCGCGCTCCGCCTCGCGCTTGGCCTCAGCCGGCAGACCGGCCTTCTCGATCCGCTCGCGCAGCTCGATCAGCTCGCCGTGCTCACTGTCCATCTCGCCCAGCTCGCGCTGAATCGCCTTGAGCTGCTCGCGCAGGAAGTACTCGCGCTGGGCTTTGCCCATCTGCTCTTCGGCCTGCGACTGGATCTTCCGGCCGAGCTCCAGCACCTCCAGCTCGTGCGCCATGTGGCCGAGGAGACGCTCGAGCTTATCTTTGGCCGAGTTCAGCTCGAGGATCTCCTGCCGCTGCTCTGTCGTCAGCCGGATGTGGTTGGCGATGTAGTACGCCAGGTGCAGCGGATCCTCGATCGCTCCCGCCGCGCTCGACAGCTCAGCGGGAAGGTGGGGGGCCAGCGTGACGAGCTGCTGGAAGGAGGAGATCGCGCGCCGCATCAGGGCCTCGCGCGGGAGCGACAGGATCGTCTCCGACGACTCCGGCAGCATGTCGATCGCGGCCTCGAGGTAAGGGTCCTCGGACAGCGCCTTTGTCAGCTTGATGCGGCGCAGTCCGAGCACCGCGAGCTGCACAGTCCCGTCGGGCAGCTTCAGCAGGTGCTGCACCCGCACCATCGTGCCGACGTGGTGGAGGTCGTTAAACCCGACCTCCTCCGCCGACTCGTCGAGCTGCGTGGCGACCGCGATGTGGCGCTCGGATCCGGTCAGGTCCTCGAGCAGCTGCAACGAGCGCTTGCGGCCGACCGAGAGCGGGATGAAGATGCGCGGAAAGACGACAGTCGACTTCAGCGGAAGCACCGGAAGGCGCGAAGGGACGGCTCCCTCCACGTTCAGCGACGGACCTTCGCTCACAAGGGGATTATCCCTCGCCCTTACGCAGCCGGCCAGAACTCACCTGGTGTGAACGGAAGCCAGTTGACGTCGCTTGCGGGCTTGACGGGGTTTTCCCCAGCGGCAAAGCTCACCTCGGTCTCAGTTCCCGTCGAGAGCTGCATCGCGAACACCTTGCCGGTCGGCTGGGTGCCCCACGGAACGCCGCACGCCACTGGATCGCAGGCCGCTTCTTCCAGGTACCAGACCCAGCCATTCCTGACGAATAGCGCCTGCGTCCTGAGCTTGTCGACGAGCATGCGTGTGGTCCCGGCCTTCATGTCGTACACGTAGACGCGGAGCTTGATCGAGTTAGGGTCGGCGTTCGCGGTATACGCAACCTGGCCCCCATCGGGTGACAAGCCCGCAAGATTTGTCCACGCGCCCGCGCCGGCCAGGCTGGTGATTCCGGTCTCAGGCGTCCAGACGCGGCTGGCGTCGGTGCCGAACCCGATCAGAAACAAGCGATGGTTGTTCCGATCCCAAAAAGCCGTTGTCGCCTGGTCGAGCGTTGCCACCCGGGTGCGGTCGGAAAGGCGATACACCACGAGCGGGTCCCCACCTTTGCCGAAGCCCCAACCTGCGACCAGGTACTGACCGTCCGGCGATACGGCCAGGACGGGCTGTGGCAGTCCGAACCGGCAGATGCAGTCAACGGCCCCAATCCGGTAGGTAAGAAGCGGTACTCCAGTGCTTCGACCGAACAACCACACCTGCACAGTGGTTTCGCTCGAGCCTGTCGCTTCGAGTCGGGTGGAGTAGGCAACCAGAGCGCCGCTCGGGTGCCAGGTTGCCTTGTTGGTCCACACCGGAAGCGTGCCTGCCGGAGAATCGCTTCCATCGACGAACGAATGGACGCGGATGTTGGTCAGCTCGGCCGATTGCGGATCCAGGTAGGTGAAGGTGCTTCCACTTATGAGATGCGCCGACGTCCCCAGAATGCGGCACTGGAGGCGAGGGTGCACCGGGTCGGTCACGTCGTAGATGAGCGTCTCTCCGTATACCCCTCCGATCATCACGAGGTTTGTTCCGACGGAGCCGTTATGGCACGTGACAGTCGCAGTCGGGGACGGGCCGGGCGTGGGAGATGGGCTCGATTCAACTGGCGTCGCGATTGGGCTCGGGCTCGGGCTCGGGCTCGGACTGATCGCCACAGGCGACGGCGACCGCGCTAAGAGCGAGCCCCTCGACGCGCCGATCCCGCAAGCGCTCACAAATACGAGCAAGGCAGTGAGGGCGGCGAGCTTTCCCATCCTGAAAGGCTAACGATCGGTGCCGGAAGGCAGTTACTTCCGAGGGCCTTAAACTGGCACCTACAGGTTGAGCCAGACGCTAACTGCCGTCATACTCGCCGCCGGTCACGGCACCCGGATGCGCTCGCGTATTCCCAAAGTCCTCCATCCGATCTGCGGCCGCCCCATGCTCGACTACGTCCTCGACGCGGTCACGGGGGCCGGCGCCAAGGACGTCAAGGTCATCGCCAACCCGCACCACGCGGAGGTTGCGGCGCATCTCGACGAGAGGGGCATCGCGCCCACCTTCCAGCGTGAGCCGAAGGGCACCGCGCATGCCCTGCAGCAGATCCCCGAAGACGAGCTCAAAGGCAAAGAGGTGCTGGTGGTCAACGGCGACTCACCCCTTCTCACGGCGGAGACAATCACAAAAGTTGTCGACGCTCATCGCGCATCAGGCGGACCCGCCACCATCGCCAGCGTCGAAGACCCGACAAGAAACGACGGCCGGATCATCCGCGCCGCCAACGGCTCGCTCGAGCGCATCGTCGAGCGCAAGGACGCGACCGACGACATGCGAAGGAACGTGCACGAGTTCAACGTCGGCGTGTACGTCTTCGACGGGACTGAGCTCACCAAAGCACTGAAGGAAATCAAGGACGACAACCAGGCCGGCGAGTTCTATCTCACCGACGCCTTCCTCCACCTGACCCCGGTCACGGTCGTCCAGCTCGACGATCCGAACGAGGCCATGGGCGTCAAGGACCGGACCAGGCTCGCCGCGGCCACCGCGACCATCCAGAAGCGAATCCTCGAGAAGCTGATGCTCTCCGGCGTGACGATCGTCGACCCGGAATCAACCTTCGTCGACGCCACGGTGACGATCGGCCAGGACTCTGTCATCGAGCCCTTCACGGTGTTGAAGGCGCACACGAGCATCGGCGTCGACTGCCGCATCGGCCCCCACGTGCATATAGAGGACGCGAGGATCGGCGACCGCGCCGACTGCGGGCCGTTCGCCAAGCTGCGTCCCGGCACCGAGATCGCCGACGACGTCCACATCGGCAGCTTCGTCGAGCTGGTGCGCACGAAGGTGGGGCGGGGAAGCAAGGTTCCCCACGTCTCCTACCTCGGCGACACCGATCTCGGCGAGGACGCCAACATCGGAGCCGGTACGATCACGGCCAACTTCGATGGGACCAACAAGAACCGGACCAAGATCGGCGACCGCGCCTTCGTGGGCGTCGATACGATGCTGGTCGCCCCCGTCAAACTTGGCCGGGATGCCCGCACCGGGGCCGGCTCGGTCGTCACCAAGGACGTGCCGGACGGCGCGACAGCAGTCGGAGTTCCCGCTAGGGTGGTACGGAGGAAAGTCGTGAGCTCGGAATCCGAAACCAAATGATCGGTCGAATCCAGACTGCGGTCGAGTTCGCCGGGGAGGAGGCGTCCCCGTGGGGGGCGCTCAAGCTGATTGCCGGCTCCGCCAACCCTGCGCTGGCCGAAAAGATCTCGACCATCATCGACGTTCCCCTCACCGACCCCCGCCTTCGGCGCTTTCCCGACGGCGAGATCAACGTCAAGATCGAGGACTCGATGCGCGGGCACGACGTGTTCGTGATCCAGCCCACGTCGCCCCCTGTCAACGAGCACCTGATGGAGCTGTTCATCATCCTCGACGCGCTTCGCCGCGCCTCGGCCGGGCGTGTCACCGCGGTCGTCCCTTACTACGGCTACGCGCGCAAGGAGCGCAAGACGCAGCCCCGCGAGCCCATCTCGGCCAAGCTGGTCGCCAACTTCATCACCCTCGCGGGTGCCGACCGCCTGCTGCTGCTCGACCTCCACGCCGAGGCCATCGAAGGCTTCTTCGACGTCCCGACCGACCACCTCTCGCCGCACCGGATCATCGCCGACTACTTGAAAACGCTCAACCTCCACCGGCTCACGATCGTCGCCCCCGACGCTGGAGGCGGCCGCCGAGCCGAGGCCGTCGCGAACAACCTGGCCGCGCCGATCGCGTTCGGTTACAAACGCCGCTCGAGCGATGACGAGGTCGAGGTGATCGCGGTGTCAGGTGACGTGCAGGGTCGCGACTGCGTCGTGGTCGAGGACATCATCACCACGGGCAGCACCATCGCCAAGCTCGCGGTGGCTCTGCGCAACCAGGGCGCGAGCAAAGTGCTCATCGCGGCGACGCACCCCGTGCTCACCGGCGACGCTGTCGAAAAGTTGAAGAAAGCGGACGTGGACGAAGTCATAGTGACCGACTCCGTTCCCATCTCCCCAGAGAAGCTGGGACCCCCAATTACGGTGCTGTCGGTCGCACCTTTGCTCGCCGAGGCGATCATCCGGGTGCACGAGAACCGGAGCGTCAGCGAGCTCTTCAGATAATCCGCTCGTCATGACCGGCCAGGAAACGATCGAGGTCATCGTTCTGCTCGTGTGCTTTGTCGTGGCCGCGCTGGCCAGCGGCACTGAGACGGCGCTCACCTCGGTCGGCCGCCTCCGCGTGCGCTTCCTCGCCGAGCAGGGCAGCAAGGCCGCGGCCGTCCTGCAGCGCTTGCGAGCGGATCCGAACAGATTCCTCTCGACCGTGCTGTTCGTCAACACGCTTGCGCTCATCGTCGCCTCGACCGCGACGGCGCTTCTGAGCGAAGCGGTGTTCAGCCAGTGGGGCATACCTTCGGGTTGGCGCCTGTGGTTGACGCTTCTGGTTTCAGTGGTGCTTTCGGTCATCCTCCTGATCGCGGCCGAGGTCACGCCCAAGACGCTCGCGATCACGCACGCCGAGCGTGTCGCGCTCATGGCCGCGGGCCCTGTCGACCGGCTCGCGACCTTCTTGGGTCCGATACTTGTCGTTGTCACTTTCGTCTCGCGGGGCCTCACCGGCGGTCGCGCCGCCCGGGCACCGTACCTCTCTGAAGAGGAGCTCATCAGCGTGCTCCACGTGTCGGAGGAGCAGGGCGTGATCGAAGAGCAGGAGCACCAGATGATCCACGGCATCATCGAGATCGGTGACAAGACCGTGCGCGAGATCATGATCCCGCGCACGGACATCGTCGCGGTGGAGCGAGACGCCGATCTCAGGGAGGTCGTCAGGCTCTTCAAAGAGCACCGCCATACGAGGATGCCGGTGTACGACCGCGACATCGACCACGTGGTCGGCCTCATCCACACCAAGGACCTGCTGCTTTTCTACACTCTGTCGAGCTCGCAGAAGTTCGACATGGACAAGCTCCTGCGGCCCATCGAGTTCACGCCGGAGCAGAAGAAGGTCGACGAGCTGCTGCACGACATGCGGACCAAGAAGCAGCACATGATGATCGTGGTGGACGAGTACGGCGGCACCGCCGGGCTGGTCACTCTCGAGGACCTGCTCGAGGAGATCGTCGGCGAGATCCGCGACGAGTACGACTCCGCGGAGGAGGACATGCTCGTCATCCTCAACGACCACGAGGCGCGCGTCGACGCAGGCTTCCCGCTCGAGGAGCTCAACTCGCGCCTAGGTCTGGCGATTGAGGAGTCGGGCGACTACGACTCGGTCGGCGGCTACGTGCACTCGGTGCTTGGCAAGATCGCGCAGCCGGGCGATTCGTTCAAGGCAGGACGCGCGCGCTGGACGGTCGAGAAGGTGAAGGGCCGGCGCATCGAGACGATCCGCCTGACGGCCGACCAACCCTGGCCGACCGATGCCCTCGAGGCATCCGGCATGGCGCATCCCTCTCAGTCGAACGAAAGCGACGGAACCAGTCACCCGGCAGTGGAGAAAGAGACTGGCCACATATCGTGACCGGGCCGTCGTGCTGCGCAAGCTCGACTACGGCGAGGCCGATCGAATCTTCACGCTGCTGACCCGCAACCACGGCAAGGTCGGGGCGATCGCGAAAGGGGTGCGGCGGCCGGAGTCGAAGCTGGGGCCGTCCCTCGAGCTCTACGGGCACGTGGACGTGCTGCTGGCCAAGGGCCGCGGTGAGCTGGACGTCGTGGCGCAAGTGCAGCGCATGCCCGGGCTGCGGATCACGGGCGACGTGGAGCGAATGTCGCACGCGGCTTTGATCGCGGAGCTCGCGGAGCGCGTCTGCGAGGACCGGCACCCCGTCGATGGCGTGTATGAGCTTGCGGTGATGGCGCTGGACGAGCTGGCGCGCGAGACCGACCCACGCCGCGCCTCCGCGTACTTCTTGATGGCCGCCCTCGATCTTCTCGGCTACGCGCCGCAGCTGGCCGCGTGCGCGACGTGCGACAGGCCGCTCACCGCCAGGCCGGCGGCGTTCAGCCCGGAGGCGGGCGGGTTCCTGTGCGACCAGTGCGCGATGCCGGGAATGCCGCTGGTGCCTCTCGCGGCAATCAAGGTGCTGCGGCTGATGGCCGCGGGCGACCTGGAAACCTACCGGCGCCTCAAGCTCGACGGGGCGTTGATGGCCTCGATCGAAGGCGTGCTCACCACGCAGCTCGAGCATCACCTGGACCGGCGCCTGAAATCGCTACAGTTCCTGCACCAGATGAGGATGATCCCGTGATGAGAGTCGACCAAGCATTCAACGGCTTTTCTGTCAACGACCTGGCCGCGGCCAAAGACTTCTACGGGACGACGCTGGGTGTGCCGCTGGAGGAGATTCCGGCGGGGCTCAGGCTGAAAATCGGCAACGGGATCCTGGTCTACCCGAAGCACGATCACCAGCCCGCGACCTACACGGTCCTCAATTTTCCCGTCGACAACATCGACCAGGCTCTCGACGAGTTGACCGGAAAGGGCATCAAGTTCGAGCACTACGCGGGGATCACGGACCACAAGGGAGTCGCACGGGGCCTCGCCCACGATCGAGGCCCGGACATCGCGTGGTTCAAAGACCCTGCCGGCAACATCCTGTCGATCCTCCAACAAGGGTGACATTCCCCCGCGAGCAGCTGATGGAGAAGGTCGTTGCCCTCACCAAGCGGCGCGGCTTCATCTACCCCTCGAGCGAGATCTATGGAGGGATTTCGGGCTTCTACGACTACGGCCCGTACGGCGTCGCGCTGAAGCGGGCGATCCGCGACCTGTGGTGGCGCCACATGGTGGAGCTGCGCGACGACGTGGTGGGCCTCGAGTCGACGCTGATCATGCCGTCCGAGGTGTGGGCCGCCTCCGGCCACCTCACCAACTTCGTCGACCCTCTCCGGCAGTGCCTCGGCCAGTGCAAGAAGCGCTGGCGCGCTGACCACGTGACCGGCGACAAATGTCCCGAGTGTGGAGGCCCGCTCGACGAGCCGCGGATGTTCAACCTCATGTTCAAGACCAACGTGGGCCCGGTGGAGGATTCCTCGTCCGAGGTCTACCTGCGGCCGGAGACGGCGCAGGGCATGTTCGTCGATTTCAAGAACGTCCTCAACTCCTCTCGCGTGCGCGTGCCGTTCGGCATCGCGCAGCAGGGCCGGGCCTTCCGCAACGAGATCACGCCGGGCAACTTCGTCTTCCGGGTGCGTGAGTTCGAGCTGATGGAGATGGAGTACTTCGTCAAGCCCGACACGGACGACGAGTGGTTCAACTACTGGCGCACCGAGCGGATGCGCTGGTATACCGACGTGCTGGGCCTGAAGGCGGATCGCCTCCGCATGTACGACCATCCGAAGGCGGGCCTGTCGCACTACTCGAAGCAGACCACCGACATCGAGTACGACTTCCCGTTCGGGTGGGGGGAGCTCGAGGGTGTGGCTGATCGCACCGACTTCGACCTCCGCGTCCACCAGGAGAAGTCCAAGGTCGACCTCTCCTACCTCGACCCCGAAACGAACGAGCGCTACCTGCCCTGGGTGATCGAGCCGGCGGTGAGCGTCGAGCGGATCTTCATCACCCTGCTCCTCGACGCCTACGACGAGGACGTGGTCAACAATGAGCCGCGCACTGTCCTGCACTTCCACCCGAACGTGGCCCCGGTGCAGGTGGCGGTCGTGCCTCTTTCGAAGAAGCCAGAGCTCATCGGTCCGGCGCAGGAGGTCATGAAGTCGCTGCGTGGCGAGTTCCGGGTGGAGTACGACCAGACTGGCGGGAACATCGGCCGCCGCTACCGGCGGCAGGACGAGATCGGCACCCCGTTCTGCGTGACTGTGGACTTCGACACCCTCAATGACAAAGCCGTGACGATCCGCCAGCGGGATTCAACAGAGCAGGAGCGCGTCAAGATCGAAGTGCTCGCAGACCGGTTGAAAGTACTGACTGGCTGATTTCGTCCTTTGCCAATCTTCGAATCCGGGGCGCCAGAGGGCTCTTCTTTGTAGTTGTGTTTGCTGTGTTCACCGGTCTCGGCGACGTTTCCGCGTTTGGCGTCATCTTCGGGGGTGGCGTCCTCACGGTCCAGCGGCTGCGGGGTCGCGTGTAGTTTTAGGCGAAGATGACTGAGGCGATGAGCGAATCAGGGAGCGGCACCGCAGGAGTCAGCTTCGCGGAAAAGGCTCAATTCGAGCTTCTCTGCCTGGCGAATCACGTGGAGGCGATCAACGGACTTCTCTACATGACTGGTGGAGGCTGGACCGAACATCACCGCCCCCCTCTGCAGCCCAACGGGCAGGTGACGATCAGCCACCTCGGGATCGCCGTGATGGTGCGGATACCGTGGAACGAGACCAACCGCCCGCATAAGTTTCAAGTTGAGATCCAAGACCTTGACGGGACGTCTCTCATGAAGGTCGAGGGCGACCTCAACGTCGGCCGCCCCGCGCAGATCGTGCCAGGCACTGCTCAGCATGCCTGCATGGCAATCACTGGTGACCTTGCGTTCCCCCGCGCCGGAGGCTACGTGCTTCGAGGCGTTCTGAATGGAGATATGGCCTCGCTCCGCACATGGGAGTTCCGCGTACACGACCTCGCGATCGTCCCCCCGCCGCAGCAGCATCAGTAACCCCGTGACGCCCCGGATCAGCGAGGCGGCCTATGTGTGCTTCCAGGCAATGCGAGCTAGCGCTCGGAAAGCGGTCGCGTATGCGGAGGAGGCGGGCGACGGGTGGGATCGAGAGGAGCTGGTTGTCGACGCCATCGCGAATCGAGTGAGTGAAGTCGCCGAGCTTGCGAAGTACCAGTTTCCAGCCGAAGAGAAGGACACCTATCCGCAGGTCCCATGGGACGACCTCGCATCAGCTCGAGAGTTCTTCACTCGTGAATACACCAGGCTCGATTCAGACCGGTTGCGCGAGTTGGTCGAGAGTGCGCTGCCTGACCTGATCGACGCGATCAACGAGCTCGGAATCTCGGTCGTGACAGACGACGACGCCTCCGATCTGGACATCTGAGCTTTAAGGTCTCTACGAAGCTCCTGCGTTGAGAATCCAATTGATCATGAACAGGACGTATCTCGGTTGCGCCGTCAGGTAGAAGTCCGGATTTTCGCGGCCCTCCTGGAACACGACCACCGCGTCCGAATAGCACTCGACGTGAAGCAACTTCGTAATAGGGATGTTCGCGGATTTCACCCTTCCAATGAATGCAATGCGCTGATTGGTTACTACGAGCGAGCCTGAGTCGAGTCTGCCGAGAAACTGCTGCTGAATTGGATGGCCGTGAAAGGAACCGACCCGATACCGAATGCCCGTGTGTCCGATGGGAAAACTGAAGCCTTGACTTCCGCCGACCCATTGACGCCGAGTCTGCTGTCGCGCTAGGGTCGCGGGCGCGACCACGCACGCCCGCTCTCCTCGTTTCAGGATCACCGGGCTTTGAACTTCCTGAGGCCCATAGGTCTTCAGGTAAGCGGCGACATACGGCGCATCGAAGCCCATCTCGTGTTCAGCCTGGGTTCGGCGCTTCACTTCTGCGTTGACCGCACTCGCGTCCATGGATAGCGATCCAGTGCGCTCCACCATTGCTTGTGCCTGCGAATCAGCAGCAATGGCTTGGCGGCGAATCGAATCAATTTCTGGCTCGATTGGCTCCGGGCTTAGCCGGGCAATTTGCGCCAATAGCGGGCGAAGCTGCGATTCAACTTGCTGACGGTCGGTCGACAGCTTTCGACCCTCGTTCCAACTCCCAAGCTTGCTGGCTAGTCCGCTTAAGCCGCCGTGCTGTTTGTCGTGGATCGATTGAAGCTCCGCATCGTCGCTCGCAGCCTGCTGTTCCAGCCCCGCAGCCTGCTGTGCCAGCACCGCTACTTGGGGTGAAGGCGACCCCTGCCCAAACCTGGCGGTCAGCTTTCTTCCCGCTTGAACCCAAAGGTCTTCGGCCAACGCCCGGAGTGACTTGGTTTGCTCGGCGGCGGCACCTGCCTCCTGTTGAAGGGTTTGGGCCCGAGCCCGGAGACCTGCCAGATCGAGCAGCGTGACTGTCCCGCCTTCCATGTCAACGACTTGCAGCGCTTGACCTGCATCCGGAGACATCCGAGGCAACTCAGCCAACAGTGTTGCTACGGGGAGTAGAGGGGGCGCAATTCACCGCCGTGATAGGAGCAAGCGCCCTGCACACCACCAGAGTGACTGTACGTTCCGTCTTTGCACTGATCGACATATCCGTTGGTGGATTTCCAAAAGCTGGGTATGCAGTTGAAGTAGGCGCAGAAATTGCTGGGCGGGCTGTAGATCAGTTTTCCCCCGCAGAAGTTGTAACCCCACGGATTCGCCGGGGCGCCGCAAGTGTTCGGCACCGGTGGTGGCGGTGGCGGTGGGGGTGGGGGTTGAGGCGGCCCTTGAGATGCGACCACTATCGGCGATGGCGATGGTGTAGGCGTTGGCGAGGGGGATGGCGATGGGCTTGCCGTAGCGACCTTGGTAGGCGACGATTTTGTAATTGCCAAGGGTATATCCGAAGGTCGGACCTGGGCAATTTGCGGGCCACTGGAGCTGTCCGCCGAAAGCGCAATCGCGACGGTGGTCGCTCCAAGCAAGAGCAGTACGCCGAATCCGCCCACGGCTAGCTTCCAGCCAGCTCCCGTTCGAAGCCAAGAAATGTCCTGAAACGGGTTTACACGGCCCGGCTGGACCGGCGGGGGTGGCACGGCAATCCACTGAGTGCCGTCCCATTTCCACTTGCCATCTGGCGAGACCTGCCCTATCACCACTCTCCCTACCGGCTAGCGCCCCGTACCGCGCTGCCCGCCTACTATGCGTTAAGCCAAGGCTTTCTGCCGATCTGAAAAGGGCCAGTTTGGGCTTACAGTTGCGATCATGAGCACGGAGGAGATCCTTCTGGGCGCAGCCCCGACCCGGGCCTGGACCCGCGGCCGCGTAGCAGCATTTGTCCAGCGCCACGCCCTGGCATGGGAGCTGGTCATGGCGGCCTTGACCATCGTCTATGTGGTGGTGGCATTTCTCCAGGACCAGGGCTCTAGCGGGCCCGTGCTACTTGCCACTCAACTCCTCGCGGGATTCTTTGTGATCGAGTTCAGCCTCAGGCTCTACGACTCGCCCTCACGTCGTGTTTACCTCCGCAATCACTGGCTCGACATAGTCACCTGCATTCCGGTCGTCGGCTCCTTCCGAGTCCTGAGATTGGTTCGCCTGTTGGCTTTTGTCAGGCTCGGCGCCAATCTCAGAGCCTTTGGCCTCGGCGCGGCGGCGAGTGAACGCGTCTATGGAGGCGCGGGCCTTTGGGTTCTCGCGCCTGTTCTGCTTGTCGTGTGGGTCGCCGCTGCTTATGGCTTCTACACGCTCGAGGGAGGCGTCAACCCTAATATCAAGACTTTCGGCGACGCTCTCTATTTCGCCCTTGTCACCGCGAGCACAGTGGGATACGGCGACGTCACTCCGGTTACATCGGAGGGCAAGGTCCTAACCGGGCTCGTCATTTTTGTTGGGATCGGCCTGCTTGGGTTTGGTTCAGCCCAACTGACCGCCAAGCTGCTGCCTCAACGCAACGAAGTGGCCGAACTCAAGGCGACGGTGGATCGCCAATGCCAGATGCTTGAAGATCTCAACACTCGGCTGGCTGGGGTGACCGGTTTACTCGAGCAGCAAGCGAAGGGCGCCCTATCCCACGAAGCCGGCCACGAGGTTCCGCAGCTCGTCTAGCCCGTAGCGGTATTTACGCATGCGATCTTCAGCGGCCAAGCCGGCATGAAAATGGAACTGGAGGTGCCCTCGACCGTCATCCCAAGCGAAGTCGCGCAGCTCCATCGACGGGATCAGCAGGAACTCCTCGTGGAACCGTGATTCGTCCCGGTGCCAGCCGAGCACCACAAAGTACGTGGTCGGCCACGGCCGGAAGCTAGATCCAAGAACCGAGACGGTGGCCCGGAGCCGAGCCTGCTCGACATCCACGGTCTTGATCTGCAGTCCGACCACCCGCCGGCTGACGAGGTGCTGCACGGCCAGCTCGACCGTTTCGCTATCCGGATAGGGGCGAAACAAATTCAGGTCGAAGTCCTCAGTCAAACGGCGCACCACTTCGGACTCGCCGAGGGATCCCAGGTCGCTTCGCCATTCAGGTCGCGGCTCCGCGGGCGCTTCTTCCACGCCGCCCTCCAACGGAACTCCAAAGCGCTCGGCCATTCGTTCCGTCGGCACCAGCCACGGCAGCCACCGGCTGTCCGACCGCGGCCGCATGCCGAAATACATCGAGTACACCGGGTCCCCATCGTTCGACGACAGGCTGGCCAGCGCCTTGAAATCGGGAACCGGGACCACCAACGTCGTCGGGCCCATTCCTCCTTCGACCAGCTCTCCACCCACGATCACGACGTCGTCGTGGGCCAGGCTGTTGGCCCAGACCACGATGTGAACCTCGCCATCGACCAGCTTCGAGCGGTCCTTTACCTGGATCGGGATGTAGACCCCGTCTGTCACCCGGTGCACCAAACCGTCCACCCCGCGATCCGCCGTCGGCAGAAACACGTGCAGCCGCCCCCGCGACTGCTCCGTAATCGCCGCCCAAACCCGAAACTCGAACGTCTGCCCCGAGGCGCTGGTCTGGCGACCCGTCCACGGCCCCTCCACGAACCCAAACATATAGAAGAGCCCCACGCGAGATTTCCCCGCGCAGGGCTCAGAGGAAGGGAGGAGTTTCGTGTTATGAAGTGGGCAGACTTAAATGAAATCGTCTCAGAATCGGTTCGGCACCGTACAAATGAGGTAGATGCGCTGCGGGCGCCCCCTAACTCATAAGCATCCATTCACCCGCCTTTCGTTCGGTCCGGCCTACATTTGCGGGCGCGGGATTTCCGCATCACTGCAAAGGGGTTTCATGGAGGAAGCAGCCGATGTCTCGATCTTCACGACGCGTCCTCGCCTTCGCGATCGGTTCGTTCATGGTCATGGCGGCGGGACCCATCTTCACCGCGATCCAGGTCGGCGCCAGCGATGGCAATGACAAGGAGCGGCTCGGCGGGCTCGCCGGCATCCATCACCTGGTCGTCATCTACGACGAGAACCGCAGCTTCGACAACCTTTACGGCTTTTTCGACGACGCGAACGGGATCGATCCCCAGGACGAATCGCTGACCCCACAGGTCGACCTGGACGGCAATCCGTACACCTGCCTGCCGCAGGCCTCGCCGCAGCTCACGAGTGCGTGCCTGCTCAACCAGCCGTTCGACATCACGAAGTACATCCCCGCCAACAAGCCAACCATCGACCTCGTGCACCACTTCTACCAGGAGCAGGTCCAGATCGACGGCGGCAAGATGGACAAGTTCGTCGCGGTCAGCGACGCCAAGGCCTTGGCCATGGGTTACTACCCAACTGAACCGCTGCCGGTCGCCAAGGAAGCCGCGAAGTACGTCCTTCAGGACAACTTCTTCCACGCGGCATTCGGCGGTTCATATCTCAACCACCAGTGGTTGATCTGCGCGTGCACTCCCGCTTACGCGAATGCGGTGCATGACGGCGGCCCCAACGACCTGCACACTGTTCTTGGAGCGAACGGGCTACCCGTGAGCGGAAAGGACAAGCAGCTCACCACGCAGGCCACCGGCGACTACGCGATCAACACGATCTTCCCCCCGTACGCGCCAACCGTCGGGACCAAGATCCCGGCCTTCCACAACACCAACATCGGCGACAGGATGACCGCCGGGGGCGTGAGCTGGAACTGGTACTCGGGCGGCTGGAATGATGCCGTCGCAGGCAAGAATCCGAACAAATTTCAGTACCACCACCAGCCCTTCAACTACTACGCCAACTACGCGCCCGGCACTCCGGGCCGCGCGCACCTGAAAGACGAGACTGACTTTTTCGCCGCCGCGAGAGCGGGAACGCTGCCCGCTGTCTCATTCGTGAAGCCGGTCGGCGTCAACAACGAGCACCCGGGCTACACCGACCTGCTCACCGGCCAGCAGCACACAGTTGACCTGATCGACGCAGTCCGCAAGGGCCCCAACTGGAAGGACACCGCGATCGTCATCACTTACGACGAGAACGGCGGCTTCTGGGACCACGTCGCCCCGCCAACCAGCCCCATGCACTCCGACAAGTGGGGACCTGGCACCCGCGTGCCCTCGATCATCATCTCCCCGCTCGCCAAGCGGCACTTCGTGGACCACACGGTCTATGACACCACCTCCATCCTCACGACGATCGAGCACCGCTGGAACCTGGCTCCGCTTGGCACCCGCGACGCCAACGCCAACGACTTCCGCCGCGCCTTCAAGCTCGGCGAAGGGGCGTGCGACTAGTCACCACTCCTCCCCGGTGGCGGGGGCCCGATCGCCGGGCCCCCGACCGAGCCCCTCGCAAGTTTTGCGGGGGGCTCTCCGTTTACAGGGCCAAAGGAGGGGCCTGACTTGATCACGACTATCGTCACTTTCCTTACGGAAAAGATCGTCGCCGTAGTCATCACCACCATCGTTGTGATCGCTGCCGTGCCGACTCTCATCGTCGCGATCAACGGCAACACGATCACCATCACGCCGGGCCCGGTGGCGTCCTCCACTCGCCACGGCGACGACGAGGATCGCGCCCGCTTGGTCCTCGAGGTCAAGACGGCCGGCGACACTATCGTCTTCCAGATCAACAGCGAAGAGGCAAACTGCGACTCGCAGATCAGCCAGCTCTCATCCGTGTCGAAGCTCAACGCCGCGACAACCCAGGCCGCTCTCGAGCGGGGCAAGGCGAGGATCCACGACTCCGCGCTGCCGTACCTGAACCAGATCAAGGCCGAAGAGGACGAGTTCGAGCACCTCAGCGTGATCAGCGTCTCGACCACCCAGACCTATCTGATCCGCATCGCCAACATCCAGGTGACAGCTCTTGGTGAAGACAGCCACTCCGGCCTGTTGATCACGACGTGCCAGACGATCCTGGTCGAGATTCGCCAGATCATCGTCATCGTCGTCCCCACCGAGCACGACATCGATGACGACATTCGGACGATGCCTTAGATGACAACCACAACTCCACCCAGGAGCAGGGCCTCCTCCACCACTTCGACTCCAGAGGCCTTTGCTTCAACCGCCCCGGCGAGCCCCCTCCCTGATTTGCTCGCCGGGCTCCGGTGGGGGGCCCGCGAGTACATCGCGGCCGTCGCCGCGCTCGTTCTCATCGACATCTTCGCCGGCTGGTCTTACCTGTCGAGCTACTTCGGCTTTTTCCGCATACCGGTCGAAGGCCTCGAGCTGAGCATGCCCGAAGTCCTCGGCCAGGGCCTGCGGTCGATCCTTCTACCGCTGACCGTCGCCTTCTTTTCCTTCCTCGCGCCCAGTCGCCATCTTCGCCAGGGGGCCGCCGCGATCGGCGTCTATCTGCTCTTTCTCGCCGCTGTCGCGCTGGGCAACCACTGGGCTTCGCCCGGTTCGGTCGCCGCGCAGCTGGCGGCCTCCATCGCCATCGGCGGCCTTGTGTTCGCGATTCGCCTAGGTTTCGGCAAGCAGCGAGGCCAGCGCCTGGTCATGGGCGCGGTCGGCGTGCTGCTTCTGATCTCGATCCCCATCGCGACCGGCACTCTCGATGCCACCCAGAAGGCGAGCGCCAAGGACACCACCCTGCTCATCGTCACGAGCAGCCCGATCCTGCCCCTCGCCACTCCGTCGAATGGCCAGTTCGCCACCTCCAACTATGTCCTGTTGCGGGAGAGTGACACCCGGATCTGGATTTTCCGGATCGGCGGCCAGAACGCCTACTCGATCTCGAAGAGCAACCTCCTCTACATTCGCTACTAACTAGCTCTCTCCTTCCGTTCGGGGGAGAAAGGTGGAACGATCCCCAGTGGCGGCCGTTACACCGGCATCAAGACGGCCCTGGCTTTGCTGGCGCTCGTCATGCTGAGCTGCTCTCAAACCGGCACTTCAACCGCGACAGCACCACCATCATCGGGTTCTTCCTCGCCATCGCCCGCCGGGAGCTCGCCACTTTCCACCGTGGACTTCTCCTGCAGGCTGCCAGTGGTTGTTGGCAACAAGGCCGGCGACGGTTATGAGTACGAGGGTGGTTTCATCAAGTTCCCGGCTGCAGCCTACACAGCTGATCCGGCGGGAGTGATTCGCCGGCCTCCGGGACAGGATGTTTTCGCCACGTCCGCCAGCCCGACGCTCAAAGGAGTGCAGCAAAACGGCCCGCCCTTTTACGACTCAGCGGTCAAACGCTGGGTGCCCGCCAATTCAGCTCAGTCCAGCTCAGACGGGCTCAGCTATGCCTACACCACTGGTGTCGCCCAAAGACTTCAGATCCATATCGTCGACGCTCGCACTGGCGTCGAAAAGATCTATGAAACCGAACTTGAGACCTATAACTTTGTGGCTGACTACGACAAGGGACTCGTGTACCTGACGGGGACCGGCCTTGGCGGACCTGGGTACGGCGTCTGGGCATTCGATCCGGCGGCCGGAAGCGCTCACCGGGTGAGCGCGTCAGGCGGAGTGTTTGCGATCAGGGGCGGATTTGCATGGCTGGGTAGATTTGACCCGCGAGATAAGCCCCCACAGGGATACCACGAGCTTGCGCCGATAAACACCATCGTTCGTATGGCTCTGGCGACCGGCGCCGAAACAGTCTGGTACTACCAACCCGGACAGTACCTTGAGTTGAGCGGTTTCGATGGCCGAGGCAACCCGGTTATCAGCCTCCCCGCCGGCCAGCAGTCGTATGACGCTACGGAGTTGAGGTTGGTTCCGCAGCCCGCCACATCTGGCGTGGTTGTTTCTCCAGGCGACATCTATCTGTCACCGCCGGAAGGCGATGGTGATCGAATCTGGTTTGGCGGCAGGAACGGCATCTACCTGTATACGCAGAGTCGAGGACTCGTCAAGGTCTTCAATTTCAATGGAAACGCGGACCTGAAGATGTTCCCGGCGGGCTACTGCGTTTGAGTTTCCGTCCCGTAGGCGCCAACGGGGCGTTTCGCTAGTACGAATTGCGTCCCTCTGGCACCAACGGGGCGCTATTCGGTCAGACCTCAGCCGACCAGCCGGATCGTCCAGAAGTCGCGCGACAGGTCGGGCTGGAGCAGGTACGAGTAGGGAAGGGTGAAGTAGCCCGCCATGCCCCACGCCTCACCCCACGAATTGCGCACCAGAAACCACTGATGCGAGTCCTCGTAGCCCACCGCCATCACCGCATGCCCGCCGATCGCCCGCTCGGCCCCGCCCGGCATCGGCGCCCGCCCGGTCCGCGCGACCTCCTCACTCTCAAAGCTCTCGTAGACGGTGAATCCGAAGATGAATGGATAGCCCGACGCCAGGCACCCCTTCATCTGGTTCAGGACGGGGACCACGCTCTGGTAAGAGATCGCCCGGTCGAGCTTTGCGTCCTCGTACGCCTGGGCGGGCGGCGCCACCGCGAACTTCGCGATGTCGTACGGCCACTCGGGCTCCGGGCACACGCCCTGGCTCGCGACCGACTTGATGCCGTCGCGCAGCATCGCGCCGCTGTCCGAGCGCACCGTCCCTTCGATCACGCGCTCGTTGTAGTAGATGAAAAGACGCGACGGCACGAAGTCCGGCAGGCTCTGCTTGAGCCGGTCGAACTCGATCGCCGCCCCGATCGCGTTCGCGGTGCAGCTGCCCAGCGCGCCCTGGTTGTAGACCGCCGGGCACTTCGCGCGCAGGTCGGCACTGGGCGGAAGGTCGGCGAGGAACCGTGGCGGAGCCGCGTAGAGATGGTCGCGCTGGTCGGGCTCGTCCGGGATCCAGCCGTACCCGGCTATCTTCCGCGGTTCCGTCATAGATACACCCAGCTGGGAACGCTCGGCCCCGCGCCGACGTAAATGCTCACGCCTTTCTTGAAGCGGTGACCCTCCAGCACGATCGCGGTCGCGCGCGTGTGTCCTTCCATGATCACGAGGTGCTCATCCGGTCGCTGAAGGCAGATCACCTCGGGCAGCTGCGGCACGGGATTGGATTCGCTGATCTTCAGCGCGAGCGCCAGGACGATCATGTTCGTCAGGTCGCCGGTGAACACGTGGCCGACGTTGTCAGCGCCCTCCGCGACCTTCCGCGACACCGGAGCCAGTGCGGACCATGCGGGATGTCGGTTCGCGTACAGCAGCTCGCCGATCTCGAGGCTCGACGCCCGCTGCTTGCGCCACTGAATGTCGTTCCCCAGCCCCTCGAAGCTCAGCGTGCCCAGGCCGAAGCCATGCGTCTTGGCGATGATCTGCCGGCGCAGCGCGTTCTGTTCGGCGTCACCGAGGTTCGGCTTGCGCGCGGCCTTCAGCACCTGCGCCAGATAGACGGGGTTCGGCGGCTCGCCGGCGATGTACTGCTGGAACGCGACCGACTCGATCTCGGCCTGCAGCCACGCGAGAATCACGTGATCCTCGCTCGCCACCCCCTGGTCTTCCATCGCGACAAAGACTAGCTGCACGCGGCAGATCTCCTGCTTCCCTCAAACTATTCGACTGATGGCCGCGTCAAAAACTCACAAGTGGGTCTACCAGTTCAGCGAAGGGTCCGCCAAAATGCGAGACCTTCTCGGCGGCAAGGGCGCCGGCGCGGCCGAAATGACGCGCGCGGGCATGCCCGTCCCGCCCGGCTTCACCCTCACCACCGAGGCGTGCCGCGAGTACTACGCCCGCGGCCGCAAGTTCCCCGAAGGGTTGTGGGAGCAGGTGCTCCGCAACCTCAAGACCCTCGAGAGGAAGGCCGGCAAGCGCTTTGGAGACCCACACGACCCGCTTCTCGTCAGCGTCCGCTCGGGCGCCAAGTTCTCGATGCCCGGAATGATGGATACCGTCCTCAACCTGGGCCTCAACGAGGAGACAACGAGCGGCCTGGCAGCGCTCACCAAGAACGAGCGCTTCGCCCTCGACTCGAGGCGCCGCTTCATCCAGATGTTCGGCAAGACGGTCAAGGGAATCGACGGCGACAAGTTCGAGCACGCGCTGCAGCAGGCGAAGAAGGCGGCCGGTGTCAAGACCGATCCCGAGCTCAAAGCGGAGGACCTCCGCAAGCTCATCAAAGTCTTCCTCGACACATATAAGAAGGAGACCGGGCACGACTTTCCGTCCGACCCGGTCGTCCAGCTCCGCGAGGCGATCGAGGCGGTGTTCCGGTCCTGGAACACGGACCGCGCGAAAACTTACCGGCGCATGGAGCGCATCCCGGACGACCTCGGCACCGCGGTGAACGTGCAGATGATGGTGTTCGGCAACATGGGCAAGACGTCGGGCACCGGCGTCGCGTTCACCCGCAATCCCATCTCTGGCGCCAGGGAGCTGTACGGCGACTACCTCCCCAACGCGCAGGGCGAGGACGTGGTCGCCGGCGTGCGCGACACGCTGCCGATCAAGGCGCTGAAGCGCCTGATGCCCAAGGTCTACGCAGAGTTCGAGGGCTACGCCCGCAAGCTCGAAAAGCACTACCGGGACGTGCAGGACCTCGAGTTCACCATCGAGCGGGGCAAGCTCTGGATGCTGCAGACCCGTTCGGCCAAGCGCACCGGCGAGGCGGCCGTGAACATCGCCGTCGACATGGTCGGCGAGCGCCTCATCACCAAGAAGGAAGCGGTCGCCCGCATCGAACCGCGCCAGCTCGAGCAGCTGCTGTTCCCGCGCGTCGACCCCAACGCCAAGGTTCACGCGATCGCCAAGGGCGTGCCGGCGTCACCGGGCGCCGCATCCGGCGCGGCGGTGTTCGACGCGGACACCGCGGTCGAGTGGGGCAAGAAAGGCAAGGCGGTGATCCTCGTCCGGGTCGAGACCAACCCCAACGACGTGCACGGCATGGTCGAGGCGAAGGGCATCCTCACGCAGACGGGCGGTACCGCCAGCCACGCGGCTCTCGTCGCGCGCGGGATGGGCCGGCCATGCGTCGTCGGCGCGAGCTCGATCAGCGTCGACGTCCGCAAGCGGATGTTCTCGGCCGACGGCACGACGATCAAAGAAGGCGAGGAAATCACCATCGACGGCACCACCGGCGAGGTGTACGTCGGCAAGGTCCCGACGATCGAGGCGCAATCGCTCAACAAGCACCGCTCCGCAAGCGCGATCCTGCGCTGGGCTGACACGTTCCGCCGCCTCGAGGTTTGGGCGAACGCCGACTATCCCCGCGACGCGATCAAGGCCCGTGAGAACGGCGCGCAGGGCGTGGGCCTGTGCCGCACTGAGCACATGTTCATGGAGCAGGACCGGCTGCCGATCGTGCAGGCCATGATCATGGCCACCACGACGGAAGAGCGAGAGAAGCAGCTGGCGCTGCTGCTTCCGATCCAGCGTGGAGACTTCGAGGGCATCTTCCAGGCGATGGCCGGGCTGCCGGTGATCATCCGGCTCATTGACCCGCCGCTGCACGAATTCCTGCCAAGCCTCGAGGAGCTGATCCGCGAAATCACCGAGCTCAAGGTCACGGGCAAGAACGCGGCGCGACTGAAGAGGCTCGAGAAGATCATGGCCCGGGTCGAGGAGCTGCACGAGGCGAACCCGATGCTCGGCCTGCGCGGAGTGCGCCTCTCGATCCTGTTCCCCGAGATCACGCGCATGCAGGTGCGGGCGATCATGGAAGCGGCCTGCGACTTGCGCAAGAAGAAGGTCGATGCGAAACCGGAGATCATGATCCCGCTCGCCGGCACGCTCGCGGAAGTGCGCAGCGCGCACCAGGAGCTGAAGCCGGTAGTCGAAGCGGTGCAGAAGGAAAAGGGCGTTCGCGTGCCCTACAAGTTCGGCACCATGATCGAAATCCCGCGTGCGGCGCTCACCGCGGGCGAGATCGCGGTCGAGGCCGAGTTCTTCTCCTTCGGCACCAACGACCTGACGCAGACGACGTTCGGCTACTCACGCGACGACGCCGAGCGGCACTTCATCGTCAGGTACCTCGAGCAGAAGATCCTGCCGCGCAACCCGTTCGAGACTATCGACGAGAACGGCGTCGGCCGGCTGATGGCGATTGCGGTGACCGAAGGGCGCAAGACGCGGCCGAAGATGGAGATCGGGATCTGCGGCGAGCACGGGGGCGACCCCGAGTCGATCCACCTGTGTCACTCACTCGGCCTGAACTACGTCTCGTGCAGCCCGTTCCGCGTGCCGGTGGCGCGCCTGGCGGCGGCGCAAGCGGCGATCGGCAACTCCTCCAAGGAATAGGGAGACGGGCGCGGAAAGAAGTTAGCTCGCCTTTGGGACTTTGATGCCTCGCATCGAATTGAGGTCCGGCCTCTTCCTGCCGAGGTAATCGCCAAGACTCCCGTCCGGTGCCACCTCATAGAACCCGGATCGCGGCCCGCTTGCCGCGTATAGGCCGCCGATCACCTCGAGGAACAGCGCGGTCAGCGCCACCGTCCACGGAGCACTTAACGCCCTGGTGGCGATGACCACCGCGAAGCCAACCACCATGATCCCGCCGCCGATCAACAGTCGCCTCTTGTCGGTGACCAGCGCCACGGGGCGACGGCCCGGAGCGGAGCCGTCCGGGACCCAAAGGCGCTGCACCCACAAATCAGACGAAACCTTGGTTCGGTCAAGCATCGCGCGCTTGACACTCTAGAGAGTGCTGGCCCGGCACCTCCGGACCCGCGGGTAAATTCCGCTCGATTCCGCCCCTTTTGCGCGACCGGGGCGTTTAGCAGGCGAAAATTCCGGCCCTTTGGATCAAACGGGGCGAAATCGAGGAGCGAAAACCTAGTGCGGCCCTCGCGACTCCGCCTCACGCGACCGCCGCCAGTGCTCCTCGGCCTCAGCCCCATCGCCCCGAAGCTCTGCCACCTTCGCCAGCGCCCGCCACGTCCACCCCGGCAGCTGCCGGTCGCCGAGCTCCTCCGCGATCCGGATCGCGAAGCGCAGGTCTTCCTCGGCCTCGTCCAGCCGCCCCAGCTCGCGCTTCGCGATGCCCCGCGCGGCCCGCGCGTCCGCCAGCTCCCAACGAGCCCCGAGGTCGGCAAAGATCGCGATGCCGCCATCGAACCACGGCAGCGCCTCTTCGTAGCGGCCGAGGTCGTGCAGCACGCGGCCCTTTTGCACTGACGTGTTGGCGACACTGAACTGATCGCCGGTCTCGGCGGCCAGCGCGCTCGCTTCATCGATCAGCTTCAGCCCCGCTTCGTGATCGAACATCTCGCTCCGGTTGATCGAAAGGGCCGTGAGCGCCCGAACCCGAGCCCAATGGTCCTTCGGGTCGACCATCTCGAGCGCACGCCGCCAGATCACTTCGGCTTTGTCAAATTGGCCGCGCGTCCACGGCACCCAGCCGGCAAACAGCAGCGTCCGGACGATGGCCCATGAATCGCCCACCTTCTCCGCCGCGTTCAGCGACCGATCGAGCAGCTTCTCCGCCTTGTCGACGTCCGCCTCGTAGTTGATGGCGATGTCGCCAAGGAACCTCAGTGCGAGTGCCAGCGCGAACGCGTCGTCGTTAGCCTCGGCGAGGGTGACGGCACGAGTCAAAGCTTCTGTCGCCAGACGATATTCGGCGAGCCAGTAACGCGCCTCCCCCAGACCCGCCAGGATCCGAGCCTCGCGCACACCCCACCGGCTTTCCGAGCCGGACATGATGAGCGCGCGATCATAGCGATCGATCGCGGATCGGATCTCCATCCGCCGGCGCGCGCGGTCGCCGGCGACCAGCAGAGCATCGGCCGCCCGCTCGGGGGCGGTGCGGTCGTTCGGGTCCAGGTCGAGCGAAGCCAGAGCAGCGAGCTCGAGATGGTCGGCGGCATGCCACTGATGGCCGTTGCCCAGCAGGTATTCGGCGATCAGGGTGTGAAGGCGGACCCGCTCTCGTTTCGGAAGGCTCGCGTACGCGACCTCTTTGAGCGTCGCGTGGCGCATCCGCCAGATCGACGCCCCGGATTTCAGCTTGTCACGCACGATGACCTCGGCGTCCTCCAGCTGTTGGAGCTCATCGATATTGCCGGCTGGATCGACCACGGCCAGCTCGCCCAGGTCGAAGTCGTACATGTACGCGGATGCCCGCCGCGCCAGCTCACGCAACCGCGGGGGCAGGGCGTCCAGACGCGCGCTGATGACCGCCTGCACCGTCGGGGGAATTTGCTTGCGTGCCCCGCCGGGGGTCCCGTCGCTGTGCGGCAAGAGCATGCCGGTCGTTTCGATGATGAAGAACGGGTTCCCGCCCGCGCGCTCGGCGATCTCCACCGCCTGCTGGTCCCCGATATGGCCGCTCCCGGCATGACGGACGAGATGGATCGAGTCCTCTCGTGAAAGCGGATTCAATCTGAGCAGCACCGCGTTCCCGGTGGTCGATCCCCAGCTTGACCTCAGCACAAGCAGGTCGGGACGTGCCAGCGCCAGGATCAACGCGCGGCGAGGTCCGCTCCTCCCCGGTGCCGCAAGGCGCTCGATGAGGTCGAGCATCGGGGGCTGTAAAGCGTGCGCGTCCTCGAACACGAGGATCACCGGGTGATCGCGAGCCATTCGGTCCATGACGGCGACAAAGCCCGCTTGCACGTCGTTGACGAAGGCCGTCTCGTCACGCTGCTCGGCCAGTCCGAACAGCAGAGCAAGTCGCTGGGTAGTGCGATCCGCATCTGCTGCATCGCTCCATCGGTCCACCAGCTCGCGCAGCAGCCGGCGGACCTTCTCCGGCGGGTCGCCCGCATCGATTCCCGCCAGGTCCCCGATGATGGCCGCTGCCGGGGAGAACGCGCCGGTGTCGGTGTGGGACCGAGACTGCCCGCGGAGCACGGTCACCGACGCCCCGACGCCTGCCGCGAACTCGTCGGCCAGGCGCGATTTGCCCACGCCGGCCTCGCCGACAACAGTCACGAGCACTGGACTGCCCGCCGAGCTTGCCAGGCCGAGACTCTGCTCGAGGATGACCTGCTCGTTGGTGCGCCCGACGAATGGGATCGTGCGCCGTGCCGAACGCATCGTGAGCCCCTCGACCGCGTAAGCGTCGAGCGAAGAATCGAAGCCCTTGGCGCGGATGTGGCGTCGCCGTCCGTAAGACACTTTGTCGGCGGTCAGGGCGTGGGTGGTGGTTCCCCCGAGGATCTCGCCAGGCTGCGCTGCGGCCTGCAGCCTCTGAGCCACGTTCACGACCGGCCCGGTCACCAGCACCTGGCCGCTCGGATTCCGCCCCATGGCCGCCTCTCCGGATTCGATCCCGATCCGGACCTCGAGCGGTTCGTCGAGCCCTGCCTCCTGTCCAATCTGGCGCGTGCGAGAGCGGATCGCAAGGCCGGCGCGAACTGCCCGGAGCGCGTCGTCCTCGTGCACGGTCGGCAATCCGAAGACCGCCAGCACAGCGTCGCCGATGAACTTCTCCGGCCTGCCTCGGAGCGCCAGGAGCTCCTCGGAGGTGGCGCTGAAGAACCGCCCCAGGATCTCCCGCGACCGCTCGGGGTCGAGCCGACTGCCCAGGCCGGTCGAATCGACGATGTCGGCAAACAGGACTGTCACCATCTTCCGCTCCTCGGTGCCGACGAGCGAGCCGACCGAAGCCCCGCAGTTCGGGCAGAAGCGGGCGCCGCTCGGGAGGGGGCGGCCGCACACAGAGCACACCATGACCAGCACAATATGCTGCAACCAATGGCCCATTCCAAGGCGCAAGCCCTCAAAGGCGTCCCGCTCTTCTCGAAGCTGTCGAAGAAGGAGCTGGAGTTCGTCGCCGGCCACGGCGACGAGGTCGAGGTCAAGGCGGCCACGAAGCTGACGACGCAAGGGAAGCCGGGCGACTCGTTCTACGTCATCCTCGACGGCGAGGCGGTGGTGGAGATCGACGGCGAGTCGCGGCGCACCCTGAAGGCGGGCGACTTTTTCGGCGAGATCAGCATGCTGGATCGCGGCCCGGCCACCGCGACCGTCAGGACCAAGACCGAGTCAAAGCTGCTGGTCATGAGCCATTCCCAGTTTCGGGACACGATCAAGGCCAGCGACACCCTGCTGGTGAAGGTCCTGCTCGCGATGGGGGAGCGGCTGCGCGCCGACCTGGCGAAAGCCGAACGCCGCCGCTAAGCCTTCCCTTCGCGCAGCTGCGCGACAGTCTTCGCGATGCGCTCCTTCCTCACATCCGGGTTCTTCACGTCGATCGGCGTGACCAGGACCCTCTTTTTGCTGTAAGACAACCCTTCGAAGAATTTCTTAGCCTTGGCGTCGCGGCTGAGCGCGGCCGCGAAATCAATCGGAAGCTCGACCTCTCTCGGCGCGGTGTCCAGCTCGAGGTCCACATCGACCATGTCGCCGGCCGCCACTCCTGCGCCCTCCCGGAACACCGGGGGCATGCCGACCATGAACTTCCCGCCCATCACCGCCACCGTGCTGCGGTAGGTGAAGCCGTTGATGGTGGCGCGGACCGGTGGCCGCTTGCTCGAACCGAGAGCGGCCACCACCTTCGCCGGAACTTCAATTCCCGCCGCGGTCTTTCCGGCCGCCAGGATCTTGGTCCGAAATCTCATCGCTTTAAGCTTTCGCCGTCTTCGGCGCGTTCAGCGTCTTCGGCAACCCGTTCGGCTGAGTCGGCCGCTGCGTGATCCGGATGTTGTTGCCGAAGGGGTCGCGCACGCCGAAGTCGGTGCCATAAAAGTGTTCTTCCGGCAATGACGTGATCTCGACATTGCGCGCCTTGAGGGTCTCGTAGGTCTTCATGGCGTCGTCCGTGACGAGGCCGAGAGTGAAACCGGTCGCTCCCTTGGTCACGATCTCGCGGACCTGGTTCGCGGTCTTCTCGTCCATCGCTGGCGGGCCGGGCAGCTCGAGAAGGACGTCACGCCCGGGCTGCGCCGGCACTCCGACGGTCACCCAGCGCATGAAGCCGAGGTCCATGTCGTTGGTGAGCTCCATGCCGAGCGTGTTGACGTAGAAATCGATGGCCTTGTCGAGGTCGAGGACGAAGATTTGCGAGTAGTTGATCGACTCGAACATTGTGAGTTTCTCCTTGGTGGGTGTTGGTTTCATCAAGTTCGATCCTAGGTTCCGCTGGATCGCTTGGCTTCTCCAAAACTGCTAGGTCTCGTCCACTGCATGACGAAGCAGGTTGGCAGGGCGATGATCTCTTTGCGTGAGCGGTAATCGGTTGGCGACATGCCGACGATGTCGCGAAAGGTCCGGCTGAATGTGCCCAGGCTGGTGAAGCCGGAGTCGAGGCAGACGTCGGTCACGCTCTTCTCAGTCTCGCGCAGCATGAACATAGCCCGCTCGACCCGCCGGCGCTGGAGGTAGCGGTGCGGCGTCTCGCCGAAAGTCGACTTGAACGTCCTGATGAAATGGGCCTCGGACACGCATGCGACCTCGGCCAGGTTCGGAATGTCGAGGGGGTGCGCGTACGCGCGATCGATCGCGTCCCGGGCCCGCAGCATCCGCCGGTTCAACTCCTCCACGGCTCGGGTCACATGAGGATGTTAGAGGGGCACCCGGCTTAGACTCGCTCCATGCCCGGATCGAGGCGCCGCAAGGCCATCGCGCTCCTCATCTTTCTGCAGGCGCTTCTTTTTGGTTCGACCACCCCGATCGGTACCTACACCCTTCAGTTCGCCTTTGGCGACTCGACCCTGGGTCTTTTAGGCCCCGGGTGGCATTCCACCGAAGGTGAGCTGGCCCTCGAGCAGGTGTTTGCGCTCGCTGTGGCCCTGATCGTCGGCGTGCTCATCTGGAGGGGACTGCCATTCGCCCTTTACTGTGTGGCCGCTCTTGGCGCGATCAGCGTCCTGTTTGACCTGATTTTCGTCGCCGTCGAGTTTGTGGCGTTCGGCCCGCTTGCGCTCTATTTCCTTGTCGTCTTTCCGCTGCCGACTGTGCCTCCGGCCGCCATCGCGGTGCCAGTTTTGATCCTCTGTATCTCGGTCATCCTCGACGACAGGCGCCTCAGGCGCAAAGCCGCACCCGCGCCATCGCCGCTGTAGCGACCTATTCCTCTAACCCGACAAACCCTTCGGTATTCACCGTGTCACTGAACGCGCTGATCCCATGTTGCAGTGCGGCAGGCAGGGCCTCGAGGGAAGCGTCCGCGAGGATCTCTTCGATCAGCTTTTCCGGCCCCCCGACATACGTGTACGGAAAGTCGACCTCCGACGCCACGCACCATTTGCGGTCGTCAGGCCACCACAAATTCGGGCCGTTCACCTGCCCCGGCGCGTCGTTGATTGGACCTTTGAACAGGATGTACTCCCGACTCAGCAGCCTCACACGCTTCCGCCCCCCACGTACATCCGCGTATCCGTCCCACACGCAGAACCAGCACACGTCCGGCGTCGCCGTGTGACCCGCGAGCAGCTCAACCAACGCTCGAGCCTGTCGTTCGGGCAGGACGCCGGCGCGGGGTTCAAAGGTGTATGCCTGCAGCCGGGTCTCGCGATCGGGCAATGGAATCGAGATCGAGTGGAACTGCATCTCGGGGTGAACCGTCCTGCCGCTCCACTCCGCCACGTCCGACCACCGCACCTCCACCTCTTTCGTTCCCGCCAGCCTCCAGGCTGGGTGGAAGATCCTGACGTACGCCTCGAACCCGCTGGGAACGACTGACCCGACGTCCTGGGCGAATCGATGCAGCCGTTCGCCGATCCAGCCGGCCGCCTCGACCTCGTCGCTTGGAGTCACTTGCCCGACTTTGGGAGGACCACGCCCCTGAGCGTCCAGGGACCTGACACCTTTTGCTGATTCGCGGCGGCGACCGCTGGTGGCGTGATCTTCAAGTTGAGCACCGTGGTGGTCGAGTCCGCATGAGCACCGGCGACGAGCTGCACCCCATAGCCCGAGGCTGTGGCGCCGGGCGACTCAGTCGCTTAGTCTCCAGCTTGATGCTGACCGCCCATGCCTAAACGGCGAGCCGCAACCGGTGCCTACCTGCGAACGGTCGAGGTGACCGTGCCCCAACCGGAGCGGCGCGGTTACCCACTCGACCTGCCGGCTGTCCGCAACGTCGATTCGATCGCCCTCGATCCGCGAATGACGATCTTCGTGGGTGAGAACGGAAGCGGGAAGTCCACTCTCGTCGAGGGTATTGCCGTGGCCGCCGGCTTCAACCCAGAGGGCGGCTCGACCAACTTCAACTTTCGAACGCAGTCTCACCTGCCGGAGCTCGCAACCCACCTGCGCTTGGTTCGGAATCCTACTCGACCGCGCACCGGATTCTTCCTGAGGGCGGAGAGCTTCTTCAACGTTGCCAGCGAGATCGAGCGCCTGGACCTAGAGCAGAGGGGGCTGCCCGGCTCGTCGATCGGTCCAAGCTACGGAGAGCGCGCTCTCCACGAGGAGTCACACGGCGAGTCGTTTATCGCCCTGGTGATGAATCGCTTTGGCCCCGGTGGGCTTTACATCCTCGACGAGCCCGAAGCCGCGCTGTCGCCCACCGGCTGCCTGGCGCTGGTCAAGCGCTTCCACGAGCTGGCGAACGAAGGCTGCCAGTTCATCATCGCGACGCACTCGCCGATCGTGATGAGCTTCCCCGGCGCGCTCATCTATTTATTGCGTGAGTCAGGACCGAAGCAGGTGTCCTGGGAGGAGCTTGACCATGTTCAGATCCTGCGCGAGTTCCTCAACGATCCGCAGATTGTCCTTCGGGTGCTCCTGGCCGAGTCATGAACCGGATTCGTTCCTGTCGCTCTTGATCGACGGCGAACCAAACCTGAAAGACCACCATGGCAATTGCCAATCAAGGAATCCATCCTGTAAGTACCGACGCGAACAGCTCCGGCCGCATAGCTCCTTAACCGTACATCCGGTTTAACTTCCCGGTCCGTCGGACAATAGGTGAGAAGAATGCCCCAGCTCCCAACCGATGACGCCTTCGCCGAGGTCAAGGCGAAGCTCGACCTGGTCAAGATCGTGGGCGAGCACCTGCGCCTTACCAAGCGCAACAAGGAGCTCTGGGGCCTCTGCCCCTTCCACCAGGAGGACAGCCCCAGCTTCAAGGTCAACCCCCAGATGCAGACCTGGTACTGCTTCGGCTGCGAGCGGCATGGCGATGTCTTCACCTTCATCGAGCTCATCGAAAAGACCGACAAGCGCGGCGCCCTCCAGCTTCTTGCCGAGCGCGCCGGCGTCGAGCTGAAAAAGCTCAGCCCCGAGCAGAAGGAGCGCTCCGACTCCCGCCGCCGCCTCCTCGAGATGCTGAAACTCGCCGCCCAGTACTACGAGTACGTCCTGTGGTCCAACCCCGCCGGCGAGCCGGGCCGCAAGCTCCTCGAGTCCCGCAAGGTCACCGAGGAGACCGCCCGCCGCTTCCAGCTCGGCTTCGCACCGCCGGGACGAGGCTTCGCCGAGTACCTCAGGGCCAAGAAGAAATCCCTGCAGGACGCCCAGGACGCCGGGCTGATGCGCCGCGACGGCAGCGACTTTTTCGCCGAGCGCCTCGTCATCCCGATCCGGGACGAGCGCGGTCAGCCGCTCGCTTTCACGGCTCGGACAGTTCGTGCGGACGAACAGCGCAAGTACATCAACTCCCCCGAAACGCCCGCCTACGTAAAAGGACGGGTGATCTTCGGCCTGGACCTCGCCCGCGACGAGATCGCAAAGAAGGGATATGCCGTCCTCATGGAGGGCCAGTTCGACGTCATCACCGCACACCAGGTCGGCCTCCAGAACGCCATCGCCAGCTCGGGCACCGCCCTCACGGACGACCAGGTGCGGCTGCTCAAACGCTTCACTGACGAAGTGCTTCTGGTCTTCGACGCCGACCGGGCCGGGCGCGCCGCCGCCTTCAAGGCGGTCGAGCTGGCGTCCAACCATCAGATGCGCACGCGGGTCGCGACCATCACGCCTCCCGCCAAGGACCCTGACGAGTTCCTCAGAGCCGCCGGCGCCGAAGCGCCCCAGCGCTGGGAGGAGCTCGCCGCCGCCGCCCCGTCGGGCTGGGAGTTCTGGATCAAGGACGCGCTGACCGGCCTCAACACCGGCAACCCCAACCACCTGGAAGTGGCAGCCAGCAAGGCTCGTGAGGTGCTCGAGAAGATCCCCGATCCTGCCGTCCGCGAGACATATAGGGAACGGGCCGCCGGCTGGATCGGCGTCCAACCTCACCTCCTGACCCCCCAGGCAACTTCCCTCTCCCCTTCAGGGGAGAGGGCCAGGGTGAGGGGCGGGGAAGGAACCAACGGAAAAAGCGGTTTGGCCGCCCGCCTGACGGGGAAGAAACTGACCGTAGGCAGATATCTGCTGCAGCTGCTTGCGGTCCGGCCGGTCGCCTTCGAGCGGGTGCGAACAAAGCTCCCCCCTGATGAGTTGGACGAACAGGACCGAGGTATATACGTACGGATGTTGGAGACATACGAGCGCGGCGGTGCGTCCGGGCTCGAGAACGAGTTGGCGGGTTATCCCGCAGAGGAACAGGACCTGATTCGAAGAGCGTGGGCGGCGCCGCCGCCGAACGTGGACGACGATGTGGCCGAGGAGTTGGCGGTGCGGATCCGCCTCGACCACATGAGGGCCCTGCACAGTGGGATAATTCGCGAGCTTTCCGAGGCCGAAAGGGGCAAGGACTCGGAGCTGGTGGCTCGTCTCGAAGCTAAGGCCGGAGAGCTTGCACGCGCCATCAACGACATCGAAAGGAGAGGGTGACCATCGCGCGTGTAGCAAAAGCACCGACCAAGACCGGGCCGCGAGCCGGAAAGGCAGAGGCCAAGCCCGAGCATAAGTTTGAAGACGAGCTGATGGCCGTGGCCGAGCAGCTCATCGTCAAGGGCAAGGAGCAGGGCTACCTCACGCCCGACGACATCCTGCAGGGCTTCCCGGAGATCGACGCCGAACCTGACCAGATCTTCCGCATCTTCGCCGCGTTCAAGGAGATCGGGATCGAGGTCACGGACGGCGAGAAGGACTTCGAAGAGGTCGAGCAGATCGACGACGAGATGCTGCTCGACATCGAGATGATGGACTCGGTCTCGCTCGACGACCCGGTGCGGATGTACCTCAAGGAGATCGGGCGCGTCAGCCTGCTCACCGCCAACGACGAGGTCGAGCTCGCCCAGGCGATCGAGGCGAAGCCGCTGCACGACGCTTTGAAGGCGCTGAACGTGATCGAGGAGATGGAGGGCCGCCAGCGCTCCGTCGAGGAGCTGCTGCCCGAAGTCGTCGAGCGCCTGGCCACTGTCAAGCGCAAGGGCCAGCAGGCGCACATCGCGCAAGAGCTGATCGGCCTGACCGACCTGACCAAGCTGCAGAACCTTCTCGACGCCGCCGCCGCCGAGCGCCGCCGCCAGGCCACCAACGGGGCCGCGCGCCCGCGCGTCCGCGCCGAGGCGCTCGAGTCCTACCGGATCGCGCGCTACCGGTTGACCGAGCGGTACGAGCGCGCCTACGAAGCCAAGCAGCGCCTGACCGAAGCCAACCTGCGGCTGGTCGTGTCGATCGCCAAGAAGTACATCGGCCGCGGCATGTCGTTCCTGGACCTGATCCAGGAAGGCAACATGGGCCTTATCCGCGCGGTCGAGAAGTTCGACTACCACAAGGGCTACAAGTTCTCTACTTACGCCACGTGGTGGATCCGGCAGGCCATCACCCGCGCGATCGCCGACCAGGCGCGGACGATCCGCATCCCGGTGCACATGGTCGAAACGATCAACAAGCTGGTGCGCGTCTCACGACGCTTGCTCCAGGAGCTGGGCCGCGAGCCGAGCGACGAGGAGATCGGCGAGGAGATGGGCATCACGCCCGAGAAGGTGCGCGAGATCGTGAAGGTCTCGCAGGACCCGGTCTCGCTCGAGACTCCGATCGGTGAGGAAGAGGATTCCCACCTCGGCGACTTCGTCGAGGATCGCGAGGCGGTCTCGCCCCAGGACGCGGCGTCACTCACGATGCTGCACTCCGAGGTGGAGGACGTGCTCGACACGCTCACCCCTCGCGAGCGGCGCGTCCTGCAGCTGCGGTTCGGGCTGATCGACGGCCACCAGCGCACGCTGGAAGAG
>Ga0209588_1000032_pt1 | contig 77667 bp, 78 predicted proteins | sample Rivendell_Oct201_10_FD_188351 | JGI IMG/M metagenome (GOLD analysis project Ga0209588, IMG submission 188351) | Vadose zone soil microbial communities from the Eel River Critical Zone Observatory, Northern California, USA -... | ecosystem: Host-associated > Plants > Roots > Rhizosphere > Soil ...
TCAGCCAACCAAACCACTGGGCCTTCCCGCGGTGGTTTCCCTGACGTTCTGGGGCGGCGTGTGGGGGATCATTTTCGCGATGGTCGGCTCGCGGCGCGGTTACGCATTCGCGGTGCTGTTCGGCGCCATTTTCCCCACGGTGGTTGCCTGGTTCGTGGTGCTACCCCTCAAGGGAATCCCCGCGGGCGGCGGCTGGGCGCCGAGGGGAGTGGCAACCGCGCTGCTGGTCAACGGGGCATGGGGCCTTGGCACCGCCGTGTTCCTGAGGATTTTTTCTCCCGGCCGCTAGGCCAAGTCAGCAATGACTAACTGCAGTCTGAATCTCTTCTAGGGTGTCCTGACTGGCGAGGTTGATGTGCTTGGCGAGTAGCTCTTGCTCGTGCTGCCAGTGTTCAGAGCATTTGGCCATCAGTTCCCGCTGGGTGTCGATACAGTCGGGAACGGCGTGGATCGACAGCAACCTGGTGAGTGCGTCGAGCAACCCTCGAATGACTTGATGGTCGGCCTTAGCCTTCACTAAAGCCTCGGTCGGTTCCTCGAGACGTTCGAGAATTGGAAAGAGCGTCTTCTCCTCCAGTCTCATGGCGCGCTCCTCAGCATGTCGGACTTCTCCAAGCTGCTTCGCCGCGGTTTGAAAAGAGCCGCGCTGAACAAGGCAAGCCACATCCTCAAGCGTTCTTCTCGAAATTGGCTGTTCCTCCAATCGGCGCCGACGCAAATAAGGCGCTAGACATTCGTCCCAGAGCGCGGAGCCCATATCGATCTGCCCCTTTCGCGTCCTACGGCAAGTAAATAAATACTTCGAATCGACCGCGGACTGCAACAGCCCAGCGTCGGAATCCCCACCACTGTACTGCAGTCGTAACTGGCAACAGCCACTGGCCCGTGGGAGCGGTTCACTGCTTGCCGCTCATCCAACAGTGTCGCGCACGGTCAGCACCGGCACGGGCGACAGCCGGACGATCTTCTCGGCGACGCTGCCGAGCAGAGCATGGCTGACGCCACGACGCCCGTGCGTACCCATCACGACCAAATCCGCGCGCACTTCCTCAGCTGCACTGAGGATCTCGCGCCAGGGCACTCCGCTTCGAAGAATCGCCTTGGCCTGGGGCAGCTTCTGCTGCACGGAGGCGAGCGTACTATTCAGCTGCTCGCGCGCCGCCTGTTCGATCGGAGTAAACAGGTCGACCACGATCGACTCCGCTTGAGGATATGCGTAGAGGGGGATCTCATATGCGTGGAATAGGGTCAGTTTCGCTCCGAACTTCGCTGCCAGGTCGATGCCGAGATTGACGGCGCGCACCGACGGCTCGCCGAAATCGGTGGGGACCAGAATGTGCTTAAAGTCCATGCGGGCCGCCCCTAGGCAACGACGCTTTAGCACCGTTGCCCCACCCTTTCTAGAGACCATCGCGAGGAGGACGCTTCTAACGTCGGGTTGCCGCTTCCGAGATTAGGTCCGCATACCGATTTCGTGGATCGCGTGGATCGGTTCCATCCCGAAAATAGAACGTATGCATGTCCCAATCATCTGGGCGTGCATCATTTGCAAAAACCCATGGAGCAACTCCAGCGAGACCCGTTTTGCGCGCGCAGTGAAGCCACCCCCGGTACATCGCGCGCCTCTCCGCCAAACCAAAGCTCCCGCTGTTCCTGAGCCCAAACTCGCCGAGGACCAGCGGCTTGCCCAGTTGCCGAGCCTGATTTGCGTGCTCATAAATCCATCGCGCTCCGGCGAGGGCAACTTGATGGAATGCAATGTTCCATGTTTCAGGAAAATAATGAATGCTTCCAAAGTCGACATAACTGGATTCGAGATTTTTTCGAAAATGGTCCGTGCCTTGGAAGAGACTTGGGCCAGCATGCCGCCAAAAAGTCTCATCGTATCCGGCGTACGATGATTCGAACCCTTCTGCTCCCGTTCCGATCAGCTTTCCTGGCGACAGCGATTTCAGCTGGGCGCCGATCTCGTCGATCCAGACCCGAAGCGCGTCACCCTGCCCGTCCAATCCCCGATTGCGCGGCTCGTTTAATAGCTCCCACGCCAAGACTGCTGGATGATCTCCATAACGCAGGCCGTCCATCGTGTTGATGCGATTCAACAGACCGCGAAGATGTTGTTTGTAGTGGTCGATCACCGCCCGCTCAGTAAAAAAGCGCGGGTCGCCTTCGATTGGACCGGGTAATCCCGCCCAAGCAACATATTGTCGTGCTCCGCCGTAATCGTTCCAGTAATTGCCGAGGGGCAAGATCAGTTGAATGCCACGAGCCGACGCTCGGGCGAGAACCAAATCCAATCCGCGCAGCGCGATCTCGTCGTACTGCAGCGGCCCGATTTGGATCGCCGAATCCCAGGCCTTTTCGGGTGCATCATTGAAACCCCAGGTGCGGACAACCGATACTCCCAGGGCCAGTGCCTTGGCGAAGACTTCCTCGATGATCGGGCTTGCGAAGTCCCCACGGCGAATTGCTCTGGCGGCTTCTTCCTGCAGATAAAAGGAATTCAGTGCCACGAAGTAGGGCTTTGAGCCGAGTTGGGCGAGCGGTTGATCAGGACAAGCGGACGCGTCCGACTCGAACTCGTCCGGTCCGGAGGTCCCGCACGCGCCGATAATCCAGCCGAGGACGAGTAATCCCGTGCCTCGGCGCTGACAGACATCGCGCATCAACCGCCCTGCTTCCCGGTGAGGTTCACTCGTACCACGGTTCGTGCTGCGCTCCGCCGTGGTTTTCGAAGCGTTCAGCCGGTTCCTGTCGCCAACAGAACGGGATCTCGTCTTTTACTCACGGTGCCGTGTAGCACCACCATCGAGCCCAATCGGCGAACGCCCGGCGTCGACAGCAGTACATAATCAATCCAATGCAGAAAGTTGGACATCGACTTGCGGTGAGCCGGCGCTGACTCGTAGTTGTTTTGTAGGAGCAGGAATCGGTCGAAGAACCCCAGGAACTGAAAGTGACGCACTTTCAGTTCAGGGAGGTAGCGGCGAATGAGATCCAGCTCCCACCGGTTGAGCGGCCGTTCATTGGGTGTGGCGTCGGTGTGAATTGGAACTTTTCTTCGCAAGCGACGCAGAGTTTGATTCAAACAAATCGGCTCCGAGAAAATCACGAGCGCGTTAGGCTTGGCCCAGAAGAGCATCTTCGCCAATACCAGTTCCAGCTGCGGGAGGACGTGGTGCAAGATCCCGTCGCCCCAGATCACGTCGATACAGCTTTCGGGAAGCTCGAACAGCTCGATCGGGGAACAATGGAAGGAAGTCTGGGCTTCGACCCGGTTGATCTTCGCCCGTTCGTTGGCGAGCGCGATCGACTTTTGCGAGAGGTCGACTCCGATCACCGAGGCCCCACGCTGAGCCAGCAGCACGGAGTTGGTTCCATCACCACAGCCGAGATCCAAAACCTGTTTGCCCTTCAGGTCCTGAACCAGACGAAACCGAAATTCCTTGTTGAATCGCCTCCGCGGAGATCCAGCCGCATAGCGTTGAAGCGTCACGTGAGGGAGCGGACTGAGCGTTGTTGCTGCCTCGGCCGCAAATCGATCAAAGAACTTCGCCTCGGATCGCCACCGTTCGTCCTGCCCCCTCACACCCCCGTACCTCCCTCCAACGGTCGGAAGAGAAGGTGGACGCGACGGATGGATCTGTCAACCTGCTGGAAAGGCTGAGCCCGACCTGACACAGAACACAGGAAGGATTAGGTTGGTGGCAATTCAGCCTGGCGGCCAAGGCCCATTTAACCCGCTTACTTTTCGTTCCCAGAAAGCTGCGCTCGTGGATTCGGAACACCGGATTAGGTTCGAGCAGGTTTTTGGGCGTGCACCGGCGATATCCGCGAGCGCGCCCGGCCGCGTGAACCTGATCGGGGATCATACCGACTACAACGGCGGGTTTGTCTTCCCGAGCGCTATCCCACAATGCACCAGCGTCTTGATCGGGCCACGCGATGACCACCGGGTCCGTGTCGTGAGCGACAGCGTCGGCTCTGAGAATTTGCTCGAGTATCAGCTTGGCGGGGAGCAACCCGGACGCGGATGGCTGGACTATGTGCAAGGCGCCACAGCGCTGCTCCGCGGGGAAGCACATCGCTGCTCGGGTTTCGACTTGAGCATCAAGTCTGAGATTCCCCTGGGAAGCGGATTGGCCTCAAGCGCAGCATTGGTCGTTGCAGTCCTACGCGCCCTGCGCGTGGCCTTTGGGCATCCGGATGGTGACGTCGAGCTTGCCTTGATCGGCCAGCGAGTTGAGACCGAGTTCGTCGGAGCCCCGGTGGGCGTGATGGATCCGATGGTTTGCAGTCTCGGTGAGAGCGGCCAGGGTCTGTTCATCGACACTCGTACGCTCGAGTACGTTCGCGTACCCTTTCCAGACAGAGTAGAGCCGCTGGTGATCAGCTCCGGGCTCGCGCATCAGCACGCGACTGGCGATTACCGAATCCGGCGCTCGGAATGCGAGCGGGCCGCTCAGCTGCTTGGAATCAATCAACTTCGAGATCTCACCTCGGATCACCTGGTCCAAGTGGCGGGGCTTCCCCGGCCTCTGAATCGGCGCGCGCGCCACGTTTTCGCCGAGGATCAGCGTGTCTTGGCGATGGTCAAAGCCTTCCAGACCGGTGATGTCGATGCACTTGGCCCCCTGCTGCGCGCTTCCCACGCGTCGATGCGAGATGATTTCGAAGTCTCGACGCCGGAGATTGATCTGCTGGTCGAGCTTGGCTGCCGCGAGCTTGGGGTTCTGGGTGCGCGATTGACCGGAGGTGGATTCGGCGGCTCGGTCGTGATGCTGGCGAAAAAGGGCGAAGCCAGCACCGCTGGCGCTCGGATTGTCCAGCACTACTTCGAGCGCACCGGTGGCCTCGCCCGAATGTTGGTTCCTCCGCCCTAAACGGGTTGCACGCACCCGCAACTGGCGTATCCAGCGGGCATGCGTTAATCGCGTCCGGTGCGAGACGCGTACGATCCATTCATACGGGGTCGATTTCCTGCCGGTGTGCGCACCCTTGAAGCATTCGATACAGCGCGCGACCGACTTTTTACGTATGAACTCTGGTACCCCGCGGACGCCCGGCATGCGAGCCAAGATTTGTCGCCAGAAACCCAGGACGTCTTCGCTGTTCCGTTGCTCAACAAAGCGCGAAGCCATTTCGCGGTGCGCAATGCGGCGGCCGAGCCTGGAACCTACCCGTTGGTCATCTTCTCGCATGCGAGTGGGCAAAATCGGCGGAGTTCGACGTTTCTCTGCACGCACCTGAGCAGCCACGGGTATTTGGTCGCGGCCTTGGATCATTCCGAGGTCATCAGCGCGGATCTGGCGCGTAGGGATGATGAGTCCGAGGAGCAAAAGGCTGCCCGAACAGAGGCTTGGATCGCGAACCGTGTGCCCGACGCACGCTTTCTCCTCGATCATCTGCTCAATCCTGCAGCCTGCGGCCCGGAACTTCAGGTTGATCCCACTCGGATTGGAATCGTGGGACACAGCTTCGGAGGTTGGACCGCGCTCGCGGCAACTGAGACTGACCGGCGAATCCGAGCGGTGGTGGCCCTCGCCCCAGCCGGAAGCTCCGAGGCAAAGCCTGGAATCCTTCCGGTACGACTGACTTTCAACTGGGATCGCGACGTTCCCGCACTCTATCTGGTCGCCGAGCAGGATATTTCGCTTCCACTCGCTGGGATGTACGAGCTGTTTGAAAGGACGCCAGCGACAAAACAAATGGTCATTTTGCGCCGAGCCGACCATCTCCACTTCCTCGACGATGCAGAGCAGATACACGAGTCGGTTCGGAAAATGCGGTTCACGGGAGAGCTGGCGTGGATTTCGAAGGAGATGCGGCCGATTGCGGAACTCTGTTCAGGGGATCAGGCTCAGCTGTTTGTACGTGGGCTCACCCTGTGTCACATGGATGCAAGATTGCGGCATCAGGAGGACGCTCAACGCTTCTTGGTCGGTGATATCGAAGGGGAATTGGCAGCGCGCGGCGTCGCGGTCGTTTTGCACAAGCCGTGAGTCCGAGCCTATTGGGTGCCCTTGATCGTTGTTCGCTGCCTCCCCTTCCGGACCCATTTTGCAGCGATGCGCTCAAGGTCACCCCGTCTATACCGACAGCAGCCGCCCGGTGTACGCAGAAACACCAGAGCACCGCGGTCGGTGATCGCCTGGACTCTATCGAGGGAAAGCTTCAGCAGCTTCGCCGCATCGGCCAGGCTGAGCAGCTCGTCGGGATCTCGGCGTGGCAAGGTTCGTGCTCCTATTTTGAGGCAACGCGGACAGTTATCCAGGTCCCAGGAGTTGGCAAGCCTCGAGGGGACTCAGCACACCGCTGCTGTTGGTTTCTTGACCGTAGGTGATAAGCACGCCGACAAACAGGTGACGAGGCGTCGGGGTCTGCTGGTTTGGCTCGCAATCAAAGTCGGAGTCCTCTGGCGCGCCGGGCGCGCTGGCGTTAAGGTCTTCGCCCCACTTGTAGAGGAGGTATTTCAATGGCTTTGCGTATCGGCGACGAGGCCCCCAACTTCACTGCCCAGACCACCCAAGGTCCGATCGACTTCCACCAGTGGATCGGCAATCAATGGGCGATTCTCTTCTCCCATCCCAAGGACTTCACCCCCGTTTGTACCACCGAGCTCGGCTACATGGCGCGCATGAAACCTGAGTTCGACAAGCGAAACACCAAGATCATCGGCTTGAGCGTGGACTCGGTGGAGGACCACAAGAAGTGGTCGAAGGACATCGAGGAGACCCAGGGTACCGCGCCGAACTACCCGATGATTGGTGACGGGGACTTCACGGTTGCCAAGCTATACGACATGCTTCCGGCGACGGTTTCCGGTGACGCGAAGTCGCGCACGCCCGCGGACAACGCCACCGTGCGGGCGGTGTTCATCATTGGGCCTGACAAGAAGATCAAGGCGACGTTGATGTATCCAATGACCAGCGGCCGTAACTTCGACGAGGTGCTGCGCCTGCTCGATTCGATCCAGCTCACCGCGAAACACAGGGTGGCGACCCCCGTGAATTGGAAGCAGGGACAGGACGTGATCATCGCCGGTTCGGTGAGCGACGAAGAGGCGAAGAAGCAATTCCCTCAAGGTTGGAAGTCGCCCAAGCCGTATCTGCGCATCACCCAACAGCCCAAGTAAACGAGGCGAAGCGGCTGGCTCGACGTTGAGCGGTCGCGGCGTGGTGTTGACTTTTGATGGTTCGATGTTGCAGATTTTCGAAACACTATCGACTGACAACACCAACCCATGGTCAATGCGGACACTCATCGGCGGATCTTCGTTCTCCAAGCGGAGATCTGCCGGGGGTTGGCACACCCGGTTCGGCTCGAGATCGTCCATCTCCTCGGGTCGGAGGAGATGTCTTTCGGGGATTTGCTTAAGCGGATGGGGGTCAGCAAGACCAAGCTGTCACAACATCTGGCCGTGCTCCGGCGCGCCCGCATTGTCACCGCTCGCCGGGACGCAGCTCGCGTCTTCTACCAGCTGACGCATCCCGAAATCGAAACCGCGTGCGAGGCCGTCACTCAGGTGCTCACCCAACACCTCGCAGAGCTTCAGAACGAAACGACCGTCCTGCTCCGCCGCGTCAGCGGCGCGCGCAGGCGCTGAGATAGGAGGCTAGCGATGCCCGAGGCCGCGGCTAAGACGCTCGATACCAAGGGCGATCTCTGTCCGATGCCCGTCGTCAAGGCGAGCAAAGCGATCAAGGAGCTGAGCGTTGGCGAGGTCCTCGAGATTTTAGCGACTGACCCCGCGTCCAAGCCGGACTTCGCAGCCTGGTCGAAGATGACCGGCCACAAGTTGCTCTCGACCAGCGAAGATGCCGGCCCGCCGAAAGTGTTCCGTTTCATGATTCAGCGATCGAGGTGAGTTCTATGGGAGAAGTCGCAATCCGGCCGGCCCCCCTGACGAGCGAGGCTCCAGCCGAGGTCGAAGCGCCGTCACCTGCGCCAATCGCGAAGCGGCTGGTAATCGTCCTTACCAAGGCCACGCTCGACGAGGCCTACCCTGCGTTCATCCTGGCGAACACCGGCGCGGCCAGCGGAATGGAGGTCGACCTCTACTTCACTTTCTGGGGGATGAAGCTGCTCGACAAACGAACCGCCAAGAAGACCAAACTGTCGCCGGTCGGGAATCCCGCAATGGGCATGCCCAATCTCCTGGCGGTGCTTCCCGGTGCCACCGCGATGGCCACCGCGATGATGAAGCGGAAGATCAAGAAGTACTGGCCGACGATCCCCGAGATGATGCAACAGGCGAAGGAAATGGGGGTACGAATGCATGCCTGCTCGCCAACGATGGGGCTGATGGGCCTGAAAGAGACGGACCTGATCGAGGGCGTGGACATCGTCGGCGCCTCGGCCTTCCTCGGTTGGGCATCGGATAATGCAGTTACGATCTTCATCTGAACATGCGCGCGTTCTTGACCAGGGCGGAAAAGGCCCGGACCCGGCTCGGCCGCCTCAATCAGCAGGGGTGGCTCTACGGAGGGCTGCCCGGCCTTCAGTGGGAGGTCGAGAACGCGCGCAAAGCTGACCCGGAGGTAATGCGCTCGATTCGCGACGACGTGCAGAGCCACGCTGCATTCCACGACTACTACCGTGCGTGCATCAACTGCGGAAATTGCACCGCGGTCTGTCCGGCGTTCCGTTTCGCCGATTTTGGCCCGCGGATCGTGGTGCAGAAAGTGATGCACTCGCGCGACGAACCCGAGCTGCTCTACCAGATGGTCGATCAATACATCTGGGCCTGTTTCCAGTGCTACGCGTGCTGGGACGTTTGCCCGGCGCAGAACAACCCCGGCGGCCTGGTGGCGATCATCAAGGAGGCGGCGGTGCGACACGGCCTCGAGTCCACCAAGAAGACGCTCGAGCCGTACAGCCGGATCCTCTACAAGCTCGCCACCACCGGCACACAGATTACTCCCGACATGCACTCGAGCGTTGCCCTCTTCCGTGATTGGGGGCCGCACAAGGCCGAGCTGGCCAGCCACCTCAAGGAATACCGCGACGCGGTTCCGGTCGAAACGCTCGCCGGCGTCACCGACAAAAGCTGGAACGTCGATCCCAAGACCATCGACGAGCTGCTCACGATCGAGAAGGAATCTGGGGTGATCGACATGCTGAAGAGCTCTGCCAAAGACGTCGGTGACGTGGTCGAAGAGGCCGCGGCGGAAGCGATGGCCAGAAAGGACGACCATGACTGAGCCAAGCGCCAGCGGCCTATTCGACCGCGCAAAATTTGCGAGCAACGCCCGCCTCACTGCCGGAACGACCGAGGAGTACCTGCGGATGCTCGAGCGGATGAGAGAGCTGGAAAAGCGCGGCGAGCTCTGCCTGCACCACGTCAAAGACACCTATCAACCGACGACGGTCCGCACGCTCAGCCGGCGGGAGAAGCGCATCCCCACCGTCGACCTGTGGCAGCACAAGTCGTGCGGTCAGTGCGGGCACATCCCCGGTTACGTCACCGCGCTCTACTGGATCATGGCCGAGCTGGGGGTCCCCTTCGTCGACGACACCAACCAAACCTCGTGCACCGCCTGGAACTATTACGGCTCGGGCACCTCCAACCCGGTCGCACTCTCGGCGGTCTTCGTGCGCAACATGCACGTCGCCTGGCAGAAGGATGCTTACCCACTGATCCACTGCGGCACCAGCTACGGCGACTACAAAGAAGTCCGGTATCTGCTGGTGATGAATGACGAGCTGCGCGAGCGGGTGCGCACGATTCTCCAGAAGATCGGCCGCGACATCGTCATCCCCGAGGAGCTGGTCCATTACAGCGAGTGGTTGCACGTCATCCGCGATCGGCTCGCCGAGCGGCGCAAGCTCGATCTCTCGAAGATCAAGGTCGTCGTCCACTCCGCCTGCCACTGCTACAAGATGATGTCCGAGGACTTTACTTACGACGACGCGATTTTGGACGGCCTCCGGCCGGCGCCGATTACCAGCGTGGCGCTCGCGCTCGGGGCGCAGATCGCCGACTACAGCAACTGGTACGACTGCTGCGGATTTGGCTTTAGGCACATACTCACCGAGCGCGAGATGAGCCGGTCCTTCGCATACTTCCGAAAGATTCAGCCGATCGTGCGTGAGACCCAAGCAGACGTCTTGCTCACCCACGACACCGGTTGCGTGACGACGCTGGACAAGAGTCAGGTGGTCCCACTCGCGCACGGCTACAAGGAGACGGTCCCGGTTCTCTCCGACGCGCAGTTCGCCGCGCTCGCGATGGGAGCTCATCCCTTCATCGTCTGCCAGGTCCACTGGCACGTCGCGGACTGGCGGCCGCTGCTCCAAAAGATGGGCATCGACGCCGAGAAAGCGTGGAACGAGTATCGCGAGTACGTTGAGAACGTGAAACGCGGGATGAAGCCGAACTTCATCCGCTCCCCGCCGAGAACCCACGCATGAGCGACTCCGGGCGTGTCCTGGTGATCGGCGGCGGACCCGCGGGCTTGCGCGCGGCCGCCGATCTCGCCGCTCTCGGGATCCCCGTCGTCCTGGTCGAAAGGCGCGGCGAGCTGGGCGGAGCGCCGATTCGCTGGAAGTACAAGACGCTCGCTCCAGAGCTGAGGCCGACCGAGGAAGTGATGGGACCGATGATTTCCGAGGTCGAATCCCATCCGCTGGTGAAAGTACACCGCAACTCGGTCGTCGAGCGCGTCTCAGGCCCGGCTGGAAATTTTCGGATCGCGCTGGGCGAGAGCGGCGGGGGTGCGCAGGAGCTTGGAGTCGGGGCAATCATCACCGCCACCGGCTTTGAACACTTCGACGCGAGCCGCGATCCCCGCTACGAGTACGGCCGCGCCGCCAATGTAATCGGAATTCACGAGCTCGAGGGAATGCTCAAGGACGGGCGGGTGGTTTGCAAAGACGGTCGCAAGCCAGAGCGGATCGCGTTTGTCTTCTGCGTCGGATCGCGCGACCGTGCGACCAACCCCTGGTGCTGCACGGTGTGTTGCGGGGTGAGCATCAAGCAGGGCATCGAGCTCAAGCAGCTGCTCAAGGATGTTGAGATCTACAACATCTACATCGACGTCCGGACGTTCGGGCTGTGGGAGCAACTCTACTGGAGCAGCATGGAAGAGCACGGAATCAACTTCATCCGTGGGCGCGTCTCGCAAATTTACGACACTGGAAAACAGCTTCTGGTCAAGGGTGAAGACACGCTGGTGCGCGGACCCTTCGAGGTCCTGATGGACATGGTGGTGCTCGCGGTCGGGATCACGCCCGGCGAAGGCACGGCGCAGGCGGCGAAAGCCCTCGACCTCACCTGCAACACGTTCGGCTTCTTGCAACCGCGACATCCCAACGTGCACTACGACTCCGGCAAGGCGGGCATCTTTCTCGCCGGTGCGTGCGTCGCACCGATGTCGGTCGAGGAAGCGATTCTCGCCGGCTCGGCCGCGGCGATGCAGGCGGCGAAATTCGTTCGAAAGCCGGCACTCCAAGCGGCAGCGGGCTGAGTCGGTGGCGGACGCAAAGCAAAAGCCCGAGGAGAAAGGCCGCTTCATCGTCGAGCGGCAATATGTCGACGACCGCCGAATCAACGAACCGAAGAAGCTCGACGCCGGAGGGATGGACGTCTCGGGTCGCTGGGGTCTGCTGATCGAGCCGAGAACGATTACGTCGTTTGATCACACGCTGATGCGCGACGTGCAGCGCGAGGCGGGCGGCAAGTTCATCCATCGCTGCTTCCAATGCGGCAACTGCACGGCGGCCTGCCCAACGGCAGAAGAACACCCGGAATTCAACCCGCGCTATTTCATCCACGTGGTCCGGATGGGATACCAGGCCGAGCTAGAAAGAGTCCGCCAGTATGTCTACCTTTGCGCGAGCTGCGGGCGCTGCACCGAGACGTGTCCGCGAGAAGTCGACCCGGCGGGGGTGATGGCAGCGATCGGCACCGCGGTGCGGAAAGCCCGATGAGACAGGGGCGCGCGTATCAGATGCTCTCGTGGGGCGCCGCGGCGGCGGTTGCCGTCGTGCTGGTCGCGTCTTGGATCGCTTTGTACCGGTTCCATGTGAATGATCAGGTTGCGTCGATCGATCGGCGGACGATCGTCTCCAAAGACGTGGTGGAACTGCTGGGCTTCGGCGCGCTCGGGATTTTGGTGGTTGGCGTTGTCGTGCGAGCGTGGAGACGAAGCGCGCCGATTCTGGTGCGGGAGACGCTCGACGCTTCGGTGTCGATCGGACGGCAAGCGGCTGCGAAGGCATTCGGCACGGCCGCAAAGGAGATCGCCCTGAGCGGGGGCATGAGTGAATGCGAGGACCTGCAGCAATGGGCTTCGCACCAGCTCGTCATGTGGGGCTTCGGCGGGCTCTTCGTTACCACCGTGCTCGACGCGCTAGTAAATCCTGCGGCCGGTCCGCTGCCGCTGCTCCATCCCGTGCGCCTGCTCGGCAATCTGACCGGCGTCGCGTTCATGAGCGGCCTCACGCTCGCACTCGCGCGGCGTGCCTTGCTCGAGCACGTTCGCGTGTCGAGCAAGCGCTCCGACTGGACCTTCCTTCTGTCGCTGTGGGGGACCGGCGCGAGCGGTTTCGCGGTGCAATGGTTTGCGGACGCCGGCGCATCACGAGCGACGGCCTGGTTCTACATCGTCCACTTGATGTTCATCGCGCTCATCCTCGCCGCCGCCCCCTGGACAAAATTCATCCACGCTGTCTGGCGGCCGACCTGGGTGCTCTACCGCGCGCTCACCACCGAGCGGCGGTCATGAGCTTCGCAAGCACCATCGAAGAATGGCTGCGCGGTCGGCCGCACGTGGGGGTGGTGATGCATTTCGAGGGACTCGAGGTGCCGGCGCTCGCCGCTCGCTTGCAAAGGCTCCTCGACGATCAGGGGCTCAGCCACCGAGAAGCCATCGAGGAAGCAAACGGAGCGCCGGTGTTCAACGCGGTTGCGTCGGTCGCCGTCGGCGAGGGAATGGAGCTGTGGATCGCCGCGAGCGAAAAGCAAGGCGTGGGTTGCAAGCTCGAGCTGCGGCTCTTTCACGCGATCGAGGAGAGCGCCGAGGCTGACGAATACCTCGCGCGTTTCAGCGAGAACGTCAACGCCTGAAAGGAAACCCGATGGCCGAATCCGAGATGCGGAAGAAGTTCCTCGTGGTGATGAGCAGCGGAGCCGATGCGCCGAAAAAGGCGTTCACGCCCTTCTATTACGCGGCGGCGGCGGCCGCGATGGGTTTCGAGACCTCCATGTTCTTCCTCGCCGAGGCGCCGTCGCTTCTCAAGCCGGGTGTGGCCGAGACAATCCGCACCACCGCCGACGGCGAGCCCTTGACCAAAGTCATCGATCTCGGCCGCAAAAACGGGGTGAGGTTCCTCTGCTGCAGCGTGTCGGCGAAGGTGATCTGGAAAATCGAGGAGCAAGGCCTCCCCGAAGGGATGGAATTCGCCGGTGCGGCCACCCTGCTCGAGATGGCTGCGGATCCCGAGATCGCGGTCCTCTATTTCTAGGAGGCTTCAATGTCTGACTACCGAGGTTTTCGCGTCCCCGAGGATCTCCATTACGATCTCGGCTATCACGTCTGGCTCCGCGTCGAAGGGGATCTGGTCGCGGTCGGAGCCACCGATCCGGCCCAGGCGTACGCGGGCGAGATCATTCACATGGGGATCAAGAAAGCCGGCACGCGGGTCGAGCGCGGCGGAATCCTCGCGACCATCGAGAGTGCGAAATTCATGGGGCCGATGCGGTCACCCGTTTCGGGGACGGTTTCGGCGGTAAACGGGGAGGTCGCGAAGAAGCCCGCGCTCGTCAACGGCGACGCCTATGCCAATTGGGTGGTGCTCCTCAAACCGGAAAAGCTCAGCGCCGAGCTGCAACTGCTTACACCGGGGGCGGCTGCGGCAGAGAAGTACAAACCGATCGTCGACGAGTGGGGCATCGAGAAAAGTGGAGGGTAGCGACGGGCCGTTCGAGATCCTTCTCACCGATTGCACCAACCCGGACGCGAATCTCGCTCTCGAGTGGCAACTGCTGCGGGAGGTCGACGCGGGCTTGCGTCCGGAGACGCTACGGCTGTGGGTCAACGACGAATGTTTGGTGCGTGGTCCGCATCGAAGCCGGCTCACGGGCTGGTACCGCGAGCAGTGCGCCCGCGAGCTTGAGATCCCTGTGTACACGCGCCTGACGGGTGGAGGCTGTGTCTACCAGGACCGCGGCAACCTTAATTGGAGTTTCTATCTTAGGCGCGCCGGCGGGTTCGTGGCCTTTTCGAAGCTGTTTCGCGAATGCGCCGCTTGGGTGATCGAGGCACTGCGACGCCTCGGCATCGACGCGTCGTTCGGCGCGCCCAATCGGATCGATGTCGTGGGGCGGAAGGTATCGGGACTTGCGGCGCGCGCGCTGCGCCAAGCCACGCTGGTCCACGGCACGCTGCTCATAGCGACCAACCTGGAGCGGCTCGAAGCGCTGTGCATTCCGCCTCCAGGCTGCCCGCCGGTCGGGCGGATCTGCGACTTCGACTCCCGCCTCTCGCTGGCGACGGTGGTCGAAAGCATCGTGTCATCAACGCTCACCTTCAACGCTGGTTCGTCGCTGGACTGACGCGCTCGGCGTAAATGTCTGTTCGGCGATGACCTTGGCGCGAATCGTCTTGCCCTTGGAGTCCACGATTTCCAAGGGCTTCCCAGTCCTTGGGTCGGCCAACGCCACGCGCACCTTGCGGGGTAAACTCAGGTCATCGCTGCTGGAAGACTTATACTTGATTACGTACCGCACCTTGAGGTTTTCCAGAATGTCATCATAAAGGACCGAGAGGTGGCTTGTATTTTCCGGTAAATACAGTCGACCGCCAGAGCGTTTCGCGATCTCACTTAGATCGTGATTGACTCGCTTCCAGTGAATTCTGACAGACGGGACAGCGCTTTCGGAGGGGTTTGGGGTGTTTTGGATGATTCGAGCGAGACCAATAATATAAATGGGCGTGTCAGATTTTGTTACCGACTCGAGCACGTCCTCATATTTGGACTTGCTAAATGTATCGATTCCAGAGGAAATCAGGATAATGCTCTTCCGGCCCACGATCGAGCGGATGCGCTCCAGCGTAAAGATGAGGGCATCGTAAAGGTTCGCTTGGTCGGATGGCGTCCCAAGCAAAGTGATGGCATGGTTCAGCGTTTCGCGTGGCTGCGAAAAATCAGCCAGCTGCACCACCGTGTCCCCGTACTTGAATATCGCTAACTTGTCCTCTTTCCCCAATTCAGCCAGCAGCTGACTACACGCGTTTTCGACTTCGACACCCAGGATTTTGTTCGCCCGCTGAAATCGGCCACCGATTTCAACCAGCAATGCCAATGAAGCAGCCGCGCGGTCGATCTCGACGTTCAAATTGGTTTGGCGAACCCCATTTTCGTAGACGACAAAGTTGTCTCGGCGGATGTTGGGGATGAAATAACCCTGAGGGTCCTGCACCAGCAGCTTCATGGTGACGATTCCCGTGGATGGTTCGAATTGGATTTCGGTCTTCTGCTTCCCTTGCCGGCCCTCAAACAACGAGGTCGAAGAGCGACTGGGAATTTCGATCTTGGACGGCCCCGCTGCACTGGCAGGGAGCGACACAACGGCTAACAGAAGTATGTGCGGCAGCATCATCGTAGTTCGTCCTCCCGCGCCTTGCCCTACCCTAGCGCCGCTCATACCCAGCATTTGCTCCCGGACCAAGACTTACCTGACGAAACAAAGCCTAAGTGCCAGCACCAGTGCCAGCAGCGTTGCCACGTGCAAGGCCACATGGGCTGTGTTTGGCCTAATTCCGTGACGCTCGGGAAGAAAAGCGTGCGTCTTGCCAAACATTGCAGCATAGCGAGCCCGTCGCTTGGGATCGGTGCCAAAAAAATACGGTATCCACCAACGCCCGTAGCTCACCAACGAACAGCGTACCCAGAATAGCGACCAACGCGACCTTTACCCACGCTGGGTAGGGAACTTGATAAAACCTAACGCTCAGGAAGAGTGTGATTGCGATAGCACTACCATTTATCAGCGTCGCAAGCGCGAGCTGGCCGGGAGTATTCTGACTTCTCACTCCGGCAATGTCGTTGAGGCGGCCAAGCGGTACCCAATCCTGCAGCAGCAGAAACACCAAGATGAAGACTTGCAAGGCAATGAAAATGATTTCCATCGTGGGTGGCTTCTGGCGAACCGGCGCGAACTGCGCCGATCACTTTTCATACGAGTGATACCCCGATGACTGCGCTGAAGGCGACCACGGACAACACCAGTCGGATCGCGTGAAGAGAGTGCCAACGGTCACGGAAGTCCTTCCAGTTCGACGGAAGCGAATCAGGCGTCCAACTTGAAGTCGCGATCGCCGACATCGAAGAGCACCCGGCCGGCTGGGTACTGCCGGGAGGCGGGACGAAGGTGCAATATGCGACGCTCGAGCGGCATCGGGCTCTCGAACGATGGCTGGATGGACTTCGTTACTTACGGGTAAACCGTTCGATCAGCATGCGATGAGCTGGGAACAGCCGAAGTAGATCGTCGCGCGTCGGCAGATCAAAGTCCGCGAAGTCGAAGCCTGGCGCAACCGTGCAACCGCAGAGCGAGTATCGCGGGCCCAGCGGCGTGGCTGCCTGCAACACACCCGCCGGCACCACCGCTTGAGGAACATCGCCGCTGGCCAAGTGCGGGCCCAGTCGGATCGAGCGAGCGGCTGCAGTCTCAAGTAGGTAAAGCTCGAGTGGATCTCCAGCATAGAAGTGCCACACTTCGTCCGAGCCGAGAATTCGGTGGAGAGCCGAAAAGGTGCCGGCGGGCAATAGGAAATAGATCGCCGTTGAGGCATTGCGCGCCCCACCGTGCAGCGGAGATTGAACCTGGGCCGAAGCCCGGAACGTCTCGCGGTAGAAGCCCCCCTCCGGGTGGGGTTTAAGTCCGAGCGCCTCCACGATCGCGCGAGCCTCTGGATGCATGGACCTACTCTGCCAGTACAAGCGCCGCCAGCAAAGAGCCCAGCGTAGCAGTTGGACAAGCCGAACAGGCAGTACTAACTACCGCAGCCAACTGAGCAATGCCTACCGAATCATTTCGACCACCTGGCGAGGTCTCCTATACGATTCGGGTCATCGGGGCGCGGAGGCCTGGGCTGCGCGACGCGTATCACGCTCTGCTCCGCATGTCGTGGTGGCGAGTAATCGCTGTGATTGTGTTGGTCTTCCTCTTGCTTAATGCGATTTTCGCCCTGCTCTACATGGTTGTCGGCGGAGTCGCGAATGCGCGTCGCGGCTCATTTCTGGATGCGTTCTATTTCAGCGTCCAAACGATCGGGACGATCGGCTACGGATCCATGTTCCCGGTCTCAACCGGAGCCAACAACATCGTTGTCCTCGAATCCATTGTGGGGCTGCTGATTACCGCGCTCGCGACCGGACTGGTATTTGTTCGATTTTCGCTGACCCGCCCACGAGTGGTCTTCGGCCGCTACGCGGCGATCGGTCCGATGGATGGCATACCGACTCTGATGATCCGGCTGGGAAACGATCGCAGCAGCCAAATCTACGACGCGCGAATGCGATTGATGCTGATGACTACGAATCGGTCCCCCGAAGGGGAGGTGTCCTATCGCACCACCGATCTGGCGCTCATGCGTGATCGTCTGCCGGCGCTTGCCCGTTCGTGGACCATTCTCCATCGCCTCGATGAGCGCAGCCCACTTCATAGGCAAACGCCGGAATCCCTGGCTCGCGTCGACGCGGAGATCTTGGTAGCCGTCTCGGGAATCGATGACACGTCGCTCCAGTCAGTCAACGCTCGCTGGACCTACGAACATACTCGGATCGTGTGGGGTGCGCGGCTGGCCGACATTCTGAGCGAGACACCAGAGGGAGACCTCTTGGTCGACCTCACTCGTTTCCATGAGCTGGCTCCGACCTCGCCGTCAGAGAATTTTCCATGGCCAAAACAGATTGAATCGCCGCCACCGGTTCGGTAGCCCCGTTTGACAAAGGGCCCTCGACTACTTCCGGCGAACGCGTCTGGATTTGAGAAATCGAACGTTCGATCAGCAAATCCAGACTCCAGTCGAGCACCACCCGAATCTTGTTGCTGAAGCCTACGAGCTTGACCAGGTAAAGCGTTCGCCAGACGAGCCAGGCCAAAAATCCAGACAGCTTTACGCCGAGCAGATGCACGGCAGCGAAGTGCTCCCCCACCGAGACGAGGGATCCGAAGTTGAAATATCTAAAAGACCTGGTGGGCTTCCCAGAAAGCAGACGAACCAGGTTGCGCGCCGCTTGGGAACCCTGCTGGAATGCCACCTGCCCTAGGGGTGGGAGCGGCCGTCCAGTCTTTTCGTCGATCAGAAACGCCGCGTCACCCAAAACGAAGACACGGTCCAAGCCCTCCACGCGCAGATCCGACTTGATCCGGATCCGGCCCGACGCGTCGAGTGGCAGGCCGCTTCGCGCGAGGAGCTCAGAGGATTTCACCCCGGCGCACCACACGCAGGTACGCGTTGCAACCCGCTCACCGGTCTTCAAGACGACGTGGCGTGGGCCGACCTCCACCGCTCGATTGTCGAGCACGATCTTGATCTTGAGGCGCCCAATTTGCCTCGACGCGATGTCCACCACCCGGGTGTGCCAGCCAGGGAGGAGTTGGTTACCCGATTGAACGATCCACACCTCCGGTCGAGTGGGATCGATCTCCGGGTACCGCGCCAGCAGCACGTGCTCGATCAGGTCGTGCATCTCCGTCGCGACCTCGACCCCAGTAGGACCACCGCCGATAATCACGAAACGGAGCAGCTCTTCCTGCAGAGCGGCCGAGGTGGAGGCCGCCGCCCGCTCGAAACAATCGATCACGTGATTTCGAACCGCCACCGCGTCCCCCAGCTCGCGCATAAAGAACGCAAATCGGTCCACTCCAGGTGTACGGAAGGTGTTGGTCGTCGACCCCGGAGCAAGGATCAGGTAGTCGTAGGAGAGCTGGGCGGGCAAACAAGACTCAGATCCCATTTCATCTGTTTCAAACCTGGCGGTGATGGTGTTGGAAGCCGGATCGATGCTCTCCACCAAGGCGTTGCGAAAGCGGATGTTGGTGGTCTCGAAAATGCGTCGGAAGGGATAGGTGACCTGCCGGGTTTCAATCGCCCCCACCGACACGCTGGGCAGCAACGGAGGAAAGAGGAAATAATTGTTTTTGTCTACAACGGTGAGCTCAAAGTCCCGGTGATGGCCGAGCGCCTTGTCCAACGCGACTGCTGCGTACAGCCCGCCGAAGCCGCCTCCAACGATCACCACCTTCACTTTCCGCCCGCTGCCGCGCCAGCGATGGTAGAGCCACATCTGTTTTAACGGCAAAACCAGCATCCACACCAGGAGGATCCCTTCCGCGATGCTCAGCGGCGCAAGAAAGCGTCGCGCCAGCGAGCTCACCGGGACGAGCAGCCAAGTTCCGACGTCCAGCACTGCCAAGCCAATTGAGAAAAGGCCGAGAACCTTTCGCACCCGCCGGCGCATCGTCGTCTTGCGAAAGAGGAGCTGCGAGACAAACAAGATGACTGCAAGCCCGACGTAGTGGGCAAGCAGCAGGCCTGAAAAGACCATCGGATGGGCCCAGGCGACGTCCGCGAGCTGGGTGGCCCACTGATACATCGACGCATCGTGCGCGAACAACCAGCCCACGAACAGCCAAGCGATTCCCCAGCTGCTCAAGAAGAGCAGCACTCCAGAAGCGATCGCGAACGTCGCAAGCAACTTGCACCAGGTCGCCATGTTGATGAGCCGGTACGGGTCAGCGGGTAATCGAGAGGACATCGTCACTCCTGGCAGAAGATCACCGAAGCGCTCCGAGAGTGCCTCTCGCCGCGGGACGAGCCGAAATCGACTCAACCTGGAGGTGAGCGGGCGCGAGGTCGACACGCAGCACCTGCAGCAGTTCGGCCACGCTCCAGGCCTGAGCCGGCGCGCCCACCGCACGATGCGGAGGCTCGGGCTCGAAGATCTCCGAGATCGTTCCCAGGCATCCTTCCTCGAGATGCTTCTCGAGACCGCGCAACAGGGCACGGCAGTACGCCACGTTCACGGAGTTGTTTCCAAAAACGCGAAGGTATGCCCGAATGAACGGTCCGAGCAGCCAGGGCCAAACCGCTCCCTGATGATACGCGCCGTCTCGCTCTGCCACCCCGCCCCGGTAATGCGACACGTACCCCGGATCCCCACGGGCGAGCGTTCGCAGACCGACCGGCGTGAGCAGGGCCGCCTCGACGGCGCGAACCACCGCGACCCTGCGAGCCGGAGCGAGCAGCTGGAATGGCAAACTCACCGCCAACAATTGATTCGGCCGCAGCCGCGCGTCCGGCCCAATCGGAGTCAGTACATCGTAGAGACATTGACGCTGTTCGTTCCAGAACGCAGCCTCGAAGGAGTCTTTCACCGTTGCTGCTTCCAGCTCATAGATAGCGGCGTCCTGAGCGGCTTCTAGGGAGCGAGCCCACTGAGCCATCAAGCGCAAGGCGTTGTAGTAAAGAGCATTAACCTCCACCGGCTTGCCATGGCGAGGAGTGACCACTCGTCCTTCCACTTTGGCATCCATCCAGGTGAGCTGGGTTCCCTCGCCACCCGCAATCAAGAGCCCATCGCGTTCATCGATCGCGATTCCATTGTGCGTGCCTTTCCAGTGCCAACGCAGGATGGCCCTGGCAGCAGGATAGAATTCCTCAGCCAAGAAGCCGCGATCTCCCCCGGATTGGAGATACGACTGCACTGCCTGAAACATCCAAAGCGTTGCATCGGCGGTGTTGTATTCGGGTTGCTCGCCTTGATCCGGGAATCGATTCGGAATCAGTCCTTGACTGACGTGGTGCAAGAAGCCCCGGAGTACTTCGCGAGCCTCGGCATGTCGGCCGCGCGCCAGCAGCAAGCCTGGCAGAGCGATCATCGTGTCCCTTCCCCAGTCGGTGAACCACGGGTATCCGGCGATCACCGTCGGGTTTCCATCCGCACGTTTGACGATGAACTGATCGGCGGCTGAGAGCAGGCGGCTTGCCATCATGTCCACCTGGGAGGGAATGGGGCGCCGAAGCCGTTCCAGCCGCTCCAGTCGTTTCACCGCATCGCCGTCGATGCGTTGATCCGGCTCCAATGAGGCGACGATCCAGACGGGCGAATCGGGAGCCAGCTGCAAATGAAGCGTCCCGATTCGATATAGGTCCTCGCGGAAATCGAGGCCGCGATCGAGTTCCTCCAGGTATTCGGTGTTGTAGTGCCACCCCCCATCTCGCTCGAACGGCCTGCCGCCGTCGCTGTATCGCAGGTGCAACTCGGGCCTGCCTCGATAGGGGCGGACGCTCAGCGTGCGAAGCCCGGGCTGTTGCGATTCACGAACGCTGGCGTTGAAAGACGCGTTTGCCTTCGCGAGCGAGTGATAGTCGCGGAACGCGAGGAAAGGCTGAACTCGAAGTCCGCAAGTGCGAGTGGACTGGTATTGAATGACGACGGTTTGTTCTCCCTGGACGAGAAAGACTTTCTTTTCCAGGCGCGCCCCACTGACTTCGAAAGTCCAGATCGGGAAGGGATCGAGCCGGAATCCGACCAGATGGCGAAAACCGGTGGGGTGAAGCGTGCCCGGATACTGGTTCGTGCCAAGGGCCAGGTTCGCTCCGTCGATGGAAACTGTCTCATCCAGCTTGGCCAGGACAACCAGTCTCTCGACGGGAGGACGCAGGGAGGCGACCAGCAGGCCGTGATAGCGCCGGGTGTTGGCGCCGGACACGGTTCCCATCGCAAAGCCGCCGGTGCCGTTTGTCTCCAGCCACTCGAGATGAGATGACCGCTCGAAGTCAACACATCGCTCGCGGTCAACTCGGATTGGTGCGAGCGTCTGGGGCTCGTTTGTTTCCATCGCCTTCTCCTTCGGTCTGTCCGTCCTTGCTCTGCTGGATCAATTTGGCGACCAGCGCGGTCCAACCGGTTTGATGGCTGGCGCCCACGCCCGATCCGTCATCCCCATCGAAGTACTCGTAGAAGAGCACCAGGTCCGAGAAGTTTGGGTCATTCTGCAGCTTGGGGTGGGTGCCGCAGACCGGCCGGCGCCCGGAGGGATCGCGGAGGAAGATCCGAGTCAGCCTGCGCGACAGCTCGGTCGCCACTTCGGCCAAAGTCGCGTACTGCCCCGAGCCTGAGGGCAGCTCGACCTTGAATGTGTCGCCTAAGTAATGGTGGAACTTCTGCAGAGACTCGATCAGCAGGTAGTTGACCGGAAACCAGATCGGACCCCGCCAGTTGGAGTTGCCCCCGAATAGACCGGTGGTGGATTCGGAAGGCTCGTACTTCACTTGATACGACATTCCGCTCATTTGCAGGGTGTACGGATCGGATCGGTGTTTTTGCGAGACCGACCGGACGCCGTACGGGGAGAGAAACTCCGATTCATCGAGCATCCACTGGAGCACCCGACGGAGTCTTTCCGGGCTCGCGATCGAAAACAGCCTGCGCCCGTTCACCCCGGGGGTTCGCATACAGGCAACGCCAGCCCCAATGTCCGGGCGGTTATCGATGAACCATTCGAGGCGGCGAGCAAAGGCTGGGAACCGGGCAATCCGCCCCGCCTCGAAACTCTCGACCGCAAAGAGCGGAATCAGGCCCACCATCGAACGAACCTTGAGCGGTAACTCGTTCCCGTCGGGAAGATGGAGCACGTCGCAGTAGAAACCCAGCTCCTCGTCCCAAAGACCCATCGTGTTCATCGCATTGGCGATCGTGACGAAGTGCTCCCAGAACTTGCTGGCGACGTCCTCGTAACTGTCGTCCTCGCAGGCCAGCTCGAGCGCGATGCTGAGCATGTTCAAGCAATACATCGCCATCCAGCTCGTCCCGTCGGATTGTTCGATGTGCCCGCCCGAAGGCAGCGGCGCGCTGCGATCGAATACCCCGATGTTGTCCAGCCCGAGAAAACCGCCCTGAAAGATGTTCCGGCCTTCGGCGTCCTTTCGGTTTACCCACCAGGTGAAGTTCAACATCAGCTTGTGAAACACTCGCGACAGAAATTTGCGATCCCCGACTCCACACCTTTTCTTGTCTATTTTGTAAACTCGCCAGGCGGCCCAGGCGAGCACCGGTGGATTCACGTCGTTGAAGGCCCATTCGTACGCCGGGATTTGGCCGTTGGGGTGCATGTACCATTCGCGCAAGAGCAGGATCAGCTGCGCCTTGGCGAAATCGGGGTCCACGATTGCAAGCGGAATGCAGTGAAATGCGAGGTCCCACGACGCGTACCAGGGGTACTCCCACTTATCGGGCATCGAGAGCACGTCGGCATTGTAGAGATGCTTCCAATCGGAGTTGCGGCGATTCCGGCGGGAGTCGGCAGGTGGAGGCTGGCCCGGATCTCCGTTCAGCCAATCGCGAACCACGTAATGATAGAACTGTTTGGACCAGAGAAGACCGCCTAAAGCCTGTCGCATCACATTGCGAGCGTCAGCCGAGACGTCGGCCGGGATGATTCTCTGGTAAAACTCGTCCGCCTCCTGCTTTCGCGCGGCGAAGATTGCCTCGAAGTCGGGGCCGACTGCACCGCCCGTTGCAGGGGAGCGCCGGTTGAGCCGGAGCCTCACCGCCCCACGACCGCCACCCTCGACGCTAAGCTGATAGCGCGCAGCGCACTTGGTGCCGACGCGATCCGGGTTGACCGCTCCGGCGCGCTCGTGAACGACGTGCGCATCGATCCCGTCCTTCACGTAGGGAGTCCGGTTTGGCACCCCGAACAGGCGTTCGGCGTTCGTTTCGTTCTCGGTAAAGAGGAACTCGGGCGCGCCATCGCAGTGGAGAAAAAAACTGCCTTCGTCCGAGTGTTCGGCCGATACCGCCAATCGCCCTTCGGTTGAAGTGTCCAATCGCAAGACCGGACGGCGCGAGTCGCCGCCCCAGCTCCAAGTGTTTCGAAACCACAGCGTGGGCAATAGATCGAGGGATGCCTTCTCGGGACCGCGATTCACCACCTCGATTCGGACCAAGATGTCATCCGCGTCTGCTTTGGCGTACTCGATGAAAACATCGAAGTATCGGTCTTCATTGAACACACCCGTGTCGAGCAGTTCGTACTCGCGGCCAGCGCGGCCAGCCTGGCGATTGCGCTCGACCAATTCGGCGTACGGGTACTTCGCTTGGGGATACTTGTAGAGGTAGCGCATGTAAGAATGCGTCGGCGTGCTGTCCAGGTAGTAGTAGAGCTCCTTGACGTCCTCGCCGTGGTTACCCTCCAAGCCGGTGAGCCCAAACAGCCTGTCCTTCAGGATCGGATCGCACCGATTCCAAAGCGTCAGTGCGAAGCACAGCCGTTGATGCCGGTCGCAGATCCCGGCGATTCCGTCCTCGTTCCACCGGTAGGCCCGGGATCGCGCGTGATCGTGCGGAAAGTAGTCCCACGCCGTCCCGAAAGCGCTGTAATCCTCGCGAACCGTTCCCCAGGCGCGTTCACTAAGGTAAGGACCCCAACGCTTCCAGTGACGGCTTCGGTTGCGCGATTGCTCGAGTCTGATTTCCTCACCTGTCTTCACCAGACCCTCTTCCTTCATTTGCGATTACTGGGTTGACAGTCGGGGCATGGCATCCTGCACAAATGCAGCTTCACGAATCGGCACCGCGGGTCTGAATGACGCCGCGGCGCGCTGTCTTGTGTACGAAGCCGCGCAAAAAACGTTACCGGAAACCCGACCAAATCCCACTGGCCGGCGTTGCGCACCAAAACGGGACACTCCGTCAAGCGGCGCCGTCAATCCCGCCTTGACGATCATGGCCAACGCGCTGCGCGTCGCCGACCATCTGCGAGAACGTCTCGGCGCGCTGTGGCAGAAACGACTTCTCGGGCACGATCTCGTAGCCGTCTACAGACGTCCCGCATTATCACTGGCCCAACGCCGCCTGGATTCTCGAGGGCGCTCCAGGAGAAATACATGGGCAAACTTGAACGGAAAATTGCACTCGTTACGGGTGGCACTAGCGGAATTGGCCTAGCGACGGCGAAGCAGTTTACGAACGAAGGCGCGTACGTCTTCATCACCGGGCGCCGTGATCCGGAGTTGGCTGCCGCGGTAAGGGAGATCGGAAGAAACGTAACCGGCACACAAGGAGACGTGTCAAACCTCGACGATCTTGATCGCCTCTTCGCACAGATCAAGCGGGAGAAGGGCAAGCTCGATATTGTGTTTGCGAATGCCGGTGTTGCGAAGTACGCCCCCTTCGGCAAGATCACCGAGGAGTTCTACGACTCGATCTTCGACATCAATGTGAAAGGCCTCCTCTTCACGGTGCAGAAGGCACTTCCGCTGCTGCCGGATGGTGCCTCGATCATCCTGAATGCGTCCATCGTCGGCAGCAAAGGGTTATCGTCGAACAGTGTGTATAGCGCCACCAAAGCCGCTGTACGTTCGTTCGCGCGAACATGGACGACGGACCTAAAGGAACGGCGCATTCGCGTGAATGCGGTGAGCCCAGGTTCTATCGACACGCCCGGACTGAGTGACCTGCTGGCTTCCAGTGAAACGGGCCAGCAACGCTTGAAGATGATTTCCAACGCCGTTCCGCTCGGCAGGCTCGGTACACCCAACGAGATCGCTAAGGCCGTGGTGTTCCTCGCATCGGACGACAGTAGCTACATCACGGGAACGGAATTGTTTGTCGATGGCGGTTTCGCGCAAGTGTAGGCGCTAAAGCTTAGCGCTCATCCTCCGACGCCTGGTCGGGCTCCTCCGCCGGCTCGGGCGTAGTCCGATCTTTGGCCAACAGTCGCTCGATGTCGCTCCGGGCCAGGTCGGCCTCGTCCGCGGAAATCTTTCCCACCTTCTCCAAGCGGTCCACGATCCAAAGTGCGCGCTTACGCAAGGCGCGGGAGTGCCTCTCGGGAGTCCAGCGGCGCGGGGACGGGAGCATCGCCGCGAGGACCGCACCCTGCCCCACCGACAGTTGGCTGGCGGAGATCCCGAAATGCTCCCGCGAGCCTGCTTCGATACCGTAGACGCCATCGCCCCATTCGACGACGTTCAGATACAGCTCGAGAATTCGCTTCTTCGGCAGTGCATTTTCCAGATGCCGCGCGAGGATCAATTCTTTCGCCTTCCGCAAGAAACTCCGGTCGCCAGAGAGCCAGAGATTCTTGGCCAACTGCTGGGTGATGGTGGATGCGCCCCGCCCCAGCGACCCCTTTTCCCACGCCTGATCCAGTGCCTTCCTCACTTCGTCGAAATCGATGCCATGATGGATGAAGAAGCTCGCGTCCTCCGAGGCGATCACCGAATCCACCGCGAGCGGCGCAATCGACCCCAGCGAAACCCAATCCTGCCGGTGCCGAGGCTTTTTGCCTTGGGATCGCGCTGCTTCGTCGCGCGTTCGAATCAAGGCGGTAGTTTCAGGGTTTTGATCGATCAACCCTCGCGGGTCGGGAAGCGTCGCGTACTCGTAGAAACACCACACGCCGAGCGATAGCAGCAGCACGATGACCAAGCGGCCGAGCCAGGAGCGTTTTTTCGGCACAGGCTGAGACTCCACCTTCGAACTCGCGGGTTTTGGCTGAGTGACAGCGATCGGCAGCGGAACGCCCACTGGAGCGGATGCCCACGGCGGATCTGCACGCGGTCCACAGCTCGGACGACCTTTGGTCGGGAAATCGTCACCCATTCACTGCTGATCGTAGAAATCGCCCGATACGGCGGCCAGCCAAGATTTTTGGTCACATCACGTCACATGACAGTCACATGACAAAATTCGGGGCGCACACCTCCGATCTCTGAGTTGGATCAAGGACTTGGGGGCTAGGAAATCGCGAAACAGCCGACGTGGGGGGGACTAGCATCCGTCTCATTCCGCTTCGAAGACCACCGCTCCTTGCCGAAGACATTCAACATGGCTTGAGCGGGCTATCAGAAAACTGATGGTCCTGAGCCCAGATCCTCAGATCTATGACGCAGGTTGTTTATGCAATCCCGCTAGATTACGGCAAAAACTTCGAACGTCGCTTGGTACGCGAGTTGCTTCGAGCGGAGTCCAAGACTTTCACGCTCGCGCCCCAGAGGAATGCATGAACGCCAACCGAGCTTGCTGCGCAGCGATCTTGGCTTGCCTGGTGCTGGTCAGCTGCGGAAAGAAGGTCGCCAGTCAAGGTGAGCAATGTGCTCCCGGTTTTATGCAGAATCCGCCAGACTATCCGCCCTGTGATGTAGGGCTGGTTTGCGTCTTCTGTATTCCGGACACCGGGGGTTTCTGTTGCCCGCCCGGCCTTCGACCTTGTCGAAGCGCCTCACAACCCTGCGTCGATGCCGGCTACTAAGTGGAGCAGAGAGGGTACCAATAACGATTGATGTGCCTCACCGATGCTTGACCTCGCCGAGGTTCACCTTCTTGGCGACGGTGCTCGGCGGATTGTTATACCAACCCGGGTCCGAGTAGTTTTTGAGTCCCGCGCGGACCTTGAGGACCGTGAACATGCCGCCCATCCCCACGGAACCAAACGGTCCCTCGCCCGCCATCATCGGCAGCGTATTTTTTGGACCGCCCATATTCATCTCAGTCATGTCGTCCATCCCGTTCTCGCCCATCGCCATGTAGCCAGGCAGAAGCTTTTGAACCTTCTCTTCGAGGCCGGCCTGGCTCACGCCAGTCATGTTCGGGATTGAATGAGACATCTGATTCATCGTGTGGTGGTTCTTGTGGCAGTGGAAGGACCAGTCCCCCTCGACATTCGCGACAAACTCGATGTCTCGCGTCGTACCGGTTGGAACATTTACCGTCGTTTCCGGGAGCTGTGCCGCCGCCGGAATTGCGCCCCCATCCGTTCCGGTCTCGACAAAGTGGTATCCGTGGAGGTGGATGGGATGGCTGTCCATGCTCAGGTTCGCGAGGCGAATGCGAACGCGCTGGCCTTTCTTCACCACCAGCGGCGCCGTGCCCGGATACGCGCGGCCGTTGAACGTAAACAAATTGAAGTCGGTCATCGTCGCCGGGTTGGGCGTCGCCGCGCTCGGGGGCACGTCCCATTCGTGGAGGAAAATGGCGAAGTCTCGGTCAATCCGCCTGGCTTCCCGCTTGGGGTGAATGATGAAGAAGCCCTCCATTCCCAGCGCCATCTGCGTCGTCTCGTCGGCGTGAGGGTGGTACATCTGCGTGCCGTGCTGCCGGAGCGTGAACTCATAAGCGTACGTCTCGCCGGGTTCGATTTTCGGCTGGTTGAGTCCCGAGACGCCATCCATCCCGCTGGGGAGGAGCACGCCATGCCAATGCACGGAGGTAGCCTCGGGTAACTTGTTGGTCACCAGGATGCGCACGCGATCGCCCTCGACCGCCTCGATCGTTGGTCCCGGACTCTGGCTGTTGTAGCCCCACGCATTGATCACCATCCCCGGAGCTATCTCCTTCTTCACCGGTTCGGCCACCAGATGAAAAACCTTCACGCCGTGGTCCATGAGATACGGCAAGGTCGAGCCGTTTGGGGTCGTGACAGCGGTGTAGGCGCGAGCGGTGCCGAAAATTGGCAGCGCCAACGCGCTGAGAACGGCGAGTTGGATGATTTTGTGGCACTTCATGGCGAGACCTCGGAATGCAATGGGTTCGGCGCTGCACGCAGCGACCCGCCCGCTACGCGCTCAAGCTCGGCTCGAGCAATCCAGTAGTCACGCACCGATTCAATGTACTGACGGTAGGCTTCCACCTCGGCTTGTTTGGCAAGCAGGAGCTGGAAGACGCCGAGCAGCATCGCGTTGTACCGCTGCTGCGAGAGGCCGACGATCCGCTCGCGAATGGGCAAAAGCACCTTGCGGTAGTGCTCGACCACCTCCCGCTGGCTCAGCAGTGCAAGGCGCGCAACGCGGACCTCGGACCGGGCGTCGATCGACAGTGCGGCGAGCCGCTTCTCGCTCTGATTGAGCTGAGCCTCCAGTCGCCGAATCAACCCCTGCCGCCGGTCGAACAGCGGCAGCTCGAGGCGCAGCGTTGGGCCGATCACCCGGATGCCTGCCTCGGGCCCAACGCTTCGACTGACCCCAACTTCCACGGCCCCCACGAACCGCGAGGTCTTCGCGACCTGCAACGCCTGCGCGAAGACTTGCGCCTCTTGCCGAGCGGCTGCTAGGTCCAGGCGCCTTGCGATCGCTAGCGATTCGAGATGATCGAGCGCATTCTCGCTGCTCGGAAGGTCCGCAAGCCTGGCTGACACCGTCCAGTCGGTCTGAGAGCCCCAGAGTCCGAGCAGACGGGTGAAGCGCTCGCGCTGGAGTTCCAGCTGCAGCTCGTCGCGCGCGAGGTCGAGCTTCGCCTGCTGGTACGTGCCGCGCTCCGTCTCAAACTCGAGGTCGCCGATATTTCCGGCCCGCTGTTGCCGCTCCGCCAGCTCTGCCGATGTTTGTGCTGCCTCGAGGACCGTGCGGCGAAGCTCGACGAGTTGCTGCACTGCCTGAATCACGTAGTACTGCTGCCTCACTTCGCCGACGAGGCGGAAGACCTGGTCCGCGAGGCGCAGTTTGGCGTGTTCGAATTCCTCGGCCGCCAGCCGTTTTCGAAGCGGCAACATGAACAAATCCAAGAAGTCCTGGACGAGCGACAGCTCGGTATTCACGGTTCCGACGGACCCCTCGGGGAATCGAATGCTGAAGCCAAGCGACGGATTGCGGAGAAGTCCGGCCTGCACCAGGTCGGTTTGTGCGATGCCGAGGTCCTCGTAGGTCGCCTGCAGATTGCGGTTGTTGAGGAGCGCGAGCTGGATCGCACTCTCTTCGGTCAGCTCCTTGGCGAGAAGCTCCTTCACTCGGCGATGGACCTCGGCGTCCTCCGGCGCGCCTTGGTCCCAGTGCGTTTTGTGGCCGGTGCGCTCGGAGACCATGCGCGCGACATCGTCGTAGCCCGCCTGCTTAGGAACGCTGACGCAGGCGCCGAATGCCACTGACGCGAATGCGAAAGCCAAACCGGACCTCACTGCTGCCTCGCAGGGGGTGAGTCTGGTGACGTCGCGGGCGTCTCAGGCGAGAGCGTTCGCGAGGCAGCCCGAGGTCTGGACTCCTGCGCCTTCGGATTCGAGGGATCGCCGAGCGAAGATTGGCGCCGCGCTGGCGCGACCGCACAGCCCACCATCCCCGAGGCGACGATACAAACGTAGATTGAGCGAAGCAAAGAGAGGAACCTCCTGTAAAGGACGACAAAACAGTCAAGCGCCACCGGCCGGCGGCGCGCAGCTAGACCATTTCGCGTCGACTCAGATCAGGAGACTGCGGATGGAGAGGTAAAGTGGCGTTGAGGCCAGCACTTGCCGCCTCGGCGCGACGTACCTCCTGCCCGCGTCTTCGCGCGGGAGCGCCTGGAACCGCTCGGGGGCGCTCCAGACTTCAATCGACTGCTTCGATACAGACGGGGCTGTGGCTTTAACGACAGCGGGAGCCGTTTCAGCGGTGACCGTTCTGATCTGGCAGCAGCTCTCGGCCCTTAGCGTCGAAAGGTCCGGCGCGCTTTCACGAAGATGCGGGCAATCGCAGGTCATCTCCTCGGTCGTATGCCGGCAAATGCCCGCGGCAGTGCCCGAAATCGCCGCCTGGAATGCGACGGAAAGCGCGACTCCGAATCCAAGTGTGCGTGTCAATCGACCCACCGTAGAAGCATACACCTGATACCGAGCGTTGCAGAAGTCGCAACGCTAAGTTGGAAGAACGTCTATATTGCCGAGGTTGACCAGTTCCAAATCAGAAAGGCCAAGCTTGTCATGAAGAAATTGTCCCTACTCGTTTTGATTCTCGCTCTGCCCGCTGTCGCTGCCGATACGATCAAGCTGGCCATCACCGGCCCGTTCAGCGGCGGCTCCGCGCCCATGGGCGCTTCGATGCGCGACGGCGCCAAGCTGGCCATCCAGCAGATCAACGACGCCGGCGGCGTCGAGGTCGGCGGCAAGAAGCTGAAGATCGAGACTATCGAGCGCGACGACGAGGCCAAAAACGAGCGCGGCGCGCTGATCGCGCAGGAGCTGGCCGCCATGCCCAACCTCTCCGGCGTTATCGGCTCGGTGAATACCGGCGTGGTCATGGCCGGCGACCGTCACCTGCAGGAGAAGGGCGTCACCAAGATCATCACGCCCGCAGCTGGCTCCGCGTCGATGACGCAATGGCTGGGCAAGGCGCAGAACCTTTCCATCTTCCGCTTCGCTGCCCATGACGGGATCCAGGCGCAGATGGTGGTCGAGGAGGCCATCAACCGGAAGCTCACCAAGGTCGCCCTACTTCATGACGCGACCAACTATGGCGTGTCGGGTCGCGACGACCTCATCCGCGAGATCAAAAAGCAGGGCGATAAGCTGAAAGTGGTGGCGACCGAGAAGTTCAACATCGGCGACAAGGACATGACCGCGCAGCTCTTGCGCGCCCGCTCCGGCGGAGCCGAGGCCATCCTCATCTGGGCGATCGGCCCCGAGCTGGCCGCAGTCGCCAACGGCGAGGCGAAGATCGGCATGAAGGCCCCACTCATCGGAGGGTGGACTCTCTCGATGTCGAACTTCATCGACAACGCGGGCAAGAACGGCAACGGTGCGCTGATGCCGCAGACATTCATCGAGGACCCGATCACGCCCAAGGTCAAGGCGTTCATCGACCAGTACCACAAGACGTACCGCGTCGAGCGCATCCCTTCCGCGGTCTCGGCCGCGCAGGGGTACGACGCCGTCTACATCTTCGCCGCGGCGGTGAAGCAGGCCGGCAGCACCGACACCAAGAAAATCACCCAGGCCCTCGAGGACCTGCAGGAGCCGGTGGTCGGCGTGATCGCCACCTGGAGGCATCCGTATAGCAAGTGGGACCCCAACAATGTTGAGACGCATGAGGCCTTTCGCCGCGAGAATTGCGTGATGGGCATGGTGAAGGACGGCCACGTGGTCTTCGCCAACGCGTCCGACCGCGAGCGGCTGGCGAAGCTGGCCAGCAGCCAGTAGCCGTTCCGTCGGAGGGCGCGTGACCTTCGCGATCGTCGCCCAGATGGCGGTTTCCGGCGCGTTGATCGGACTGGTGTACGCGCTGATCGCCTATGGGTTCCAGCTCACCTTCGCCACCTCGAAGAGCATCAACTTCGGCCAGGGTGAGTTGGTGATGGTCTCGGCGTTCTTCAGCCTGACGCTGCTCAAGCTGGGCCTCAGCTACTGGATGATGCTCCCGGCCGCGCTTGTTTTTGGCGCGCTTCTCGGCCTGGCCGTCGAGCGAGCCGGCGTACGACTCGCGCTCGAGCAGAAGAGCGAAGGATGGATCTTGCTCACGATCATCATCGGGCTCTTCCTTTTCTCAGCCGCGGAGAATATTTGGGGTCGCGACGACCGGCCGTTTCCCACGCCGATCCCCAGCGACCCGATCAGCGTCCTGGGCGTCGATGTGACGCCGATCGAGATCTCGGTGGCCGTGGGCGTCTTTGCCGTGATGGGGCTGATCGAGGTCTTCAAGCGCCAGACCCTGCTCGGCAAAGCCTTCGAGGCCGTGTCCGCCGATCGCGACACCGCTGAATTGATGGGTATCTCGGCCACCCGCACGGTGATGCTCTCGTATGGACTGTCCGGGGTGGTCGCGGCGCTGGCCGGGATCCTCGTTTCGCCGATCACTACCGTGGGCCCGACCATGGCTTCGGCGCTCATTCTCAAGGCGTTCTCGGTGGCGGTGGTCGCCGGGCTCGACTCAGGATTCGGCGTGGTGATCGTCGGAATGTTCCTCGGCGCCCTCGAGAGCATCGCCAGCTTCTCGCTCGGCAGCGGCTGGCGCGAGGTGCCGGGCCTCCTCCTTCTGATCCTCGCCTTGGCGGTGCGTCCCACTGGAGTCTTCGGAAAGGCGGCGATCCGCAAGGTCTGAACAATATGTTGAAGAGGCTGCTCCTCATCCGCGGCGCCGAGTTCTTGATCTTCGCGCTGCTGGCCGCTGTGCCGCTCGCGGTGATGAACCCGTACGCACTTGGCTTGCTCACGCTCCTGGCCATCTACGGCATCCTGCTGATCGGGCTCGACATCAGCGTTGGCTACCTCGGCCAGCTGAATCTGGCGCAGGTCGCGTACCTCGGCCTGGGCGCATACACCGCCGGCCTCTGCGTCACCCGGCTTGGCTGGGGAATCTGGCTGGCGATGCTGGCCGCCATTGTGGTGGCCACCATCCTCGGCGCGCTGCTCGCCCTGCCGGCGCTCCGCCTCGAGGGGCCGCAGTTCGCGCTCGCCACGCTCAGTTTCACTGCGCTCACCGCCACGGCACTCAACGAGCTCGAGTGGCTCACGAAGGGCGCGCAGGGGCTGAGCTTCACGCGGCCGCCGGTCTTCGGCCACCCGCTCTCGTCGGCTCAGTTCTACTGGCTGTGCGTGGCGCTGCTCGCCGTGGTCTGGATGGCGATGCGAAACCTGCTCGCCTCGCACTGGGGTCGCGCGTTCGAGGCGCTGCGCGACAGCCCCATCGCCACCGATGCGATGGGCGTGGGTACGTATCAATACAAGGTCGCAGGCTTCGCGCTGGGGTCGGCGCTGGGCGGCCTCGCCGGCGCGCTCTACGCATTCAACTTCCAGTTCCTGCAGCCGCAGACTTTCGTCTACGAGCTGACCGTCATCCTGCTCTTGGGCGTGGTCCTCGGAGGACGCAAGAGCCTGTGGGGCGCCTTCGTCGGCGCGTGCCTGGTGGCGCTGTTGCCAAACCTGCTCTCGAATCGGTTCGTCTTCGAGCTGATCTCGGGGATTGGCCTTTTGGTCGCGCTCGTTGCCGGCATCCGTGGGTTGGTCCGCAGGACGATGCAGCCGTTTCAGGCGATCGCGCCGATCGTGAGCACGGGGATCCTGGTGGTGGGCGGGCTGCTGGTGGAGAATACCGAGGACTGGCGCAAGGCGATCTTTGCGCTCATCCTCTTCTCAGTGGTCGTCGGTCTGCCCGAAGGACTGATGGGCTTCGCCGCAAATTTCCTGGCCCGGCTGTTTCGCATCGAGCCCCCGCCGCTCCCCGCGCCCTCCGCGCTCGACTTAGTCATTCCCCAGCGTGCAGCCGCGGGCGCAGCGCCGCTTTTGGAGATCCGCGATCTGAAGCGCTACTTTGGCGGCGTCAAGGCCGTGGACGGCGTGTCGATGACCGTGGGCGATGGCCAGATCCACGGGCTCGTCGGGCCCAACGGCTCGGGCAAAACCACGCTACTCAACGTGGTCTCGGGCCTCTATACGCCCACGGCCGGTGAGCTGCTGTTGCGCGGCCGGCCACTGCCGCAAGGCAGCCTCTTCAAGACCGCGCGCGCGGGCGTGGCGCGCACGTTCCAGAATCTACAACTCTTCACCGGCCTGACCGCGCTCGACAACGTGATGGTCGCCCTGCGCGGCACCTATCGCCGCTCGCGCTCGCTGCCGCTGGTGCTGCTCGGCCTCGGCCGCATCGAGGAGAAGCGCGCGCAGGCCGAGGCGCTGGCCCTGCTCGAATTCGTCGGTCTGGGGAACCAGGCGCGTACGCCGGCCAAGGACCTTACTTACGGCGCGCAGCGCTTCCTCGAGATCGCGCGGGCGCTGGCGCGTAAGCCCGACCTCTTGATCCTCGATGAGCCCGCCGCCGGGCTGGCGCATCCCGACGTGCGTCGGCAGATGGAGATCATCCAGCGCATCCACCGGCGAGGGGTCACGATCCTGCTCATCGAGCACCACATGGATGTCGTTAGAGGGCTCTGCGACGTAGTCACCGTGCTCGACAGCGGCAAGGTGATCGCCGAAGGGACAGCCGACGAGATCAAGCGCCACAAGAAGGTGATCGAGGCTTACCTCGGCGATGTCGAGGGGGTCCCGAAGCCCCACCCATCCCTGGTGCGCTCGCCACAGCTTAAAGACTCCAAGATGCTCGTCGTCGAAGATTTGCACGCGGGCTATGGGCTGAGCGAGGTGCTGCACGGGACCGCGCTCGAGGTAAAGACCGGCACGGTGGTGGCGCTGATCGGCGCCAACGGCGCTGGGAAGACCACGACCATGCGCGCGATCTCGGGCGTCATCAAGCCCACCCGGGGTCGGGTGGTGCTCGACGGCAAGCCGGTCCAGGGACAGGAGGCATCGCGCATCGCGCGTCTCGGCCTGGCGCACGCGCCGGAGGGTCGCAAGGTCTTCGGCCCGCTCTCGGTCGAGGACAATCTGCTCCTCGGCGCGTATCGCCGGCTGCCCAGGTTCTTCGGCTTCGGCGCTTTCGCCAAGACTGATCTGGAGCGCGTCTACGCCCTCTTCCCGCGTTTGAAGGAGCGCAAGAAGCAAGCTGCCGGCACGCTCTCGGGCGGCGAGCAGCAGATGCTGGCGATCGGCCGCGCGCTGATGGCGCGGCCCAAGGTGATGCTGCTCGACGAACCATCGATGGGCCTCGCCCCGGTGATCGTCCAGGAGGTGCTCCGGACGATCGAGACGCTCAAGCAGGACGGGATGACCATCCTGCTGGTCGAGCAGTTTGCGAAAACCGCACTCGAGGTGGCGGACCACGCGTATGTGATGGAGGGAGGGAAGATCGCGATCGATGGCCCGCCTGAAGAGCTGCGCAAGAACGAGCGCGTGCTGGCGGCCTACCTCGGATGACCTGTGAACAGCACCTTGCCGCCGCTCGCTCCGGCTTTCGTGATCGCTTCCGTGACCTGTTCGAACCCGTAGGTCGCAGCAACCGGAGTCGAGATCGCGCCGGAAGCGACCAGCGGAGCCAGACGATCGAACATTGCGGTGAGCTCTTCCGGTTTGGCCGACTGATACCAGTAGAGAAGCCAGAAGCCTCGTATCGCCTGCTTCTTGAAAATTAGGCCGCCAGGCGACACGACCATCGGCTTGCGACTCGTTCCGCCATAGGACACCAGCACCCCGCCTTCGGACAGGCAGCTCATCAGATTCATCGGAGATGTATCGGCGACTCCGTCGAGCGCCAGTGCAATCGGCGCGTTTCTTGTTTCTGCCGCCACGCGTTTTGCAAGATCGGGTCCGTCCACCAGAACGACGTCGCCGCCGAGCGCCTTGACTTCCGCCACCACCTCTTAGCGACGGACGACATTGACGGTCTTTAGACCGAGCGATTTCGCAACCGCGACCGTGGCGCGCCCGACGCCGGAATTCGCCGCACTCTGGATCACCCAAGATCCGCGCGACAACTTCACGATGTCTGTCAACAGCAGATACGCGGTCGGTGGATTGACGCCCATCATTGCAAACTGGTTCAAATCGCCCGGCGGCAGCGGACGGAGCCAGGGCGCGTTGATCTTGACGCGTTCTGCCCAAGCCGGGTGCAGAAACGGCACCAGAGTTCGATCGCCTTCCTTGAGATGTTTGACCCCCGCGCCGACCGCGATCACGCGGCCGACTCCTTCGGTACCCATGATCGCCGGCAATGACGGTCGATAGCCATACCCGCCGGCGATCATCAGGAGATCGTATTGATTGATCGGCGAGGCTTCGACCGCGACGACGACTTCATTCGCGCCTGGGGCTCCAACCTCCGCGATCTCGACACATCGGGCGACATCGATCGGCTTGCCGAACGCTTGGATCTCGATTGCTTTCATCGCCGCTCTCTCGGCAGTACCGCGCTTTGATGCCGCCTCACCGAAAGCGTTGCGCGCCGCCTGACTCGGCTGCCTTACCTGCAACACTGCAACTGTAGCGCTACCTGCCTCGCATGCAGACTCAGCGAAGCTGAACCTGCGCCCATGCCGTGTTTCGAAGCGCATTTTAGGCACGGCTGTTGCTACGGTGTCTGAATGGTGGATCCTTGATGGACGAGGTAGCCATGGCAGATTCGCTTTTCGCGCCAGACTTTCAGGCGGTTCTCAATCAAGCCAAGAAAATGAGCGGTCAAGATAGGGGCCCATTTCCATCGCCTGAAGACTGGCGAGATCAATGGATCTACTTTCTCATGGTGGATCGCTTCAACAATTCTGGATCGCCTCCGCGGCATCAGCCCTTCGATGACCCTAACTTCTATAGTTTCCAGGGCGGGAAGTTCTCGGGCGTGCGGCAGCAGCTGGGATACATCAAGCAACTCGGAGCGGGAGCAATCTGGCTAAGCCCGCCGCTTAAAAACCTTCCATTCTCAGACGGTAGCTATCATGGATACGGCATCCACGACTTCCTCCATGCCGAGCCACGGTTTGCAGACAACCCTCAGAATGCAGATGACGAGCTGCGGGCCTTGGTCGATGCGGCGCACGCGCAGGGTCTTTACGTCATCTTCGACATTGTCCTGAATCACACCGGCGATGTCTTTGCCTATCAGTGTGACCCAGGCGATCGGCTGTGTCAGGACAAACGAGGGTCGGAGGCCAGCCACCACGACGGTCCACAACCCGTGCGATGGCGGGATGAGACTGGAGTCCCCAAGCCAGAGTTTTCCGTGATCGAAAACATCCCCAGCCCGCCTCGGGACGCGTTGGTATGGCCGCGCGAAATCCAACGGAATCGGTTCCTTCGAAGGGAAGGAAACCCGCAGGCGGGCGGCGACGACACATTGGGGGATTTCAGCTCGCTGAAGCAGCTACTCACGGCTGACACGGATCTTCAGCGCTTTCTGATTCGGGCTTACCAGTATGTGATCGCGCGCTACGACGTAGACGGGTTTCGCATCGACACGCTTCGGTATCTGAAGGGCGATCTGCCCCGGCTTTTCGGCAATTCGATGCGTGAGTTTGCCCTGAGCATCGGCAAAAAGAACTTCTTCACCTTCGGCGAGGTGTTCGATCCGCAGGCAGAAGAGGACATCGCCCGGTTTATCGGACACAACACCAATGATGGAAGCGAGTTGGTCGGAGTCGATGCGGCGCTCGACTATCCACTGTTCGACGCGCTCAAAACGGCCGTAAAAGGTTTTGGGCCTCCCGCGGCGGTGGCCGACATGTATCAGCGGCGCAAAGCAATCGAAAGAAATGTACTCAGCTCGCATGGCGATGCCACGCGCTATTTTGTCACCTTCCTAGACAATCATGACGTGAAAGAGCGAATACGCTTCGTGCAACCTGGCGATACCCATCGCTTCGACAAGCAGGTAACGCTCGGGTTGGCCTGTCTCTACGCGCTTCCGGGAATCCCCTGTCTATACTACGGCACAGAGCAAGGCTTGTACGGTCGCGGCAGTGATCCGGCGGTGCGGGAGGCGCTCTGGGGCGCTCCTGGTTTTGACCAAGGAAACGTCTTCTACCGAGAGATGCAGCGGCTGGCCAAGGTGCGCGCCGAGCAATCGGCACTCCGGTACGGTCGCTTCTATTTCCGCCCAGTGTCGGGAGATGGTCAGACCTTCGGGATCTCTCCTTTTCAGCAGGGTGTGCTCGCGTTCTCGCGGATTTTGAACGACGAAGAAGTGCTGGTTGTGGCTAACACCAATACAAGCCAACCTCAGTCTCTCGACGTGATTGTAGAGATTCAATTAAATGAGGTGAATTCAGGGCATCGGATTCTGTACAGCAACGACTCAGCTTCGGTGGCCCCATCTCCGACTCGACCAACGGCGGCGGTCACTGTTCATGAGGTGAACGGCACGACCGGAAACGGTCCCTTGCACGTCGTTCACGTTACTCTGCAGCCGATGGAAGTGCAGATCTTGGGCAACCAATAAACCCGTCAAACGCGAAGCATGAAACTCACCTTGCCGAATCGCGTCCGCTGAAGGGCTTGACCCTCACGTAACGTCGGGCCTTATTGGTTTGGGCGGAGGTGATGAGGATGGCGCTCAAGGTGAGCGAGGTCGCCCGGCTGGCTGGGGTCAGCATCCGGACGCTTCACCACTACGACGAAATCGAGCTGGTCCGCCCGTCTGGGCGCAGCGCGGCAGGATATCGGCTCTATGCGCAGAAGGATCTGGAGCGGCTCCAGCAGGTGCTGTTCTTCAGGGAGCTCGAGTTCCCGCTGGATGAAATCCAGCGAATCATCGGCAGCCCAAATTTCGACGTGGGTGCGGCGCTTCGGATGCAACGACAGCTGCTCACCGAGCGAGCCATTCGCATCAAGGCTCTGATTGCAGCGGTGGACGCGGCAATCCACTCAATCAGGGAAGGCACGACGATGACGAACGAAGAGCGCTTTGAAGTCTTCGGAGATTTCGACCCCTCGAAGTACGAGGACGAGGTGAGGGAGAAATGGGGCAAGTCCGAAGCGTACCGTGAGTCCGTAAAACGGGTGAAGCAGTACACCAAGGACGACTTGATCAAAATCAAAGGCGAGGCTGACGGCATCTTCGAGGAGCTCGCAAAGCTGCTCAAGCGTGGACGTCCGGCGCACTCGCCCGAGGCGATGGACCTGGCCGAACGCCACCGAAAGCAATTCGGTTAGCGGTCTACCCCTGCTCTCGTGCGTTCCACCGCGGTCTCGGCGAGATGTACGTTAACGATTCGCGCTTCTCGGCGACCTTCGAGCGATACGCCCAGGGCCTGGCCTCCATACGTCCGCGACGCCTGGCGCTCCAATGCCGAGCGTCATGAGTGGGCGACGGCCGCCGCGATCCGATGTTTGTTACAGATCTAGTGGCAGGCCACCGGCTTGAGACCGCCGTCAATTTTGTAACAAACCTCTGCCTGGGTGCGTGCTTGATCGGTTGGCTGCGGCCACCGGAACGGCTATCTCGTCATCGGCTTCGATCGATTTCCCTGATCGCCTTTTCGACGAACCGGTTCGTGTAGAGCTCGTCGGGCCGGAGCTTCGAATTGTCTCCGCTCCGGCGCCAGATCCCCTCGGCGCTTTGGTCGAAGGACGATGCGAGGGCCGAGTCGACGACCAATTGCACCCCCGCGGGCGAGAAGGAATAGTCTCCCTGGGCGAAGGTGGACAGCGTGTTCCTCAGCTTGTCGGTGTCCGCCTTCCGGTTCCTCTTCTCGAAGTAGCTGGGCGGAAGCTGGTCGATGATCTGCTCGGCTGTGTGGCTGTTCACAAAGCGCATGGTTCGGACCCAGGCATTTACCAGGCGCTGGACCGTGTCCGGATGCTCCTCGATGTAGCGCGGCGCAATGAACAGGCACTGAGCGGGCCATGGTGCGCCGAAAACCTCGATTGTCTTTTCCCGACTCGTGAGCTCGTAGAGCGGCGTGACCAGGTTCGTTCGCAGAAGGGCGGAAGTCATCGGCTCGAGGAACACCATCACGTCGACTTGCCCCGCACTGAGCGCGTTGAGCACGGCCGCCTCGCGGCCCTCGCTCTCCTTGAGGATCGTTGTGTAGCTATGGGGCGGCAAACCGGCCTTCTTCGCGAGATAGTTCGTGACGATGCTCTTCGTGGAGTATCCGGCACCCTCGGCGATACGCTTGCCCCTGAAGTCCGCGGCGCTGCGAATCCGTTCCTTCTCGCGGTTGGCGACCAACACCTGCACACCCGGCGCATCATTCAGCAGAACCACCGCCTTGACCGGAAAGCCATGGCGCGCACCGAAGATGACATGGTGGAACCAGTTGTACGAGGCATCGATCTGGCCCTTGTTGAGCGGCTCCTGCATGAGGTAGTCCTCGCCCGAGAACTGCGTCGCGTCGACTATCCGCACGCGGAGCCCCTCGCGCTCGAAGTAGCCCAGGCTTTGTGTCAGCGCGGGCAACAGGGTCTCGTTCACGCTCAGTTTCACTTCGACCGGGTCGCGTGCTGGCGCTACGGGTGCTGTAGAGCAAGCTCCCGCGAGCGAGGCCAGCGCCGCCGCGACGGCGAAACCGCGGATCATCCGCGTCGAATCCAGTTTCACCGTCGATCCTTTCGGTAGAACTGCTGGGTGCTGGGGTTGTCGAGCTTCTCGAGTTGCGCGCGAACCAGCTCGGGCGTGAGCGGCAAGTAACCGCCGTCTCGCCCCACCTCCTGTTGGCCTTGGCGGCTCAGGACGTAGCGCAGGAACTCTTTCACCTTGGGGTCTACCGGCGGAACGGCGACGTCTCCGGTCTTCGTGTCGATGGTGAAATAAATGTAGGCCGTGCGGGTCAACGGATAAGTCCGGTTCGCCACGCTGGTCTTGCTCGGCAGAAGGTATGGGCTCCCTTCCCTCTCGGCGAGCGCGATCGTCTTGAGCTGCGCGTTGCGATCGTTCATGCCGGCGTATCCGATACCGTAGCGGTCATTGCCTAGGTCGTGAGCCATCTGCTGGCGATCGTCGTATTCCCGCAGGCGTTCGTTGCGCGTGTCCGATCCGCCGCTCACCCGGCTCTGGAAATAGGAGATGGCTCCTGTTACCAGCGAGGGCGGGCCGTAGGGGACGATGGGCTTGTCGGCCCATTCGCCGGTCAATCCGAGCTGGCCCCACGTGCGGATGTTGGTTTCCGGACCGCGCGCCACGCCCTCTTTCACCCAGTCGAGCCCTTGCCATCCGCCGGTGCGCTCGGCGCCGAAGATTCGATCGAGCTGCTGGAGGGTGAGCTTGTTGATCGGATTGTCCTTGTGGACAAACACCGCCAGCGCGCTCGACTTGCCAGGCACGTCATAGCTGCCGGTGGCGACGGCGATCTCCACCGGATACAGGTAGGAGCGGCGATAGGAGCCGTAGAATTCGTAGGGCCAAATCTGCCGTCCCATTACCGCCAGGTCCGCCGCCCACTCGTGCAACCCCCACTGGGCCATCGCGGTACTTTTGAGCTTGTCCTCGAATCGAATGTCGGGATGATATTTCCGGAAGCCCGTTTCCCACCGCTTGACCAGGACCGCCATGTGGTTGTTACCCCAGCTGCGCAGAGTCCCCTGCACTTTGATCGCGGGCTTGTAGTCGGGCAGCGCGGACGGCTCGGCGGCCATGGTCAGGGTCGCGGTCAAGGCGAGAACACCACAGACGGACGATGCGAAGTTCCTGCTCATTGTCAATTGAGCTTCTTTAGCTCCTGCGCAGCCGATTCCGCGGAAAGAGGGATCCAGGTGCGATCCTTGGCCACCAGCTGCTGGCCTTCACGGCTGAGGACGAATCGTAAGAATTCCTTGATCCGAGGTGACAGCGGTTTCCCGGGCGGACGGTTGACATAGAGCCAGGGCGCGTTGTTCATCGGGTATGTGTTGTCGTGGACGCTCTGAGCGCTGGGCATCACGTAGGGTGAGCCGGCGTCCTTCGCGAGCGGAAGCACACGAACGTCGAGCTTGGCCTCGTCCACGACCTTCTGGAAACTGAACGCGATTGCATAGCGATCGTGGTGGACGGCTTGGACGAGTTGCACGTCCACCGGCGCCTCAACCCCGCCGCGCACGATTTCCTTCATGGCGGGGTTCCACTTGGTCCCGCCCCTGAAAACCACCTTGTGCATCAGGTCGGACCAGTTGCTGAGCACACCGTCGATTCCGTAGGGGTGGATGGGTTTGTCGGCCCATTCTCCCGTGAAGCCCAGCTGGCCCCAGCTACGGATGTTCTTTTCGGGTCCTCGCGCCGCGTCCGTGGTCCACTTCGTGCCTTTCCATCCGCCGGTGCGCTCGGCGCCGAAGATGCCATCGAGCTGCTCGAGCGTGAGCCCAGTGAGCGGATTGTCCTTGTGCACGAAGAACACCGGGCTGGGCGTGGAACCCTTGGGCTCGTTGAACGATCCTTGCGCAAACTTGATCTCGAGCGGCGGATAGCCGTACACGGCCTCGAAGCCTTTGAGATCAGATCGCCACCAGCTGTGCCCCATGTAGCCGATATCGGCATTGCCGGCGACGAGTCCGCTGAATGCCACTGGCGTGGCCAGGAGGTAATCGTCGAAGCGCGATTCGTAATGCAGCTTCTTGAATGCCTCCTCCCAAGCATGCACAAGCTCGAGCACGTCGTGGCCCCAGATGCGAATGATTCCATGCACGCGCGCCTCGGGCTTGTGTGCAGGCAGCTTGCTCAAGTCGAACTCGGCGGCCGCCGCGCGAGGCGCGGCCAGTAAAGCCAATAGAAGAAGCACGAGCGCGAAAGGCATGCGAGGTGTGAGATTCAGGCCGCTCATCCTGAATCAAATCTGAATGTCCTCTGAACTACGCGTCAGGCTTGAGTATTCTGACCCCTGCCGCGCGACATCATGCGGTCAGAGGCCCGGAACCTCGGCGTCGTGGGCATGTTCGATCAGGCGGCGCAGATCCTCAGGCAGCCGCGCCGGATCGACGATGACTTTCTCGTAATGTACGTCGACGATCGCATCGAGTGGAATGCAGTGATCGCCACCATTCTCGATGCTGACAAGGAATTCGCTTCGACCCCCCGGGCAAACGTCCCTGATCGCGCCGAACTCCGTGTCGCCATCCTTCGCGAACACCTGAAACCCGACGGCGATAGATTCCTGCCACTTCGGTTGCTTGCTCATGTTTCCTTCCTTCCGAGAGTGCAAAACCAGCAACCGGCATAATCGCGATCTCGAACGCGAGCCACCGGATTGTTCGCAAGGTCCTTCGCGAGACCGCTCGGGATCGCGCGACACAGGACTCAGCGCCACCACGCCTCGACGCGCTGCGGCTGCTCCGCGCCGACGATTTCGCCCGGCCGCGGAACGACGATCGCCACGCCGGCCTTCTGAGCCGCGGCGACGGCGCGCTCGGGTGGATCGTTCCAAGCGTGAAACGCGAGGTTGAACGTTCCCCAGTGCACCGGCAAGAGCAGCCGTGCGCCGAGATCGCGAGCGGCCTGCACCGCCTCCTCGGGGGACATATGTATGGGCTGCCACGTCTCGTCGCAGGCGCCGATCTTGATCAGCGCGAGATCAAACGGCCCGTGCTTTTCCGAGATGGCCTTGTAGGCGTCGAAATAGCCGCTGTCGCCGCTGAAGAAGAAGCGGTGCGACGGTCCAGCCACGACCCACGATGACCAGAGCGTCTCGTTGCCGTGGAGCGGGTTTCGGCCCGAGTAGTGTCGCGCCGGCGTGGCGGTCAGCATGAGCCCCGCGATCGACGCGGATTTGTTCCAGTCGAGCTCCGCGATCGCCGCCGGATCGACGCCCCACTTCTCGAGGTGTGCGCCGACGCCGAGCGGCACAGCGAAGCGCGTACCGCGCGCCGCGAGCACCCGCACGGTCGCCATGTCGAGATGGTCGTAGTGATCGTGCGAGATGCACGACCGCGTCGATCGGCGGCAACTGTTCGAGCGGAATCGGCGGCGGATGGAAGCGCTTCGGCCCGACGAGCGTGGAGGGCGAGCAGCGCTCGCTCCAGATTGGATCGGTGAGGACGCGGCGGCCGTCGATCTCGACGAGCGTGGAGGCGTGGCCGAGTGCCCGCGGGCCGGACTGGCCGGTGACCTGCTCGAGCGTCCCGGATCACGTCCGCCAGGGTGACGAAGTCGCCGCCCAGGATGTACTTCTCCCCCGCCCGCCCGCGCTCGGCGGCGCGGATCATTCCTATCGCCACGTCGCGCGCGTCGACCGCGCTGGTCCCGCCCGGCGGGACCGCCGGTAGCTTCCCGGCGAGGAAATCGAGTACGAGCCGACCGCTGGCAGTCGGCGCTGCATCGCCCGGCCCGAACATCCAGCCGGGAAGGATTTGCACCACGTCTAGCCCGGTGCGCGCCGCCAGCGCCTGGAGCTGCCCCGCAACCAGCACCTTGCTCTTGAAGTAGAGGTTTCCCTTTGCCACCGGTGCCGGCGGGGTGTCCTCGTCGCCGGGGCTTCCGTCCGGCTTAAGGCCGATGGTCCCGGACGAGCTGGTGTCGATCATCCGCCTCACCCGGTGTGCTCGCGCCGCCTCGGCCAGCGCCAGGGTGCCTCGCACGTTGATTGCCTCCAGCTTCGGCCAGTGGTTGCCGGCGCCGTAGTACTCGCGGAAGTAAGCCGCGGTGTGGAACAGCACGTCCACGCCTTCCAGCGCGCCCCCGAAGCCGGGCACGTTCTCCATGTCACCCACCACCAGCTCCACGCCCGAGTCCCCGAGCTGGCGCTGCGCCTTCTCCTTCGAGCGCACCAACGCCCGCACCGAGTGGCCCTCCGCCCGCAGGGCCCGCACCAGGTTGCTGCCCAACAGCCCCGTCGCTCCTGTAACGAACATCTTCATGATGATTGCCTCCGCGCCCCAAGGCGCTTATCAGAACAACGCTTAGATAGAAGGCCATCTGAGCAGTGTCAAGTTCAAACTAAGCGGCGCTCAGATTGAGCGCTCGGACGGAAAGGTGCTATTTCAAGCAGTCACGCCATGGCCCTCCCGAAAAAGCGACCCACCGAACCCGAGCGCAGATACCACCACGGAGATCTCTGGCGGGCGCTGGTGGATGCCGCGCTCGCGCTGATCGCCGAGGGGGAGCTGGGGACTCTTTCCCTCCGAGAGGTGGCGCGGCGGGCGGGCGTGACGTCCGCTGCGCCCTACCACCACTTCAAAGACAAGACGGCGCTGCTGGCCGCAGTGGCGGAGGAGGGCTTCGTGGCGCTCTGCAAACGGCTCGAGGCCGCACTGGCCCGCGTTCCCCCGGCCGATCTGCGCGGGCGCTTCGGGGCGCTCGCCCGCGCCTACCTGGAGTTCGCGCGTGCCCACCCCGCGCACTACCGGGTGATGTTCCTGCCGGAGATCAAGTCCGCGGAGCATTCGTCGCTCCACGCGGCGGCGGACCGCACGCTGGAGGTGGTGGCGAATCAGGTGCGGATGGCGGCGCCGCAGGCCTCTGCCCAAGAAGTGATGACGCGGACGGTGTTGATCTGGTCGATCGGCCACGGCCTGGCCTCGCTTTGGAACGACGGCGTGCTCGACCAAATTCTGGAATTGAGCAGCGACCGCGCGCTGCTCGACGCCACGGTGGAACAGATGGCCACCTTCGCCTCGGGCGTCCCCGCGTCGGCAAAGTCGTCCGCGCGGAGGTCCCGGCGCCGGTAGCCGAGGTGGTTTCCGGCGCGGGCACCGAGCCTTTTCTGCGGCGCAAGTTACACTCTGCCGCGTGGAACACGAATCGGCCAAGCTCGAGGCGGTGATTTAGCTGGGTCAAGGGCCATTGGGGGGCCGTCGCCGCGCAGTGGCCGGTCAGGACGCGCTGGCGCGCGCCATCTTCAAGGCGAAGTCCACCACAGCAGATCGTCGATCAGCGCCCGGGCAGGCGCCTCCAGGGGCGGACATCTTCTGTCTGAATGAGAAGATCTAGAAATGAGTTGGCATCCATGACCAGGATGCTACGAAGACCGGCGCGAGGTTCGGGGAAGAGTGAGAGATGAGCGGTGTACGAGTACTGGTCGGGACGCGCAAGGGCGCATTCGTTCTGACGTCTGATGCGGCGCGCGAACGGTGGGAGATCGCCGGCCCCCACTTTGCCGGCTGGGAGATCCACCATCTCAAGGGATCTCCAGCAGACCTGAATCGGCTCTATGCGTCGCAGTACAGCGGTTGGTTCGGGCAACTGATTCAGCGCTCCAATGATGGTGGCAAGACTTGGGAGGCAGTGGGCAACAAATTCGTGTATGACGGCGTCCCCGGCACTCACCAGTGGTACGACGGCACGCCCCGCCCTTGGGAGTTTAAGCGAGCCTGGCATCTCGAACCGTCGCTCACCGATCCTGACACCGTCTACGCTGGAGTTGAAGACGCCGCGTTGTTCCGCACGACTGACGGCGGACAGACATGGCACGAACTGTCCGGGCTGCGCGGCCATGGCTCGGGACCCCGCTGGCAGCCAGGTGCCGGTGGCATGTGCCTGCACACTATCCTTTTGGATCCGAGCAACAGCGGCCGGATCTTCATCGCCATCTCGGCTGCGGGCGTGTTCCGGAGCGACGACGCCGGTAAGACGTGGCAACCGATCAACCGTGGACTGAAGTCCCAATACATCCCCGACCCGAATGCCGACGTCGGCCACTGCGTTCACCGCATCGCGATGCCCCGATCGCGCCCGGGTGTGCTGTTCATGCAGAAGCACTGGGATGTGATGCGCAGCGACAACGCCGGCGACTCTTGGCAAGAAATCAGCGGCAACTTGCCCACAGACTTCGGGTTCGTGATCGAGGTTCACGCCCACGAGCCGGAGACCATCTACGTCGTTCCAATCAAGAGCGACTCGGAGCACTTTCCGCCCGATGGCAAACTGCGCGTCTACCGCAGCAGGACTGGCGGATACGAGTGGGAGGCGCTTACCAAAGGCCTGCCGCAAAACGACTGTTATGTGAACGTTTTGCGCGAGGCGATGGCCGTCGACTCGCTCGATGAATGCGGCATCTATTTCGGCACCACCGGCGGGCAAATTTACGCCTCTTCCGACGCGGGGGACACCTGGACCCCGATCGCACAACACCTTCCGGGGGTGCTATCTGCGGAAGTCCAAACGCTGCCATGATCCGAGTCATACTCCCCGGACATCTGCGGACGCTGGCGCACGTCGGCAGCGAGGTGAAACTCCACGTCGAGGGGCAGGTCACGCAGCGCTCAGTGCTCGACGCACTCGAGGCACAGTATCCGATGCTGCGCGGCACGATCCGCGATCACATCATGCAACAGCGCCGTCCATTCTTGCGGTTCTTCGCCTGCGAGGAGGACCTCTCCCATCAGTCGCCAGATGCCCCGCTGCCCGACGCAGTCGCCTCCGGGGCGGAGGCCCTTCTCATCATAGCGGCGATTGCTGGCGGTTAGAGGCCGACAGTGCTGCAACTCTCCTGCATCGTCGGAAACGATTTCACGCATCTGTTGATCTTAGGAGCTCCTCATGACTCCTTCCCAGGTGAGCAAGCACAAAGGCAGTATTCTCGTCATCGGTGACGAGCCCGCAAGTCTCAAGCAGCTCAAGACTATCCTGAGGGAAGACGGCTACGCGGTGCATTCCGCGAACGAGGTGAAATCAGGGTTGCAGTCCGTCAAACCCACGCTGCCCGACCTGGTGTTGGTGGACGTTGGGATGCTGGGCGTGGACGGGTACCAATTATCCGCGAGCTTGAAGAACGACTCAATCACGCGAGCGATTCCTGTGATCTTAATCACTTCGATAGACCATTCGATCAATCAGGCAAAATCGTTGCTCAGCGGCGCAGTCGATTACGTTACCGAACCCTTCGATGCTGAAGAGGTCTTGTGGCGCATTGAGACACATATTTCCCTCCGCCGCTTGCGGGAGAACCTGGAATCTGCGGTTCGCAAGCGCACCACGCAGCTGGTCACGACCAACGAGGAATTAGAGAAGGCGCTCCGGGAGATCAACGTCCTAACTCAGGTTACCGGGCGCAAACATGCGGAAGAGAAAATCCGGCAACAGGAAGCAGAGTTGCGACAGGTACTGGATCTCGCGCCTCAGCACATCGTCGTACTGGGCCCGGAAGGGAGTCGACTATATAGCAACCAAGCCGCGCTCAACTACTACGGTCTCACTCTTGAGCAGTGGCGGAGCTACGACCCTCGCAGGCTCTTTCATCCCGATGATTGTGAACGCATGACGAGCGGAGCTCAAATTAAAATCTTGAGCGCGTCTTCGCACGAGAGCGAAGCACGGTTACTGAGAAAAGACGGGAAGTATCACTGGTTTCTTTTCCGCAGCAATCCGCTGCGAGATGGACAGGGACGCATCACGCATTGGTATGTTGCGGCGACTGATATCGAGGATCGCAAGCAGGCTGAACAGAGAGTCCAAGGCGAAAATCTGGCATTGCGCGAAGAAATCGTACGTTCTTCCATGTTCGAGGAAATCGTTGGCTCCTCCGACGCACTGCGTGAAGTACTAGTGCAAGTTTCGAAAGTGGCTCCCACGGGTTCCACAGTCCTGATCCTAGGTGAGACGGGAACCGGAAAAGAGCTGATAGCTCGCGCAATCCATAATCGGTCCAACCGTTCAGCTCGCGCTTTCATTCGAGTGAACTGCGCGGCAATTCCACCTTCGCTAATCGCCTCCGAACTGTTCGGCCATGAAAAGGGCTCCTTCACCGGAGCACTTCAGCGACGTCTGGGCCGCTTTGAATCGGCGGACGGCGGAACGATTTTCCTCGATGAAATCGGCGAACTCCCAGCCGAGACGCAAGTTGCCTTGCTACGAGTTCTCCAGGAGCGGGAATTCGAACGAGTGGGTGGGAACCAAACGGTTCCGGTGGACGTACGAGTACTCGCGGCGACAAATCAGGACTTAAGTGCAGCCGTGGCTGAAGGCAAATTCCGTCAGGACTTGTTCTACCGCCTGAACGTTTTCCCGATTCGATTGCCGGCACTGCGCGAGCGCGTTGACGATATTCCGTTGTTGGTCGAGTACCTGATCGATCGTTACGCTAAAAAAGGTGGCAAGCAGATTCGCAACGTAAGCAAGGAAACCTTGGACCGGTTCCAGACTTATGACTGGCCGGGCAACATTCGCGAATTGCAGAACGTCATCGAGCGGGCGGTGATTTTGTGCGAGGGGGAAACATTTTTTGTAGATGAAACTTGGCTTGCACGAGCGGATCGCAAATCATCTGTGCCGAGTGTCCCGCTGATCGCTAACCTCGTCGAACGTGAAAAGGAAATGGTCGAAACCGCACTGCGGGAGGCCGAGGGCGTGGTCGGGGGCCCAACCGGCGCGGCTTCCAAGCTGGGCATTCCCAGGCAGACACTCGAATCAAAAATCAGGAAACTGGGAATCAACCGGCACCGATTTAAAACTCCATAAGTTCGCCCGCGTTTGATCGCCCAAGTCAAAGTTTGTTGCCTTCGCCTCGGCGCTTCCTCCTGCCTCAAACGAATTGCTCCAATCAAACGCGCAGCGATTACGAACGTTTGCGAGCCCAAGTTTCAGCAAACGCCGAAAAATCGGCTGACTCTTGTGACTGTTAACGGCGCGATGATGGCAGATCGATCCAGCCGAACATGCAGAGGGTGATGACATGAACGCCCCTTGAGATGCATTGGGTGGCCCGTTCATTGCTTGGGCGTCACTCTGACCGTCGCTCCGCGTTTTTTTGCGTTGCGAGCGGATCAGGTCAACAAGGAGGACAACTGATGACTGAAGTCGGAACGCGAGACATTCCGCTGAAGTGGGACGTGTTCGTAACGCCCGGCATCCCCATGGTCACCAGGGACCTGCCTCCGGGCATGAAACAGGGAATGTGGTCGCCGATATCGTCGACCCTCATCTATGGCAAGCGGGACGCCGTCCTGGTCGACGCTTTCATCACGGTCGAGCAAGCGGACACCCTAGTGAATTGGGTCGAGGCGAGCGGCAAGAACCTGACGACAATTTACGCTACGCACGGTCACGGCGACCATTTCTTTGGCATCGGAGCGCTCCTCGATCGTTTCCCCAATGCCAGAGCGGTCGCCACACCCGGTGTTGTGAAACGCATGCGCCAGCAGGCCGCGCCAGGGTTCGTGGAGGACTTCTGGAGCGTCTGGTTTCCAGGCCAGATCCCGGACCGACTGGTGATCGCCGAGGAGCTCAAGCGAAATGTGATCGATCTTGAAGGGCACGACTTGGTGGTCGTAGAAGTCGGACACACCGACACCGATTACACGACCGTTCTGCATGTCCCGACAGTCGGCCTAGTGGTCGCTGGCGACGTCGCCTACAACGACGTTCACCTCTATCTCGCCGAGTCCAACCCGCAAACCCGACGCGAGTGGATCGCTGCGCTCGACACGATCGAGTCGCTCAAACCACGCGCTGTGATCGCGGGACATAAGCGACCTGGGAACGACGACAACCCCCAGATCACTGAAGAGACCCGGCAGTACATCCTCGATTTCGAGCGCGTAACCGAGACGACGGCGACCGCGCGAGAGCTCTACGACAAGATGCTGGAGCTCTATCCGGAGCGCGCCAATCCAGGGGTACCTCTGTGGCTTTCGGCGCGCGCGGCCAAACGAGAGCAACTTAACCAAGAACCATGAGCAAGACAGGACTTCAGGCGCTTGCGAGGGCCAGAAGCTTCAGGCGGTCCACTCCAATTTCTTTTTCGAGCCTAACTGATGACCTTTAGGATTGAGACAGCGGCGCGAGGGAGATTCACGGTGTTCATCATGAGTGGCCAAATCGAAACACCGGCGATAGCCGAGTTGAGGAGACTTTTTGAACTCGAAACAGACTACCGCAACATCGTTCTCGATCTGAAGGATGTAAGCCTGGTCGATCGCGACGTAATGGCATTTCTCGCGCGCTGTGAAGCGGATGGCGTGAGGCTTGAGAATTGCACTCCATATATTCGCGATTGGATGGAAAGAGAAAAAGATTGAGGGCGGCATCGACGCGGAAAAGCTGGTTTGCGTCCCAAACTTAGTTGAGGAGAGCGGAAAGAATGATTCGCAAACTATATGCCACGGATAACGACTCCACAGCGGCGATTCTGAGACTGGTGCTGGGAGTTGTCTTTTTCGCGCACGGCGCGCAGAAGATGTTGGGCTGGTTCGGAGGCTACGGATTTTCCGCCACCATGGGCTTCTTTACCGGCCTGTTGCACATCCCTGCTCCGCTCGCCTTCTTGGCGATCGCGGCCGAGTTCTTCGGTGGACTCGGGCTCATCCTGGGACTCCTCACCCGAATCGCAGCGTTCGGAATCGGCGTAAACATGATCGTTGCGATTGTGATCGAGCATGGCGCCTTCGGGCTCTTCATGAATTGGACCGGCGCTCAGAAAGGCGAGGGCTTCGAGTATCACCTACTGGTGCTCGCGATGGTTGTGTTTCTGATAATCCGGGGGGCCGGTGCCCTCTCGATTGATCGCGCCCTTACTGTCGCGGCGACACGGCCTAGTCGACCTTCACCCATGTGAACCACGCGCAAAAGGCGCACTTGCTCGGCAAGTTGGCATTGCGGTTGCGAGTGGTTGTCCTGGACCGCACCGATCAGCTTCTCGCTCCGGTCAAAGCAGCGATTCGGTGGTTATCAGTGGCTGAACAAAAACAGGTCGGGAGGAGTACTGAGACGAGGGCTTCAGAGCTTCTCTCGGGAGCACAAGAGGGCAACATGTGTGCGTTCGAGAAACTCGTTGAGCGACACCGGGACAATGTCTATGGCTTGGCGTTGCAGATGACTGGATCTGAAACATGTGCGCTGGACGTCGCGCAGACGAGCTTCTTCTCCTCGTACCTGCACCTGAATGAGTTTCGAACCGAGGCGGACTTCGACGCTTGGGTTCGGCGGAGCGCGGCACAGTTGACGATGCTTCACCCTTCGAGAGTAGCGCAAGCCGTCGAAGATAAGCTCAACTGGCGGGAATTCAACGAGCGCGGCGGGCCGGCGAAGTACTGCCCAACCGATTGGAGCGCCGACGGGGAACCATTGAGTGCCGAGCTGCGGCACGCGATTCAGGGTGCCACACAGCAGCTGCCGCGAGACCAGCGCGAGGTGTTTTTGCTTAAGGACTTCGCGGATCTTACTTACGAACAGATCGCCGAGATCACTGGCCACTCGCTCCGGGCGATCAAGCATCGCCTTCACCAGGCGCGGCTGAGTTTGCGTGAGGCGATCGATCGCCTTTACAGCTACGGATCCGGTGACTCGCACTTGCGAGTATTGCCGTGAGCCGCGGGCGCCGTCTGAAGTCCGACACGCGTGACGGATGCGAGAGCGCAAAGGAGACATCAGCGACCTAATCCAAGTCCAGTTGAGCTGCTGTGCGAGCTTTGGACTTGGCGCGGACCAATAGCAACGATAACCAGCGAGGTAGCAGTTCAGCACGACGACTCCTACCTGTTATTTTGTGTTGGGTGGGTATAAAAATTTGTCAAGTCCGACGGCGCGGGGAGCTCAAGCTCCGCCAACGAACCAATCATTCGGACCCGAAGTGCTACTTGCATCGTTCCGGCGGGTTAGCTCTCCTAGGCCTAGGAGGCACACCGATGGGGAAGGCAGTTCCGAAAAGGGCTGGGTTCACGCTGATTGAGCTGATGATTGTGGTTGCGATCATCGGCATCCTTGCCGCAATCGCGATTCCCAATTTCATCAAGTTTCAATCTCGCTCGAAGCAGGGCGAAGCGAAGGCAAATCTCAAGTCCCTGTTCACCTCACAGCGCTCATACTTCCAAGAAAAGGATAAATATCTCGAGACCATCAACGACATCGGCTTCGGCCCAGAGCGAGGCAACCGGTACGCCTATTGGGCCGGCGGCGGAACCTGGCAGGACCGCAGCACGTTGTCGGGAACGACGGCCGTCACCGACAGCAACATCACGGTCGACACCTTCAAGTTCCAGGGCGCTGCGACCAACCCCGCAGCGGCCGGCCTCGGCGGCATCGCCTACGCGCAAAACGGCCAGGCCGACCCGGGCAACCCGGGCGTCACCGCTGGTAACGTCTGCCCGCTTTGCAACTTCCAAGGGCAAGCGACGGGCAACATCGATACCGATGCGACGATCGATACCTGGTTCATCAGCTCCAAGGACGCCAGCGTGAATGGCTCGTGCGGAAACAGCGATACGGCAGCGCCGGCCGGAACGCCGTTCAATACCAACAACGACGTAACTTGCTGAGGAGCCCAGGTTAGGGCGCCATCTGGGCTTAAGCCGGTACCGAGAATGGCAGCGGGTATGGGCGACCGAACGGCACGCCAGCCCGCACGGTCTCGAAAGGCTTGAGGTATGCCTTGCCGGTGATCTCGTTTTTCTGCGTGTCAACGAGCTTGATCGGTCCCTCGACTAGCTCAAGGATAGAGATGTCCGCCGGCGCGCCCGGCTGCAATGTGCCAAGCCCGGGTACGCGGCCGATAAATTTCGCTGGAGCGGCAGTGGCGAGCTCGACCACCTTCTCCAGCGGCAGCCCGAGCGCAAGGAACTTGCTCATCACCCAGGGTAAGAACGGCATCCCGGGAGTGTTGACACTCGCGGTCCACACGTCGCTACTGATGCTATCCGGCACAAGTCCCTGCTGGATGGCCGCCTCGGCGATGCGGAAGTTGAAGCTCCCACCGCCATGGCCCACGTCGATATGCACGCCCCGCTTCTTCGCCTCTAGCGCCGCCGGAAGCAGCTTGCCGTTGGTATCGACCACGTTGTTGCCCACCCCGCTGTAGCTATGGGTCAGGACATCGCCCGGCCGGAGCAGGTTGAGCAGGTCGGACAGTTTTCCGGGGGCGCCGCCGATGTGGCACATCACGCGGGCCCCGCGTACCCCGGACATCTCCGCGGCCTTGACGGCGCGCCGGAGTGGCTCGAGGCCGTTATCCCCGACGATGTTGAGCATCCGGTTGTTCTTGAGATCGCTTTCGCGGACTTTGATACCCAGCAGAAGCCCGGCGTTCTCGGCCAGGATCTTCGCCGCCAGCTCGACATCGGCGTAGTCGATGTTGAGCAGCTCACCGACTGGTGCGCCGGCCAAGCCCATGTTCGAGATGTTGAGGAAGGCGAAGATGCGCGTGCGGTTCTGGTTTATTACCCAGTGATGGAAGCCCGAGAAGTTGTTTGCCCCCGAGGTGCCGGCGTCCACATAGGTCGTCGTCGCGGTAAACGGCACGAGCTCATCGGGAGGAAGGCCGGCGGCCGTGGCCTGGGGATAAACGTGCACATGCAGATCGACGAGACCCGGCAACACCAGCTTTCCGGTGGCGGCGATCACCGCTTTTGCCTTGTCGGCGGGAATCTGCGCCTCCACCGCCGAGATCCGCCCGTGAAAGATGGCAAGGTCTCGCTTGCCTCGCAGGCCCTGTCCGGGGTCAAGTACCTCGCCCCCCTGGACGAGCAGATCGTATTTCTGCTCCGGGGCGGGTCTTGGGACGTGCAGTCCGCGCTCGTCAGCGCCGCGCGTCTGCGCCGCGGCAGGCGCTACATTCACTGCGCCCAGCGCAGACGCCGTTGCGCCCGCAGCGGAGATCTTGACGAAGTCCCGCCTGGTGAATTCGCCCACGGCTCCCTCCCGAGTCGAGAACGGCGGACAGCAAAGCATCATGCAACGACAGCGTCAAAGACTCTCGTCCCGGAACGACTCGTCAGAGACCGCGCCGACCGACTCAACGTGATGGCTGCGCCTTTTGCCGTCGAGGGTTTTACCATCTCGATGTTCTGGCACGACCGCGTACACAGGCATCCAGGCAGCCGTTGGTTACGAGAGCGACTCGCGGCCTTCACGAAGGGGTGACCGAGCGCACTGGGACAGAGATCGCCCCACTTCGTCGCATCTCCGGCGATTCCAGCTTCCTTGACGGTAGTGGGTAGCGCACGCTCAACTTGCCTCGTTCGGCACAACCGGAGGAGGGGAGATGTTCCGTTGCGCTCTTCGTGTTCAGTCATCGGTGATTGCGGCTCTTCTGCTAACCGCGAGCGGCTGCGGCTCGACCGCCGGGAATCCGGGTGGCTCCGGCGGTCCATGGCTGCTCTACGCCGGCGCCGGAGTCTTCGCCCTCGACGGTTCGAAGCCCTCCGCGGCTGTGGTCACGGTGGACGCGACGTCCAACGTCGGCGGCCTGCGCGTCGTGCCGCGCGGAACGTACGCCGCCGCGACCGGTACGGTCTCAGCCGTCGAGGCATACGCGGGAATCTGGATCTCCGGCGGCCGAATCCTGCGCACGAGCACGCTCGCCGGATCGACGCTGGCGACGGCGCAGGTCTCGAGCGAGACGAGCGTCGGCGATCCCAGCCCGCTCCGCCCGACTCCGACCCACCTGTGCGACACTGAGGTGGTGACCGACTGGTCGAATCCCGGCGACTCCCGGTTCCTCTATACGCTCGCCGGCCCCGACACGCAGTGCGGCACCCCCGACGATGTGGTGAAGGCGACGCGCCTCGACGCGGCGGCCACCGACACACCCGTCACCGTGCCAGGACGTCGCGTCTCGGTCGTCCAGGCGCCCTCGACCGGGGCGATCACCGGGTGGCTCGCGATCGACGGCTCAGGCCGGCTCGTCCGCACCGACGCCGCCTTCGCGAATCCTGTGCAGCTGCTGGCGAGCGTCGGGTTTGCGCTCGCCCTTGCCACCACACCGTCGCAGGTCCTGCTGCTCGTCCAGAGCGGTAGCACGGTTACGGTGCGGCGCTTCGACCCCGTCGCCGGCACGCTCGACGCCACGGCGCTGTTCACGCTGCCGGGCGGGATCGTCTCCACCGTCGCGGGCCGTGCTCAGGAAGCGAGCGCGGTCTACATGGTCGTGTTCGACGGGAGCAGCGGCGCCTACTCGCTCTGGCGGCTCCCGCTCGGGGCCACGCAGGCGAACTCCGCAATTCAGATGACCTCGGAGACGGGCCGCACCGTCTCGAGCAGCGTGTGGCTCACCGCGAACAAGGTCGTCTTCATCGCTACCGCCTCGGGCACGGACTCACTCGTGGCCGCGGACAAGAGCGTGGCGGGGACCTCGCCGGCGCCGGCGCTCGGGGCTGCCTCGGCCGCCGGCACTTCGCTGAGCTTGGTGGGAAGCGTGGCGGACAAGGTGTTCGTCAACGTGCTCTCGTCAGGGGGCCGGACCGCGCGCGCCGTCAACGAAGCGGGGACCGACGCCGTCGCTCAGGCGAACGCCGAGTGGGTCGGGTTCGCGGGTGACGCCACCGCGCTACTTGCCACAGGCCTCTCCGCGGCCGGAAGCTACTCCGGCGCCTCGCTGTCGACGGTCGCCGTGGCGACCGGCGCACCCGGCATCCAGCTCGGGACGGTCCCGGCGGGGATCGAATCGGTGTCCCGGTTGCGCTGGTCCGGGTCGAAGGGGCTGCTCCGCGGCTTCACCAGGGATGCAAACGGCGGCATGTTCGGCGAAGTGCTGTTCGCCGACGCGAGCGCGGCTGGCTCGCTGCTCCGCGTGACCAACACCCCGGCCATCTCAGAAACGGTGCCCTGACGTCCATTCGTCCTCGATCACGGCCGACACAAGAATTGCGGTAAAGTCGCCGCATGATCCGACCTCCATTCGTGATCCGCGGCGCCGACGTCCCTGAGACGCAGCACCAGTACCCGAACAGCGACGAGAAGATGGCGCCGAGCCGGGCGGTCGGGCACGCGGCCGGGCTCCAGCGCATCGGCGTGCACCTGGTGCGGGTCGCGCCCGGCACGCGCACCTCCTACCCGCACGCCGAGGAGGAGTTCGTCTACGTCGTCGACGGCGAGCTCGACGCGTGGATCGACGGCGAGCTCCACCGCGTGCGCAGCGGGGACTTCGTCGCCTTCCCGGCCGGGACCGGGATCTGCCACACCTTCATCAACGACGGGGATCGCGACGCGCTGCTTCTCTCCGGCGGCGAGTGCGCCAAGTCGGACAGCCGCATCTTCTACCCGGTGAACCCGGAGCGGAGGAACGACATGCCCTGGTCGAGGTGGTGGGACGACGTGCCGGCGCGGCCGCGCGGGCCGCACCCCGGCAAGCCAGGCCGCTGAATCACTTCTTCTTTCTCGTCGTTGGCTTCGGCTTCAGCGTCTTCACGTGAGCGACGCCTGGCGCTCGTCAACAATTAAGCCGCTACTTTGCCCGGGCGATCGGGGATAGCATTCGTCAGCTCCTTGCAAACGTTTTCGAGCAGCAACTCCTGTTTCGAGATGATTTTGTCCGCAATGCGAAGCAGCCCCTGAATGTTCTCCTGGCAGGCATTGTCCATCGCTGTTCGGTCTCCCAGGTCTCCCTGGAAGCGATAGTATTTGCGCCCCATTTGCGCTCCCAAGCGTTGTTGCATTTGGTAGTGGACGGTGTCGCTGACCCCGTCAAAAAGAATCTTAACCAGCGGTCGTGCCCATCTTGCGAGGCCCCAGCCCTTCGCATCCGTGTACGACACCTTGTCCTCGTCGTTGCCCGTGCCTATTGAGACGACAATGAATTCGTTCACATCCTGGAACAATTGGGGTACCTCGGCCCAAGCGCACATCGCCGGATTGTTCGCGAACACGCCACCGTCAATCAGACACATGTCAGGCTTGCCCAAGGCCAGATCAGGCACATCAAGTGGCGGAAAGAAGGTCGGAGCGGCCGAAGTGGCTCGCGCAATTTCTCGCAGGCGATAGTTGAAGTTCTTGTCTGTTTTGGTCCTCCAGCTTTTGAAGAAAGCTGGTGCAGGACCTGCAGTATTGTACGAAGTCACTAGAACCCTCGTGAGAACGTCGCGCAATCGAACGTCCCCGAAATATTCGCTCAGGACACTCTCGATTCCATCGGGCTCGTACTTAGGGCCATTCAACCCCCCGACGGATTTGATGGTGTGCCAGAGCGATCGGCTGAAGATCTTCTCGCCGTATTTCTCGTAAAGATTTACCAGCTCCGCACCGGTGTACTTCGGTTTGCGGCTGTTCCCTTCGGGCATTGCGAGCGCTAGGGCGATAATACCTCCCGTCGATGTCCCGGCGATCAGGTCAAAGAGGTCCGCAGCAGCCCTTCCCGTCCTCTGCTCAATCTCCGCGACGATGCGAGCGGGGATGATTCCACGGATTCCGCCGCCGTCGATTGAAAGAATGGTCGCGCGTGCCATTGTTCGCTCCCTCCCGAGTAAGCCACCCTTAAGCGATCCGCCCTGGGCAGCTAAGGTACTCAAGCGCGCATCGAATTGAGGCTGGCCAGCGCGAAGCGGACGCACCTTAGGCACCGCGACCGCAAATTTACAATCACCTCCCGTCAACCAGAAACAGACACTCAGTCGCCAATCCCCTTCTCAATGGCTCGGGTCCCGCCTCGTACGCAAGCCGCGGTACCCCTTTGTGAAACTTCCGGCTCCGCTTGGCATCCAATCTCCATTAAATGTTGTACGTACAACCAAACTCTTGGTCTGGAGGAAAGTTATGGCTCGTCCCTTTGCAGTGCTTCTCCCCATCATTCTTGTCGCCGCGGCGTGCGCCGGGGCGCCGAGGCCACCGCCACAGCTGGCGCAGAACCGCGAGGTGGAAGCTTTCGCCTCGGCCGCTGCATGGCCGAACTCCGAGAGCGCGGTGGCGATCATCGCCGCACAGCAGTTCATCGCCGCCCGGCACGAGCGGGACGGCTATGAGTACTTCCAGCGCCTGGCACGGGAGCAACCTGATCGCCCGATCTTGATTTCGATAGAAGGTCTGCTGCAGGCAAGCAGCGCCCGCGAGATACCGCTGCTGAGCCGCGTCGCCTGGGTCGAGGAAGCGATCGGCAAGCTCGACCGCGGTGCTGAGGCCGAACCGGTCGCCGGACGGCTGCTGCGCGGGCTGGTGTTCGCGGATCTACCCGTACGGTTCGCGAAAGCGAAACAGGCGGTTTCCGATTTGGAGTCGTCGCTCGAGAGGCGAGATGCCTTTCCAGTGGACGTCGATCGAGGCATCTTCCGAGCCATTGCCAAGGCCTGGCGGACTCTCGGCAACGAGGGAAAGTCACAGGAGATGCTGCGGCGCTCAGGGTACGAGACTCTCGACGGTCCAACCGTCCTAGGAAACATCTCCGTCGGACCAGATGACGGGTTCCGATTTACCCAACCAAGGCTCGTGCGCGAAGGCGACGGAGTCTATGTGGCCGAAGGCTTCGACTTCGCGAACATCGCCTTCCTGGTCACCGAGGCAGGCGTGGTCGCCATCGATGCCGGCACTACCGAAGAGAGCGCCCGCGAGGCGATGAAAGCACTGCGCCAAATCACCAGCGCGCCGGTGCGGTACGTCATTCTCACCCACTCCCACTGGGACCACGTGGGTGGCCTTGCCGCGGTGCGCGAGCCCGGGACGGTGGTCATCGCTCGGAAGAACTTCGCCCAGGAGCTCGCGCGCATGCGCAGTTCGCAGGGGATCTTCAGCTGGTTCTTCGGCAGCCGGCCCGTCGGCCTGGATGTCAAGGTAGACCGCGTCGTCGCAGAAGAGGAATCCTTTCACCATGGCGGCCTAGAGCTGCGGCTCATCCCGGTCCGCGGTGGGGAGACAGAGGACGCGCTCTTTATTTACCTTCCCAAGCAAGCGCTGCTCTTCGTCGGCGACGCTTTCATGCCGTACGTGGGACCTCCTTTTCTGTCCGAGGGATCGCCTGAGGGCTACCTCGATACGCTCGCGATGGTCCGCTCCATCGCGCCGCGCAGGCTCGTTCACGGCCATCCACCGCTGACCCAGCTGTTCAACATCGATGCCGTCCCGGGCCTGGAGGCGGCGCTGCGGAGCCTCTACAACCGGTATTTGCCAGACATCCTGCGCAGTCGGCCGCTGGCGGAGATGCTGCATGAAAATTACCTGCCGCCGACGCTGCGGGACACGCCAAAGGCGGTGATCCCGTACCTCGTGGTGCGAGATCACTTCCTCCAACGGCTTCACCTCCAGAATGCCGGTTACTGGCAGGCAGATGGCGAGGGGATGGACTCCGTCACCCGGGAGGAACGGGCGGCCTTGCTCGACCAGTTCGGCGATGGCAGCGACGGACCGTTCGTTCGCGTCGCCGAGAACCTCCTCGCCAGGGGCGATGCGCCGCTCGCGCTGAACGTGATCGAGTTGGGCTTGCTCCGGCACCCGTCGAGCGACAGACTACAGAGCGGACGCAAGCAGGCCCTCTCGATGCTGATCGATCGATTCAATCCGGTGGACCCGTTTCGGTTCATCATCTACTCGCAATGGGCCGGAGCCCGCTTGCAGCCCATCGATGCATCGCGGGAGGTGCGGTGACGGAGGCCGCCGCAAGGGAAGTCGGACGGCTGATCGCGTCGCACTGCCTGGCGGTGCGCGTGCGGCGCCTCGGGCGCGTGATCAGCCGCATCTACGATGCCGCCTTGGCCGACCACGGCATCAATATCGCCCAGCTCAACCTCCTCGCCGCGATCGCTGTTGGCGGGCGTGCCCGGCCGAGCGACGTGACGCGACTGCTCGACCTGGAGAAGTCGACCTTGAGCCGTAACTTAAAGCGGATGGAAAGTCTCGGGTGGGTACACTCCGATCCCAACGTGCCGCGTCGCGGTCGATTCTTGCGGCTCACGCCGGCGGGGTCGCGGATACTGATCAAGATGCGCGCGGTCTGGGAGGAGGCGCAGGCGACGGCGCTGGTCGAGCTTGGGCAACGATCTTTCACCCAGCCCCGCAAGCTTCTGTCGACACTGGCGCCGTCGGCAAAAACCAGAGGCGCACATGACGGCAAACGAGCGAGTTGAACCGAGACCCCCAAGCGCGTCCTCGGCAAATGCCTCGAGATGAGGTTGGACCTTACGGTCCCTTTGCTTCTTCGACATTCACTGCCGGCGCGTAAGCGAGACCGACAGTTGTATGCAGCCCATCTGGTTCGCGAGTCTCGCGTAGCATGATCCAATCGCCGGCAGTTCCGATCCAGTTCGCGCTGCCTTCCTTCTCCAGGGCGGGCTTGCCATGCTTCATGACCAAGTCCTGGCGCAGCGCGGATACAATTCTCGCGGCCTGCTCATTGGTCGGAGGGACAAAATTATCCCTCTCGAGATCCACCTGGCTTCCCTGTGCAGTGAAAAGAACAACTACGCTTCGTAGGCCGATTTTTGGTTTGAAATAAAACGTGATGATGCCTTCCGATACGCCCGCGGCCGGCTTGCGGATTTTGTAGACAGCCCCGCCATTATCCGACTGTTTGGCGAGGCCACCGGGGTAGAGCTTCTTAACCTCGTCAACTGTCATCCCCCATTTGGCTTTGTCGTAACCTCCTTGGAGGACACTGCCAACCCTCCTGGTAGAACCCCCCGACCTTTCCTCTTCCGAAACATTAGCGTTTTGGGCTTGCGCAGGCACGAGCATGGTCAAAACGAAAAGCAGCGGTTCGATCTTCATCGCTGATTTTCCTCTCTTGAATCGGGGCCGGGGACCATTGGGCCTCTCGTTGGGGGGCGGGCATAGCACCGCTCCTCGAAAGGCGCATCCACCGAAGAACACCGAAAAGCTTGAGAGGACTGGAGGAGCTTCTTAGGACCATGCTCAAAGTGCTGATGAAAGGGGACCAGTATGAAGCGGGGTTCAATCCTATTCGCGTCTTTGATGGTCGGTAGCATTGCGTATGGAAAGAATCAGCCGGCGACGGCCCACGCCGACTTGATCAATTCGCAGGGCGAGAAGATCGGTACGGCTAAGCTCACGCAGAGTCGAAAGGGCGTAGAAATTGTCATCGATGCCTCCAAGCTTCCGCCCGGGGTGCATGGTTTCCATTTTCACACGGCAGGAAAATGCGATCCTCCCGATTTCCAAACAGCGGAGGGACACTTCAATCCCGAAGGAAAGAAGCACGGTCTCAAAAATCCGGACGGACCGCACGCGGGCGACATGCAGAACTTGACCGTTGGCGCTGACGGAACCTTGAAGGTGAAGGTCCTCGATCCGCGCGTCACTCTCCGTGAGGGGAAGGACTCGCTATTCCAGCCTAACGGCACGGCAATCGTCATTCATGAAAAGATGGACGATGACTTGACTGATCCGGCCGGGAATTCTGGCAATCGCATCGCTTGCGGCGTAATTTCAAAAATGAGCAAATGACCGGCGTCGAGAGCCTTCGGGCGTTGAATCGACGACAAGAGCGGGACCAGGTCTACAGGTTTGTTCGCCCACTTCTTTCACGCGCAAAGCGGATTCTCGAGGTCGGCTGTGGGCAGGGGGACCTGGCTCGGCAGCTTTCGTCGGATGGCTTTCAGGTAACAGGGCTGGATCGAGAGATCCTGGCAGACTCGAGGGTTGGAGAAGTGCGATGGGTCGAGGCAGATCTTTTCGACTTCAGCGCCGAGCGGATGTTCGACGCGATCGTCGTGGTGGCGACTCTCCACCATCTTGATCCGCTCGGGGATGCCTTGAGCCACCTACGATCTCTGCTAGCCGAAGGGGGACTTCTGATCATCGATGACTTCGATCTCGAGGCGCCAGACGAGTCTACCTGCCGTTGGTACTATGACGCCCAGCAGCGACTCGAGGCCGCGGGGCTCTATTCGGGCGATCGAATCAAGACGGACCGAGATCTCCCTCCGCTGACCCGTTGGCGTTTGGACCATCAGCACGAGCACAAACTGCATTCCGGCGCGGTGATGAAGGCAGCCCTCGCGGAACAATTGGACCTTTGCCGTGTCGAGCGCGGGCCGTACCTCTACCGTTACGTCTGCGCCGGTTTGCCGGAGGATGAGATTGGGGCACGCGCGGCAGAGGAGATCTTCAAACGCGAGAACAATGCAGTGGCAGAAGGAGAGCTGCTTCCGGTCTGGTTGCGGTTCGTGGCCCAGCATGCCCGCCACACGCTCCGTCACGGGGCTTGAGCGATATCGCAGATGACAAAGTCATTCTGGAGCTGCGCAGTCATGACGCTCCTCAGCGCTGGCGTGAGCGCAGGGTTTTCCCTTGTAGGTCTGTTCGACCGCGGCAGCGGCGACAGCTTCTCCCGTTATGCAGCTTCGCGAAGCGTCGCCTTGTTGCTGACGGTGGTGATCGCAATCTGCGTTCGTTCGCGTATGGCACTTGCGGTTTTGGGAATTGCCATGACGGTCGTACAAGCATTGGACGGCGTCATCGGCGCGCTCGCCCACGATCCTTCCAAGACCTACGGGCCATTTGCCTTTGCCGTCCTCAACGCAGTCGTCGTGATCCGGCTACTGAGAGAAAATGCTTTCGCGCTGAAATGATATTGGGCGCAGCTTGGCTCCGCATCATCGCCAAGGCGCCGTCGAGCGCAACACGGAGGGGAGCGATTGACTCCGTAGCCTGCGCCAGCAGAAGCCCGCCCTGCAGCGCAGCCAGGACCGAGAACGAAAGCTTCTCCGGAGAAGCATCGGCGCGCAGGAGGCCAGACGCGCGCATGCGGCCGACCCCGTCGCGCAGGTACTGACGCCAACGCTCCATATGCCTCCTTGGGAGCAACGCCAACTCCGGGTTGCTCCCCGTGAGCTCGCTCACCATCGCCCCAATCGGGCAACCCCAGTGCGGTTGCGACCGGTAGTGCGCAACCACCGCCTTGCCCCAACTTTCCCACGACTTCCATGTGTCCAGTGCGTCGAGGTATGGGCGCTGGGCATTGAGAACGCGCTCACTTTGAAAGTTAGCGATGGCGCTGACGAGCTCCGCCTTGCCCCCAGGGAAGTAATGGAAGAGTTGACTCTTACTCGTTCCGGTTCCGGCCCGAATATCGTCGAGACTGGTGGCCCCAACGCCACGAGCAAGGACCAGCTCTGCGGCTGCCTCCACAATTTTCGCGCGCATCGCCACACCTTTGGGCGTGAGCCGTGGTGCCGAGCTGATCATGGCGAAAGTATAGATCCTCTGGACTATCTGGTCCACTCTCGATTAGTTAATGGACCTGTCGGTCCACTCGGAGAAATGGAATGGGTACACGACTCGATCGGAAGACGGCGCTCGTCACCGGCGCTACCAGCAACATCGGCCGTGCCATCGCCATCGCGTTCGCGCGCGAAGGGGCGCACGTCGTTTTAAGCGGACGGAATGAGGCGCGCGCTGCCGAGGTCCTCAGAGTGATTCACCAGACCGGAGGCCGGGCTGACTTCGTGCAGAGCACACTCGACGGTTCGCCAAACACCTCACGAAAACTCGCCGAGGATGCCACTCGCCTTCTCGGTGGACGACTCGACATCCTGGTCAACAACGCGGGCATCTACCCCGGTGCGACCACGAACGCGACGGACGAAGCAACCTTCGACCAAGTCTACGCGGTCAACGTGAAGGCGCCGTTCTTTCTCACGGCGGCGGTCGCTCCCTTGATGGCCGCCCGCGGCGAAGGAGCCATCATCAACCTGGGCTCCTGGATCGCGCGTCTCGGCGTCCCTGTCGGCGCACTCTACAGCTCGACGAAGGGAGCCATCGAGACGCTGACCCGCGCATGGGCCGCGGAGTTCGGGCCGGCTGGCGTTCGCGTCAATGCGATTTCGCCGGGGGTGGTGCACGAGCCCGTCCGCACCCTGGGGCTGGGTGATGCGATGATGCGCGGGACGCCCGCCAATGCGAGCGGTAGCCCCGAGGCCATCGCCCACGCAGCGGTCTACCTCGCGAGCGACGAGGCGGCCTTCGTGCACGGCACGGTGCTCGACGTCGATGGCGGACGCACGGGTGTCGCGGTCATCGCAAGCGGCCTACCATGAGCCAGCTTGAGCAAACGGTCCTTGGCCAGCAGCAACACGGTTGAACTCCTACCAAACTGGGTTTCACCCCACGTAACGCCGATCGTCCAACGGTGTCTGACTTACGCAGGCGGTTGCGAGCCGCTCTTCGTTGGTAACGAGAGGGACGAAAATCGATAACCGATTTCGAAACGAGGAGTTTTCCCATCCCCTCTTTGCGATCGAGGGGGAACGGGGGCAGGCTCGCAGGGCCGCCATCAAGAAGGCGTTCGCCGAAATCAAGAGTTCGGAAGATCGACTGCGAACGATCCTCGACGCGATCCCCGCCCAGGTCTGGAGCCAGCGCCCGGACGGCACCATCAATTATGTCAATCGACGGTGGCGCGAGTACACCGGTCTCTCGTATGGCGCCGGCGGGAACGGCGAGTCTGTGCCGCCGGTGAGTGCGACCGACGTCGGTCAAGCCATCGTGCATCCCGACGATTTGCCGAGCGCGACGGCCAAGTTCCTGGATGAGATCCTTCCGACCGGGAAGCCGGGGGAATTCGAACTACGGCTGCGGCGCCACGACGGCGAATATCGCTGGTTCATCGTCCGGGTCGAGCCGGTGCGCGATGAACGCGGTAACGTCGTCCAGTGGTATGGAACGAATACGGATATTGAAGATCTCAAGCGGGCTGAAGCGAAGCTGCGGCAAGACGAGCAGGAGTTGCGCCGCATTACCGATGCCATACCGCAAACGATCACCGTCCTGAGCCCCGAAGGGACCGTCGTTTATGCGAACCGGGCGGTGGTCGAGTACACGGGGCTCACGATGGACGAGCTGACAGCCGGTGCTCTGCGGACCCGAACCTTTCACCCGGACGATCGAGCCCGGCTGGAGGACCAGCGCTGGGAGGGCCTAATGCGCGAGGTGCCGTTTGAGTATGAGGTACGCGCCCGGCGCCAGGACGGGAACTATCGCTGGTTCCTTCTCCGCTACAACCCGTTACGGGACGAGCATGGGCACATCGTTCGCTGGTACGCCACGGGCACCGATATCGACGATCGCAAGCAGGCCGAAGAGCGGATGCGCCACGAAAATCTCGCGTTGCGCGAAGACCTCGACCGCTGCTCGATGTTCGAGGAGATCGTCGGCTCATCCCCGGCGCTGAAGCGCGTCTTGGCCCAAGTAGCGAAGGTGGCCAAGACCGATGCCACGGTACTGATCCTGGGCGAGACCGGCACGGGCAAGGAGTTGGTCGCACGCGCGATTCATAAGCGGTCGAGGCGCTCGACCCGGAGCTTCATCGGCGTGAATTGCGCGGCCATTCCAACGTCGCTCATCGCGTCCGAGCTGTTTGGGCACGAAAAGGGAGCGTTCACGGGCGCCCTGCAGCGGCGGCTCGGGCGATTCGAATCGGCCGACGGCGGCACGATCTTCCTGGACGAGATCGGCGACCTTCCCGCCGAGGCGCAAATCGCGCTGCTGCGCGTACTCCAGGAGCGGGAGTTAGAGCGTGTGGGCTCGAGCCACCCGCTGGTCGTCGATGTTCGGGTATTGGCGGCCACGAATCACGACCTCGAGGCTGCCGTGGCGAACGGCGCCTTCCGCCAGGATCTCTATTACCGGCTGAATGTCTTCCCGATCCGGATTCCCGCATTGCGCGAGCGAGCGGACGACATTCCCATGCTCGTCCGGTATCTGGTCAAGCGCTACGCCACCAAGGCCCGCAACCGCATCCGCCACATCGGGAAGAACACCATGGAGCTGTTTCAAGCTTACGACTGGCCGGGCAACATTCGCGAGCTGCAGAACGTGATCGAGCGCGCCGTGATCTTATGCGATGGCGAGACGTTCGCGATCGATGAGTCGTGGTTGAAGAGAAAACCGCGCCAGTTGTCCAAGCGGGCGGCACGCGAAGTGACCACGCTCGCCGAGGGCCAAAAGGAGCTGATTGAAGCAGCCCTAGCGGCGGCTCACGGCCGGATCTCGGGTCCCTCGGGGGCCGCGGCGAAGCTCGGTATTCCGCGCCAGACACTCGAGTGGAAAATCAAAACCCTGCAGATCGACAGGCTCTCGTTTCGCGTCCGCTGACAGTTGGCGATTGCCAATAGGTTGGCAACCTCGCTGAACCCAACTCTCCTCTGCTGAGGCATTTAGCCGTGGCGCGGCGCTTGCTTTCCTCCCGCTGCATTCACGCAAGAGAGTTGGTCAGAAAGGAGAGCTCGATGGCTGTCGAGCAGCGGCCGAGTGCACGCCGCGCGGGGGCGATCGAGGGGGAACCGGAGCACTCACGATTCCAGTCATTGACACTGCCTCATCTCGATCGCCTGCTCGCCTTGGCGAAGCGCTGGGGCGACGGAGAGGAAGCGGAGGACTACGTCCAAGAGACGTATCTGTGCGCGTGGAGGGCTTTCGATCAGCTCCGCGATCCCTGCGCCGTGTTTCCCTGGCTCTGCAGGATCCTGCGCACGGTCGCGATGCAACAGGGCCGCATTCGCAAGCGGCGCCGGAACCTGCTCGTCATCACCGAGCTGGAGGCGGTCCACGAGGAGTTGGTGGCGAGCGATGCGCCGTCGCCGCTCGAGCAGGTCCTGGCGCGGCTCGAGCTCGGAAAGCTGAGCGAAGCGTTGCGATCCCTTCCCGAGGAATTCGGCGAGGCGGTGGAGCTCTCCGACGTTCACGGGCTAAAGTACCGGGAGATTGCCCGAGTTACCCGGGCCCCGATCGGCACGGTGATGAGCCGGATCAGCCGCGGCCGGCGGCTGCTCGCCGCGGTGTTGCTGGAGATGCGCGCCGCGAAGGAAGAAAGCGGGAGCCGGCGAAGCCAGGGGGAATAGAACGCGCAGGCAAGTCATCTATCATGGATGGGAGGCACCTATGCCGCGGAGCTGTCTCCACCACCAGGTACGGGAACTGCTCGGTGCGTTCGCCGACGATGAGCTCCCGCGCCACACGCACCAGTTGATTGCGGCGCACGTATCGGGATGTGCTCGGTGCCAGTCCGAGCTCGTGGTCCAGCGGAGCCTTGCCCAGGCGCTCCGGCGAGAGCCGGCTCGAGTTGCGCCGCTCGAGCTCCGGCTACGGATCCAGCGGCTCACCGAATCTTTCACGCCTCCTGCAACCACGATCGAGAGGCGACGGGAATAGTCTCGACCTCTGAATCCATCCTCGATGTGTACGCCGAGCAATCCCGCCGGCGAATGGATCAGGGATGGACACATGACTCGATGGAATGGAATGAAAAGCGTTTGCGGCGCCGCGCTGCTAGCTGCGCTGGCGGCCGCGTGCGATAGCACCAATAACCCCAACAACGGCGGCAACCAAATAGGGCAGAACCCGGACGCGGGGCAGGGAGCCCCGTCGATGATGCTGGGGATGAGCCCCAGGTTCGGCAATTACCTTGTCGACGGCGCCGGCCGCACGCTCTACCTCTTCGCTTTGGACCTGCCGGCGGGCGGCAGCAATCCCGCCGTCTCGAACTGCACGGGCTCCCCCAGCGATACGACCTCATGCATCTACCTCTGGCCGATTTTCCACGCCGCCACCGTCAACGTGCAGGGGATCAATGCGAGCGACGTCGGAGGGTTTACCCGCAGCTCCGACGGCATGTTGCAGACCACCTACAAGGGCTTTCCCCTGTACTACTTCAGGCCCGACGCCAATCCAGGCGCCATCGGCGGCGAGGCCATCCCTGATTGGTATGTGGTGCGCAGCCCCTTCTACACGATCATGACGCTCAATGCGGAGGGAAGGCATCGCCTCACCGATGGCGCCGGCCGCAGTCTCTACTTTTTCGCCCAGGACACGGTCGGGAACCCGCCTACGAGTGCCTGCCTCGGCACGGCCGGCGACCGGACCACTTGCGTCGGCAACTGGCCAATCTTTCTTGCCAGCACGACGGTGGTGGAAAGCAACATCAACCCCGCGCGGATCACTGTCTTCACCCGCGCGAGCGACCACCTGCAGCAGTCCGCCTTCGACGGCCATCCTCTGTATTACTTCGCCGACGACAGGCTCCCCGGCGACGATCTGGGACTGACCTTCCCGCCCGGCCTGGGCAACTGGTTCAACATCGACCCCGCGGTGCAGTAGCCGGGTCCGGGAGGCATTTGCCGATGAGCGCGCGCAATCTGCTCACTTCGCTCCTGGTGGCCTCGTCGGTTGTGGAAGGAGCACCGGCTCTGCAGCGTGAAGGCGACATCACCGTCCTGGCCCACGGTCCGGCCGGCTTGCGCATCGAGGGCAAGAGCACGGCCGTCTCGCTCGAGGACCAGCCCTCCGCACTCCTGTTCAAGGTGCCGCTCGCGCCGATCGACACCGGTATCGGCCTGCGCAACCGCCACCTGCGCGAGTCGCTCGAGGTGGACAAGTTCCCCGATGCCACGCTCCGCGTGATGCGGGCCGATCTCAAATTTCCCAAGGAGGGCTCGCCGGTGGAGAGTCAGGTCACCGGCGAGCTGACGTTGCACGGCCGCTCGCGCCCCGTACCGGTGCATTATCGCGCCGAACGGCGGCCTGGCGGCCCTACCCGGATCGCGGGCTCGTTGCAATTGGACATGCGCGACTTCCAGATCGTGCCGCCCTCGTACCTGGGCGTGGCGGTTTCGCCGGACGTGGAAGTCGACGTCAACCTGACGGTCGATGGCCCATGAAGCTGGCCAGCGCCGCACTGACGGCGATCGCGCTGTTCTCGACCACTGCGCACGCTTACCCGTCGATGATTCGCCACGGGTACACGCAGTGCGCGACCTGCCACATTGATCCGTCGGGCGGGACCCTGCTGACGAAATATGGCCGAGCGCAGAGCGAGTTTCTGCTCAGCACGCGTTGGGCCCCAGGGAAGGAGGACGAGCCGGCCAAGTTTGACCAATTCCTGTTCGGCCTCGTCCCGATGCCGGACTTCCTCAACCTGGGTGGCTGGGCTCGGTACGGGTACCTCTGGAACACGGTCAACGGAAGGCTGGTCGACGACCGGCTGCTGCAGATGCGCTTGGACCTCGCTGCGGCGGTCCGGATCGGCCCGGTGCGCGCAGCGGCGCAGCTCGGGTACGCCAGCCCCTCGAGCGCTCCGTTCACCCAGCTGGCCTGGGTCACTCGCAACGCGGGCTGGGGGAACTTGGTCTCGCGCGAGCACTGGATCGGGCTTGCCTTTGACAACGATAGCGTCCTGGTGCGCGGCGGCCGGATCTTTCTTCCCTTCGGGCTGCGCAACATTGAGCACACCTCGTTCGTCCGCACCGCCAGCCGCACCGACATCAACCAGGACGCGCAGGACGGCATCGCGGTAGCCATTTCGAAGGAAAACTGGCGGATGGAAGTGATGGCCATCCTCGGCAACTACTCGCTGCGACCCGACGCGTTCCGCGAGCGCGGATTCGCCGGATACTTCGAGATAGCGCCGTTGTCGCGGTTGGCCTTCGGCCTCAGCGCTTTTGCAACACGCGCGGATGCAGCCCTGGGGAGCAGGGGGCCGACGCTCCGTCAGGCTTACGGATTGACGGCGCGCGCCGCGCCGTGGACCCCGCTGGTCTTTCTCGGGGAGGTCGACCTGTTGATCACCAGCTCGCTCGGCAACGGCGGCGTGAATGCGGGCCATGCCGACTGGCTGCAGGCCGACCTCGAAGTGTTGCGCGGAGTGCACATCCTCACCGCCGTCGAGGGGATGACGCCCCCCGGCGGTGGTGCCTCGACCCTTGGCTTATGGGGCGGGGTAGCCTGGTTCGTATTCCCGCACTTCGACGTTCGTGCAGACTTGATCCGGCGCTCCACTACCGGCTCGCCTGCGACGTTCACGTACCTTATCCAAGGCAACGGGTACTTCTGATGCAAGCGGCTCTCATCGCGATGCTCCTCGCGACTCCAAACTTTCCCGGTGTCATCCAGCAGCAGCTCGGGCTCGCGCAGCCGCCGCCCTGCACCATCTGTCATGCCACCAATGCCGGCGGCCTCGGCACCGTGGTGAAGCCGTTCGGCATCTATCTTCAGAGCCGGGGGTTGGTGCCGTTCGACGACGCCTCGCTGCGCAACGCGCTGATGGCCGACATCGCCGAACGCCATTCGAGCAGCGGCGGGCTGACCGATGTCGACGCATTGAGGGCAGGCCAAGATCCGAACGGGGTGCAAGGGTCGAATCTCGTGCCGGCGTACGGCTGCTCCAGCGCCGGCTCCACGGTCGATTTGCTGACGCTCTACGCTCTAGGGGCCTGGCTGCTCCTGCGCAGCCGGGGGAATCTTCGCAGGCGTCACGCCGCGAAGCGCCTTCGCGGCTCACTGGGTTTTCCGGCTCATTGACCGTGGGCCCGCGGCTATTACCTGATTGGATTGGCGAGAAACACGCCGGTACCCTCGGATAGACCGCCGACAAACCCAGCCTGCGTCTGCGGATTGAGGAAAGGCACGTCGACGTAGTCGAACGTACCGCCTCCGGGAACGGGATCCCCCGCCAAGGCTATCGCGCTCCTTGTACCCTCCGAGAACAAGCACGCGCCCGAACTGACGGTTCCCTGGGCATAATAAAGATATCTCTCCTATTCAATGAAGGAGCATAAAATGAACTCGCTGTAGCGGGAAAATCAAATGTAACACCTGTTTCCGTTCATGGGATCTAATTAACGGCCACTAACTGTCGTTTCTTGCCACCCAGCCCTACTTTGTCGCGCGAAAGGGCCAGCTGATTCCGATGCCGACTTCTGATTGGGATCGGAGCCTAGGCCCGGCCCCAAGTGTAGCCGTCTTCGCGGCCAGCGCGGGCGCTGGCGTCAGACACGCTGGGTCAGGACGTCCACCAAACGGAAGCGCTCACAGACGGATTCGCGTCTCATCTGTGATCTTGCGGTCCGACCAGAACCGCTCGTGAGCTGTGCGCCAATCCGCCACGGTCTCAAAGCCCTCTCCCTCGTCGCGGGCGAACTGAAGGTCGACCTTAGCGGCCGGAACTATCAGCACTTCCGTGGTTTCCACGATCCCGATGGTTTCGTCGTCGAAGCCAACGATTCGGTAGCGTTGCCCGACGATTGGGAGGGGCTCCTCGGTGTAAGGTACATAGTCCGTGAGCAGACCGGCGGTGGCCGTCTTCAAGCCACGAAGGACCGCCTCGACCAGTTGCCTCCGCAGCGGCGTCCCCGGATGCCCGAGAGCAAACCTGCTCAGGCCCATGTCATCACTCACATGGTCGAGTATGCCCGACGGTGGTGCGCGTGCCTATACCTACAAACGACGCGTACCGTGCCTCGTGTTCCTCGACGTCCTTCCGACTGACTCGCTTCGGCCGCTGATCAAAAAGGGAAGGACTCAGCCGGGCTTCCAGTCCTTCAGCGGCCCAATCGTTTTTCGCAGGAGAATCTCCGAAAGGCCAGAGACGACGTAGTCCTTGATCTCGCCGACGACTTCGTAGCCGAGCTGGAGGTAGAGCCGCTGCGCATCCAAATTGAAAGACGAGACGCACATAAACGCATTTGGCTTCTCCCGGAAGATCCTCCGCTCCGCGAAGCGGATGAGAGCCGAGCCGAACCCCTGGTTGCGCCAGCGAGGATCCACGCAGACGGTCTGAATGTAGCCAACAAATGCGCCGGTCATACAGAGAATGATGAATCCGACCCGCCGGCTGTTGCTTCGAGCCACGTAGACCTCCCGAGACGCGTCTCGCAGCACCTGAAGCGCATCTTCGTAGGTACGCCCGAGCGTGATCCATGGCTCGGAGCTCACCATCATCCGCGCACATTGCCGCGCTTCCTCTTCTTCGCGAAGAGGCTCGATTGTGCAGTTCGGAGTATCCACGGATCTTTGCACGACTACCCTGGTTTCGGCGGCATTCTTCCGCGCGGCCCGGGAACGCTTCGCATGGACAGCCGTCCCGAGTCAAAGCCGCCAGCTCGCTTGCATCGAAGCGCGCTCCAGACTTCATTCACGGCGCAGATCGCCACAGCCTCCAGGCCCCACTTCGCGACCGTCGTTCGGACCACGTCGCGGTTGAGATCGGTGCCCAACGCTTTTGCCTTGGGGTAGCAGATCCAGAGAAGGCCCTTGGGCGCGACAGCCTTCTCGAGCCGGGCTGCTTCACGTTCAAGGTGGGCGCGTCGAGTGAAAAACGCCTGTACGAGGTCGAGGTTCTTTTCCAGTCGTTGGGCACGCTCGACGTCCTTGTTTGCCGCAAGCTCGACTTCGAAGCCCGCGGGTGCGCCGATCACCGCAACGCGCATACCCGACCGATAACGAAGCTTCTTCAGTGTCGAAGACAAGCTTCACCTCACGCGTCGCCGATGGCGAAAGAGTTTCCGTCCGGGTCCTTGAAGATCGCCGAGGTGCCCCAAGACTCCTTCTTGGGTGGCTGCACGAATTCCACGCCGCGCTCCACGAACTCGCGATATGTCTTCTCGACGTCGTCCACGGCGAAGGACATGTTCTGGAAGGTGCCGATACGGGACTCGTGACCAGGCGGCGTGAAAAGCACCAGCCCGGTCTGGGCTCCGGGAACCTTCAGCTCGATCCACCGCTGCCCTGGCCCCATTGGTTGATCGGTGGCGATTTGCAGTCCGACTTTCTTCGTCCAGAATGCCAACGCCTTGTCCTGGTCACGAACCGGAATGCCTACGAACTTGACCTTCTTCATCATGACGAGCGCCTCCTCCAATCGATGCGTCGCTTGATTGCGACTGCCGGGTTATCGCATGGGCGCGCGCTGCAGTTGAGACCGGCGATGACGATTGGGCGTCGCGCCGACCATAGCCGCAGCTACTATGGCCAAAATGGCGATAGCGATTGATACTTCAAAGCCATGACGATTTCCCTCGCGATCGATCCGCATCTCGTCGACGTCTTGCTTCCCGACCTCGTCGGACACGACAAGAGCCCCTCGTCGTTCGTTTTGTACCTTTGGCTATACGCCACGACGAGGGGCGTCGGGCGGAAGAGCGCGTTCTTCAGCTACCAGATGCTCACCGACCGCACCGGTCTGTCGAAGCGATCCGTGCAAAGGGCGGTGGAGCATCTTCAGCGCAGGCAACTGATCAAAGTCGCCCGCAAGTCACTGACGGCGGTCCCCGAATACTCCGTCGCCACGCCGTGGGTTCGCGGGTAGTCGGCATGCTTAACATCTGCCCGCGCGAGCTCTCTAAGTGACCCTTTCGACGCCTTCATTGTCCACGCTCTCTCGGCGGGCGCGGATCGCGACCTCCAAGCGCCAGGTCCTCCCGTCCGGCTCGAGGATGTGACCTTGCCAGACAAAGGACTGCGGGCGGATCTCGGTGAACGTCCAACGGATCGGCCGGCCCTGGCGAAGCCCCACCTGCACGATGTCGTCGCCTTGCCGCACGCCCTCGAGATCGATCCGACCTCCGGTGATCGCGTTCCACCAGGTCGCCCGCCACGTCTTTGTGTTCGGGTCGAAGACGCGCACGGTCGTGCCGTACCAGTCGAGCGGCGGCAGGGACGCGGTGACCCCCACGGCGCGCTGGTCACGCGCCGGAGTGATCCACACGTCCTGCACGGCGCGCCCCTCGAGTGCCCACCCGAAGTGGATCTCGAGGCTTGCCGGCGGTGCCGAGTGTCCGGGGAGATGGCTTTGAAGCTCACCTCGCCAGCCTCCGATGAGGCGTCCGTACGTGTCCGCATGCGCCCCAAGGCTCGGATGCGGCCCTTGCGAAACGAGCGCTTCGAGAACGTGTTGGTCCATGCCAGCTCCTAGCTTCCTTGTGTGACGGCCTCGACGTTGTTGCCGTCGGGGTCGAGGAGGAACGCCGCGTAGTAGTCCTTCGCGTAGTCGAGACGCAGGCCGGGTTTTCCATTGTCCTGGCCCCCCGAGCTCAACCCGGCCTCGAAGAACTGGGACACGCTGGAGCGATTCGGACTTTTGAAGGCAAGGTGCACCAACGATTGCGGCGTCCCCTCCGCGATCCACAGCGCAACCGCTCCGCGTGGGCCGAAGCCCACGCTTTTGTCCTGCTCGTTCAGGTGCTGCGCTTCGTAGCCGAGGGGGCCGAGCGCAGCGCGGTAGAACGTCAAACTCTTTCGAAAGTCGCGGACCTTGAACAATACGTGATCGAACATGGGTTCCTCCGTTCGCTCCGGAATCTAAGGGCGCCCTTCCGGCAAGACTTGGAGAATATTGCTACGACGATCGGGCAATCCTCCTCAATCGCTGGTGGGGATGGCGCCTTAGCCTGTGGTTTTGCGGGACGACAAGGTAACTTCAGCAGGAGTCGGTGCGTTTTGCTCGATAAGATTTTGACTCTTCAATTCCGCCCAGAACTCAGCCGGAATTTCAGTCTGCATCGAGGTGAAGTCTTCCAGAATCTGATGTTCTGTGCTGGCACCGACGACCAGAGCTGCGGCAACATCAGGCGCGGCAGAAAACTGGAGTGCTGCCGTTCGCAGATCGACTCCATGATTCGCCGCAACCTCACGCAGTCTCCTGCGCTTTTCAATATATGCGGCGGGAATTTTGTAGGAGTCTTTTCCATAGTTGTACCTTGGACTCCCCGATATGAATCCCGCGTTAAGCGAAGAACCGATCACCAAAGAGGCGTTCTTTTGCCTTACCACGGGGAAGATATTATTCAGCGCATTCTTGTGATCGATCAAAGAATACTGTGAAGCCAAAAGACATACGTCCGGATCCGCAACCTCTAGAATACGCAGAATGGGTTCCGGCGTATTTACGCCAATCCCCCAGCCCTTGATGAGGCCCTCTTCGCGCATGCGGGTCAGCTCAGGGAATACGCCTGCCGTCGCTATCTTGAACTGTTCCTGCCAGGGGGTCGGTAAGAGCTTATTGTCAGACGAGATGTCATGGACGAAAACAATGTCGAGACTGTCGATCCCCAGTCTTTGCAGGCTGTCTTCGATCGAACGCCGGATACCCGGTCCTGTGTAGTCGAACACCACGTCGTTCGGTGAGGGCGAAAAGGGGAATAAGTCGCGATTGTGCGCAGTTCTCCGTGTTGGCGATTCCTGGAAGTGGAAACCTCGGTCCCCGCCCCCATCGGCCCTCTCCCCAAATTTCCTGCTTTCTTGGCCGACTCTACTCTCGAGGTAAGCTGGTCATTTAACTGTTCGCGCTTCGAGAGAGCGGCTTGCTTGGTACCGCTGATGAAACCCCCTGGCGAAAACAGATTTGGAACGTTCCTAGTTCTCTCCTTGGTTGCGGTTGCCATTTACGCCGCGGTCCTGCTCTCGGGCGTGTTCTTCGATCACTATCAGGTCAAGCAGGCAGTTCGCGCTGCACACAGCCGCGCCCGTCAAGACAGCGATGAAATGCTTCGGACCCAGATACTCCGCGGGAGTCTGCGCGAGGTAGGGACCCACTGGGAGGACGCGGGCACTGGAAATCTCCAAGAGGCTCCCGGCCTTGGCTTGAGCGAAGTGGACATTGTGATCAAACGGGACGCGAACGAAAGTGTCCTCATCAGGATTAGTTACGAGAGGCGGATCCGACTGAAACCTTCGGATCGGTTTGTCACCCTGACGCTCAGAGCGGAAAAAGACGGGATTCCGCCCTAGGAAAAAACTCCGTAGCAGAACGATCCACGATCGATGAGTCTCACTGAGCACTTCTAGTGCATCGGCTGTGGCGTAAGGATTAAGAACTAAACGTCACTCCGAATAAGCGGAAAACTCTCCTGCAAGCCATCGGTGAGGCAGCACTGACTCTCCTCGCTAGCTTCTTCAAGTCTCCTCCGTTAGAACGAACTCGTTCTCGTCAGGATCGACGAACTGGGCGAAGGTTCCCCATGGCATCGTCTTCGGGGTTTGAGTGAACTTCACCCCGCGTCTTGACAGCTCCCGATAGGTCGCCTTGGCAACTTCGCAGCCGAAGACCATACGTAGAGCCTCCCGTCGATCGGCACCACGTTACTGGATCCCGATGGTGGATGGTAGGCCGCCCACATGGCCGTGGATTAGGAGAGCACCGTCACCAAGCCCTGGCGGACCAACACAGGGACGCAATACCTCGCTTTCCTCTCCAGGAAAGCCGCCGGGCGCCTTCCTCGACTACGTCGGGTGTTGCAAAGATGCGATGGCCCGGTATGCGTGACTACGAGTTTCTTCCGCGCACGAATTCGGATGCGCCCTTCGTGGTGCGCGCCCCGTCGGTTCGATGGCGCGGTCGGATAATGGCGAGACACACCTGCCAAGAATGGCCAATTTGGTTGACAACGCCCATGGACGGTGTTCCAGCAGGTTCGCTTTGTTAACGGAGGGAACCATGAATACGAAACGTATCGTCATTGCTGGAATTGGAGCCGGGGTGGTGGTCTGGGTAGTGGATAGCATCGCCAACGCGGTCGTTCTGCGGGAGCGGTTCGCGATGCTCGTCAAAGCGGGTATTTTCCTCGAGCAGCCACGGCTCCCCTTCTTTCTGCTCTGGACGCTGGTGATGCTAGGCCTTGGGTTCGGTCTGGCCTGGCTTTATGCCTCCGTTCGACCGCGGCTGGGCCCTGGACCCAAAACGGCGGCTGCAGTTGGATTCGTTGTGGGGCTGATGATCTATACGCCTTCGAACCTGGCGCAGGCATCGTGGAGCATGGTGGGCCGATTCGTTTCGATCGTTTGGCTTGTCTTCGGCGTTATTGGTACGACTGCCGGGGCGTTGGTTGCCGGCGGACTCTACAAAGAAGAACCAGCGAAACAGTGACAGAGTTGAGTCGTTGAGCTCAAGCCAACCCTCACCAAGCAATTGATAGGCGTGGACCTTTCTAGGTCTCCGAGAACTGGATGAGCCGCTTCAACCGCGAAGGATGGCGCAGTTTGCTGAGCGCCTTGGCTTCAATCTGCCGAATGCGCTCCCGCGTCAGGTGGAACTCTTGCCCCACCTGCTCGAGGGTCCGGTCGATTCCATTTCCAATCCCGAATCTCATTCTCACCACTTTCTCCTCGCGCGGGGTAAGGGTGGCGAGCAATTCCTGGATATTCTGGGCCAGGTCCATCTCGATCGCCACATCGGCGGGGGAAGCTTGACCTTTGTCCTCGATGAAGTCCCCGAGCCTCGAGCTCTCGTCATCACCCACCGGCACTTCGAGGGAAATCGGCTCGCGCGCAATGCGAACGAGCTGACGAATCTTGTCGACGGGTATCTCCATCTTCTCTGCGATTTCTTCCGGTG
>Ga0209588_1000033_pt1 | contig 68610 bp, 69 predicted proteins | sample Rivendell_Oct201_10_FD_188351 | JGI IMG/M metagenome (GOLD analysis project Ga0209588, IMG submission 188351) | Vadose zone soil microbial communities from the Eel River Critical Zone Observatory, Northern California, USA -... | ecosystem: Host-associated > Plants > Roots > Rhizosphere > Soil ...
TTGAGCGGTATTGGCGGCTGTCCGCCGGGTAGCGGCGTGGGCTCATGGTGTTCCAGCACCGGGATCTGGCGCCGGTGCGTCCCCAGGGGGGTCGGCTGGTTGGTTGAAGCCGCTGGTCGAGGCCGCAGGCCATCGGGAAAGGGCGCGCCGGGGAGGGTGATTGCCTCCGAATCGGCATTTGGCGCACCTTCGCCCTTGGCGGCCGGGCGGGATGGCTGAGCTTGCCTGGAGGGCGCGGCCGACGTCCCGGGCCCGAGGAGGTCTGCGTTGCACGCCGTGCACCGCGGGGCGCCTGCAGGATTGAGTAGATCGCACTGGGGGCAGAGCATGCCCAAGAGCGAAAACAGCGCCGTCGACATGTTTTGTCCGAATGTTAGGGGTACCTAAAACACCCGGTCAATGAAATCACCTGGACTGTCTCTCTTGCTTAGAAAAAATTGCGGGGCTTTCGGCCTTCCATCCCGGATGATAGCGATAGAATAAAGGCTTGGGTGCCGCCATTGCCCCCCTCGGATCGCCCAGTTACGATTGAACCAGTCGATGATTCGGCTGAATGACATTCTCCAAAGAGTCGCGTCCTACCATCCCGACCCCGACCTGGATCTGATCAAGAAGGCGTACGTGTACTCCGCGAAGGTACACCAGGGCCAACTTCGCCATTCGGGAGAGCCCTACCTCGTCCATCCTCTCGAGGTTGCTGGACTATTGGCGCAACTCAAGCTGGACGAGGCGTCGATCGTCACCGGGCTGCTCCACGACACGATCGAGGACACCCTGGCCACACCCGAAGAGCTTTCCGAGCTGTTCGGCCCGGAAATCGCTCAGCTGGTGGATGGGGTGACCAAGCTCTCCAAATTCTCGGCTTCGGCCTCGCTCTCACAGGAGGAGAAGCAGGCGGAAAACTTCCGCAAGATGATCATCGCGATGGCGCAGGACATCCGCGTGATTCTGGTGAAGCTCGCCGATCGCACCCACAACATGCGGACCCTGGAGCACATGCGGGAGGAGAAACAGCAGCGGATTGCCCAGGAGACTTTGGACATCTACGCTCCGTTGGCCCATCGGCTGGGGATCAGCTGGATCAAGACCGAGCTCGAGGATCTGTCGCTGCGCTACCTCAAGCCGCAGGAATTTGCCGACCTTTTGGAAAAACTGAACATCCGCCGCAAGGAGCGGGTCCAGTACATCGAGGACGTCGTTCGCCTGATCGAAGCCAAACTGAAGGAGCGCAACCTGGTGGGCCGCGTTTCCGGCCGGTTCAAGCATCTCTACTCGATCTACAAGAAGATGCGGACGCAGGGGATCGACTTCGATCAGATTCATGATGTGATCGCCTTTCGTCTGATCATGCCCGCCATCCCCTCATGCTACGAGGCGCTCGGGTTGATCCACCAGCTGTGGAAACCGGTGCCGGGTCGCTTCAAGGACTTCATCGCGATTCCCAAGCCGAACATGTACCAGTCGCTGCACACCACGGTGATTGGACCAATGAGCGAGCGGGTGGAAGTGCAGATCCGTACCGAGGAAATGCACAAGATCGCCGAGGAAGGGATCGCCGCTCACTGGGCATACAAAGAAGGCAAGTCGATCATCTCCAAGGACGATGAGAAGTTCGCCTGGCTGCGCCAGCTGATGGAGTGGCAGCAGGATCTCAAAGATCCAAAGGAGTTCCTCGAGACGGTGAAGGTGGATCTCTTCGCCGAAGAGGTGTTCGTTTTTACTCCCAAGGGCGACGTGAAGAGCCTGCCGCGCGGAGCCTCTCCGGTGGATTTCGCGTTCGCCATCCACTCCGACATCGGCTTCCGCTGCGTTGGGGCAAAGGTCAACGGAAAGATCGTCCCGCTCCGTTACAAGCTCAAAAACGGCGACATGGTCGAAATCCTGACCAGTCCCCAGGCGCATCCTTCAAAGGACTGGCTCACCTTCGTCAAGACCAGTCGGGCCCAGCAGAAGATCCGCTCCTTCATCAAACTGCAGCAGCGCGAAAAGAGCCTCCAACTGGGGCGCGAGCTGGCCGACCGCGAGTTTCGTCGGTTCTCGCTCAACTTCAGCAAGATGCTCAAGAACGGCGCGCTCAAAACGCTCGGCAATGATCTCGGGTACCGCACCGAGGACGACATGATGGTGGCGCTCGGCTACGGTAAGTTGGCGCCGCATCAGCTGATTCAGCGGCTGGTGACTCCAGAGAAGCTCGCGGAAACGGAGGAAAAGGCCGCCAAGGACGGCTCGTCGGCGCCCGCGAATACCACCGGCAATGCCAAGTCCTCCGGCCTCAACCGCGTCACCGAAATGGCGAAGAAGCTGGTCGGTCGCCCCACTCACACCGGGGTGCAGATCGGCGGGGTGGACGACGTTCTGGTTCGGTTCGGGCGCTGCTGCAACCCGGTCCCCGGAGATCCGATTGCGGGCTTCATTACCCGCGGGCGAGGAGTGACGGTGCACCACGTGGGTTGTGAAAAAGCGCTCGCCACCGATCCCGAACGGCGGGTCGACGTTCAGTGGGATGTGAAGGGCGATTTCAAACGACCGGTCACCTTGCGAATATTGACCGCGGATCGGCCCGGCCTACTCGCGGATATCTCCAACACCTTCTCGAAGAAAGGCGTGAACATTTCACAAGCCAATTGCCGAGCCACCGGCGATGACCGCGCGGTGAACACCTTCGAGGTGACGATCTCTGACCTGAAGCAGCTCACCGAGCTGATGCGCACCATCGAGCGTTTGTCGGGGGTCTACTCCGTAGAGCGGGTCTAAAAACAATCGGGAGGGTGATCGATGCCGCGAAAGGCTTTTCATTCGGAAGGCGCGCCCAAGGCGATCGGACCGTACTCACAGGCGGTTCAGGTTCCGCCCGGGAGCTGGACCTTTCTCTCTGGTCAGATTCCGCTCGATCCGAAGAGCGGACAACTGGTGCCGGGAGACGTCGCCGCGCAGGCGCAGCGAGTGATGGAAAACCTCAAGGCGGTGCTCGTCGCGGCCGGCCTCAACTTTGGGCACGTCGTCCGCTGTACGATCTTTCTGACCGACCTGAACGACTTTTCCACCGTGAACGAGGTCTACGGCCGATATTTCGACCACCCGCCTCCGGCGAGATCAACCATCCAGGTCGCGGGTTTGCCTCGCGGAGCCAAGCTGGAAATCGACGCGATCGCTGTTTCTTGAGCTAGCGGCCGTTCTTGACCAGTTCTTCATCGATGATCTGTTTGAAGCTGGCGAATGGCTGCGCGCCTACCAGCTGGCGGCCATTGATGAAGAACGTAGGGGTTCCGCTCGCGCCCAACCGGGTTCCCTCGGCGCTGTCCGCAGAGATCTGGGCATCAAACTTGTTGGAATCCAGGGCGGCGCGGAACCTGCCCATCTCGAGTCCCACTTCCTGGGCGTAGCGCTCCAGCGATGAACGGTCGAGCGCCTGCTGATTGGCGAACAGCTTGTCGTGGTACTCCCAGAACTTGCCTTGCTCGTTTGCCGCCATCGCCGCCTCGGCTGCCAAGCGCGCGTGCTGATGGAAGGGAAGAGGTTGGTTCTTGAATGCCACGCGAACCTTCCCCGGGTACTCGGTCTCGATCTGCTTCAGGGTAGGAACTGCCCGGCTGCAAAACGGACACTGAAAGTCCGAAAACTCCACGATCGTCACCGGCGCGTTGGGCGAACCCTTCACCGGAGCCGAGCCGACCGCTACGTTTTGCACCGGTAGCGGGGCAGGAGGTCCGGAGGGCCGGGAAGGTGAGGGCGGTGGTACGGCGGATGCCTCTGCCATCAGTTTTTCGTACACCTTGTCAGGCTTTACTCCCGAAGCGATCAGCTTATTGGCCTTGACGATCTCTTCATCAATCACAGTCTTGAAGCTAGGAAACGGTTGGGCGCCGACCAGCTGCCGCCCGTTGATGAAGAACGTGGGTGTGCCGTTGGCGCCGACGGAAGTCCCGGCCGACGAATCGGCCTCGACCTTGCTGCGGAACTTGCCGCTGTCCAGGGCCGCCTTGAACTTATCGACCTTCAGACCCACTTCGCTCGCGTACTTCTCGAGCGAGGCGCGATCCAAGGCCTGCTGGTTGGCAAACAGCTTGTCGTGGTACGGCCAGAACTTGCCCTGCTCGTGCGCGGCCATCGAAGCCTCTGCAGCGAGTTTGGCATTGTTGTGGAAAGGCAGCGGCTGATGGCGGAACACCACCCGCACGTCCTTGGGGTATGTCTGATCAATCTGCTTGAGGGTGGGAATGGCCTTGCTGCAAAACGGGCACTGGAAGTCCGACCACTCGACGATCGTGACCTTTGCAGTTTTTGGGCCCTTCGCCGGTGAGTCTGCGGGGATCTCGATTTTTCGCGCCGCAGATGGAACAGGCGCTGGGGACGGGGGAGTGGGTGCAACCGGAGCCGAGATCGCGTTCTCCATGATCTTCGCGTAGACCATCTCCGGCTTAACCCCTTGCTTTACCAGCTCCTCTGCCTTGTTGATCTCCTGGTCGATCGTCGCCTTGAAGATATCGATCGGCTGGGCTCCGACGATCTTGCGCCCATTGATGAAAAACGCTGGCGTTCCGTTCGCGCCGAGCGATGCGGCAAGGGCCTGATCCTTGCGAATGGTCTGCTCCAGCTTGGGGTTCTTCATCGCTTCGTTCCACTTGGCGACGTTGAGCCCGATCTGCTCCGCGTAACGCGCGATGCTCGCATCGTCGAGGGCCTGTTGGTTGGAAAAGAGCTTCTCGTGCATCTCCCAGTATTTGCCCTGCTGGCCAGCGGCCATTGCGGCCAGGGCGGCGCTCTTGGCGTGTTCGTGGAACGGCAGAGGATTTTGCTTCATCACCAGGCGTAGCTTGTCGCCGTAGTCCTTTTCCAGCTGATTCACGGTTGCATTGGCGCGGCTGCAGAACGGACATTGGTAGTCTGAAAACTCGACCATCGTCACCAGCGCGGACGACTTACCCTGCGCGGGCGAACCGTCAATCGGAACTCGATAGACGCTGTTCTCAGTGGGCCGAGCCGCGATCGCCGGTTTCGCGGGCGCGGCGCCAAACATTTCCGCCTGAATCTGGGCCGCTGTTTTCCCCGCTCTGGCGAGCTCTACCGCTTCCTTCAACTTCTTTGGCGAGTTCGGGCACTCGGGATCATGAGCGGCACAGTTCGCCAGCGACCCCTTATCGCATCCGCAGTTGCACTCGTTCTCGTTGAGGACCTTCATCACCGCGTACTTCTGCGCGTCGTTGAGCCCGTCGAACGTTCCCGCCGGAAGATCGGTGGATTTCACGGTCAAGGTCGCTTCCGAAACTTCCGCGCCTCCAACCGGCTGCTGAGTCGTGGATGTAGCCTTGGCCGCGGACTCGCGCGCCGGGTTGCTGTTGCATGCAAGCTTGGTCACGCTCAGTCCGATGAGCACTCCGACCAACAGAACGACAAACCAATTGGGCTTCATGGTCACTGCACCTCTTTGCGATGGAGTCTCTGCCGTGCGGCCAAGAGTGCAAAAGCAATAACAAAGTCCGTCCCGTCGAAGCAAGGATCCGGCCGAAACGCTGTAGGTGCAGAATGCGGGAAGTGGTACCAGATGGATTGGTGAAAGCGAGGAATCGATGAGCGAACAGGTCCGCCCGGAAGTGCTGATCTCGCGGCTGACTTCAGAGAATCAGGCTTGGCGAGCCGATGCCGAAGCCCGCTTGGTATCTCTCGGCGAGGCCGCGGTCGATCCTCTGATTGCAGCGCTGCGACACGCGAACCCGGCGGTGAGGATTCATGCCGTTCACGCCCTGGCTCGCCTACGCAGTCCGCGAGCGATCGCGCCGGTGATTGGCGCATTGAGCGAAACCGAGAATACGGGAGCGGTGGCGATCGCAGCCGAGAAAGCACTGGTGGAATGGGGGCAACCGGTCAAATCAGCCCTTCTGGACGCGGCGAAAGCAGGGCCTGAAGCGGTGCGCGCGCGGGCAGTTCGGGCGTTGGGCAGGATCGGCGGCGAGGACTTGGATGCCGCCCTTCGGTCGCTCCTGGGCGATCCGTTGGCGTCGATCCGAGGGCAGGCCGCGGCGGCTCTCGGAACGGCGATCGGGGAACGAGCGGTGGGGGTGATTGCCCCTTTGCTCAGCGATCCTGACAAGTGGGTGAGATACGGTGTGGCGGAGGCGCTTGTGCGAATCGGATCCGTTCGCGGACGGGCGGTTTTGGAGCAAGCGCGAGGCGACGTTGAGGAGCAAGGCACCTACATCCGGTTTTGGGCGGAGGACCTGCTCGATCAGCTCGAAGAACTCGAGCGGACTGGGCGCGCCCTCTCGTAATCCAGCCAAAGTCAAGGAATTGATTCTGACCGGAAACCCGATAACATCTTGGTAAGCGTGCTCAACTTGTCGATTGCTCCCGGACTCTCCCGAAAAATCCGCTTCAATCTCCTGGTCGCGCTTCCCTTCTTGAGCGTCGGGGCATCGTCCCCTCTAGCCAGCTTGGAGCGGGAAGTTTCCGATCCCGCAAGCCTCGAGGAGGTTGTCGAAATTGCCTCCGCGCCAGAATTCGAGCTGCCCCGGGTGCCGAGCCGCAAGCATTCCCCGCCCCTCACCACCGCCAAGTCTCTTGGGCACGGCGAGGATCTGCTCGCACAAGCCAGCAAAGGTCCCGATGGGCGTTACTACCTCGAACGAGACGGAGCGCTGCGGACTCTTACCCTCGACGGCGCCCTGCAGGACAAGCTCAGTCGGACGCTGAAGGAATATCGGACGCCCTATGCCGCAGTGGTGGTCCTCGAGACGTCCACCGGTAAAGTCCTCGCGATGGCCGAACATTCGGAGCGCGATCCGAAAATGCGCGGCCTGACCACCAAGGCGATTTACCCCGCCGCCTCGATCTTCAAGATCGTCACCGCCTCGGCTCTTTTGGATGCTGGAATCAAACCGGAAGACACCGAGTGCTTCCACGGCGGCAAAAGGCGAATCTCGCAACGGTTGTTGGTGGACTCGCGCCGGGACCAGACCTGCTACACGCTCACCACCGCTCTGGCCAAAAGCGCGAACGTGGTCTTCGCCAAAATGACCCAGAAGCACCTGACCCCGGAGAAACTCAAGGCTCGGGCGCTGGAATTTCTCTTCAACCGGCCGATCGCCTTTCCCATCCCCACCGATCTCTCCCTGGCCTCGATTCCGGAAGATCCGCTGGGCTTTGCCAGCACCGGCTCGGGCTTTGGCGACGTCTACCTCTCGCCACTTCACGCCGCGGGGATCGCCGCGATCGCCGCGAACGAAGGCGTCTGGCAGCCGCCGATTTTGTTCGAAGGCGACGAAGCTCCCGAGCCGATCCAGGTGATCAGCCGCGAGAACGCGGAGATGCTCGGGCGAATGATGGAGGATACGGTGAGCGAGGGCACCGCGCGCCGAATCTTTCGCGAGCGCGGTTTTCGGATTGAGGGAGCTGCCGGAAAGACTGGCTGCTTGGCGGACTACAATCCCTACCGCGATTACTCCTGGTTCGTCGGCTTTGCGCCGGCAAAGGCCGCCTCCGTCGCGGTGGCGGCGGTGGTGGTCAACGACCAGAAATGGAAAATTCGAGGAACCTGGCTTGGCCGCGAAGCGCTTCGGCTGGCTCTGGCGAACAGGCCGCAAGAGCAACTGGCCCGCAGCCAATAGCTTTATCTGCGCGACTTTTTTTCGAGCTTGATCAACCCCTGCTCGACGAACCGCTGGAAGAATTTGAGCGCTTCCAGCTCCTGAAGCGGCGAGACCCGGACGATCGCTGAAAGCTCGCGCGTTCCGTCGATTCGCGAGAGCAGGTACTTTTCTGGCGCCGAGAGGTCCAATGTCCTGAGTTTGGACGGGTGGATCAGCAGAGAAGGCACCTGTCCGCCTTCGCTGAGGTCGCGCCGTAGCTTTGCCAGGAGCGCGCCTTCCGCCGAGCGCAGCAATTCCGAAGTCTCCTGGGTCTGAAACAGCTCCTGCGCTCTCCTCGCCAACGCTTCCGCGTCGCGCACGTTTCCCATGTCCAGCCACATTCGGGCCTGGCGAACGAGCTGAGGTCCACTCTGCTCAGCCTGGCCAGCGGTGGATGGCGCCGGCACTTTCGGGGGCTCGATGTGGACTTTGAGCGCCTGCAGGCGGTGGAGCGCGTACAGCCTTTGGTAGAGGAAGAAGTCGGTCGCGTGTAGAGCCAGAATCATCTCCTCGATCGTTGCCCCCTCGCCGATCAGCGAGATCATCCTGGCTTCCAGGCTGTCTGGGTTGGGTTCTAGCGGCAACTTGCTGTCGACCAGCTCGAGCCGAACTCCACCATGGGGAAAAATCGCGCGGATCGTCTGCCAGGCCGCTTCCCGGAACTGGCCCTCGCGGTGCAGGTCGAGCAAATCGACTTGGACTTCGAGCCCATCCAAGGATTCCGGCGCGTTGGAGGGATCGAAGCTGAAGCTGCCGCGATCCCAATGCAGGGCTTCCAACAGCGTTTCTCGGACCTTCAGGTTGAGTGCCTCCAGCACCACTTCCTCCGAGACCAGCCCTATCATCGAGAGGATCTTCCCCAGGAATACCTTGGTCTGCTTTTGGGTCTCGAAGGCCTTGTTGAATTGGTCTTCGGTGATGTGGCCGAGATTGATCAAGATTTGACCCAGGTATTCGCGGGGTTGGTTGGAGCTTGCATTGACAACCAACCCGCTCTGGATCTGGATTCGCTTGCGCAGCTGGTCGCGCTCGAGGTTGAGATGGCCGCTGGCGCGCGTGTTGCCTAGGTAAAGGACAACGTCCCTTAGGGGCATCGTCGAAAAATCACCTGACAGGCCCCGCATTTAGATAGATCTTGCCGCGCATGAGGGTGGAGATCTACTCCAAACCGGATTGCCCGCTGTGTGACGAAGCCAAGCAGGTTCTGGAGGAGGTCCGCGCCCACCTCGACTTCGAGCTGATCGAGGTCAATATCGAGTCGGATCCGGTGCTGTACGAGCGGTATCGGTATGACATCCCTGTGGTATTCGTCGACGGTCAGAAGGCCTTCAAACACCGGTTGGATCGAACCGCTGTCGAGCATCGCCTGAGGCGTGCTGGCACATCGGTTGCTGTTCCCCGGCGTCAATGAGCGTAGTTATTTTCAACTCACGATTTTGACTTGGACTTTCTCCATCGCCGGTTGGAGGCCCGGTAAACTTTTCGGGAGCGGCGTCCATGAGGGGTAGGCGAAAATCGGTCTGGGAGGGCAGGGTCCTTCTGGCCGTGCCCGATTCCGAGGAGTTGGCGCGCGTCGCGACCGGCTTGCGATCGGCTGGCTGGCGGGTCAGCGCCCTGCCGCGTTTTGAGGCGGCGCCGCCGGTCTATTCCTCCACTGCACCGGTGATCCAACGATTGGCCACTCTCTCTCGCGGCACGCTACCGATCTGGGTGGCTTGTGCGTGTCCTGCAGCCTACTCAGGAGACGAAACGCCGAACCGAGCTCCGGTTGTCGGAGTGCTGCCCACCCCCGCGATCCTCCTTGGCGCAACCCAGTCAGAGGGACTGGCGGAAGTGCGGTCGCGATTGTTGGCCCGCTTCGACGCAGCCAAGTTTCAGCTTGAAGGCGATTGGATCTCCCCGTCCGTGTCGCTGGGAGGTTGCTGCTTTCCGGACGTGCTGGGACCGCCGGAGGCATTGCTCAAGGCCGCTTGCCGCGACCCTCGCGCTACGGCGAGTCGGGCTGGGGACTCTTTAACGATGGCTGTCGCAGGGGATCGGTGACTGGAAGGTGGGGCATGGACGCGATTGCAGTGCTCCTCGTGGACGATGAGGAGTCGAGCCGAAATTATTTGACGGATTTTCTCGGAACGATCGGACGGTATCAGGTTCGTACCGCGGCGAGGGGAGAGCAGGCTTTGGAAATGCTCTCGGGCGGCTCGTTCGACGTTGTTCTATTGGATGTGGTGATGCCGGAGATGAGCGGCCTGGAGCTGCTGCGCCGCTATCGCGGGTCGGGAGGTACGGCGCCGGTAATCGTGTTGTCTGCGCTCTCGTCCGCCGATGACGTCGTCCGGGCAATGAAGCTGGGGGCGACCGATTACCTCGCCAAGCCATTCGACAGCTCCGAGCTGGTGGCCGCGCTCAGCCGAGCCCTGGGCCATCCAGTCCCCGGCAATGGAGTGCCGGTAACTCCGCCGGGTCCAGCGCCGGGAGCCGCGTCGTCCGGTTTGCAGGTGGAAGCCGTTCCCGAGCTGCGCGCGGAGGATCGTCAGCTGATCTCGATTTCTCCGGCGATGGCGCGGGCCCGCGTACTGGCGGAGCGGATCGCTGACACCGATGTGCCGGTGTTGATTCTTGGAGAATCGGGCACCGGCAAAGAAGTGATCGCGCGGGAGATTCACCTCAAGAGCCAGCGGCACAACCGCCCTTTCATCAAGGTCAATTGTGCGGCGCTGCCCTCGGAGCTGCTCGAGAGCGAGCTATTCGGGCACGAAAAGGGCGCGTTCACGGGCGCTACGGCGGAAAAGCCGGGGAAATTCGAGTTGGCGGATCAGGGGGTGATTTTCCTGGACGAAATCGGCGAGATGCCGATCAGGCTCCAGGCCAAGCTGCTCCAGGTCCTTCAGGATGAGGAATTCTTCCGGGTGGGAGGCAAAAAGAGCGTTCGCGTGGATGCTCGAGTGCTGGTCGCCACCAATCGAGAGCTGGAGCGAGAAATCCAACTCGGCAACTTTCGCGAGGATCTCTACTACCGGCTCAACGTGGTGACGATCCGGATCGCTCCGCTGCGAGAGCGGAAGGAGGACGTGGTCCCGCTGGTCGAGCACTTTCTCAAGCGCTATGGCCGAAAGTACCAAAACCCCAGCTCGCTCTCGGAGCTACCCGAAGCGGTGCTTCAGGCATTCATCGCTTACGACTGGCCGGGAAACGTTCGCGAATTGGAAAACATGGTGCGAAGGCTGGTGGTCCTGAACGATCCGGTTCTGGTCCTCGAGGAGTTGCGAAGCACCACTCGATCCGGGCCCCCGAGTGGCCAGCCGGCCGTGAGCTCGAGCAACGGCGCCAATTCCGCCGCCGGCCAACAGGCGTATCACCCCTTCGGCATTCCTCAGCCTCCGCCGCCGCCGCCGCGAGTTTCCCAAAGCGAGATGTCGCTCAAGGACATCGGCAAACGGGCTGCGATGCTCGCGGAACGTGAAGCAATTCTCGCGATGCTCCAGCGGACCGCTTGGAACAAGCGGAAGGCCGCGAGCAAGCTGAAAATCAGCTACAAGGCGCTTCTCTACAAAATCAAAGAGAGCGGAATCATCGACCCGCGCAGCTCGGCCGAGTTCTGACCCATTCACCCACCCTGGTGCCCGCTGGAGCACAGCGGGTCGATCTCGGCGCCTTGCTGGCGTTTCGCACAGGACAGTAAGCTCTTAGCTCCCGTCGCGATCGAGGAGCTGACATGCGGATCAAGAGCGGTCTGAAGACGATTGGCTTCGCGACCTGTTTGGCGATGGCTCTTCACCATTTATCCGGCTGCGCGTTCTCGCAGTGGACCGAGCACTATTACTTCGGGGATTACCTTCACAAGCCTGTCTACAGCAATCGGGTTTCAACCGGCGTGGCGATCCTGCCATTTGCGCTGGTCGGCGACGTCGTAACCGCCCCGATCCAGTTGTTGCTGTTGGTTTTCAAGGGAGATGATTTCCTTTACCGAAAGTCCAGTGTGGTGAGCCGGGACTTTTTCACCAGCCGGCAAGACAATTCGAGCTCGGCGCTCGCTTCGCTCAGTCCCTCCCAGCGCACGGAGCTCGAAACTAAAGTCGCCTCACAGATCGACGCACTGGATGGCTCCTCGCAGAAGGTAACCGCTCTGGGCGTGCTGCCGGATGGAAGCGTGCAGACGGTTTCGCTCTCTGGCGAGGCGCTCGAGCAACTGCGCGAGCGCGCCCAGCCGGAGCAGATTTATCCGGACAGCAGCTGCGCGCTCTAGCGTCGCTCACCAACCGGTTGCAAGCCGATCGTAGCCGTCTCGCGTCATCGTCTCGGCCAGACGCTTGATCGCCGCCATTCTATTCGTTTCGGTGCGCAGCACGTCTCCCTCCACGAGGCGCGACGACCCGTCCGGCAGGAAGGCAACTTCGCGACTCGGGATGAAGTCCTCGAAACCCGTCACATCGATAGTCGACAGCGGTCGGCCGTTTTTCACTAGGCGCAGGCGCAAGCGAGCGGAGACGCGGTAGCTGCCAAGCTGACCGGCGACGGTAAGGACGGTGGGCCCGGTGTCGACGCTTAAAATCTCTCCTTCGATCCGAGCTTCGGAGTTGGGGCTGCCAGCCACCCCAGCACGCAGCAATTGCTCCCGGAAGGCTTGGGTGAAGACGGCTTCGACGCCCGGTTCGTTGGTGGCACGATAGGTTTCACCCAATCGAGTGATCGGGTTGCTTCCCGTACGGTTGACGAATACCGGCGCGTAAACCTCCCGGATGCCCTCAGGCAACGGAGCACCCCCCGCGGCGAAGCGGTATCCGCAGCTGGAAACCGGGGCGACCGAGAGCAAGAGCGCGGCAACGGCTCGGCGCCTGCTCACGGCAGGGACGCCTTCGCCAGTTGGAGAATCCGCTTGAAGTGCTTGGGCGGCACCGGGATCACCGATAAGCGCGACCGAGTAACCAAAGGAAAATCGGAGAATTCCTTCAGTCCCTTGATTTGCGCGAGCGAGACGGGGGAGGGAAAGGTAATCAACGGTTCCACTTCGACGGATGCCCAATCCTCCTTGGGCGCGGTAGGGTCCTGGACGGGATCGGAAACGATCTTCGCGACGCCGACGATCTCCTTTCCCTCTCCCGAATGATAATAGAGGGCCAAATCTCCGGGCTTCATCTGGCGGAGGTTGTTGCGAGCCTCGAAATTGCGAACGCCGGTCCAACCCGTACGTCGCTCCTTTTCGAGTTGAGAATACGGATAGACGTCCGGCTCGCTCTTGATCAGCCAATACCGCGGTTCAGCCATCGAGCAAGCATCTCACCGCGGCCACTAACCTCAAGTCCTTTCGTGGACGTTGAGGCTAAGCGCTTCGAATGACTTTGCCGAAGCCGGACTCGGCCCCTTGGCTTGCCTGGGTCGCCGACCGGACATTCAACATCTGACTAATTGCCATTAAGGTGAGACCTACCAGGCCGAGCCCGGCCGCTTCCGCGTGGTGGCCCAGCAGGCCATGCAACAGGGAAACAGCCCCACCCCCCAACATCATCGACGCCGCAAACCAACCCGCCGCTCTGCTCATTTCCTTCGCTCCATTTCTTCGTAGACCCTAGAGTAGGGATGCCCCCGCACCGTTTCAATCAGTGGCCCACATGTTTCGGGTGGTCGCCGCGGGAAGGAAATTTTTTCCTGTTTGCTGGCGTCTCGTTACCCCCCGCCCAGTCAAGCAGTTGAAATTGTGGATGTTGGTGAATCGGCCCCGTGGCACATCCGCTGCTAAGCGCTGCCAGCGGGATTGTTACGGCTCGATTGGCCCGTTCGCAGCGGCCAAAGGAGAGAACGATGGAGAAGAGGGCGACGGTTTGTTTAGCGGCGTTGGCAGCAGTCCTCGCTACAGGGTGTGCGCACCACAGTTCGTCTCAAATTCCGGTAGCCCAGGCGGAGGAGCCTTACCATATTGGTCCGGAGGACATTCTGGATATCGCGGTCTGGCGGGATCCAGATCTGTCCAAGACCCTCGCGGTACGCCCGGACGGCTTCATCTCCTTACCGATCGTTGGAGAGGTAAGGGCCGATGGCAAGACACCGAGCGAGTTGGCAGCTGAAATCAAAAAGAAGCTTTCTCCTTATGTCCAGCAGCCGAACGTGACGGTGATCGTCCGCGAGGTGAATTCGAGTCGGGTTTTTGTCACCGGCGAAGTCGCTCATCCTGGAGCCTTCCCCCTCAAAGGACGGGTATCGCTGCTGCAGGCGATCGCCCTGGCCGGAGGCTTTTCCGAGTTTGCGAACACCGACGGCATCCTGGTGATCCGGCCGGGCCAGGATGGCGGGCAAATACCGGTTCGCTACGACGATCTGATCGCGAGGAAGGACACGCGCAAGGATCTGTACCTTCGCGCGGGAGACACGGTGGTGGTTCCCTGAGGAAGAGCCGAGCGAGGGAGGGGCTCGCCTCGCATTGGGCGTGGCGGCCTGAGGATTCGCGGTGAAAAGGCGGGCATGAGGGCGTGATGGGTGCGGGGAGTGTTCAAAAAGTGCGGGCGGGGTGCCTGGCCTTCGCGATGCTTCTGATTGGAGCGCGCGCCGCGGGCGAGACGCAGGTCGTGCCCACGCTCAGGCTAGCGGCCGAAGAGCGCTACGACGATGACGCGCTACTGCGCACCTCACCACAGGGAGCTGGGCAGATGATTACCAAGCTCAGTCCCCAAATCGGCCTGAACGTGTCGGACGAAACGCTCGAAACGGGCGGCTGGTATGCGGCGGATTTTCTATTTCGTCACGGCTCGCATACGACCGATCTGGACCATCGCGCCGCCTTCACTTTCGATAAGAAATTCAGCCGCACCTTTGAGCTGGACAGCCAGCTCAACTTCTGGCGCGTATCGGATCCCACGGCCTTGCCGCGGCTCGGGATGGCACGCTCGCTCTCTCCAATCATGTACGGTCGGGGGCAGGTATCGGCCAAAATTGGGCTCTCGGAGCGGCTGTGGCTGCACCCGGGTTACCGCTTCGAGGGCGCGAAAATCTACGAGCCGGGCCGGCCGGGCGGGACAGCCCATACGCCCTTCGTCGAGCTCTGGTATCGAATCACCCGCCGAGCCGACCTCGGCGCGGAATATCGCTTTCAGTATTTTGGATTCGGCCCTCAATCGGCGGATGCCAACGGAATTTTCGCCGCCTATCGCTATCGCCTCGCGCGCCACACCGTGTTCACCGCGCACGCGGGTCCAGTTTTCTTCCGCGAGTATGCGACAGGTGGCAATCGTGGGTTTTTGCCGATGGTTCAGCTCGAGCTGACCCATGGGATAGGAGGTCGCTTCGACATTGGCTTGGCCATCGGCCACGACATTGTCGGCGCCACGGGTTTCACCAACGTGCTGTGGGCGGACTACGGTTCGCTGGCGCTTAGCTACAAGATTTCCGAGCCATTTCGGATCTTCGGTGCGGCCGCCTACTTCCGAAACGGCTTCGCTCCCAACCGCGACTGGACTGCCTTCAATTTCGGAACGCCGCACAGTGGAACGGCGCAGGGCTACAGCGTCGGAGGCGGCCTGGAATGGCGGGCGAGCAGTGTGGTCGCGGTGCAGGGAGCTTTCGACCGGTATGACCAGGTCGCGGCTCCGGATGCGTTGGCGGGCGTGAATCTCTCGAGGAACATCGGATCGATTCGTTTGGTGTTGACGGCGTTGTGAGCCACAGAGGAGGCACAAGATGGAGAGGGAGATGACGGCGGATCAGGTTCTGGCAGCGCTTTGGCGCCGGCGAAAGCTGGTTGTTGCCGTCTCTGCAATCGCCTTCGCGATCGGCGTGGCAGTGTTACTCGTGTTGCCGAGCACCTATCAGTCTTCGGTGGTGGTGCGAGTGGCTTCGCCCCGGCCGACGGAGGAGCTGGTGCCGCGAACCGTTGGCGAGTCGGTGGAGCAGCGACTGGTCACCGTTCGCCAGGAGCTGATGGGTCGTCCCGTGCTGCAAAAGGTGATCGAGGAATTCAAGCTCTATCCCAAGGTGCTCGCGCGCAAGGGAATGGAGGGGGCGATTGAGCAAATGCGCAGCGACCTACAGGTCAAGGTTGAGGGCGAGAACGCCTTCGAGCTGACTTATCAATACACCGATCCCAAGATCGCGGCGGCAGTCGCCAACCGATTGCCCGAGGTGTTTGCCGAACAGACCAGGACGTCGCGCCAGCAGCAGGCGCAGCGCGCCACCCAATTGTTCTCCGGCGAAGCCGAGGCTCTCAAGGCGTCCCTGGGGCAATGGGAAAGCAAGCTTGCTCAGTTCAAGATCGCGCACGCCGGTGAGCTTCCCGAGCAGCTCGAGGTGAACATGCGCACCCTGGAACGGATCGGATCGGAGCTGCACTCCAAATCCGATGAGCTTCGGGCGGCGGAGTCGCACCGATCCGAGCTGGTGTTCGCTCGGCATTCGATCGATACCCAAGCTGGCCGCCTGGAGTCGGCGGAAGCCGGCCTGGTCAGGGATTTGGTCGCGGCCCGAAGCACGATGACCGAGGACCACCCGGACATCCAGCGGATGGGCAAGGAGCTTTCCACCCTTCGACAGAAGAAGGACGAGGCTTTGGCGCAGCTCGCGGAGGAGCGAGTGGAGCGAAATCGCGCCGGCGCGCGGGTGTCCCGGATCGAAGGCGAGATCGAAGACTTGCAAAAGCGCGCCGACATCTACCAGGCACGGCTGGATCGCACCCCGCGTTGGGCAGAAGAGTTGAGCTCGCTTCAGCGCGACTACGACATCACGAAGGAAAAGTACAAAAGCGTGGTTTCGCGCAAGGTCGAAGCTGAGCTGGCCCAGGAGCTGGAGTTGCAGAGCGCAAACGGAATGTTCAACGTGCTCTCTCCGGCGATGGTGGCCATCGCTCCAAGCCATCCTGATCGCCTGAGCGGGTTGATCCTCGCTCTATTGGCAGCGCTGGCGCTGGGCGCGTTGGCCGGCACGTTCGTCGATGCGCGAGACGAAAGCATTCGGGACGTGCACCAGATCAAGGAGCGATTGCCACTACCAATTTTGGCGGTGGTACCGATCCTGAACGGGAAAGCGGAGCAGCGCAGGCTGATTCCCACTTCCGGTCGGACCCCGCTTTCGGGCGAAGCGGAGCTCAACTGAAGCTGTCGAAGCGATCGAGAAAGGAGAGATGAAAATGGAGCAGATATTGGACCGAGCAGCGAATTTCTTACCCCGGGTGGATGAGAGCGCGCTGGTTCCGGGTCGCGTCGACCGGCGGATTGTTACCCTGACTGCACCGGCATCGCGGGCGTCGGAGCAGTATCGCAGCCTTTATTATCGCCTCGATCGGATGCGCGGGCTTCGACCGTTGAAAACGGTGGCAGTGACCTCCGCGATGATCGGCGAAGGCAAGACACTGACTTGCGCGAATTTGGCGCTCACCGCGGCTTGCGCCAACCCAGAGGGAAGGATTCTTCTGATCGACGCGGATCTGCGGCGTGGGCAGGTGAGCGACTATCTCGGCGTTCGGTCTATTCCGGGATTGTCGGAGCTGCTTTCCGGCGACGCGGAGATCCCCGACGTGATCCAGCGGTTCAAGACTTCCTCGCTTGCGGTGATCACAGCGGGCAAAGTTGCTGAACAGCCTACCCAGCTGCTGGCAAGCTCCAAGATGAAGAGGCTGCTCGAGCTGGTACGCGAGGCGTTTGACGAAGTGTATATCGACATGCCTCCGTCGCTGCCGTTCGCGGACACCGCGATCTTGGCGCCTCACTGCGACGGAATCTTGATCGTGATTCGCGCCAATCTCACGCCGTTCAGGCAGGTGGCCGAGGCGGTCGAGCACTTGGCGGGCGCGCCGGTGATTGGGTGTGTACTCAACGCCGCGGCGGATTCCGCGGCACCATATTTGAAGAGTTACCTCCGATAGAAAGGAGACCGGGCAGACCAGGGGGCCGGCGGACGGGCGTTGGCGAGAAATGATTCGGGCCTTCCACCACTACTTCTCATCTAGAAAGCTGGCGCTCTTTCTGGTCGAGACCTCTGCGATCGCGATTGCTTCGTGGATCGGCGCGGCGGTCACGGCGCTGGCAGCGGTGCCGGCCCGGGGCGGTCTCCAAGTTGCAGAAGCCCTTCCGGCTCTTGCAACCACCGCTTTGGCGTTCGTGGCGACGTTCCAACTCGCGATGTACTTCAGCGATCTCTACGACTTGCGCGTAGCGACCGAGGACCGATCGCGAGGCGTCCGGGTCCTACGGGCGGTAGGGATCGCCGCCTTGATGATGGGGCTGACGATGATGGCGAGCCGATTCAATCCGCCCGAGGGGGCGCTGTTGGGGGGCGCCGCCGGAGCAATCTTCGGGATCGTTCTGGTTCGAATCGGGCTGCGCGGAGTGGTGGGCGAGCCCGAACGGATTCTGATCGTTGGAAACGGCAAGCGGGCCCGTTGGTTGGCGAAGGCCGCAGTCGAACAGGGAGAGTTCGGCTTCGAGGTCTGCGGAATGATCGATCCGCGCCGCGACTCGAATGACGGATCCGGGGAACAAACGATCGACGAAATCGCCGCCCGGCTCGACACTCAGTACGTGGTATTGGCTTCCGAGGATCCGCGCGGATCGGGTTGGTCGGAAGAGCTTCTGCGCTGCAGGATGGCCGGACGAAGGGTTTACGACATCCCCGGTTTTTGTGAGCGGGTGCTGCGTCGAATCCCGGTTTTGCACCTGCGCGCCTCCGATCTCGCTTTCGCGGACGAGCTGTCGATCTCGAACCTGCGAAGCATCACCAAGCGAGCCTGCGACATTGTGGCGGCGACCGCGCTTTTGGTGCTGGCGGCTCCCTTGATGGTGCTGGTGGCACTCGCGATCAAGCTCGACTCGCCCGGGCCGGTCTTCTATCGGCAGGAGCGAATTGGGAAGAGCGGCAAGTCGTTTTGGCTCTGGAAATTTCGCAGCATGGCGAAGGATGCCGAAGCCAATGGAGCGATGTGGGCCCGTGAAAATGATGGCCGCGCCACGCGAGTGGGAAAGATTCTACGCAAAGCCCGAATCGACGAAGTCCCCCAAGCCTTCAACGTGCTGCTGGGACAAATGAGCTTCGTCGGGCCGCGCCCGGAGCGGCCGGTTTTCGTCGCTGAGTTGAAAAACCAGATTCCGTTCTACGAGCTGCGCGAGCTGGTCCCTCCAGGAATCACCGGGTGGGCGCAGATCCGTTACTCGTACGGAGCCTCGGTCGAGGACGCCCGAAACAAACTGGAATTCGACCTTTACTACCTCAGGAACGGGGGCCTGTTTTTGGATCTGATGATCATCTTTCACACCTTCAGGCATGTGGTGTTGGGCAGAGGAGCGAGATAGCCGGGGTCACAGCGGGCGGGAAAGGGCGGAAATGGTGGAAAGAGCAACGGATTTTGAGCAGGGCGTCTTGTTGCCGCTGCGAAAGCAGGCGCCGATCCAGGTGGTCTGCATCGGGGGCGGAACCGGACTACCGCTGGTACTTAAGGGATTGGCTCGCAGAGTGGGTAGACAGCACGATCAGCCGAGACTTCAGATCACGGCGATCGTGGCGATGAGCGACGATGGGGGAAGCTCCGGTCGGCTGCGGCGTTCGCGAGGGTCGCTGCCTCCTGGGGATGTGCGCAACTGCTTGGTCGCGCTGGCCAGCCGACGCAGCGAGCTCTCCCAGCTGTTTCAGTATCGCTTCGACGGCGCAAGCGGTTTGGCGGGCCATGCAGTGGGAAATCTATTGATCGCCGCGCTCGCCGAGCTGAAGGGCGACTTTCTCGAGGCTGTGAAGGTAACCGCCAATTTGCTCAACGCGCGTGGCAGGGTGCTGCCCTGTACCACCGCCCCGGTGGAACTCTCGGCCCAACTGGCCGACAACACCGAGGTCCTTGGCGAGCGCAACATCCGACGCAACCGAGCCAAGATCGTCCGGGTGCACCTCAACCCGCGGCATCCTCCTGCGGCGGACGGAATTCTCGATGCGATTGCGGAGGCAGATCTGATTTCAATCGGTCCAGGCTCGCTCTACTCCAGCATTTTGCCGAATCTACTGGTGGCCGGGATCGCCCCAGCTCTGCGCCAAACCCGGGCGCTTCGGGTTCTGATCGCAAATCTAATGAGCGAGCCGGGAGAGACCGACCAGATGGACTGTGTCGCGCACGTAAGAGCTGTGCAGGATCACGCAGGCCCGATCCTCGATGCCGTCCTGATCAACGGAGCGCCGATCCGCGAAGCTCTTTTGGAGAAGTACGCCAAGCGCGGTTCCTTTCCAGTTACCGCCGACCGCGAAGAATTGCTCAAGTTGGGGGTGCTGCCAATCGAGGCCAACCTGTTGCGACGCGGGGTGCGGATTCGCCATGACAGCCGCCGCGTCACGCGCAGCCTGCTGCGGCTGGTCCGGAGTCAATTCTTGCGCCAAGCGTCATGAGCCCGAACCCACAGCGCCGCCCACCGCCAGCCTTGTCCGAAACACCGCAGGGCCCCGAACTTCGGCTGGTCGATTCGACTCCCGCGCTCGAGATCCAGGAGCGTAGCAATCGATGGGACTTCGCTCGACTGGAGCCGCAGTGGAACCAATTGGCGAAGGGTACGGCGCCATTCAGTCAACATGCCTTCCTCAGGATTTGGCTCGACAACTTTGCGCCCCGGCAGAATCTCCGGCTGCTGCTGGCCTACGACAATCGTGAGCTGGTCGGCGCGCTGCCGCTGATTGAGGGCGGAACGTTTCTTGGTTTGCCGGTGCGACAACTGACGGCGGCGGCGAATCCACACTCGTGTCGCTTCGATTTGCTCGCGACGGAACCGGAGCGGGTCGGGCGTGCGTTCTTTGAGCATTTGGCGGCTCGTCACGACTGGGATGTCTTGCGGATTAGCGACGTTCCGGACGGGGGTGGCGCCTGGCATCTGTACCGTGCCGCGCAGGAAGCGCAATTTCCCGTCGGCATCTGGGAGTCGATGCGTTCGCCGTACCTTCCTCTGCCGAAGGTCTATTCCAGCCTCGAAGAGAGGCTTCAGGGCAAATTCCGATCGAACCTGCGTCGACGGCGGCGGCGACTGTCCGAGCGGGGAGAAGTGAGGGTTGAACGTGTAACCGGGGGACCCGATCTGGATGCCAGGCTCGAGGAGGGCCTCGCTTTGGAGCGCTCCGGATGGAAGGGCCAGAGGGGTACGGCGATTGCGCAGGATAGGGGGACCCACGGATTCTATTCAGAGCTCGCCCGATCCGCGTCCTACGCGGGCCGGCTTTCGATGTTCTTTCTGCGGCTGGATGGGCGGGCGATCGCGTTTCATTACGGGCTGCAGAAGGACCAGCGCTACTTTCTGCTCAAACCGGCTTACGCCGAAGATCTGGCGGAGTGCAGCCCAGGCCAGCTGTTGATGGAAGAGGTGCTCAGGGACTGTGTCGCTCGAGGGATCGAGGAGCTGGACTTTCTGGGTCCCGACATGCCCTGGAAGCGTGACTGGACCCAGCACACCCGTGTGCACCACTGGCTCTTCGTCTTTCGCGATCACGCGTTGGGCCGAGCGCTGCGGCGAGCGAAGTTCGACTGGCTTCCAGCGCTCAAGCGGACGTTAAGCGGGAGACGCGAATGATTGCGAGCTTGTCCGAAGCCCCGCTGCTCGCGCCGGACCTACCGGCGCTCTGGCCCGGAATGCTGGTGCGCTCCGCTCGCCAAGCGCACCATTTGCCGTTTGGGTCGTGTTCCGCGCTGTACTTCTACTTCGCTCGCAACGCGATCTGGCACGCGGTGAAACTGCTGGGACTCGAGGGCTACGAGGTTTTGGCGCCCGCCTATCACCACGGAGTGGAGATTGAGGCGCTGCTTGCCGCCGGCGCGACGGTGCGTTTCTACCGGATTGGGCCGCGGTGGGACGTGGACCTCGACGACCTCGCGTCGAAGATCGGCGACCGCACGCGGGCGCTCTATTTGACTCACTATGCGGGATTCCCGGGGCCAACCCGGGAAATGTTGGCCCTTTGCCGCCATCACGGGCTTCGATTGATCGAAGACTGCGCCCTCTCGCTACTGTCCAGCGACGGCCGGCATCGGCTGGGCTCCTTTGGCGACGTGAGCATCTTTTGCCTCTACAAGACCCTTCCGGTTCCGAACGGCGGCGCGATGGTTTTCAACGCTGCGGTCGGCCGAATTCCAATGCCCTCGGTGTCCCCTTCCTGGGGGTCCACCACGGGTCACCTGCTCTCGTCGATCCTGCAAGGGATCGAGCTGCGAATGGGCAAGCCCGGAGCACTTGCCCGCAAGCTGATCCGAGTGCTCGGCCGCAGCGCGGCCAACGCCAGCGGGGTGGAACGAGTGGCGACCGGTACTCGTCACTTCGATCCGCGGCACGTCAACCTCGGAATTAGCGGTCTCAGCCAACGAATCGCAATGCGGCAGGACCTTGACGAAATCGTTCGGACCCGTCGGCGCAACTACCAGCTCTTGGCCACCGAGCTTGGGGCATGCTCGCCGCCTCTGCACCCGCGATTGCCGGACGGCGTGTGCCCGCTCTTTTACCCCTTGATCGTCGAGAACAAAGACGAGGTGCTGTCAAGGCTTCGCTCGCGCGGCGTTCAGGCGGTCGATTTTTGGCGCTTTTCACATCCGGCATGCGCGCTGGAATCCTTCCCGGATGTAGCGCGACTGCGCCAGACGGTAGTGGAGATTCCTTGTCACCAGGATCTGTCGCCGGCGCGAATCCGGAAAGTGGCGGCGGTGGTCCGGGCAGCGGTCAGCAACAAGGCGAGCTGAGCCATGATCCAGGTGGAGAAAATCTCCGATCCGATCCGTTTCGCGGCGATTCGAAGGGAATGGGACGAACTGATCGACGACAGCGACGCGGCGATTTTCAATTCTTGGGAGTGGATGTACCCATGGTTTCGTCGAATCGCTCCGGAGCGGAAACTCTTTATTCTCTCCGCTTGGAGCGATCAGGGGACGCTGGTCGGTGTTCTCCCCTTGGCCCTCGACCATCGCCAAGTCGGCGGACTCCCGGTGCGGCGACTCGCCTGGTTGGCGGAGACGCAAGTCGGCAGCGACTATCTCGAGGGCGTCGCGCGCCGCGGTTGGGAGCGCCCCGTCTTTCGCGCGTTCTCGGAGGAATTGCACGCGCGAGCGGATGATTGGGACCTCCTCGATCTGCTCGACTTGCCTACCGGAGCGCTCCTCTCGACATCGCTCAAGCACGCCTTTCGAGAATCTAGCTTCGAGATTCGCGGATCCGAGCGGTTCATTTGCCCCTTCGAGCCACTCGATCCCACCCAGCCCTTCGAAGCATTCCTTCGCAAGACCTCTCGCGGCGCGAATTACTTGCGGCGCCGGCGCTGGTTGGAGGCGCAGAAGGGATTCGAGATTCAAATCGAGGCTCGTCCGGAAAGGCTTCCGCTCGTGCTTGCCGAATTCTTCCAGTTGCACAGACTGCGCTGGCAGAGCGACGGCGGATCTCAAGGCATTCGGAGCGTGGAGGCCGAGGCGTTTCATCGGGATGCAACCCAGCTCCTGGCGGAACGCGGAAAGCTCCGCTTCTATACCCTCCGCCTGCAGGGCCAACCCCTCGCGACAGTCTACGGGTTGGTAGATCGTGGCAAATTCCTCTATTTCCAATCCGGGTACGATCCCGAATGGAGCAAACAGAGCGTTGGATTGGTGTTGGTGGGGGAAACCTTCCGCGACAGCCTCGCGTCTGGCTTGCGCGAGTATGACTTCTTGCACGGGACCGAGCCCTACAAGCAAGACTGGACCAAGCAACAGCGGCGCACGGTCAACCTGAGAGTCTTCCGACGGGGCGGAACAGGCAGCCTCTGGAACCGTCGCCAACAGCTCGGCGCTCGAGCGCGAGGCATGCTGAAGCACGCGTTACCGGCTCCATGGGCGGACGCCATCCGCCGCCTTCGCCGGCGCTGGGCGCAGGCCTAGATCCGGCTCAGAGCCCCAACTGCTTTCGCAGCATCGCGATGCCCTGTTGAAGCATGGGGGGCTGCTGGCTTGCAGGGGCCTCAATTGCGAAACGCTCGAAGCTCGCCAGCGCGCCGCGGGGATTTCCCGCCTGAAGCGCCACCGCGCCATGGAACAAGAGGGCTTCGTACGCATCCGGATACGTTTCGAAGAGGTGCTCGAGCTCCGAAAGCGCCTGCTGACTGTTTCCCTGAACCGCCTTGAGGAAGGCGCGGTGGATGCGGTTCTCGGTATGGAAGGGATCCATTCCGGCGGCTCGTTCGGTGAGCTGACTCGCCTGCGACCAATCCTGCTCGTTGATCAGCTGGTGCGCGACGGCTACCGCGGCGTCCGGATCGTCAGGACGCTGCTGTACGCGCGCCAATGCAGCCTTGAGCTCCGGGCTCTCCTCGCGTGTGGCTTCCGAGCTGCCGGGAATTTTGCCAGTCATCTCCCGACCTTCGGTTCGGGGCTTCTGCTCCTGAGTGAGAAAGAGGCCGATCGCGACGAAGAAGAGAACCCCGCCGCCTCCCCACAGCGCTCCTTTGACCTGAGGATGCCGTGACAGCAAGCCAGGCGGTGCGGATTTCGCAGGTTGCGGTTTGGCGCGCGCCTTGAGACTACCCTTTGCGGCAAGCTCGTCTTTTTGACGAAGCGCCGAGGCCGCGGCCATTTCGAGCCGCTGCTTCTCCTGTGCGTACTGTTCGTCGGTCAGCTGGTGGCGATCCAGGTTCAGCTCGCGCAGCTGATCCAAGAGCAGCCGCGCCCTGTCTTCCAGATCGGCAATCCCTTCGACCTGCGTTGCTGGGGCTTCGCGCTTTCGCCACAAGGTGAAGACGAAACCTGCCGCGGCCGCCAGCGCGAGCGCGAGAACTGCGATGCCGGGAAGCCAGTTCGTCTCGTTCAACGCTCGAGCTCCGCTCGGACTTTCGCCAGATACTCATCTTCACTCGAGCTGGCTCGCGTCGACTGCGATCGACGCTCCGCGGGGGGTGCCGTGGAAACGGGTCGTTTCTGCACTTGGCGGACGATGACCCCCAATCCAATCAGCAGAAGAACCAGCGGGCCCAACCAAACCAGCCAATTGATTCCATGCGCTTGAGGTTGCAGCAGAACCCATTCGCCATACCGCTCGACGAAGTAGCTCCGAATCTCCTCGTCGCTCTTGCCCTCGGAGACGAGGGTGCGAACTTTGTCCAATTGGGCGCGCGCCATCGACGCTGGGGAGTCGGCAATCGACATTCCCTGGCAGACGGCGCATCGAAGCTGCTTGCCGAGCTTCTGCACCCGTCCCTCCAGCGCAGGCGTTAATGGCTCGCTTCCGGCTTGCTGCGGAGCAAAATCGGCCAGCACGGCTGACAACAGAATCGCGAGTGGAATGCCATCCCACATGGAGGATTACCTCGGTGCTTGGGCAACCGGTTGGACCAGGTCTTTGATTCGAGCGGAGAGCAGATCAGGGTTGAGCGGTCCAACATATTTGCCTCGAATCACACCCTCAGCGTCGACGAAGTAGGTCTCAGGGACGCCCGCCACTCCGTAGTCCACCGCAGTCTGTGACTGCGGGTCGACCAGTTGCGGAAAAGGAGTGGGGTGGTCCCTCAAGTAGGCTTTGGAGCTCTCCACGGTATCTTCGAAGACCACGCCCAGAAACTGGGCTTGGCTCCCGTATTGCCGATAGCCCCAGTCCAACACCGGATGCTCGATCTTACAGGGCCCGCACCAGGTCGCCCAGAAATTGATTACCACGGGATGCCCCCGCAGCTGGTCGAGCCTGACCTTCCCGCCCCCTTCGAGCTTTTCCAGCGCAAATGCGGGCGCGGGCTTGCCGCCAAGCATGAAAGGCACTTCGTGCGGATCCTTTCCGAACCCTTTTGCAAGAATCACCAGCAGGGCAGCGCAAGCCACCGCTGCCAACCCCACGCCAAGCTTCCAGTTCACACGGTCTCCCGATGAAGATCGCTGGCGGCGGGTGTGCCGATTGCCGGGGCTCGGACTCGGTGCGGCTGCCGCGCCGGCCAGATCGCGATCAATGCGCCCAGCACCAGAATTGGAATACTCCACCAGATCCAGCCAACCATGGGAAACACCCACGCATTGAAGGTGGCGCTCTGGGTATCTTCCGACAGAGCCAACAGAGAAAGGTAAAGGTCTCCGAACGGAGTGGACTTTACCGCAGGGGTTCCGATTGGATCGGTACTTCGCTCGAAGAAATTCATCCTCGGCCTTAACAACTCGCCGGCCTGCGATCCGCCGACCACCTCCAGCTTCGCCGCTTTCCAACTCCGGTGCGGCTCGGCGCCTTCTTCAAAACCGAGGAGCTTGACCCGGTAGTCGCCCACCTTCAGCGCGGAGCCGACCCGAACCGTGCCGCTGGTATGGATGACGTAGGACTGCGAGGCCGCGATCGCTACCAGGATCACCACGATTCCCAGGTGGACCACGTACCCGCCGAAGCGGCGCCGCGCGCGGCTCGCGCTGCGAAAGAGCGCGGTCCAGGGAGATTCGCCGTGCTGGGACATCCGCGCCTTGGCGGGGAGCAGCAGCTCGCGGATGTTGACGGCCGCAACAAAACCGCCGAGGGCGAAGGTGAGCAGCGGCAGCACCCCCCGAAGGCCCATCGCAAGGCAAACGATGAGCACCACGGACGCGGTCACCAGCGGGATCAGCAACTGTTTACCGATCAGCCGGCGGTCGGCTTGGCCCCAAGGAAGAGCCGGACCTACGCCCATCAAGAAAAGAATCGCTAGGCCGCCGGGCACCGACATCTTGTTGAAATACGGCTCGCCGACGCTGATCCGGACTCCCTTGACGGCCTCGGTGACCAGTGGAAACAGGGTTCCCAAGAGCACCGTGAAGGTGATCGCGACGAAAAGCAGATTGTTCACCAGGATCGCCGACTCGCGGGATAGCGCGGACTGGATCTGTCCCTCGGGAAGCAGCAACTGGCCTCGCGCTGAGAGCAAGGCGATCGAAAATACCAACAGCACCGCGATGAACACCAAGAAGGTCGGGCCGATATCCGATTGAGTAAACGAGTGCACCGAATTGAAGATGCCGCTTCGGGTCATGAAGGTGCCGAGGATGGTGAGCAGAAAGGTCGCCAGCACCAGACTCAAGGTCCAAAGCTTGAGCGTCTTGCGCCGCTCATGCACCATCGTGGAGTGGATGAACGCGGTCGCCGTGAGCCAGGGCAGAAACGAAGCATTCTCCACCGGATCCCAGGCCCAATATCCGCCCCAACCCAACACCGCGTAAGCCCACCACGAACCGAGGATGATCCCCACCGACAGAAAGGTCCAAGGGATCAAGGTCCAGCGGCGCAAAGAGCCGGTCCATGCCTCGCCCAGCTCACCGCCGAGAAGCGCCGCCGTGGCGATTCCAAACGGGACCACCATTCCCACGTAGCCGCAGTAGAGCATCGGCGGGTGGATCACCATCAGGATATGATTTTGCAAGAGCGGGTTCGGCCCCGGCCCATCTGCGGGAACCGGCGACAAATGAGTCCAAGGATTCGCGGGCCCGGCGATCAAGAAAGCGAAGAAGACGCCCACCGCGAGCATCATCCCCAATGCCAAAGAGACGTAGCGCGATTGCTCGTTGCGAAAAGCGATCGAAAAGGCGAGCAGGTAGGTTCCGAGAATCAACCCCCAAAACAGAATCGAGCCCTCCAATGCGGACCACAACGACACAATGGTGTAAACCAGGGGCGTCGCCCGGCTGCCCACGTGGGCGACGTACTTCACCGAGAAGTCGTGGGTGACCAGCGCGAGCACCATCAACAGATTGGCTGCCACCATGCACGCGAAGAAACCGACCACCGCGCGGCGAACCCAGACCAACCCCGACAGCCGGCCCGCCATGCCGGTGGCGAGCCCTACCACCGCCCCGAATCCAGCAAAGGCGAGGGCGCCCAGAATCAGACCGTAGCCCAGCGTGGAATTCACTGGTTCCTCGCAGTGGGGCTGGAGCCTTCGGTCACGCTGTTTTTCCAGTGGGGCTCGTTGTCGCCTGCCTTGGGCGGCCGGTACTCATTGGAGTGATTCACCATCAGCCGGTTCGAGGTGAACACCTGGCTCTTGTTGAAGGTCCCTTCGACGACCACTCCGATGCCTTCGCGAAACATCTGCGGAGGTACCTCGGTCGAGCTCACCAGCACCGAAGGGGCGTTGGGCTCCTTGTTGTCCGCGATGCGGAATTGAAGTCGGGTGTGCTGAGCTTCCCATTGAATGCTGCCAGCCTTGACGATGCCCCCGAGCCGAATGGTGGGACCGTAAGCGAAGTCCCCCTTGGAGAGCATCTCGGCAGGGCTCCAGTAGAAAACCAGATTTTGACCCAGATTTCCGAAGGCGATGAACGCCAGTCCGCCCCCGGCGACCGCTAACGCGACGACCGCGATCAACCTGTTTCTCACGGCTGCTCTCATCGAAAATCCTCAGATTGCTGGGCGCTGCGACGTCGGAGCCACAGTGAAAGGGTGTAAACAATAATCGCAGCATAGGTGATTCCGTACGCTGCGTAGACGTACTCCCAACCACCAACGATTCTTCCCGCGCCGACCCGTTCCGCGGTCGAAGCGCCCTCAAGCAGGTACCCGGCGAGTTCGAGCAGCCTCATCGCGCGGCCTGGCTGGTCTGAATTCTGGCGCCCTCGTCAAGCTCAGCGGGCATTGCCAGCTCGTGCTTCCGCGCGGCCATCGCAATCTGATAGCGCGACCAGATGAAGAAGATGAGCAGGCCCAGGAAGGCGAATGCGTGCCAGCGCAGCACCAGTGTCATTTGCGGATCCACAGTCTTCGGCGAGGATTGAACCTGGTGGAGACTGCGCCACCATTGCACCGAGTACCAGATCAGCGGGACGTCGACATAGGCGACGATCGCGGTGACCGCCGACCAGACCGCGCGGCGCTCCGGGTCCTCAACGAAACGGCGTAGCGCCAGGTATCCCGCATACGCCACCAGCAGGATCGCCGCGGTCGTCAATCGAGGATCCCAGGCCCACCAGACTCCCCAAGTGGGGCGGCCCCAGATGGAGCCCAGGCTAATTCCCACCGCGCCGAACAGCACCCCGACTTCCGCGGAGGCTTCCGCCAGTGCATCCGTTTTCCAGCTCTTTTTGAACAAGTACGCCACCGAGCAGCCGAAGTTCAGTGTCGCGGCAAGAAGCGCCATCCAAACCTGCGGCACATGGACGTACATGATTCGCTGCACGTCCCCCATTTCCCGGTCCGGCGGAGCCCACGCTAGCGCGAGCCAGGCGCCAACCCCGAGCATCGCGACCGCAACTATGAAGATCGCCCAGCGCACTCGGTTCATGCCTATTCCTCGACGACCTGCGGAAACAGCGCAACTCCCAGGCCCCAATAGACCAGGTTGAATCCTACTAGCAGCCCAAACCACGAACGCAGCTGCGACATCGGGTCCCCTTGCAATACCACGGAAGTCGCTTTCACCGCCGCGAGCAGGGCTGGAATGATCAGGGGAAAAAGCAGAAGTGGAAGTAGGACATCACGCGCTCGGGCGTTGCTCGCAACTGCTGAATAGAGCGTCCCCGGGGCGCTGATCGCCAAACAGCCAAGTATCAGAGTGAGCGCCAAGGGCCCGAACCCTAAGGAGATTGAGACTCCAAACAGACCCACCATCACCGGGACCAGGACGAATGCCAGCCCGATCAGGACTGCGGCGTTTCCCAGTGCCTTTCCCAAGAAGAGCGCCCGCGGATCAACCGGCAAAAGGCGCAGTCCTTCCAACGCGGAATTTTCGCGCTCGATTCGAAAAGATTCGCCCAAGGCCATCAAGCTGGCGAATAGCAACGCGAGCCACAAATAGCCTCCGGCATTGCGCTGCAACAGTTGCGTGTCGGGGCCGAGCGCAAAGGAGAAGATAAGGAGCGTCCCAAAGGCGAAGATCACCAGCGCATTGAGCCGCGCACGAGTGCGCCATTCGATCAGCATGTCCTTGGTAAGGACGAGTGCGAGGCCGCGAAGAAGCCCGACACGAGTCGCGCTCAGGGCGATGCGATTCGTCCCGAGTGCAGATGCAGCCGTAGCTTGCATAGCGACTTTCCTTGCTCGACCAGGTGGGTGGCCAAAATCACCGTGGTTCCCCGTTGGCTGAGCTCTCGAATGATGGTTTCCATCTGAGTAATACCGCGAGGATCCAGCGCTCCAAAGGGCTCATCCAACAGCGCGAGCTCCGGCGCCTTTAGTAACAGCCGGGCGATCGCCAGGCGCTTGCGCATTCCGGCCGAGAACTGGCGGATCGGCTTCGGAGAGTGGGGGGGTAAGCCGACTTCCGACAACAGCGAAGCCACGCGTTGCTTGGGGTCTTTCAGGCCCAGAAGGCGAGACATCAGGGTGAGGTCTGGTGCGCGCTCAAATCCTCGTAGAGGAAACTGGCATGGGACAGTAGGCCGACCCTCTGCCGGATGTCTTCGCGCTGAGTGCGACTGTCGAGGCCCAGCACGCGCAGCTCCCCGGCGGTTGGACTGGCGGCCGTGGCGATCAGCCGAAGCAGAGTGGTTTTTCCCGAGCCGTTGGGGCCGGTCAACAACAGAGATTCGCCCATCGGCAACGAGTAGCTGACGCGAGCGAGGGCCCACTGGGTACCGAACCGCTTGCTGACATCCCGCAACTCCACTGCGGCGTGGTTGTTCATCGGTCGACGAAAGCTATCCGCCCTGATGGGCATGCCAGAAGCAAAATCGCGCGATTAGGAGAATGGGTCGACTTCCTCGCGTGGCGGTGCGTGGTTACCTTCCCGGCGGGCAAAATGGGCGTGGGGAGAAGGTGGGACCTAAACAGCTGATTCGAAAAGGCGCGCGCGATATCGCCGCTGGCCTACTGCACTACACCGGGGGTCGGCGCGTAATGGCGGCGATGCGGCGCAAACTGTTGGGTGGCCGCCGGCTGTTGATTGTCAGCTACCACCGCGTCGTCGACGACTTTGCGCGGGAGTTGCGGCGCTCGATTCCTGGGCTGTTGATTTCGAGCGAGACGTTCCGTGGTCACCTGGAGAGCATCCATGCCGCGGGCTTCGAATTCAGTACGCTGGATCACGCCTTGGCGGTGCTGAGCGGACAGCGCTCCGCCAAGAAGGATCTCTGCGTCTTGACTTTTGACGACGGCTATCGAGACGTCTACCGAAACGGATTTCCGATTCTGCAATCGATGGGCGTCCCCGCAATCATGTACTTGCCGGCAGCGCTGATCGGAACTTCGAGGCGCTTCGACCACGATCGGTTGTTCCATTTGATTCAGACGATGATCGAGCGAGGTCATTGGCCGATCTACGACATGCTTCCGCCCGCCGCTCCGGTTCTTCTCGAGCCGGTGCTGCGGCGAAAGATGACGATTTCCGTCTCGCTGGACCAGTTCATCGAAACCTATTCTTCGACGGTGTTGAAGGAAGTGGTGGATGCGCTCAAACGGCAGATGGGCGGTGGATCGGAGCTGGACCCGGAGCACGGAGACATCCTGGACTGGGATGAGGTGCACAAGATGTCCAGCGCCGGAATGGATTTTGGTGCCCACACCCTCGAGCACATCGTACTCACCTTAGAGCCACCGGAACGGGTGCTGCGCGAGATTCGCGGCTCGAAGGAGTTGATCGAAGGCCAAGTCGGACGGCGGGTGACCCATTTCGCGTTCTGCAACGGCTGGTATTCCGACGAGGTGATTCGCACTCTGATCGAGAACGGGTTCGAATCGGCGGTCACCACTGAGGATTATCCGAACCGGATTGGAGACAATCCCTTTACACTCAAGCGCAAGGTGCTTTGGGAGAACTTCAGCATCGGACTGTTGGGCAAGTACTCGGGGGCCCTGACCGCCTGCCAGGTAGATGACGTCTTCGGCATGCTCAGAGTCAACCACCCCGTCCGCGGTCGGCGTTTGCAGCGCCTCCCCTTCGAAAGCCATTCGGGCGCGCGGTGAGTTCCTAGTAGCGGCGCCGTACCGCGCGCTCGCTGAGCCGATCGAAGTCTGAAGACGAGCAGCATCGGCGCGAAGACCAGCACCAGGGCTGGAATCAGGCCCGATGCTGCCGAGCAGCCCCCGGTCGCCGCTCCCGCGCCGCTTGGCAACGCGGATGTCGCGGTTCCGTTTCCCGGAGTTGAGGGGCTCCCCGCATCCGCGGTTCGACCGCCTCCGGGCGTGCCGGCGTCAGGCTGCGCCGGGGGTGGCAGCACATCGGCGAGGCTGGTCGCCTGAACCATCCCCTCGTGGTAAACGATGCCGTCGGGCGCGATCGCCTCATCGCGATAGAGCCCTTGCTTCAGATAGTTGAGCAGCCCCGGGATGTTGGTAGCCGTCGAACGTCTCGGAATGACGAGCTCCCCGTTGTAATACAATTCAATAAATCCAACGCCCGGATTGTCCGACCAGCGCACGTGGAAGATGAAATCATTCCAGACGCCGCGATTGAGCGGAACGCTCCAGACCGGCTGATCCATAATGCCCAGGTAGATCCGCTCCCCTTGAACGTAAAAGGCAACTGGTGGCGAGCCGCAGCACAACGCTGACTGGTGCCACTGGGTGAACACGTTCCACGACGGGTGGCTGGGGAAACTCGCATCAAACATCGTGCTCCACCGATAGAAATACTCGGAACCCATCGGCTCGTTCGAGTTGCAAAACAGCTCGTTGCGATTGCCGCTGGCGTGGATCGGGTTGTCGAACTGACGGACGAGCGCCCTGAGTGCGTAGCGCCCATGCCGAACTGGAGCCTCGACCACTTGCAGGCGGTCGGCGCTCACCATTTCGGTGCCGCTCCACTGCGACCGATCCCCGGTTTCGAAATTCCCTCTCCAGACAATGTCTGCCCAAGCTGCGGTCGAAGCGACGAGGGTGGCCAGTACTATCGAAAGCGGTTTCAAATTCACCTTCCTTTTGAGGAGAAAGCGCCGTCCGACCGGCACCGGCCGAAGCGTCGCGAACGAGGAAGGTGATAGCGGGGCAATTCTCCAATTGTCCAGTAGTGGTAACTTTGACCCTTCGGGACTCTCGGAGAGCAGCCACTCGACTAGGGGCTCAACGCTACGGTATCGCTGATCCCAAGCATTTGTTGCAACTGAAACATTTCAGATCTCCGGGGGCTACTGAGCGAACGGGCGAGCGGCGATTCGCATTTATGCGAACACAGACGCTTGTCTGTGAAATATTGCCTCGACCCCGGAACCGGGGTTTTGTTGTCTGTGTTCAAGTTGGCAGTCTGGCCGGACGCCCTCCGAGGCGACAAGGCGGCGCCAATTATCAATTGTGAACACTTTTGAAATTTTGCTGCTAGCTTCCGCGCCCCAATTCAACCGGAAAGGAAGCCAGCTTGAAGCGCGTCTTTGTTTTCTTGGGCTTGATCGCTTTACCTGTCGGCACCTGGGCAGACGTGGTGTGGCGGGGGGATTTCCAGACAGGGGACCGTTCGCAGTGGAGCGGGACCGAGATGGTGAGCGCAGATCGGCTCCAAATTATCGACGCTCCGGGTCGCCCGGGCCGATACGCTTTGAGGGCGCTGGTTCGGCAGTTCGACGATCCGATCCACGCCAGCGGCAACCGCAATGAGTTGTTCTACAACTCACACGAGTCGATGGGTTCCGAATACTTTTATCGCTGGAGCACGATGTTTGACCCCAGCTACCCTAGCTATCGCACCTGGCAGGTGTTCACGCAGTGGCACCAGAGTGCGGGCTGCTGCGGATCTCCGCCGGTCGAGTTTTACGTCAACGGAGAAACCATGTACCTGCGCGTGGGACCAACGGAGGCGCTTCCGCTTTGGAACACGCCCTTGGTTCGAGGCGTCTGGTACGACTTCGTCTTCCACGTCAGATGGTCTGACAATCCAAACGTCGGTTTCGTTGAGCTGTACCTGAACGGGGATTTGGTGCTGGCGCGCACCCGGGCGGCGACGAACTTCCCCGGACAGCTGAATTACTTGAAGCAGGGTCTCTATCGCGATGTGGTGATCGTACCCGACGGCATCGTCTACCACGACGGAATGATCCAGGCGACCTCGCTCGACGACGTGTTTCCACCCCCGCCTCCGCCACCGGACGCGGGCGTGCCTCCGACGCGCGACGGCGGAGGGCCGCCTGCGGACGGGGGTGCCTTCCGTCCAGATGGAGGGACATCCGATGGAGGAACGGTCGCCACCTCCCTGGGATCGTCAGGTAACGGTTCGGCGCTGGTTGCCACCGGGGGATGCTCGCAAGGGGGATCGCAGAGTGGCTCGATGATCGGCTTGGCCGCCGCGGCTTTCGCCTTTGGCTTGTGGTTTGCGAGGCGACGGCGAGGGCTAGCCCGCCTCGGGGAGCGACTCGTTGGTCGCAATTGCCACGGGCGGACGGTGACCTCGAAAGTCAGCGAAGGCGCGCATTGGACGAATGCCGAGCAGTCTAAGAGCGAGCAGGTATGCGCCCCCGAACGCAAGCGCTAATAACGCCATTGGAATAGCGCGAGCGACCAGGTCACTGGCCCAACTGGGATGAAACGTGGGCAAACCTGATTGCAAGGCAAGCAAAGCCAGGGCCGCAGTGGCTGACGCCACCGCGGCTTTGGCCAACGAGGCACCCGGCACCACATCGGCGAATCCGAGGCGCGTCGCCCCAGCGGAAAGCGCGCGCGGGATTCGCAGAAACAGGGTGAGCTTGCCGAAGAGCTCCGCGATCGCCCAGCCGGCAATCCCGCCGATCATCCCCCAGTGCTTCACGGTGAAATAGACCAACGGCACGGTCACCAGGGCCTTCAAGAAGTAGGACCAGAACAAGTACCGGGTCTCATTCCGAGCACGCAGCACACCATCCATCGGAAGCGTTGGGAGGATCACTCCCAACAGGCTGATCCGGAAGATCGGGACGGCCGGCAAGAATCTCGGGCCAAATAGAGCCCCGATAAACTCAGGCGCAGTGACCCAGAGCAACGCCCCAAGCGGGAAAAAGAGGTAGGCAAGCTTCGACGCAGCTTCGCGGAACGCCCAGACGCACTCCTGCAGACGTTCCGCTCGCTCCAGCTCCGCGATTCGCACCATCAGGATTTCGCTGGTGGGTTGATAGAGCAGGTCCACCAATGGAATTTGGAAGCAGCCGACCGCATAGATTGCAAACAAGGTCGGCGCCACCACCGAGGAAACGGCGTATTGGTGCGCCGCTTGTTGGGGCTGGTTGAGAACCATCGCCGCCCCGAAAGGCGCGGCGTAGCTGAGCTGCCTAAGAAATGCCCGGGTGTCCCACCACTTGCCTCGGACGGAAAACGTGATCAGCGCCCAGACAAACGCCAATCGCACCGCCGAGAGGGCGGCGATCCCGATCAACGACCCGCCCAAGCCCCAACCCAGCAGAATCGGCGCAATCAATACGATGGCCCGCAAGCTGTCGCTGGCGATGTAGCAGATGGCCGCAGCGCGGGTCTTTCCTTGAGCAGTCAGCGAAATCTCAAGCGGATAACTGGCTATCGTGCAAATCACGTATGGCGCGACCAGCAGCCGGTAGTCCTGGATGCCCGGGTTGGAAAAGGCGCGCGATAGCGGCTCGCTGAAGAAGAGCAACAGGATCGCTCCGACGATTCCACCAAGCAGAAGAAACAGGTGCGACTGAACCAGGTAGGGCTTCCGGTCGTCGGCTCGCGGAATGAAGAAGTAGAGGCTTTGTGCCATTCCGAAGGGCAAAACGGCCTGCAATGTCATCGCGAGCAGGAAGAGCTGTTTGTAGGTCCCGTAATCGGTGAGGCTCAGCTGGCGCGCCAGCACCAACGGAATCGAGAAGGTAATCGCCGTCGCAACGAGCCGAGCGAAGACCAGCGGGCCGGCGCGCTTCAAGAAGGAGCCGCTGGGCCGGTGCTCCGTGGCTGGCCCCGGCCGAACAGGCATCGGAGATGGCATTGCTGCAGCGGGGATGCAGTCTAAGTGCCAGATCCGAGCGCGCGAAGTCGGGAGGAAGGGCAACAATTTCGGGAGCCTCGACGCGCTGCGGGCTACCGATGGCGCAGCGGGCTGAAGAAAATACGGCTCTGCCCACGTCAGCACCGAACCCACTTCCATTCAGAGAATCGGGTCCATAAATCTGTTCCGTCCGGCGGACTTGTGGAGGCGTGTGGCTTGGGGGCGATGGCGCTTTATCGATTGGCCAGGGAGCTGAATCGACGAGGCTTCCCGTTGATTCCGGATCTGCTGCGGAAGGCGATCTACTACCTGCACAGCTCGTACATCCCTTACGGCGCCGAAATCGGCGAGGGCACCGAGCTCGGATACGGCGGCATCGGTGTCGTCATCCACAACCGAGCCAAGATCGGAAAGCGGTGTCTGATTTCCCAGCAGGTGACGATCGGCGGACGCTCGAGCATCGAGGGAGCGCCGGTCATCGGCGATGATGTCCGGATCGGCGCGGGAGCGAAGATTCTCGGAAACATAACGATCGGGGACTTCGCGGTGATTGGCGCCAACGCGGTGGTGATCAAGGACGTGCCGGCCGGCGCGGTGGTAGCTGGGGTGCCGGCACGCGAGCTGCACCACAGGCCTGCACCCGAATGCGGCGACATCGATCTCGGCTTGGATCATTCCGGCCGGAGCCTCGAGCGATGAGGATCTTGTTGGTCGGCGATTACCCTCCGCCGTACGGAGGAATCGCCGTTCACCTTCAGCAAGTGCATCGTTTCTTGCGCAATCACGGGATCACCGCGCGAGTTCTGAACATCGGCAAGGGCGATTGCGCCGACCCGGAGGTCATTTCTACCCGCAAAGCCTGGCGCTACGCGTTCGAGCTTTCGAGGCTATCAGCACAAGGGTGGCTGGCGCATCTTCATGTCAGCGGTAACAACAGCAAGGCTTGGTGGATTGTTGGCTCGGTGGGCGGCTTCAGCTGGCGGACGCCTCCGGTCGTGACGGTGCATTCGGGTCGTTGCCCGGAATTTCTGGCGCGCAACGGCTTGCGTCGGATTTTGGCGCGGGCTGCCTTGTCCAGTTACGGCGCGGTGGTTGCAGTCTCCCCATCAATCGAGCGCGCGCTGGCGGAGGCGGGTGTTTCTCCGTCTCGCATCGTGGTGCAGCCCGCCTTTTGTGCGTCGGAGGTGCACGCGGGCTCGGCGCCGGATGGTTTCGCAATCGCTCGAAGCCGTCGAAGCCCCCTACTGGCGATGGCGTACCTCAATTCGCCGGTCTATGGGCTCGAGCTGATGGCCGAAGCCCTTCGTCAGTTGACACCCACGTACCCGCGGATGGGCCTGGCGTTGTTCGGGCCTGGGGCATCAGATGAGAGCCTGAAGGAGCGCCCGATCTACAAAGAGCTGGCTCCGTTCCTCGAGTGCTTCGGAGAGTTGGAGCACTCACAGGCATTGGCGCTGATCCAACAGTGTGATGCGTTCGTCCGGCCTACCTTGGCGGATGGCGATGCGATTTCGGTGCGCGAGGCCTTGATACTTGGGGTCCGGTGCGTCGCGAGCGATGTGGCGACCCGCCCCGCGCAGACGTGGGTATTTCGCACGGGGGACGCGGCGGACCTGGCATCGAAGCTCCGGGAGGCCCTTTCGTCGGAATCTTCGTCGGCGTCTTCGCCCGACGCTGGGCCTGTTTTGCTGTCGATTTATCAGCAGTTGGAGGCGAATCGAGGATGTCTGCAAAGGTTGAGCAACGGGCGGTCAAAGCACTCTCGGGGAGAGACATCGTAGTCTTCTCCAACGACTGGGGCGGCGATCCGTTGTCTAAGGTACACATCATGCGGCTGTTGGCGAAGGACAACCGAATCCTTTGGGTCAACAGCATCGGAAACCGCACGCCGCGCGCCGACACCCATGACCTGAAGCGAATTTGGAACAAGGTCAGCTCCTTCACCAAGGGCGTGCGCGAGGTGGAGCCCAACATTTATGTGCTCGCCCCTTTGGCGCTGCCGTTTTACGGATCGTCCTCGGTCCGGCTGGCCAACGGCGAGTTGCTTCGAGCGCAGATCCGGCATGCGATGAGCCGCCTTCGATTCATTCGCCCAATCTCGTGGTCGTTCCTGCCGGCCTCGGCGCCGGTTTCGGGGCGGCTGGGAGAGCGGTTGGTGATCTACCACTGCGTCGACGAGTTCTCCGCCTTCGCCGATACCAATGGGCAACACATTGCCGAGCTGGAGGCAAGACTCCTCGCCAAGGCAGACCTGGTGATCACCTCGGCCGAGCGGCTGTTCGAGAGAAAACGGATCCAGAATCCGCACACCGTGCTGGTGAAGCACGGCGTGGACTTTCGGCACTTCGTGAAAGCTTGCGATCCATCGACCGAAGCACCCGCAGAGATCGCCAGGCTGCCCAAACCGGTGCTCGGGTTTTTTGGATTGCTGGCGCACTGGGTCGACCTGGAGGCACTCGAGGCCTGTGCCCGCGCTTTTCCACAAGGCTCGGTGGCGATTCTTGGGAAAGTCGCCCCGGACGTCGATCCCTCGGCGCTTCAATCTCTGCCCAACGTCCATTTCCTTGGCCGCAAGCCGTACGCCGAGCTTCCCGCGTACTGTCGGGGCTTCGATGTTGCGTTGATGCCTTTCAAGGTGAACGAGCTCACGCTCAACGCCAATCCTCTCAAGGTACGCGAGTACCTCGCCGCGGGCCTGCCCTGTGTCTCGACTGATCTTCCCGAGGTGCGGCGGCTCGGACTGTGTCGCCTCGCCCTTACGGCCGCGGATTTTCCCGGCCTCGTGGCCGAGTGTCTGAAGACTGGCTCAGGTCCATCACGCGAGCGCGCTCAGCAGATTGCTACCGAGAGCTGGGAATCGCGGGTCGCGGAAATCTGCCGTCACGTCGATGAGGCGATCTTGAGAATCTTCGTGACGGCGCGCCGAGGATCAGGCGACTGGAGAACCGCGGAAACGGCGGCATAGCCCGCGGCGCCACGAAGCGTCGCGGCACGCTCCGCGGTGATACCGCCGAGAGCAAACGGAGCGCAGTCCACTTTCTCAGCGAGCTGGGCGAAACCTTCCGCGCCAAGCGGCGGACGCTCGTCGCTGACCTTCGAGCCCGCCGGGAACACGGGGCTGATCAACCCTACATCCGCGCCGTGGGCCGCGGACGCCTCCTCGGCGTTGTGTACCGAGATGCTGATCCAGGCACTCTTCGGCAGGTGCGGGCGGACATCCGCGGGAAGCAGTCCCCCGGACGGCAGGTGGAGATCGGCCCCCAATAACAACGCGACGTCCAAGCGACCGTTAATGAACAGCGGGTTTTGGCGCTTGTGACAGAGCTCGGCCAACCATCTCGCCTCCTCGAGAAAAAGGCGAATCGGCGCCTCAGGATGCCGGTGCTGAAGCGCCACCATCGGACCGAGCGCAAGGGCGGCTTCGACCTTCTCCAGCAACAGGGCGCGAGGCATCCGCCAATCGGTAATCACAATCAGCCGAGGCAGATCGCGGGGCACTACTGGACGAGGCCCTCGATTGGACTGGAGGCCGAGCCGTAGGCCTTGCGCGGGATCCGTCCAGCGAGAAAAGCCTCGCGTCCGGCTTCGATGGCTTTTTTCATCGCCGCGGCCATCCGTACCGACTCCTTGGCACCGGCAATCGCGGTGTTCATCAGCACTCCGTCGCAGCCCAACTCCATCGCGATCGCCACATCCGAGGCTGTTCCGACGCCCGCATCGACGATGATCGGCACCTTGGCGGCTTCGAGAATCAGCTGGATGTTGTGGGGGTTGCGGATTCCGAGCCCGGAGCCGATCGGAGCCGCCAACGGCATCACCGCCGCGCACCCGAGATCCTCGAGCTTTTTGGCAGCCACTGGATCATCGCTCGTGTACGGAAGCACGGTGAAGCCTCGTTGGACGAGCGTCCGCGCCGCCGCGAGCGTTTCCTCGACATCTGGAAACAAGGTCTTGGGATCCCCGAGTACTTCGAGCTTCACCCACTTGGTCAAACCCAATTCTTCCGCCAGGTAGCAGGTTCGAATCGCCTCTTCCGCCGTGTAGCAGCCGGCGGTGTTGGGAAGCAGGGTGATTTTGCTGCGGTCGATCCAATGTAAAAGCGCAGCCTCGCCCTTCGCGGAGAGGTCCAACCGCCGCACCGCCACCGTCACCAGCTCGGTGCCCGAGGCTTCGTGGCACTGTTTCATGATCGCGTGGCTCGGATATTTGCCTGTGCCGACGATCAGCCGCGATTGAAAAGTTCGGTCTGCAATCTTGAAGGGTACATCCTCCATGGCATCTCCCTATCCGCCTCCGACGAAGGTGACAATTTCTATCTGGTCGCCAACTCGCAGCTGATGCTCGGAATGCCGAGCCTTCTTCACCAGTTCCGTATTGACCTCGACCGCGACCTGCTGTGAGCGGACATTAAGTCGTTCCAACAATGCGAGGACCGTAGTGCCTTTCGGTATCGAAAGAGACTCACCGTTCACTGTGACCTCGATCATCTGTGACATCATGCTTGGGATATCGGTCATGTTCCAAGGTGTCAACGCGAGGCCCGCCTGAAGTCCATTTTCGATCGCGTGGCCCGCTCGTGGAAATTCCCCAGCTTACTCGGAACGTTGGTGGTTTTGGGGCTTGGAAAATTTGCGTGCCGCAGCGGCTCGGAGGTGGATGCGAGCGAGGCGGCGGGTGTGGACGCTGCGCAAGCCAAAAACGCAGTGAGGCAAATTCGTCAGGAGCAGGCTCGAGCCAAGCGCGAGGTCCATCAACACTCCCAGCAAACCGCCGACGCTGCGCGCGAAGTGGCAGCGCAGATGGAAAAGCGCGTCGCCGAGATACCGGGCGACCAGGGAACGCAGGCAAGCGCTCCAACCGAGCAAGATAGCCATCACGCTTCCCCGCACGAGGTAGGAGAGAACGAGCTGATCGGTTTGCTTGAGGGGGCGGGCCCTGGCTGGGTTTCAGTCCGCGATCGCTCCGGGTTCGAGTACGTGATCAAGACGGACGCCCACACCCGAATCACCGGTCCCGGCAAATCGGTGAACTTGTCCAACCTCCCGCAGGGCTCACAGCTCAGCGTCGGGTATGTATTCCAGGGGAAAGATCGGGTAGCGCGAGACATCGAGGTCCTCGCGCCCTACCGCTCAGATGGCGGCTAAGCCGCCGGGCTCATCGAGGCGGGAACAAATGCTGAATCAGAGCCCGGTCGCCTTGCAGGGCGACCCGGTTGAGGTACAGCTGCAGTCCCCGCAGTCCACCCAGTTCCTCGCCGCCTCCGGCTCGTCCGGGCCCACCATGGATCAGCTGGGGAAGGACTGTGCCCGGGGAGATCGACTGCCCAGCGAGTTTTTCACCCGCGAGGACCAGGCGGCCATGAAATGGGGCGATCCCACCGACGACCTCTCCCACAAACTTCCGATCATCCGAGTACAGCGAGGAAACCAGCCCGCCACCGCCCGCCGCGATGAGTTGGATCAACTGCTCGGCGTCCACGTAGGGCATCAGCGTCGCGACCGGCCCAAACACTTCATGGCGGTTCAAAACATCCTCGGAAACCGGCTCGCGCCTGACCAGGAGCGTGGGGGCGACGAAGTAACCGTTTCTCGCCTCGACGCCAATTGCGGCGACGGGCTGGGAGCCACCGATCGCTACTTCGGACTCCGCGGCCAACCGATCAATGCCGGAGCGGACTCCCTTCAGCTGCTCGGCGCTCGCCAAGGGTCCCATCGTGGTCTTCTCGTTGGCCGGATCACCGACTCGAACGTCAGAGAATCGTTCCACCAGCATCTCGCGAATCTCGTCCAGCCGTTCGCGCGGGGCGTAGATTCGGCGAATCGCGGTGCATTTTTGGCCGGCCTTCTGGGTCACCTCCTTGACCACGTCGGCCAAAAAGAGATTGAGCGCCTCGGATCCAATTGCGACGTCGGGGCCCAGCGCTGCCGCGTTCAAGCTGTCCGCTTCTACGTTCAGATGGACGTTGTTGGCGCTAAGCGTCTCGTGGGAGCGCAGCCGAGCGGCGGTTTCGCCCGAGCCAGTGAAGGCCACCACGTCTTGACCGGTGAGGTGGGAGAGCAGCCCGCCGATCGATCCACAGAGCAGCGAGAGCGCGCCGTCGGGAAGAATCCCCGCTTCAATCCACCGCTCGACGATCCGATGCGTCATCCAGGCGGTGGCCGTCGCGGGCTTGGTGATGGTGGGAACGCCCGCCAACAAGCTGACCGCAAATTTTTCCGCCAAGCCCCAAGCCGGAAAATTGAAGGCGTTGATGTGAATCGCGACCCCGTGCCGCGGCACCAAGATATGTTGTCCGTAGAGTCGGGCCGAACGCCCCAAGCTGGTGCCGTCCGCATCGAGGATGAAACGATTCTCTCCGAGCGTGGTCGCCAGTTCCGCGTAGAACATCAACGTCGCGGAGGCGCCATCGATGTCGAACTTTGCATCCGAGCGGGTGTTACCGGCATTGATCATCCCAAGGCCAATCAGCTCCTCGCGAGCGTCGCCAACCGCCTTGGCCAGCTTTCGCAGCACTTCGCCTCGCTGCGCGAAAGTCATCGAGCGCAAGGTGCGTCCGCCGACTCGCCGGGAAAAGTCGACGGCCTCGGCCAGTTCGAGGCCCTCGGTGGACGTTTCAGCGACCGGTTCTTCGTTGGACGGATTCACGAGCGGCGTTTTTTTGCCGGACCCGCCCCTCCACTTTGCCGAGAGATAACTCTTCAATTCGGTAGCCATGACGGGCGCCAAGCTACCACACCGGTGAGAGCCTTCGGCCCTACTTGAGCGAGGGATCGTCCAAGTAGGTTTGAGTCAACAACTTTGGGCGAGGCAAGAGCCGGCTGGACCAATGGCGCAAATAACTCTTGGCAATCAGCCACACTTTCCGGAGCGCCCCGATCTCGGCGAGCGAGCCCTCGAGCACACCCATTCGCTGCAAGCGAAGCTCGAGGACCGCGGTCAGACGCCTGAGGAAGGCCGGAATTTGACGAAGCACCTCGTGGTCCTGGCCCAGCCGCTTGCCGATGTAGCGGGCCAGCCGGTCCATCGCGAGCAAGGAAGTGAGATTCAGTCCCAAGAGGTAGTCGCGCAGCCGCGGGTTCGCCTGAACCAGCCGCTGGGTCTGGCGTTCTCCAAAAGCGACGTGGCGCTCTTCCTGGCGGGCGGCGCTTTCGAGGATTTTCACCACCCGCTCATCCTCGATGGTGTCGATCAGCGCGTAGAAGATCATCAAAACCAGTCCCTCGCCCACTGCCATCTCGGTCGCGACGTGCTCAGCGTAGGTCGATCCCATTGCCCCGGTCGCCATCAAGCGAATGATCCGATGCGCAGGTCCGGGACGCGCGCCGATCAGATCGTAGATGCGCAGAAATTGGCGGACATGGCTCAGCTCCTCGACCGCTTGGCGCGCGAAAAAGCCGGCGGCTTCCAGGGTGGGAGCATGATACAGCCAGTGGCCACACTGAATCCCGGTGACTTCTCCATAGAGGAATTGATCGAAAATCCAGGCAAGCCGCTGTTTATCGCTCGGCAATCGGAACCGCGCGCCGCCGAAATCGAAGCGCATCTCTTGACGCGACACCAACATCCCGCCGGTGTCGGGGGTCAAATCGGCTTGAGCTTCGGCGGGTTGGGCACTCACGCTAACGAATCTACGGCGGTTGAGCGATGATGCGAAGGGGGCAGAGATAAGTTGACTCTTTTGATCGACGCCAACGGACTGCATCAACGGGCGTGCGTAGCCGACGCGCATGCCGATTCACTGATGTGGAATCGGGATCTGACCCAGCAATTGTCCCGCGGCCATGTCGATTTCGTCCGCCTCAAGGCGGCGGGGGTTAAGCTTCAGTGTTTCACGATTGTGACGCGCGGATTTCCGGTGCTCGGGGCCTTTCGTGTCTTCATGAGCTATCGACGCTGGCCGAAACCAGCGCGCAGGTCCGAGTGGGTGCGAGCGATTTGGCAAATCGATCAGTTGATGGATTTCTGCGAGCGCTCTCGAGGCCAGGTCCGAGTGGCGAAGCGACGAAAGGACCTCGAGGACAATCTCCGCGAAGGGAGAATCTCCGCGGTGCTCGGCGTCGAAGGCGCCCATGCGGTGGAGGGTCGGATCGAACGGGTGGGGGAACTCTTCGCCAAAGGCGTTCGGTTCATGAGCCTCACCCATCTTTCAAATAATGAGCTGGGTGGATCGTCGTTCCCGCTGATGCCGCCGAAGAGGCTCACCACGCTGGGAAGAGCGATCCTCGACGAGATGACAAGGCTGCGGATGGCAGTCGACGTGGCCCATGCCTCCCGACGGACGTTGAAGGACATTCTCTCGCATCCCACGGCGCGTCTGTTTTGCTCACACACCGGCGTCAGCGGCGTGGCCCCGATGTGGCGCAACCTTTCGGACGATGCTCTTCGGAGAATTGCCGAGCGGGGTGGGGTGGTCGGGATCATCTTCGGGACCGTCTATCTCGGAGGCAGGAAGATCGACGATCTGGTCCGGCACATCGAGCATGCGGCAAACGTGGCGGGCGAGGATGCGGTGGCGTTCGGCTCGGATTTCGACGGCATGGTGCCGTTGCCCCGTGGCATGAACGACGTTCGCGACCTTCATTTACTGACTCAGGCCTTATTGCAACGCCATCCCGAGCGCTGGGTAGAAAAGATCATCGGAGGAAATCTCACCCGATTCCTTGCTGACATTCTTGGCGAGGAGTCGCTGCCTGCACCGGCGTGAGAAAACCCGAAGGCCACACACTGACTAGCGCAATCGATTCCGCCGCGCTACCGGAACCGGCATGGACCAAACCGCCAGCCGACCCAGAGATCCGAGCCAATTCGCGGCGCTCATCCTCAAAGCCGCCACTGGCGAGCTCCGCCCGAGCCCAGGATAAGCGCAATCCGGCAACGGTCGAATTGGGCAGGCTCGGAAGACTCAAGGGCGGCAAAGCCAGATTGAAGCGTCTCTCGAAAAAAGCACGGTCTACGCTGGGGCCGAAAGGGCGCTCAGAAGCGTCAGCGGCAGGGGTAGCCACACCAGTGAGCTACATTGACGCGAAAAGCGTCATGTGGCCTTGACTTGTGAAATTCGCCGGCGCACAGTCTCTCCTTGTAGCTACTAGGAGGACTGATCTCTATGACCAGGCAAGAGGAAGCAATGAAGATCGCCAAGCGATTGGTCGTGATCGACTTAGAGATTGAAAAACTCCAGGCCGAGCGGGGTGATCTCGAAGCTCGGTTCGCCAAGTACATACCCGGTGACGCCCACGCAGAGGAGGTGCCCCCAGTAATGCTGAACGGCAGGGAGCCACCGGCGGTTGGCGATACACCAACGCAGGTGCTGCGTTTCATGTCTGCGCATCACCAGCAAACCTATACCCCTTCTCAGTTGGCCCGTGAGCTGAGCGTCCCGGCGAAACGCCTTCGAACGGTGCTGCTTCGGTTTGACATGGCAGGCGATCGGCGCATCACGAAGGTCGTCGGCTCACACGGCTTTTACAAGTTCAATTCCATTACGAAGGAGAAACACGCATAAACTTGGTGAAAAAACTTTGGGGTCCCGATCAGCCTCACTGACCAAGACCCCAAAGACTACAACCTATTATTGAGTTTTAAGGGGCTTCAAGAGGAAACCCCTGTCCGTGCCGGACTTGGGAATCCTGTCATCCCGACCGCCCTTTTGCAAGGTTCATGCTTTGAAATGGACCTGGAAGGCAGGTCTGCGGCCATGTTCGCCGGTCACGTTGACTTGCTCTTAGACGGAGAGCGATATGCCATGGCGTGGTAGTAATTTTTCGTTTACGGAAAATGCGATTCTAACAAATGCACCGAACAACTCAGGAGTATACGCAATCTGGGGCACACAAGGGTCAAACGGAACTGTGTACATTGGTGAAAGCAACGATGTTCAGCGTCGATTGCTTGAACACAGACGAGCGACGGGAACCTGTATCGCCGGTTACGCCCCTACAACCTGCGGCGTTGAATTGGTTCCGTCAAATCAGCGGATGCGCCGGCAAAACGAGTTGATTGCCGAACTGCATCCCTATTGCACTGGCGGCTAAAGCCGATACGGTCAATCCTATCGATCAGCCGCGTTCGAATGCCGCGCCGGCACGTGGGTGCGCTTGTTCGTCCTGCAGCGCCGGGGCTGGCCTTCTGAATTGTCAGCCGTAACGGTGCATTCGTTCTAAAGTACGCGTTTTAAGGACCTTTGAGCCGGCGCCCTTGGCGACTCCCTCTTGGGTGCATACCGTGCGGCCAGACCTCGATTGAGGCAGTTTGGGCTGGTCGGAGGACGATCGATGGCGGCAAGGGCGTGGTGGGGTTGGTCGTGGGTGGCGGCTTGTGCCCTTTTGGGCTGTTCAGGATCGAAATCGGGTCCGCCTGACGCAGGTATTCCCGGAGGCACGCTCAACAGGACGGCAGCGCCGAATCCGATTCCCGCGGAAAATGCGCGTCCGGGAGACTCGAGCTGGCTGTCCACAGGGCGTGAGGCTATTTCCGGGCAAGTTGAGCTGTATCTCTCGACCGATACCGGCGAGGCGGGTGACACGATTTCCGCCAAGGTCTCCAGCGACGCTGCGGTCACGGCCACGGTATTTCGGCTTGGATATTACCAGGGCGCCGGCGCGCGGAAGATCTGGACCGGGGGTCCCTTCAATGCGCAGCGGCAAGGTACCTGCCCGTTGTCCCCACCCACTGCGCTGATTGAGTGCAACTGGCCGGACACGTTTTCGTTCCAGGTCGGTGCGGACTGGGTTTCAGGTCTCTATCTGCTGAAGGTTGAGCGCGCCGACGGACTGAGAAGATTTGCGCCAGTCGTCGTACGCGATCACCGCGCCGCGGAGGTCCTCTTCCAGGCCGCGTTCAACGACTATCAGGCCTACAACACCTGGGGAGGCGAAAGCCTGTACGTCGATGCGTCGGGGACGATGCCCAAGGGTCGAGCCAATGAAGTTTCTTTCAATCGACCTTTCAAAGATGGAGAGGGCAGCGGGCAGATGCGTCGATGGGAGTATTGGCTGGTGAGGCTCTTGGAGCGTGATGGATACGACGTCACGTATTCCACCAATCTCGATTTCAGCCGATACCGGGACGTGCTCGGTGGGATTGGCGCTTTCGTTTTCGGTGGACACGACGAGTATTGGACGGCGGAGGAGCGGGACCAGGTCGATGCGGCGATCAGCGCCGGAACCAGCGTCGCCTACTTCGGCGCCAACGGGGCATATCAACGGATTCGGTTTCGTGCTGACAGCGCGGGCAAATCGTTGCGAACGATCGTCTGTTTCAAGAATGAGCCAACGCGCGATCCCATTCCGAACTCGACGATCCGGTTCCGTGACTCGCCCAATGCCAAACCGGAGAATCAGCTGTTTGGCTCGATGTACGACAGTTGGGAGCTCGTGCCGTTTCCAATGCTAGTTGGCAACCCGAGCCATTGGCTTTTCCAGGGCACCGGCCTCAACGCTGGAGACTTGCTGCCGGGATTGGTGGGGTACGAATTCGACCGCGCCTTTCGTGACCTGAATACTCCCGCCGACGCGTCGGTCATCATGGAGAGCGCCGTTGTCAGCGCAGAAGGCGTTCCGTCGGTCTCGGACGTGATGGTGCGAAACGTCTCGCCGGGAACGATCGTTTTCTCTGCGGGCTCGATATTTTGGCCAATTGCGCTCAGTTCCGACCAAACGGTTGCGGATGGGCGCGTCGCCCGAATGACCGAAAACGTCCTCGAACAGGCGCTTGCTCATCGGCGCGGCGCGCGCCAGTTACCGCCACCCGGCTCGGAGCGGCCGGTGGAGTTTGCCACTGACGCTCAATGGGCTCAGTCGGTGCAGGCATTCGCAGGAGCGGTCGGCGCTGCCACGCCCGTGGATGGACCCGGACCCTCGGCCCAATTCGCCGGACCGACGGGCCTCGCGGTGACCGCAACTGGGCAGGTGATCGTCACCGATACGCGGGGAAATCGAATCCGCCTGATCGGGACCGATCAGGCGCGAACCGTCAGCACCATCGCTGGAACCGGTGAGCTCGGCAGCACCGACGGACCGGGAGCGCAAGCTAAGTTTCGCGCGCCAACCGGTGTCGCGGTTGGGTCAGCCGGCATCTTCGTGGCGGATTCGGACAACCACGTGATTCGGCAGATTCAGCTCAATCCCCCCACTTGGACTGTTTCGACCTACGCCGGAGTGACCCGGACCCCCGGTTACGCGGATGGCCCGGCAGCGACTGCCAAGTTCAATCGCCCGACTGCGATTGCAATCGATGCTCAGGGGAACCTCTACGTGACGGAGCAGGCAGGGCAACGCATTCGAATGATTTCCGCCGCGACCCAACAGGTGACGACCTTGGCCGGCACGGGTCAGACGGGATTTGCGGACGCTGCCTCGGGCGCGCAGGCCCAATTCAACGGTCCCAGCGCAATCACGCTCGCGCCCGATGGAGCGCTCTACGTGATCGATTCCGCTAATCGGCGAATCCGGCGGATCGCTCCGGACTCAAGCCACGCGGTGACGACGGTGGCGGGTGGAGAGCTTCCTTTCGGCTATGCTGACGGCCCCGCTTCACAAGCGCGCTTCCGGGCCCAGATGGGTTTGGCGATGAATGCCGCGGGGGAGCTGCTAATCGGCGACACGGCGAACTTTCGCATTCGTAAGCTCGTCCGGCCTGGGGACCCCGCTGCACACGTTTACACGGTTGCTGGATCGGGCAGAGCCGGGACCAACCTCGGTTCGGCCAGTACGGCGGACTTGGCCGCTCCCGCTGGCATGGCGATCCTGCCGGACAGAACGATTCTGGTCTCGGATTCCTTCCACAATGTGATCCGGGCCATCACGCCGTAGCCCTTTTGAAGGTCGAGTCCCGTGTACTAGCTCGGTGACTCCGCCTCTAACACCTCGCGCTTCAGCGACTCAGCGAGTTCATCAATGGCGTCCACTCGGTCCGGAGGCAGCTTGCCGTTCTTGTGGAATGCGGCAAGCACGACGTGGGGATCAACAACCAGGTAGTAGTCCTTGCCGGTTGAAACCTCGCGAAGGAGCCACCCATCGGCGACCAACTCATCAACGTACGGCTTTAACTTCGAGACGCTCTTGAACGCGAGATCCCACGCCATCTCGGTAAGGGTGAGCCAAGCTACGCCGTGCTTCCCCGTGCGCATCATTATGTACGTGTAGACCTGCCAGTGCCGTGGGCTGCGAAAGAGGAATTGGGCGCGCCGCAGGATCAGAGGAAGCGCTGTGAATCCTCCCGCTGTCCGGCCAAATGTAGACGCACCAGGGAAAAGCCGCTTCCGGATTTTCTCCTCGCGAGACGCCATCTAGTCGCCTCCCGCCGACGGGTACGACGACAGAACTGAGGGTGTGGCCGACCTAGCGGCGCTTGGCGCGCGGACGCGGCTTCGGTTGCAGAACCATCTCGACAAACTTCCGCGATTCCTCTGCCCGGCGCTCGATCTCCTTGGGAGCCAACTGCAACTGCTCGATGGCGTCGCGCAATGCAAGTGCGTCTGCTCCCCTAACGGGAGGTGTCGCTCGAATTGGCTTTGCCATGGTGATCCAAGTTTAGGAGCGACCCTGGGATGGGGCAAGCGCGCGGAGTATTTGAAGAGGCTCAGAATGACTTCATCATAACCGAATGGGCATTTGAAAGCCATTTCGGAATGCCCATTCTGGCCCAGTTCGAGTCTTGGGTTGAGTCTTGCTGGTCCTACGGTTCTTGATAGATCTTACGGGGCCTACTGGGGGTAGCCCGAAGGGGGGCCGTCCCACCGCTCGGCTGCCTCGAAGCTGTTCAAGGCCGCTCGTAATCTTCCTCGGTATGACGATTCACACCTCGAACCTCGCTGATATCGAGATTCGGCGGATGGAGCCCGGCGACGACGTGTCGGGCTTCTCCTGCGGGAATACCGACCTTGACGATTTCCTGCGCGAAGCCCCACGGCTCCTCTCGTTGAGCGTTGTTCAGGTTTACCTCGCGTTCGCCGAAGAACAGGTCGTCGGTTATGCCGCTCTGCTCAACGACTCGCTGAAGCTCGCGACCTCGGAAAAGAAGAAGCTGAAGCTCCGTTACGACGACCATCCGGTGATCCCCGGCATCAAGCTGGCTCGCCTCGCTGTCGCAACCGCCCTGCAATCCTGTGGGCTCGGGACGCGCCTTCTCCGGCTCGCCTATCACGTCGCTCGCGCCCAGGCGGCTGTGGGGTGCCGCGTGCTCATCGTTGACGCCTACCCGCAGTCGGTCCGCTTCTATGAGAGTCGCGCGTTCCGTAGAGCGCGCAAGACGCCGAACGCCCGCACCATTAGCGACGACGAAAACGTCACCATGTGGCTTGACCTGCACACCACGCCCGACTGGGCCAAGCTCCCGCCGGGCAGCAGGTTCTAGCGAGACCGCCGCGCGCCTTAGGCGCACCGCCTACACTCACGACGGGACCCCTGAACGCCGTCTCCCTCGACGGCTACGGCGAAGGCTGTGGTGCTCCAGGGCATGAGAAGCGAGTCGCCGCAGATACGTAGGGAGCCCAGATTTGAGGCGTGGTTCAGCACTCGTCAAAGTGGTCCCCGGCGATCACTTCCGGTTCGGGTCCCCCTATGAGTGGGCAGCAGTCCGCGAGTTGGGCCTCGAGGACGGCAGGAACGAGGTGGGGTCATGATAACGCTGTTGCTGAGGCTATCGAGCAGGGACGGAAGGCGGCGGAAAGAAGGGGAAGGTAGAAGGCAGGAGTCAGAATAAACGCACGTCACTTGGGCTTTTGGTTTTGCTCACTTGCAATCTGCTTGCGCAGTGACTCCACAGCGGCTTTGAGCACGTTGGGTCCCACCACGTTCATTAAGTGCAGGCCAAGAATGCGGACCTTGATCGACGGGTCGATGGTCTGGTCTTTATCGAGCAGCGCCAGCGCCTGCAGCATCTTCTGCTGATCCTCGTCGGGGACGTTCTGCATCAGCGCCAGACAGTAGGGCGGCAGGCCTTCGAACGCCTTGGCATAGTCGACGCCTTCCATCATTTTGGCCACCGAGCCGCCGCGCGCCTGGGCGCGGAGGCGGTCCACGGCACGGTCGGCGGCGTCACGGAATACCTGCAAGAAGGTGCTGGGGCCTACGGCGATGTCGCGGTCGGCGACATGCACCGTGAAGAGTGACGTGCGGAACAACGCCATGGCTCCGGTCCCGGCTATGCCCACTTGCGTCCAACGCACCGGTGCGTCGCCCGAAGTGACGCCGAAATGCCAGTTGAAAACACGGATAACAAAGAGGGCGACGATGGAGGCGGCCATGTTGAGGAGGACATAGAGAAGAGCGGGCCCGGTGCGAAGCGCTCCGGCGGGCGCGTCGCGGTAGCGGGAAACGAGTTCGCCGCTCCCCACCAGCGATCCAAGAGCCGCTACGATGGCGTAGTCCAGGAAGGTGGCGGACATTGTTGAATCCGGGCCGAGTCGGGCTTACGGGGCCTACTTGGCAGGGCGGGCTAGCTGAGACACATGTTCACCAAGCTCAGTGAGGCGGGCAACCTCTTGACCAGGCGCGCCCAAAACGGTGAGATATCCCGAGTCGCCCAGGTCCTTGAGCGCCGCGGCAAATTCCTCGAACGGCATCCCACTCGCGGCCTGTAGCTCGGCCAGCGGTATCTGCCCAGCCTCCGCCAGCTTAAGGAGAAGCGAAAGTGGCGTGGCGCCCGTACCCTTAGACGCTGAGGGCTGGAGCCGCTGCTTTGCCTCAAGAAAAGCTGTAAAGCTATCTGGCCTTGCTCGTTCCACTCGTTTCGCCTCCTTCAACACTATATCATCGCTTGTCTCCCCCGCACGCTACTCGGAAGCGACGGCTCTGAGTGGATGACTGGCGCCGCTCTGAAGCAAGGTTGGGCTTGATCGAGATCTGGTCCCGCCCTCACTTGACCTGGTGGTGCCACCGCCTTGGAGAGATGTCGACGCGAAGGACTGGCGACCCAGGAGCGCGTAGTGATGCGATGGCTAGACTTCGTGGTGCGCGGTCAGCTCTCGATCGATGGGACGCGATCGCGGGATGATTCTACAGCGCGTCTCCAGATCATCTGCGCTTCGGCATGCTCGATCTCCAAGTTGAGGGAGGTGACAACCTCTGGGACGGGTACTGGCTCCGGGCCTTTAGCGGTGTACGTCCAGGGATAGGGGTTATGTGTTAGGGGCGTCCATGGCCTGGTCTGACGGTATCGACGGCGTCCACAGGAACATCGCGGCTGAGCAGAAAGCCCCTGTCCACGTGCTCGCCGGCCCGGGAACTGGGAAGACGTTCGCAATGATGCGTCGCATCGCCCGGCTGCTTGAGGGGGGCATGGACCCGGCCAGAATCCTCGCTGTCAGCTTTACGCGGACGGCGGCCCGTGACCTGAAGGCTCAGTTGGCGCGGCTGGGCAGCCCGGGTGCCGAGAAGGTCAACGCCACTACCCTTCATTCTTTGTGCTTCTCCGTGCTCAGCAAGGAAGCGGTGCTCGACGCCACCCAGCGTGAAGCTCGGCCGCTGCTGAGCTTCGAGATCAAGCAGCTTGTCAACGATCTGGCACCGCCGTTCGGCGGGAAGAAGAAGGTAAAGAGCTGCATCGAAGCCTACGAGGCCGCGTGGGCACGGCTCCAACACGATCTGCCGGGTCATCCGCGGACCCCGGAGGATCTGCAATTCCAAGCTGCTCTCCTGGAGTGGCTTCGCTACCACCGTTGTATGCTCATCGGCGAACTGGTGCCGGTCGCGTTGAAGTTCATCCGCGAGAACCCCGGCGTGGACATTCTTCCTCGATTTGAGGCGGTGCTCGTGGACGAATACCAGGACCTCAACAAGGCCGACCAAACGTTGATCGTAGAGCTTGCCCGCTCAGGCGAGTTGACCGTCGTCGGTGACGACAACCAATCGATCTACAGCTTCCGCTATGCAAACCCGGAGGCGATTCGATCCTTTCCGAATGAAAACCCGGGATCGCAGTCATTCGTTATTGAGGAGTGCCGCCGTTGCCCGCCCAACATCGTTGCGGCCAGCAATGCTTTGATGACGCACGATCCCCGCGCAAGACAGACCCCGTTGAAGCCGATGGCGGGTCGAGGGCCAGCCAACCTAGTGGTCGTGCAGCATTCCAGTCTCGAAGAGGAGGCAGCGAATGTTGCCGCTTTCATCGATCACTACCTCCAGTCACGCCCTTTGGTGCCTCCCGGCCAGGTTCTCGTGCTGAGCCCACGTCGCCTGATGGGAAACGCCGTAAAGGATGCGCTCATCCAACGTCACCGAAATGCATTGAGCTATTTCTGGGAAGATGCTGTCGATTCGGAGGCGGCCGCTGAGGGGCTTTGTCTCCTAATGCTTCTTGTCACTCCAACGGATCGAGCGGCATACCGGGCATGGCTCGGATTGAGGCACGACAGCGGCTATGCCACTGCATACGCGCGCGTCCGCAAGCGGGCCGAGGACGACGGCCTGGAAGTCTTCGAGGTGATAGACCGTATCGCGAACGGGAACATCAAGGTTCCCTACACTCGCGGCCTCGTTGAAAGGCACAGGCTTCTAAAGGACCGCCTCGCCGGACTCAATGGGCTGGCGGGGCTACCACTGGTCAACGCCATTTGGCCTGACAACGACGACGACGTGCAGACCGTCCGGCTGGCCGCCCAGACCATCGCCCTGACGACGCCCGATCCCGCGGCCTTACTCGACGAACTGCAGGAAGCCATCACGCAGCCGGAGTTGCCGGGATCAGACGGCGAGGTCATTCGTGTCATGAGCTTGCACAAATCGAAGGGGTTGACCGCATCTCTGGTGGTGGTCCTCGGCTGCATGAGCGGGGCTATCCCGACAATCGATCAGACGGCCGCGCCAGCAGAGCTGGATGCTTTACTGAGGGAGCAGCGTCGGTTGCTCTACGTAGCCTTGACGCGAGCCACCGACACCCTGGTCTTGAGTTCGATCACAGAGCTTCCGCTCGCGACGGCGCTCAGAGCAGGGATTCCACCCGTTCGGAAGTTCTGGAGCAATGGCCAGTTGATGGCACGATTGGCGGCCAGCCCGTTCATCGCAGAGCTTGGACCGCATGCCCCGGCCGCGGTAACAGGGCAAGCCTGGCGGGAGAGTTTCACCGCCAGGAGATGACCGGCTTCAGGACCTGATAAGACGAATATTCGATCGGTCTCCATCGGATGGGGGTGATGGCCGCCTAGTGCTGACCGCGCTCGCGATGCCGTGCGCCTGGGCGGGTAGCAGTCTCCGCCGCATGCAGTTTGCGCACGGCGCTGAAGCCAGACAATCGCCCGTCTATGCCGCCTGGCATGCGAAGAAGGGTCGGATCTCGGCGAAGCGACGCCGGCGTTACCGCGCGATCCGCGAGTACGGCGCGGGGCGCCTCATCGACGCGCGCGATGGTTTAAACCTGCGGCTGTCGTTCGACGCCGCCCGGCTGCTGCTACGGGTCGGGGACTGGCAGGTGGACGGCTGGTGGTCGAAGCCCGTCCGCAACCGCGCCGGCGTATTCGACGACGACGCCGACCCGGGCCGCTCCTTCTGGGGCCTGTACGCCGTCCACCCACTGCCGCTCCTCCCTCAAGGCAACGTCGATCTGTACTACCTCGGCTTCAGAACAGGCATGCGGTCTACGAGCGAGGGCCGGGCCACGAGTTGCGCCACTCGTTCGGGATGCGGCTCTGGGGGATGCCGATGCCGTGGGAGTACAACCTCGAATACGTCTGGCAGTTCGGCACGTTCGGGCCGGGCAACATCCAGGCGTGGACCGCCGCGAACGCCGTCCGCTACAACTTCAGCGATCTGCCGCTCAAGCCGCGCCTCGGCCTTCGGTTCGACATCGCCAGCGGCGACAACAACCTAACTTCGCCCAACCTCCAGACCTTCAACCCGCTGTTCCCCACCGGCGTTTACTTCAATTTCCTCAACCCGGTGGGGCCGCTCAACATGATCGACCTGCACCCGAACCTCACCGTGTACGCCGGGGAGACGCTCGCCATATCATTTGACTGGGCCTTCTTCTGGCGAGCGAGCTTGGGCGACGGGGTGTTCCGCCTCTCAGGGACGCCTTTGCGCGGAGCCATTGGCAGCGCCCGGTATGTAGGCGACTGCCCCGCGCTCACCGTCGTCTGGAACCCGACGCGACATATCTCCCTGCTGGCGAGCTACGTCCACTTCTTCCCGGGCCCGTTCTGCAGGGTCAACCCGCCCAACAAGGACACCGACTACTTCACCACATGGTTCAGTTACAAGCTCTGACCCGACTTACTCGCGCCTCCCACAGACTGTCCCCAACGCCAGCTCGGCTAGCAAGCAGACCGGCTAACGGGGCGCGCAGTGGAAGAAATCCAGAGCCTCGGCGAAGGTCCCGCGCACGAGCTGACCTTGGAGACGTTCACTGACTCCGGCCTCGATGGACGCGACCTCGCCCGACCGATCCCTAAAGATGTCACAGGGCATCCTCTCCAATCGGCGGGAATCGCGGTGCCCAAACTGCACAAAGATGTCACAGCGAGTCGAAGGAATCGGATGCCCCATTGGCCTCGAAACGCGACGCCGTAGACCGCAAAGATGTCACTGTTTTTCACTGCGGCGACATCGAAAAGATGTCACAAACCGCGAACTGGAGGAGCTAGGCCCGGACGGCCATCTGAGGAACCAAAATCGAGCGAAAATGTCACCGAGAGGGGCAGCTGATACCGGACCGACATCTGGTACTTTGTGAAAAAGATGTCACTGCTCACCGCGGGACTCGGGGCTTCCAGTTTGCGTCCAAACCACCGCTACCTTGAAAGATGTCACGCTCAAGGGGGCCGAGCGCGGCCTCTGAATCACTCGCCTAGTGAATGAACCCGTCGCCCCAAACCTCGCATTTCGGCAATCCACTCAAGGGGTTGGGAAAATCCTAAAAAAATCGTTGGGTTAGGTGCTCACGCCACTGAGCTCGATATAAAGCCGTCCAAGGCCCGGTTGAACTCCACGGGGGCTTCCAGGTTGGAGAGGTGACCGGCGCCCGGGAGGATCACCAGGGATCCTTTGGCGAGCAATTTCTGCATTTCCAAGGACTTCTCTGGAGGGGTCAGCTCGTCCTTGTCGCCGACCACCACCAGGGCGGGTCCAGCGTATCGGGCGAGAATGTCCTGGCTATCCTGGCGTAGTGCCATCCCAAGCAATGCCGCCGCCGCTCCTTGAGGAGGGTTGCTGCGGATAATTGACTCCACCTCCGCACGAAGCGTCTCCGAAGCCGCTGGAGACACGAGCTTGGGCAGCATCGATTCGACGAGCACTCCCATTCCTTTTTTGAGAACGCTCTGCGCCGTTTCCTCGCGACGCTTCTTTGCGGCGGCATCGTCTGCCGTGGCTCGAGTGTCCACCAGCACCAGCGCTTTAGCCCGTGCCGGATCCAAGCGCAGCAGAGCCATGCTCGCGTAGCCGCCCATGGAAACGCCTCCGACGACCGCGGAGGAGATCTTCAAGTGATCGAGCAAAGCTAAAGCATCGCGAGCCAGGGTGGACATCTCCGTCGGTCCGGCGCCTAAACTGCTTTTGCCGAACCCACGTTGATCCGGGACGATCAACCGGTACTTGCTTGATAGCAACTGCACCTGGGGTCGAAAGCCCATCGAGTTGAGAGGAAATGCGTGGAGAAGGAGAACCGGCAAGCCCTTTCCCTCATCGAGGTAATGAAGGGCAACGCCGTCGGGCGTTGTGAACTGCATCGAAACCTCCAGGAACAGCCAATCAACCGCTCGGTTTCGCTCAGACGGTGCCCGACCACAAGGTATATCTGACGCACTGTGACTCAACGTCCTAAACCCATCTATTCGGCCGACTTTCAAAACGTACTCGCAGTGTTTACCGACGTGGACGGAACTTTGACGACCGACAACGCGCTCGAGAGCCGGACCCTTGCGGCGATGGAGCGGCTCCGGGAGCGTGGCATCAAATTGGTGCTCGTGAGTGGACGACCGTCTGGGTGGGGCGAGTGCTGGATCCGAACGCTACCCATCGACGGCGCGATCGTGGAGAACGGAGCGCTGTACTACGCCCGCGAATCACCCGGCATGGTTCGCAAGCATTACGTTCAAAGCTCGGCGGTGCGTCGGCGAAACCGTCTTCGGTTGTACCGCGAAATTCGCGCGGCGATCCGGCGCGTCCCGCGCGCGCGTTTTTCCGCCGACAGCCTTCAGACGGAAGTCGACCTTGCGATCGACTACAACGAGGAGGCTCGGCTGGGTACCGCGGCCGCCATTCGACTCGAATCGATTCTTCGGCGACGCGGTGTCACCGCCGTTCGATCGTCGGTTCACGTCAATTGCTGGATCGGCCGGTTCAACAAGCTTTCCACCGCCCGCCAATTCATTCGCCGTGAATGGGGCCTCACCCTGAGGAAGGAGGATCCACGGTTCGTCTACGTCGGAGATTCCTTCAATGACGCGCCGATGTTCGCGCGCTTTGGATTGTCGGTTGGGGTCGCCAACGTCCACGAAATCATCGAGCAGATCGAGCATCGCCCTGCATTCGTCACCCGGGCCCGAGAAGGTCGAGGCTTCGAAGAAGTGGTCCGGCGGATCTCGGCCAGCAAGCGATGAGCCTGGTCAAAGTCGAGCTGGCGAAGGGACTGGCGCGGCACCTGCGCGCGGGCCATCCCTGGGTTTTCCGCAAAGCGCTGCGCCAATTGCCCAAAGTGCCCGCCGGTAGCGTGGTGGACATCCTGGAACAGGGAAAGTTCGTCGCGCGCGGGTATTACGATCCGCACTCGCCGATCGCGGTCAGGATTCTCAGCCGCGATCCACGCGAAGCCATCGATCAAGCATTCTTCGAGCGGGCCGTCGAACGCGCGTGGGCCAGTCGCCAGACGCTGTTGGATCTCAGCAATACCGATAGCTACCGGCTGCTCCATGGCGAGGGCGATGGTCTTCCGGGCGTGGTGGTCGATTGGTACGCGGGCTATGCGGTGCTCAAGTTGTATTCCGCCGGCTTGACGCCCTACCGCGCAATCCTGGTTGAGGCGCTCAAACGAAAGGCGCCCGGGCTCAAGGGGATCATTGGGCGGGACGAGATCGGCCGAGACGACGCGGAGGATGATGGCGCTCAGAATCAGGGCAAGATGCTCTTTGGAGATCGGCCTGGCGACCGAATTCTGATCCGCGAACACGGTGCGGTGTTTTGGGTCGATCCCTATCGAGGTCAGAAGACGGGTTTCTTTCTCGATCAGCGGGAGAACCGGTTCTTGATCCGACGCTTGTCGAGGGGACGCGAGGTGCTCAACTGCTTCAGCTACACAGGGGGATTTTCAGTCAATGCCGTGTTGGGCGGAGCGCGCCGGGTGATTTCGGTTGATTCCGATCTCGATGCCTTGAATCTCGCTCGCGAAAACTTTGCTCAAAATGGTCTCAGCATCGCCGACCACCAGTTTCTCTCCGCCGACGTATTCAAAGTGCTGGCCGGCCTTAAGCAACAGGGCGAAACGTTCGATTTGATCATTCTCGATCCGCCCGCGTTTGCGAAGAGTCAGCGCGCGGTCGACGCAGCCGTGGCGGGTTATGCGTCGCTCAATCGACAGGCGCTTGCGCTGCTGCGTTCCGGTGGACTTCTTGCGACCGCATCCTGCTCGGCCCGGGTCACCCCCGAAGCGTTCTATGACGCGATCAAGGAGGCCGCTTTCAAAATAGGCGTGGACCTCTCGCTGATCGAGGAGCGTTACCAGCCGCCGGATCATCCGATTCGAATTCAGTTTCGCGAAGGCCGTTATCTTAAGTTCCTGGTTTTCCAATCGCTGTGTTAGCAGAGGATTTCGTGGTCCTGCGCGGACAGTTCCTCGAGCGCCCAGCCTTGATCAAGGTTGGAGATGACCTGCTCGACGGACTGTGGCATCGAGGCGACAGGCACCCTCCACTCTTGATTCTTCCACCGCATCCTGGCGAAGGGCCCGGAATGGATCATCCCTTATGCGCGGAGATCGCTTGGGCTGCCGCCACCGCGGGCTTTCCAACGCTGCGGTTCAATTTCAGAGGAGTTGGTGCGAGCCAAGGCAAACGGAGAGGACCGGAAACGGACCTCGAGGATGCCGACGCGGCGGTTCGGCTTTTGATGGAAAACGCTGCGGTCGCTTCTGCTGCCGCGCTGGGGATTTCTGGCTCGGCCGCAACCGTGCTCGAGCTGTTCAAGCTCCATCCGGGACTGTCCGGGATCTGCCTGGTCCAGCCGGTGGAAGACGTCGTTTCGGAACTGCCCCGACTCTCCATTCCGCTGCTGCTCGTGATTGGAGAAGCAGACTCGACCATTCCCAGCGCAGCGCTGGTTGCTTCCGCGACGGAGGCGGACGGACGGGTTGAAATCATTCCTCACCTCGATGCCAGGCTTGGCCGCGGGCTCTCCGACGTGGGCAGGGCGGTGGCCCGGTGGCTCGAAGCGATTGGGCCTTAAGGCAAAGGCTGGCGACGTCTGGACTCGTACAACTGAGCCCGCAGGGCTCTCAGCTGCCTCAGGTACTCGGCGATTGAAACTTGCCCGCGCCGGGCCTTCGCGCGCAGCGCCTGGAGCTGATCTCGCGCCTGCCGCTCCACGGTCGGCGCATCCTTCTCGAGGGGAGGAAGGTGGTACGCGAGATCATAGAGATTCAGGACGACCCCGCGTCGATCCAGCGCGGCGAGGAGTAGGAGCGAGGCGGCAGCGGCGGCCAGCCACGGAGTCAGCAGCCGCCAACGCGATGGGCTGGCGGCTGCTTGGCTCGCATCCTCCGCCAATTGCCCGCTCGATTCCTCAGCGGCGATCGCTTCGGGTTGAGCAGGAACTCGCTTGCGGCTTGCGATTGCGACCAGCCAGGCCATCACGCACAGGCCGGACAATGAAAGAACAGCGACGTATTGCCAGGCCTGCTCCGCTTCGTTGGACGGCGTGATGTTCCGAGTCAGGAAAAACAGAGAGGCCGACACCAGATTGTTGGCCGCATGGGCCATTGCTCCTGGCCAGAGACTTCCGCTTCGCTGGTAGAGCACGCCGAAGAGGATCCCCAGCTCGACCCGGGAGACGAACCCCACGGGATCGAGGTGGAATGCGCTGAACAGTAGCGCGGTCGCGAAAATTGCGGCTCGCTGAGTAAAACGGGCCGCAAGTCCCTTTTGAATGATGCCCCGGAAGACGAACTCCTCACAAAACGGCGCGGCGATTGTGATCGCGGCAACGATCAGGATCAGCTCCAGCGGGCTTTGATTCTGAAATAGCCGGCTGGTGTCAAATTGCTCCTTCAATCGCTGCGGGATCAGAGGCTGCTGCAGAAACTGAAGCGGAATGATGACGCCGAAGAAATTCGCCGCACCCATCGCGAAGCCAAGCGCCAGCTGCCCCCTGCTAGGGCGGCGGGCTCCCACGAATCGCAGCGGATCGTATCCGGCCCAACGCAGGATGATCCACCCAGGACCCAGGAATGCGAACACCTCGGCGAACCAGAGGCCGAAGGAGGTGTTCAGCAACTGGATCGGAGCTCCTAAGCTGATCAACAGCACGCCGCTAACCGCGGCCGCGACGATCGCCAAGGCGAGCCCCGAAGTTCGGTGGTTCAAGAGCCTTTGTTTCGTGTGGTCGTCGGCAAAGATCAAGGCATAGTTCCGGTACACCTACGGTACGATCGGAATCCGCCTAGACCGCTTGGCGCCGGACGGCCGTTTGCGAGGCTGGAAAGCTCAAGTGATTGGCGATCCGCTTCGCCAAAGACGAAATGACCGCACGCCCGGAGGCCGGATCCGCGAGGCTTAAGCCCTGGTCCGATTCGACGAGAATTCCGCGGTCGAGGAAGAAAAGCAGGGCGTTCTCGACATTGGGGCGGGACAGGGATTCGGGCGCGTCCAAGCGACCGGCGAGAAACTCCGCTCGCGCGGTATCCAACGACGCGTCGACAAGAGCCTTGCGATCTACTGATTCTCTCGAGATCAAGTCTGCTTCGAGTGTCAGCGTAGCGGCCAGGTACGATTCCAGGTAATCGCGAAGGAGGTCCGCCAAGAAAACCAGCTGCGGCCGAGCGCGGGTTTGGGAAGGGACGTACAGGGTGGAGCCCTGATGCAGTAAGATTTCACGCCGCACCAGATTGTCCACCGCGGCCGAGAACAAGGCGTCGAAGCCCACCCCCACCTGGTAGATGAATTCGAACTTGAAGAGCCGCGAGAGGAACTGAGCATTGTCGCGAACCCGATCTCGGTTCGCGCTCTCGCCCTCCACCAAAAGCCCGTTTGCGACCAGGCTCAGAGGAGCCACCCAGTTCATCAGCGTATTTTTGTGAAACGCCAGCTCGAAGCGGCGCTCCTCCACCGGCAGGTACATCATCTGTCCCCTGGCCTCTTGCCGCCGGACCATCCCCTCCTCAACGAATCCCTCCAGCGCCTGATCGACTGGAGCCGGCGAAATCGAACGCCCTTGATCGCCGGCGAATTGCCTGAGCACGCTCACCCGCTCATCCAAATCCCCGGCCGCAACGGCCACACCCCGTCCACGCTGTGCAAGTAGCGCCGCGCTCGCCAAGGCCTGCGGAGTGACCGTGGAAACCCGGTCGATTCCGTACATGATCCGATGGGCTAACGCCCGGACGAGGGTCCTCTTGGAACGATCTGGAATCGGCTCTCCCGGAAACAAACCCCGAGCTCCCATGAACTTCGCCAGCGAAATCGGCTCATCGAAAGTCAAATGAATCCGACCGAAACGCGAGCGGAGAACCTTCCAGAGCGAAAGCAGGGCCTTGATATCCTCGGGGCGTTTTTCGTGGCCGGCTAGCTCTTTCGAATAGCTCTTGGACTCCGGCACTTTCTCGTAGCCAATCGACACCGGAACGAAGTTCAGATCGTCCCGAGCCCCCTCCAAGACGGCCTCCACCTCCCAGGTCAGCATTCCAAGCTTGGGGGTCAGCAACTTGCCGGTCCGAGATCGACCGCCCTCGGGGAAGAATTCCTGATGCACCCCTTCGCGCACCAGCTTCTTCAAATAAGCCTTGAATACCGCGGTGTAGACCACATCCCCCTTGAACGAGCGGCGCAGAAAGAATGCGCCGCCTCGTCGAAAAAAGGGCCCGAGTGGGAAGAACGACAGGTTCGCCCCCGCAGCCACCAGCGGCATCGAGTAGCCCCGTTTCCAGAGGACGAAGCTCATCACCAGATAGTCGATATGGCTCTTATGGCTTGGGCAGAAGACGACCGGCGCGCGCGCAGCCGCCTTCATCGCTCGATCCAAGCCCGCGTCGTCGACCTCGATTCCAGCGTAGATACGATTGAAAACCCAGCTGAGAATCGGAACGGCAATCGCCACCACGCTCGGTTCGAAGCGGGCGGCGATCGACTTTAGAGTCCTTTTCGCCTCCCGGGTCACCTGCTCTAGGGGTCGGTGGGTTGCGGCGGCCTGCTCTTCCAAGGTCTTGCGAAGCGTTCGATCTCGAAGGGTCTGCTCGATCATCCGGCCCGGGTGCTTTCGGGGTGGACCAAAGACCGCGCGGGTTTCTCGCGCCAGGTGCTGGTACAGCGTGCTTCGGACTTTGCGGCCCACCACCTGATCGGTTCTGCCTTCGTTGTCCGAGACGAACCGCCGTAGGTCGATCGGCTCGCCGACCCGAAATTGAGCTCGCTTGTAGTTTCGCCGAAACGCGATCAGCGTGTAGACGAAGCCGGGCGCTTCGGGGCTGCCGAAGACGTAGTCCAAAACACTCGGTTGCAGGCGTTGAGTAGCCTTCTCCCAAACGAAGAGCTCGGGGACCAAGTAGATCGGCACCGGGCTCTTGCGAGCCATTGCCACCAGCGCGGGAAAAGGATCCTCCTTGAAATCGCGCCCCTGGGCGCTGCCCAGAAATGAGCTTCTAAGGAAGATCAGCCCCGCGCCTCGCCGGCGTCGGGCATAGGTGAAGCGGGCTTCAAAATCACCGCGCTGGGTAGCTTTTCGCCAGGGCCGGGTGAACCAACGCCGCAGATTCACCACCGCGCGGATCGGCGGAAGCCCACGCCAGACCAATGTCCAGGCCAAATAAAGGTAGTTGATCCACGAAGTGGTGCGCATCACGTGGATGACGAGACCCTTATCGCTCAGTGCGGCAAGCTCCTTGTCCGCGTTGGTGGTGAAGCGAACCGTTTCGAAATAGGTGCTGCACAACCAACGGAGAAGTGGACCAAACTCCGTTTCCAGGGAGACCGAAGGTTCCGGGCTTACTTGCCGCATCACGGTCACTCCCGCTTACGCACCCTCACAATCGCCATATCACGATTCAAGTCCGGCCACGATCTTCGGGGGCGACACTCAGCGCGCGAGAAAGCCTTCGGTGAAACGCTTGAACTCGTCGTAAATGACGCGCAGCTCCGAAGGCTGGGCGAGAAACACGATGCGCAAGAAACCGTCCTGCGGACGAGTTCCGAAACCCGAGCCGTGTACGAAGAGAATTCCGGTGTTCCGCAGTAGCTCGAGCACAAATTGTTCATCGGTCGTGCCGCGGGGCAGCTTGACGCGGGGCATCGCGTAAAACGCGGCCGAGGCAGGAACGTAGGTGACTCCGCGAATGTTCCCGAGCCGCTCTACAGTCAGCGCCGCCCGCTCTTGCAGCGCCGCTCGAAATTGCTGCTGGTGGGTTCGGTCACCCCGCAGGGCCGCGACCATCGCATGCTGCATCGGGACCGGGCTGCACAGTCTTCCGTCCGCGAGTTTCTTGATCGCGGCGAGCACGTTGTCTAACCGCTTCGTGGCCCCAACGCTCAGCCACCCCGCCCGCCATCCCGGAGCCAAATAGCCTTTCGAGAGACTGCCGAAGGCGATCACCGCTGCCTCCGGATCGATGGTCGCAAGTGGCGGGACCGGGCCCGAAAACACCAGATCGGCATAAACTTCGTCGGACAGAACGACCAAGCGATGGCGGGTGGCGAGGTCCAACAAGGCCCGCTGGGTCTCGACGGAGTACACCGCCCCGGTCGGATTGTTGGGATGAATGACCACCATCGCGCGAGTCGCAGGGGTGATCAGCCGTGGCAGGGCATCGAGGTCCGGCTGCCAGCCGTGCTCGGGAGTGGTGGGATAGTAGACCGGGCGAGCGCCGATCTTCGCGAGCACCGCGGTGTAGAGCGGGTACGTCGGAGACGGTACGAGGACCTCCTCTGAGGGATTCACCAACGCGTTGAGCGCGAGGTCGATCCCCTCGGAAGCCCCGGAGGTGAGCAAAACGCGGTCGGGTGAAACGCGCCAGCCGTGCCGCGCCTGCTCTTCCGCCACCGCCTCGCGCCCGGCGAGAATTCCCGCCGAGGGGCCGTAGCCGTTATGACCGTCCGCGATCGCTCGCTTGAGGGCCTCCTGAAGGTGAGCCGGGGTTTGGAAGCCGAAGGCAACCGGATCGCCGATGTTCAGGTATCGAACCGTCCGTCCCGCAGCCTCGACCTTCTTCGCTTCGCCGACGATGTTGCGGATGGCGTAAGAAAAACCCGAAACCCGATCCGAGACGGGAATCGGATTGTGGGTGGCTAAGTCTTTCAGGGAACGAGCCATATTCAGCTTGCCTTAGGCGAAGTTGCTATCCGCCGCAAGCTGGCGAGATAGCTCTGCGATCAATTGTTGCATCCGCCGGTGATGGGATCCCTTCCAGTATATTCTTTCGCAGGATCGGCAGGTTTTGAAGTCGGTGTGTTGGTCGCGGATGCGTTCGGGCAGCCGAGGCTCGACCTCCGATCGCTCGACCGTCACCAGAAGTTCGTTGCAGCGCAGGCAACGCTGGAACGGGGAAATCGATCGCAACAGGTCAAACCGGCGAAGCACCTCCACCATTTGGTGCCGAGAGCAGGTCTGCCTGATCCAATACCCATGGGTTACGGCGCTCCGCTTGAGCAGATCTCGATCGCGCGTGAGCAGGATCCGTCGCTCCCGCTGGGCCACCCGGGCCAATTCGCGATCGGTAGAATCATTCTTGAAAAGAACATCGAAGCCGAGCATTCGCAGGTAAGCCGCCAAGCGCCCGAGGTGCACATCGAGTACGAAACGCGGCTCGCGAAGCGGCTGCGGGCGCACCCGGGCGATCGGTCCGATGTCGATCGACTCGAACACCGGGTAGACACTTACCCAGGCACCGTCGGGCACCGGCGCGCCGAAGTCGACCGACCGGCCGTCGAGTAGGACCAGGTCCACCTCGGTGTGAGGCACTCCGAGTGACTCGATCGCGTCCTTGACCGCGGGCCGACCGGAAAACGCGCGTTCGAAAGGGACACCCCTGTTAGCCGGGGGAAGGAAGTCATTGAGCTCCGCGTAGAAACGAAAGGTCGCGCGAGGCAAGGTCAATTCGGCTGCTTGGGGGCAAGGTCAGCGCGTACAATCTCGTAGTGGAGCACGTTCGGCTCCACCTCCAAGAGATACTCGCGATCCTTGGGGAGAATGACCGCCTTCTGGTAGTCCGGTCCCGCGAATCTACGAATTGCCTCGACCGACTCCCAGAGCGAAATCACGACGAACTCGGCTTTTCCATTTTCCGTCCGCCGAAGCATGTACGCGCCCAGGTTTCCCGGCGTCTCTCGGATTCTCGAGATGCCCGACCGATTGAGGTACGCCTCGTATTCGTCGGCCTTGGACTGCAGCGTGCGCCCTCGCCAGATGCGGGCAATCGCTCGTTTCGCCTCCTTCGCGGGAACCGGCGAGGGGTCGGCGGCAATCCCCGAAGCACTGAGCAGCACCGAGCTAAGCAGGGCAAAGGCGACTCGGGGTAGAGTAAGGCAACGCATTCGTACCTCCTTCGGTCAGGATTGACGCTTAGGGGTGGGCGCCCGCGCGCGACTGCTCCCAAACCGGACGATAGTCATAGGTTGGATAGAAGTCGGTCCGATAAGCGCCCCACGCTCCCTGCTCGATCATCAGATTTACCTCTCGCAACCTACTGGCAGGAAATCTGAGGGTCACCACTTGTCCGATGCCCATCATCACGTACCAGGAAACCACCTCCACGCCCGCGGGCGGAAACTTGGCACGAAATCCGGTCCTGTCCAGATGCGCGTTGATTTCCTCGAGCGTCTTGGATTGGTCATGGCGCAAGAAGATCGTCAGCATCACCCGGTCCGAGTCAGGTTTCTTTTCGGCCTCGCGGGCCGGCGGCCCGGCGCTCAGCAACAGCGGCAGCGCTGCAAGGCACACCATGCTTCTCATCGCAGCCTCCTTTTTTAGAGGATCAAGCCGATGCGGGATTGTAGAGCGAAATTCCTCGAACGTTCTCGTCGATCTGCAGCGGGTAGCGCAAAGAGGGAAGGGTGCGCTGTTCGCAATCGGTCCGGTCGCAAAGCCGGCAGGTCACGCCCACTGGAACCGCGTTCTCGAGGTTGCTGAGGTCGATCCCGTCTGAGTAGACAAGCGCGCGAGCATCGCTGATTCGGCATCCCAGGCCGATCACCTGAACCGGATGTTGGGCGTGGTATCCACCGCTGTCTCGATGGATGGTGCGGGCCAGGCAGAAGTAGGTGGCGCCATCCATCATTTTGGAAATCTGAATTCGGATCATCCCGGGGGTGAGGAACGCGGCGAAGATGTTCCATCGCGCGCAAACGCCGCTAAATCGCGGGAAGCGGATCCCTGACGCGCTAAACCGTTTTGAAATGTTTCCGGCCACATCGATCCGGATCATGTGGAACGGCACGCCCTCGGCACCGGATCGGCGCAGGGTGGTGAGCCGATGGCTGACTTGCTCGAATCCAACCCGGAAGCGTCGGCCAATCACGTCGATGTCGTAGCGTTCCTCGCGGGCAGCCTGGAGAAACGGGACATACGGCATCAGGACCGCGCCGGCGAAATAGTTGGCGAGCGCTACCCGCGCCAGCACCCGCGACTCGTCCGAGGTCAATTGAGGATCGCCCACCAGACGATCCAACGCGTCCTTCTGAGTCAACAGGCCGATCTGGTGCGCCAGCTGAAAGTGGCGGCTGCGTGTCGGCAATAGCTCAGAGAGGGTGAGATGCTTCTGCTCTGGATCAAAGCGCCGCAGCGTTCCTCGCTCGGTGCCGCTGCGAGCGATTCGCACCTGCACCCCCAATTGTTTCTCGAGATAGCCGATCAGATTGGAGTAGAGATCTTCCGGGTTGAGCTTCGCGGCTCGCCACACTTCCTCCGCTCCGGCCTCCAGCTCCGGGAAGTGGTTCCGGTGGCGCTGAATGAGATCGCTGACTTGCTCGGAAGGAAGATGGGAAAGGGTGGCGCCGGCGAGCTCTTCATCATCCGAAAGTCGGCTCGACAGGTTCTCCGCTGCTTCCCGCGCGCCTTGGTAGGCCCGGAACAGCCGCAGCACGGCTCGGGCCGCCTGTGGACTGGCGATCGACATCTCGCGAATCTCGGTCGAGCTTAGATTGTCGGCCTCAAACAGGGGGTCGGCAAAACCCTCCAGCAGATCGGCCACCAACCGCGCGTCGCCTTCGGTTGCGAATGTGTCCAGTTCGACACGAAAGGCCTGCGCCAGCTTGATCAACACCGCGGCGGGCAACGGTCGCCGGTTGTTTTCAATCAGGTTGAGGTAACTGGGCGAGATTCCAAGGCGCTCGGCCAGTTGAACCTGGTTCAGATTTTCTCGTCGCCTCAACGCCCGGACCTTTGCACCGAGCCGAGCTACTTCACCTGCCGGTGGCTTCTCCATCGCGCCCTCCAGATGATTGACAGACCTAACAACTTTACAGGTTGTAAGTTACTTCCTTTTACTGGCCTAGCAACAGGGGGAATTGTTTTCCCACGACATTTGACACAGTTTACACAGGTTTGACAGGCACTCACGCCCAGAAGGGTAGGTCGGCAATGTCGGTAGCGGTGGCGGATTTGGAGGCTCGGCGAAATGGAGTGGTGAGGCCGTACACGGACCAGGACGTGGATCGGCTTCGCGGGACGCTGAAGGTTGAGTACACGCTCGCTACAGTAGGGGCGCGTCGACTTCGCGACCTGCTGCAGCACCAACAGTACGTGGCTGCACTGGGCGCGCTGAACGCGACCCAAGCGGTGCAGATGGTGCGAGCGGGCCTGCAAGCAATCTACGTCAGCGGATGGCAGGTTGCGGCCGAAGGCAACTCGTCCGGCCAGATGTATCCGGACCAGAGTCTCTATCCTGTGGACAGCGTGCCCAACCTGATCCGGCGGATCAATGCCGCCCTTCAGCGTGCAGATCAGATCGATCACGCGGAGAGCAATTCGGGTCGGTATTGGTACGCTCCGCTGGTGGCCGATGCAGAAGCGGGCTTCGGCGGTCCGCTCAATGCCTTCGAGCTGACCAAGGCGATGATTGCCGCCGGTACCGCCGGCATCCACTTCGAGGATCAGCTGGCCTCGGAAAAAAAGTGCGGGCACATGGGGGGAAAAGTGCTGGTGCCCACCTCGCAATTCATTCGGACCTTGATCGCCGCACGGCTGGCGGCGGACGTGATGGACGTTCCCACCGTGGTGATCGCCCGCACCGATGCGGACAGCGCCAAGCTGATCACCTCCGACGTGGACGAGCGCGACCATGCATTCATTGACCGCAAGGGCCGAACACCGGAAGGATTTTTCCGCGTTCGAGGCGGCACCGAATACGCGATTGCCCGCGCGGTGGCGTATGCCCCCTACGTCGACATGGTCTGGTGCGAGACCTCCACTCCGGACTTGGAAGAAGCGAAGCGGTTCGCGGAAGGAGTGCACGCGCGCTTCCCAGGAAAGTGGTTGGCCTACAATTGCTCGCCCTCGTTCAATTGGCGAAAGAAGCTCGACGATGTGTCAATCGCCCAATTCCAGCGAGAGCTCGGCGCGATGGGCTACAAGTTCCAGTTCGTCACGTTGGCGGGCTTTCACTCGAGCAACTTCGGGATGTTCGAGCTGGCGCAGGCGTATCGGGACCAGGGCATGGCGGCGTATTCGCGGTTGCAGGAAGCCGAGTTTGCCGCGGAACAGTATGGATACTCCGCGGTCCGCCACCAGCGAGAGGTCGGCACGGGATACTTCGATCAGGTGGCGGAGATCATCTCCGGCGGCCAGGCTTCGACGCTTGCGATGAACGAGTCGACCGAGGCTCAACAGTTCTATTCGGAGAACGGCGCCTCGAAGGGCAACGGCGTCCGCAACGGCCACGAGACCCCGGCGCAGCGAGAGAGCGGCATCCCGGAGGCCGTGGTCCAGCACTGAGACGCTGCACCGAGGGCTAGTCTTGTCCGCCACTTAGGGAGCGCACCAGCGCGCCTACGACGGACTTGGCGTCGCCAAAGAGCATCAGGGTTTTGTCCAGGTAGTAGAGCGGATTGTCGATTCCGGCAAAGCCTGCCGCCATGCTGCGCTTGATCACCATTACCGTGCGAGCCTTGTCCACGTCGAGAATCGGCATCCCGTAGATTGGGCTCGTCTTGTCG